>Ga0105240_10005565_pt1 | contig 18743 bp, 16 predicted proteins | sample KBSC54metaG_FD_80426 | JGI IMG/M metagenome (GOLD analysis project Ga0105240, IMG submission 80426) | Corn rhizosphere microbial communities from Kellogg Biological Station, Michigan, USA - KBS C5-4 metaG | ecosystem: Host-associated > Plants > Roots > Rhizosphere > Soil | place: Michigan, USA... | reverse complement strand
CGCATGCGCGACGCCGACGCGCCGCGCGACCGCCCCGCAGCCCGACGTACACGGCATCGCCTGGTCGATAGCGCTGCGTTGCAGGCCATCTGCAGGCGCGGTATCACGGCGAGAACGCGTAGATCAGCGACGTGACGGTGCCGTGGAAGTACGGCTTGCGCCCCTCCGGCCGGAGCCATGCCGCCTCGCCGGTAGTCGGCACCATCATTCCGTCGTGCGACTGGTAGTTGGACCAGCTACCTTCCCAAGGGGCCATGACCATTTCCATGCCCACCATGGCGCCGCGCGCTTCAGCGTGCACCGAGTCGATCAGGCCGGCATCGTTGAACCTGAACACCAGGTTCACCGTGAGCGGGCCGTCCACGATGGTGGCATTCGCAGAAGTGTCATCCATCGCCTCCCATCGCACGCCCTGGCTGGGCAGCAGCGCGGTCGGGTACCACGCCATTTCGGCGAAGAAGCGCATGAGTTCGCCGCGAGCAATCTCACCGCCGCCGTGGACGTCGGCCACCGTGAACAAGCCCAGAACCGCAGCGTGCAGCAGGCCCTCGCCGGTGATGTAGCCGTCGACCACGCGCACCGGCACACCCGGAAACATGGCCATCTGGGCGTCCCAGAGGAAGCCCGGGCGACGGGTGACGACCCGCTGTCGCGAGGTGAACGGCTTCCATTGCTCGCCGGTGGCGGACAGGTTGAACGTTCCGGCGAGGTCGACCGTGACGGCGCCGATGATAGGCTGGCCATCTTTGAGCACCGCACGCAAGTAGCGTTGCACGGGCGCAGGCAGGCCTTCGAGCTCGCGCGAGTCGTAGCGCGCCGGGGACGGCGACCGAGCCTTCTCGTCGGTCCGGGCCGCGTCGAGCCTGCTGGAAAGCGTCCGCGTGATGTCGTTCCATCGGTTGGACCCGTAGGCAGAGAGGCCGACAGCAGCGACCGCCAGCAAGCACGGAATCAGGCCGAGCCACCGCAGCCACGTCATCCGAGTTCTTTTGTTCAGGGCCACGCGCTGTCAGACCAGGACGGCCTGAACCGGCCGGCGCAGCGACGATGGCAATGGTGGTCCGCGGCCGAAGCGCACCACCAGGTCGGGACGCTGGCCGGTCAGTCCGATGGCAGCGGCGAACTGCGGCCGAACCGATGGGACTTCCACCGGCTGATTGAGGAACGCGTTGCGGATGCCAAGTGCCGTGGCTTGCAGCGCGAAGCGCTCGTAGCAGCGGCCTACGTCCGCCCAGTGCGCCTTGTCGGCGGCCTGGCCGACGAACACCGCGATACCAGCGGAGCTCCGAATCTGTCGTGCGTACTTGTCGTTCTCGCCCTTCGGCGTGAAGAACCAGCCGAAGGCGAGGTCACCCAGCCAGGCCGGGATGGCCGGGTTGCCCGACGAGACGCTGAACAGGCCGTCTCCTGTACGAACCGCATCGGGGCCGTTGAAGCGGATCCAGAACTTGAGTTCCTTGACGAACGCCGGGTCCGCCATCTGGGTGGTGTTGCCTTGAACCACATAGTCGAGCACTTGTTCTATCGCGACGTGCTCGGTCAACAGCAGCAGCCGCACACCGTTCGAAGTGCCTGCACGTTGGAGCAGGCCAAGTTCCTCGTTGGACAGCGGCTTGCCGTCGTAGTCGCCACGCGTGCACTGCCGCGCGGGAATCGCTTTGAACAAGGGTGAGGCTTGGGCTGGTGTGGGTGCCAGCGTCACGCGGACGGCGTCTCGTGTGGCGTCAAAGCTGGGCTCGGCCCTGAGCCCGTGGGCCAATGCAGCCTGAATGAGATTCTCGGCGGCACAGCCCAGCGAAACAAAGACATGGTGGTCGTCCGGGTCCACCGCGGGACAGCGCCGTGACAGGTCGGGCAGGATCGTGATCGCCTGGTCTTCGATGGAAAACTTCCAGCACTGGGTGTTGTGGCTGGACGGCGCCAGTGTCGCGCAGCGGACGAGTTCCTGGCCGAGCGCCGCGCCTTCGATGCCGACCGAGGCGCCGGCTCGCAAGGTTCGTGCGGCGACAGCCTCGTAACCCTCGGAGTCAGATCCTTGCGAGCACGCCGACAAGATCGATGCCCCGCCGAGAAGGGCCGGTGCCGAACAGAGGATCCGCCTTCTCGAGATGATCCCCACCTTGGCCCTCGATTTGTACAACCATGGGGTGAACCGGTGTCGTTCAGGCCGCCGATGTCCTTAGTGGCGCCTTGACGGCAGCATCGCCGAATGTAGGCGAATCGCCGCGCTCGATCTGTTCGTCAACGCACGAAGCGAGAACGCAGTGACTGCCCATGAAGTGATGCCGTCGCAGGCGTGATCTGGATTGCCGCACTCAGGATCACCACGCGATCGACAGGCTGCTCCAAAGGGGCGGCTTTGGCCTCCGACGGCTCCTGGCCGACCGGTGACCGTCATCGACCCGGTCGCCATGGATGTCGTCGCGAGCATTGCGGACCTCCAAATGCAAGGCCCGTGCATTCACTTCGGGTCGAAAGGGTTCCGACACTGCTCCCTTTTCGGCATCTACCACCGCTGCCCCTCTTGAAACGTAGGTTCAGGCGATCTCCAAAGGTATCGTTCAGGCCACGGAAGTGGGCGCGCCGGGCACTGCTAGCGACGCGAATGTACCGTTTGAGTTTGCCGACATGGCCTCTCCTTAGAGGGCATCGACAAAGCATCGTCGCAAAGGGTTCTGTCGCTGTACAGTTTCGGCCAGGAAGGAACGGCCGAGCGACCATTGCCAAGCTTCGGCACTGCGGCCGATGCCGTGCCGGCTCGGTTGGCGTGAACCGACCCTTATGTGGAGCTCACCATAATGGCCAGGATATGTCGGCGTGCCGCCACTGCCGACGGCAAGGTCTGCGTCGCAGTGCAGGCGATCAGTGCGGGCGATCGAAGGTCGCCCGCGGGTCGAAATGCAAAGCTTCGCAAAGTGACCCGGAGGGACCCGACGATCAACCAACAGGTCGGGCCGCGGTCCGAATCTCCCCGACACTGACGCGCTCGAGCTCGTGCGATCGGCTGGCATCGAGCAGCATGCGGGTGTAGGGGTCCCACGCCTGACCTGCACACAAGTCGTCGACCGCGAGTGTTTCGACGATCCGGCCTCGCTGCATCACGGCCACGCGGTCGCACAGATGGGCCACCACGCCGAGATCGTGCGTGACCAACACGTAAGTCAGACCGTCGCGCTCGTGCAATGCTGTCAGCAGATTCAGGATCTCGGCCTGCACCGAGACGTCGAGCGCCGATGTCGGTTCGTCGAGCAGCAGGATGCTCGGCTCGAGGATCAGCGCGCGCGCAATCGCGACGCGCTGGCGCTGGCCACCCGACAACTGATGCGGATAGCGATAACGAAACCCGGCGTTGAGGCCGACCTTGTCAAGAATCGCATCGACGCGCTGGCTTTCATCGCCGATGCCGTGAATGCGCAGCGGCTCGGCCAATGCGGTGTAGACCGTGTGGCGCGGGTGCAGGGAGCCGTAAGGGTCCTGGAAGACCATCTGCACTTGCCGGCAGCGCGCCTTGTCAGGCTTGCCGCCGAGCGCCTGCCCGCCGATGGCGAGGCGCCCTTGCCAGTGCATGTACTGGCCCGCAAGGCACCGCAGAACCGTGGTCTTGCCGGAGCCGGATTCACCGACCAGGCCGAACGAGCCGCCTTTCTCGACCTCGAATGCCACGTCGTTCAGGACCTGGTTCGCCTCGGCGCCGTGACCGAAAGTCAGGTTGAGCGCATTCACTTCGATGATTGCCATGGGAGCTCCCATCTCGCTTAGGTCGTCAGCCATGCCGGGTCGCGCTGCAGCACCGGCAAGGTCTTGCGACGATGGTCGATGCTCGGCAGCGAATCCAGCAGGCCGCGGGTGTAGGGGTGTTCGGCTCGATCGAGGTCGGCCGCGGCGAGCGACTCGACCACGCGCCCGGCATACATCACCAACACGCGGTCGCAGAAGTGGCGCACCAGGTTCAGATCGTGGCTGATGAAGATCAGGCCCAGCCCGCGCTGGGTCACCAGTTCGTCGAGCACCGCGAGCACCTGCAGCCGGACCGAGATGTCGAGCGCGGAAGTCGGCTCGTCCGCAATCACGATCTCGGGCTGCTGGATCAGCATCATTGCGATCATGATGCGCTGGCCCATGCCGCCCGAGACTTCATGCGGATAGAGCTTGTAGACCCGATGCGGCTCGCGGATGCGCACCGCTTCGAGCATCTCCAGCACACGCTGCATGACCTCGGCGCGAGAGGCAGGGTGATGCGCCTTGTAGGCCTCGCCGATCTGCTCGCCGATGCGCATCACCGGGTTCAGCGAGTACTTGGGATCCTGCATGATCATCGACATGCGCCGGCCGCGAATGCCGCGCATCGTGCTCTCGCTGGCGGAGCGCAGATCGATGCCGTCGAAAGAAAGCTGGCGCGCTTCGATGCGCGCACTGCGTGGATGCAGACGCAGCAAGGTGCGGCCGACGGTCGACTTGCCCGAGCCGGATTCGCCGACGATGCCGAGTTTCTCGCGATTCAGCGTGAAGGTGACGCCGCGCACGGCATTGACGATGGCGCCGCCGGTGGCGAAGCCGACGTTGAGGTCTTCGACCTGCAGGCGAGGAGAGGGGGTGGTGTTCATTGGATGGTCCTTCATTCGCTGCGCGGATCGAGTACGTCGTAGAGGCCGTCGCCCAGCAGGTTGAACGCCAGGCTGACCAGTAGGATGGCTGCACCGGGCGCGGCCACCATCCACCAGTTGTCCAGCATGTAGCGGCGGCCATCGGAGATCATCGCGCCCCATTCCGGCAGCGGCGCTTGCGCACCCAGGCCGAGGAAGCCGAGGCCGGCGGCGGTGAGGATGATGGTCGCCATGTTCATCGTCAGCCGCACCACGACGGATGACAGGCACAGTGGCACGATATGGCGCAGCATGATGCGCATCGACGAGGCGCCCTGCAGTTGGGCGACGACCACGAAGTCGGCCTTGCGCAAGGTCAGCGTTTCGGCCCGCGCCAGCCGGGCGATCGGCGGCCAGGCGGTCAACGCGATCGCGATCACGGCATGGTCGAGCCCCGGGCCGAGTGCGGCGACGAAGGCGAGCGCCAACACCAGGCTCGGGAAGGAGATGAAGATGTCGGTGATGCGCATGAACACCGTGTCGACCCAGCCTGAGAAGTAGCCCGAGATCACGCCGACGCCCAAGCCGATCGGGCCGACCACCACCGTCACCAGCGCGACGATGTAGAGCGTGATGCGCGAGCCGTAGACCAGGCGGCTGAAGATGTCGCGACCGAACTCGTCGGTGCCGAACCAGTGCTCTTCGCTGGGCGCGCGCAAAGCCCCGGCGAGGTCCTGGGCGAGCGGGTCATGCGTGGCGATCCACGGCGCGAACAGGGCGACCAGCATCAGCATCGCGACGATGATCACGCCGACGACGGTCAGCGGGTTGCGCAGCAGGCGGCGCAGGCCGCGCATCAGGTCCTGCAGCAGCGCCTGCGAGCGGGACTGGGGGTTGCCGGCGAGCGAGCCGCGGATCGGCGGATCGACGGCTGTGGCGGTGGAGGCGACTGGGCTCATTGGCGGGTCCTCGGGTCGAACACCTGGTACAGGGCATCGGAAAGAAGGTTGAGTGCGACGAACACGGTGCCGACGACCAGCACGGAGCCCATCACGGCGTTCATGTCGCCCAGCAGCAGGCTGCTCGTGAGGTACGAGCCGAAGCCGGGCCAGCCGAACACGGTTTCGATCAGCACTGCGCCTTCGAGCAGGCCGCCGTAGGCGAGGGCGACGATCGTCAGCAACTGCACGAGGATGTTGCGGAAGGCGTGGCGCCAGATCACCGTGCGCTCAGGCAGGCCCTTGACGCGTGCCGTCAGGATGTATTCCTGCGAGAGCTGGGACAACATGAAGCTGCGCGTCATGCGGCTGATGTAGGCCATCGAGTGAAGGCCGAGGATGCAGGCCGGCAGCATCATGTGCTTCAGCGCGCTGCCGAACACTGCCCATTCGCCGACCAGCGCCGAGTCGAACAACAGCAGTCCGGTGACCGGCTTCACCAGCCCGTCGTAGGCGAAGTCGACCCGCCCCAGGCCGCCGGCCCAGCCGAGCCAGGCATAGAAGACCAGCAGCCCCATCATCCCCAACCAGAAGATCGGCGTTGAATGGCCCATCAGGCTGATCAGGCGCACCGCGTGGTCGCCGAGGCGGCCTCGCCGCGTCGCGGCGTAGACGCCGAGCGGCACGCCGAGCAGGGTGCCGACGATGATGGCGAGCGTGGCCAACTCGATCGTGGCCGGCAGCACGCGCGCCAGGTCTTCGGTGACGGGGTGGCCGGTGAGCAGGGCGTTGCCGAAGTCGCCCTGCAGCAGGTCGCGCAGGTAGTAGCCGAACTGCACGACGATCGGCCGATCCAGGCCGAGCTGGTGGTAGACCTGCTGGTAGGTCGATCGGTCGGCATCCGGCCCGACGATCGACAAGACCGGATCGAGCGGCATCACCCGGCCGATCAGGAAGGTCAGCAGCAACAGTCCGAGCAGCGTCAGCAGCACACTGAACAGTCGTTGCCCGGCCAGCCGCAGGTGACGGCTTCCCGGGCTGGGGCGCCGTGGTGCAGACGGCGGTGATTGAGGGAGGGCAGACACGGGCGATTCCTTCCGCGAGGGAGTACAGGGTGTGGACTGATCAGCGCTGCTTGGAGACTTCGCGCAGCCGCGTGGTGACCGAGGGATGGCCGACATAGTTCAGAATGTCCTTGCGAAGCACGACGGTATCCACCATTTGCGAGACCGGCTGGATGGCAGGCACGTCGGCGTCGAAGGCGCGCTGTGCCTCGACGTAGAGCTCGGTCTGCTTCTTCTCGTCGCGCTGCGTGAGGCCGCCTTCGATCAGCTGGTTGAGCTCGGGGTCGGAGAACGACGTGCGCCAGCCCTGGAAGTTCGTCAGCTTCGCAGCGTCGCGGTTGTCCGGGTTGTAGACCAGCGCGCGCAGGCTCGAATGCGGATGCGGCTCGGCGCCGCCTCCGCCCCGGCCGACGATGATTTCGAAGTTGCGCTCGCGCATCGCGCCATAGACCTGGTTGCCGGTGCCGGGGAGGATGCTCGCATCGATGCCGGCCTTGGCCAAGGTCGATTGCAAATTGGTGGCGATGTTGGTGAAGGGCGATTCCGCGACGACCCTGATGGTTGTCTTGAAGCCGTTCGGCATGCCGGCATCGGCCAGCAGCTTCCGGGCCGCCACCACGTCGAATTGGTAGCCCGGTTCGGGCAAGGTGGCGGTCAGCCCCAGCGGCACCGGCCGCTGGTGATAGACGCCGTAGTAAGGCATCACGCTCTTGTTGATGCCGTCGAAATCGACGAGCTTGCGCAGCACCGCCTCGCGCACGCGCTTGTCGGCGAACTTCGGATCCTTTGCACTCACGGCGACGTAGTACAGCGTGCCGCGCTTGACCGAATGCACGTCGATCTCGGGGTTGCGCTTCAGTGCCTCGATGTCGGGGACGGACAGGCCGGTCGCCATGTCGAGATCCCCGCGCGTCAGCATCAGACGCAGCGATTGCGATTCGGTCATGTGGCGCATGATGACTCGGCGCATCTTCGGCGGCTCGCGCCAGTAGCGGGTGTAGCGGCTCATGATCAACACCTCCTTGGCGCGCCATTCGTCGAGCACGAACGGGCCCGAGCCGGCCGCGTGGGTCGTCAGCCAGGCCGCGCCCATGTCGCCGTTCTTGTCGTGCTCGAGCACGGTCTTGCGATCGAGGATCACGGCGCTCACCGAGGTGCCGAGCGTGTACAGCACGATCTTCGGATCGGTGGGCTGGGGCAGATCGATGACCAAGGTGGCGGCATCCGTGGCGCGAATCAGCTGGTCGATGTTCTTCGCGGTGAATCCGTAGCTCTTCCAGGGCGAGGCCATCGCGAGGTTGAGCTTGAGCACGCGGCGAAAAGACCAGGCCGCATCTTCCGCCGTCACTGGGTTGCCGGAATGGAACCGGGCCTCGCTGCGCAGCTTGAAGCTGATGCGGCGCCCGTCCGGAGCGATCGTCCACTCCTGGGCCAGGCCCGGCAGCAGCCTGGTCGGGTCGTTCGCGTCGAGTTCGACCAGGTAGTCGTAGACGTTGCAGGCGATCTCGACCACGTTGTTGCCGGTGGCTGACGCCGGGTCCAGTGTCAGCAGGTTGTTCATGCTGACGCCGATGATCAGTTGATCGTCGGGGGTCTTGGCGTGCGCACAGGTCATCGCCGCTGCGAGCAGCGAAGCGGACAGCGCACGGGCGCCCAGGGAGCGGAGGGAGTTCATGGGTGTCTCCGGGACCGGGCTCAGTAGGTGGCCACGGTGTGGGCCGCGATGTAGTCGAAATTGATGTCTTCGCCCAGCCCGGGTTTCTGCGAGAGGTGCACGAAGCCGTCCCTGTCCATCGGGTCGGGGAGGGTGTTGAGATAGGCCGGCACCTCGTCGTATTCGAGGAAGGGATGCAACAGCCCGCGTTCGTACCAGCGGCAGTTCTTGATCGCGGCACACACCGTGAGGTTGGGCGCGCCGTTGCCATGGACTTCGCAATTCATGCCGAAGGATTCCGCAAGGTGCGCCACCTTCATCGTGGGCGTGACGCCGCCGCTGCCGGCCACGCCGGCGCGCAGGATGTCGCTGGCAGAAGCCTTCACCCAGTCGGCGCGGCTGTAGTGCTTGCCGGCGAGACTCTCCGGCCCGACGATCGGGATGTCGAGCTGCGCCGCCAGCCACGCGTAGGACGAATTGCTCTGCTCGTTCATCATTTCCTCGAACCAGGCGAAGCCGAGCTTCTCCAGGGCGCGCCCGATGCGCAAGGCATCGGTGCGGCTGTAGTTGTGATAGCCGTCGAGCATCAGCTCGATTCCGGGCCCCACGGCCTCACGCACCGCGGCGCAGGCCTTGATGTCCACGCCGGGATCGGGCGCGAAGGCCACCGGCGGCATCCAGGTGTGAAGCTTGATCGCCTTGTAGCCGCGCTCCACCAGTTTCTCGGCGAAGCGTCCGTAGTCCTCGGGGGTGGAGAGGCCGCCGGCGAGTTCGTCACCGCACATCGTGCTGCCGTAGGCCGGTACCTTGTCGCGATAGCCGCCGAGCAGCTTGTAGACAGGCTGGGAGAGGGCGCGCCCCGCCAGATCCCACAACGCAGTTTCCATCGCGGCGAGCGCCCGGTCGGTGAACTGGCCGGCGCTGCCGCGCTGCCAGTGCTCGAGCGACATCCAGAGCTTCTCGCGCTGGAACGGGTCCTGCCCGATCAGCACCTTGCGGGCATAAGCCTCCAGCACGTAGGCGCGGATGACTTCCGGCGCCGCGAAGGCGTGGCCGCTGTGGCCGTCGTCGGTGGTGATCGTGATCATCGCCATGCGGCCAAGCCCCGGCGGCCCCGGGTGCGAATGCCCCGCGCTGTCGACCGATCGGCGGGTCGGGTAGGTGAATTCGGTGCCGGTCACGCTTTCGATCTTCATGATGTTCCTCGTTTATAACGTCAGTCGTCTGATGGGTAGAATGGTAAGTAACTCGTCAGACAACCTCCATTCGTGTAAACCCTTTCTCTTCGTCAGTCGTCAGGTGGGTTGGCGGATGAGGCGATATAGTGGCTGCGATCGAACCCTTGGCAGCGACACGATGACCCTCCCCACGCGCGAACCCTCGCCGATGCGCGCCAAGAGCCAGCCTCAGCGCATCGTCGACTGGCTGTCCGAGCGGATCCGCAGCGGCTTGCTGAAACCCGGTGACCGCGTGCCCTCGGAGCCTGAGTTGATGAAGGAATTCGGCGTCAGCCGCACGGTGGTGCGCGAGGCCATGTCGCGCCTGCAGGCCAGCGGCCTGGTGGAGACGCGGCAGGGCATCGGCACCTCGGTGCTGGCGCCGCCGGCGGCCGAGCCGCTGCTGGCGATCGGCTCGCGCAACGTCAAGCTGCGCCAGGTCCTCGCGATGCTCGAGTTGCGCATCTGCCTGGAGTCGGAGGCGGCCAGCATGGCGGCCGTGCGGCGCAGCGACGAGCACCTGGCGAAGATGCAGGCTGCGCTCGATTCGTTCGATGCCCATCGCCGGGCGGGGGCGAGCACGATCGAAGACGACTTCCGCTTCCATGCGCAGATCGCCGCCGCCACCGGCAACGAGTATTTCGGCGAAGTGCTGGCGAGCCTGGGCAGTGCGACGATGGCGCATTCCTCGAACGCGGCGCCCGAGCCTCGATTCGGCGAGCCGCAGCCTGCGCTCGAGTCTGGCAAGCAAATCACCCAGGGCGAACACCGAGCCATCCACGAGGCGATCCGGCGCGGCGATCCAGCCGCGGCGCGGGCGGCGATGTTCATGCACCTCAGCAACAGCCGGGAACGGCTGCGCGCCAAGGCGGGCGGCGAGTGACGCGCGGGCCCGTGGTGATCTTAAACGTCCGATGACAAAGGGTTAACGCCTATTTCTGACGCGCTGGCAGTGCTTATCATCGATCAACATGTCTGACGACCGACGACCGACAGTTAAATCCATGATCAACCACTCGAGACCCGTGCCATGAAGAGACCCCTGTTCGCCGCAGCTGCCCTGTGCGCATTTGCCCATTCGGCCTCTGCCCAATCCAGCGTCACCGTCTGGGGAATCGTGGATGCCTGGGTCGGCCGGATCGACAACAAGGTCGGCGGCACGCCGGAAGGCAAGACCTCGGTGGTGGAGAGCGGCGGCGCCCAGGCGAGCCGATGGGGCATCCGTGGTGTGGAGGATCTGGGCGGCGGCCTCGTTGCCAAGTTCGCGCTCGAATCGGGCATCAGCATCGACAAGGGCACGGTCACGAACGTCTCGGCCTCCAACGTCGGCTTCAACCGTAACGCCTACGTCTCGCTCGCCGGCGGCTTCGGCGAAGTTCGCCTGGGGCGCATGCTGACGGCCTACGACGCGCTGCGCGGCTCGAACAATCAGCTCTACGACTCCTCCGGATTCGCCTCGACCGGCCAGGTCTGGAGCGCGGGCGCGACGCCGGGCGACCACCAGCGTGCCATGAACGGCAGCGACTACCTCGCCCGCGGCAACAACACCGTGCTGTACAAGACGCCGAAGTGGGGCCCGGTCCTCGCATCGGTCAGCGTCAGTGCGGGCGAGGGTGCCACGACGGCCACCGAGGCGCCGAGGATGATCACCGGCCACGTGGAATACAACGATGGGCCGCTCCGCTTCGGCTATGCCTTCCAGGTCGAGAAGTACACGACCGGCAGCAACAAGTTCGACATGATCGCCGGCCGCTACAACTTCGGCGACGTGCGACTGGTCGGCAACTACCAGATTCAAAACGACGAGCGCGTGGCCGAAGGCCAGAAGTCGAAGGAATATCAAGTCGGCGTCGACGTGCCCTTCGGACTGTGGACGGTGGCGCTCGGCTACGCGAAGGCAGTCACCCGCGATGGCGCCGGCACCGAAGTGGTCGACGCCAACGGCTTCAGCGCGCTCGGCACCTACGACCTCTCCAAGCGCACCCGTCTGTACGCTGCGATGCGCAGGCTGACCGTCGATCGAGGCGACGGCAGCACCACGCACCAGCACCTGCGCTACGGCGTGGGTGTCACGCATACGTTCTGAGTCTCCAGTCTCAACTCGATGCCGTGCCGCTCGCGGTGACGTCTTCGAGATGACGCTTGACGTGGCTGGCACGCCGGTCTCCCTGTATCGCGGCTGAACAGATTTCAACGAAGGAAACTGACATGACAAAGGTGGCATTGAGTGGTGCGAGCGGCAATATTGGCGCCGTCCTGCGGGTCGAATTGCAGAAGCGAGGCGTCGACTTGCGATCGGCCGGCGGTACCCAGCCGTTGATGCCGCTGCATGACGGCGAGGACGTGATGCACGGCGACCTGCGGGATGCCGCGGTCGTCGACCGATTGCTCCAGGGCGTCGACGTGCTCGTCCACATGGCCGGCACCAGCGTCGAGCGCCCGCTGCCGGAGATCATCGAGAACAACCTGGTCGCCTTGCATCAGGTCTACGAAGGTGCGCGGCGTCACGAGGTACGGCGCGTCGTCTTCGCGAGTTCGAACCATGCCTTCGGCATGAATCCCGTGAGTGCCCGGCTGTCGCTGGACGCCGAGTATCGGCCGGACGGCTTCTACGGCCTGTCGAAGGTCTGGGGCGAGGCGATGGCGCGCATGTACTGGGACAAGCACGGGATCGAGAGTGTCTTGCTGCGCATCGGCACGACGATGGGAAGGCCGCCGGAAAACATCCGCCAGTTGAGCACTTGGATGGGCACCGAGGATTTGCTGCAACTCGTGATGCGCTCCATTTCCGCGGAGCAAGTCGGCTGCGCAGCGGTCTGGGGCATCTCGGCGAACGCGCGCGCCTACTACGACCTCGCCGAGAGCAATGCGATCGGCTACGAGCCGACTCAGAACGCTGAGGACTGGGCCGAGGCGATCGTCGCCCGATCCGAACTGCTCGATCCGATTGCCCGGCAATTCCAAGGAGGCCCGTTCGTGACTGGCGATTACACGCCCCGAGAATGTCGTCGATTCCGCAGGGTCGACGACCCATTGATGTGACAATCATCTCGCAAATCCAGAGGCTCCAGTCCTGCTGGGAGGCAGGGCATATTGAAGTCATGTCGAAAGTCCGTGATGGCCGTCCGCTGCCGAGAAGGCGTCGCCGCAAAGGGTACTGTCGCGGTACCGTTTCGGCCAGCAAGGAACCGTGGCATTTGCTTCGCTTCGAGCCACACGTCGAACCATTGCCGTTCGTCCTCTCACCGGAACACCTTCTGAACCATCATCACCCCGATGCCGAGCACGCCCAGAACCGCAATCAGGCCGAAGTGATCGATGTTGGCGAGCATCGCCGACTGTTGCGCCAGTAACTGCGCCACCCGGGCCAGCGCGACCTTGGCTGACTCGGCCGGTGTCATCGTCGACTCGAGCGCCTGCTGCAATTGCTGAATGGTTGCGTTGTAGATCGGATTGCTGGCGTCGATCTGCGCCGAGAGTCCCGAGTAGTGCAGCGCGGTCCGCCATTGCTGGCCGACCGTGGCGAAGGTAATGCCGATGGCGATGGCCGCCTGCGACATCATGTTCTTCAGCTGCTGGGCATTCGAGAACAGGGATTCGTCGCGCTCCATCTCGCGGAAAGTCTGCATCGCGGTGACCGGCAGCACGGTGAGCAGGAAGATGCTGTTGAAGGCCAGCGCCGGCAGCACGTTGGACCAGAGGTTGGCGCCGGTGTTGATGCGCGTCATCAAGGCGCCGAACAAGGCCAGCGAGAGGAAGCCGACGACGAGGAACTTGCGCGGCGCCGGACGGCGCGGCAGCACGCGCGACATGACGAGCCAGGTCAGCAAGGCCGCACCCAGCCCGATCGCCTCGATCTGCCCGACCGTGCTCCACGCGAAGCCGAGCGTGCCTTGCAGCATGGCCGCAATCACCGCGTTGTTGGCGCCGAGCATCACGTAGGCGAAGCAGAACAGCGCGAGCCCTGCAACGTAACGCGCGCGCAGCATCTCGCGCACGCGCAGCAGCGGAAGAGTTGCGCGATGCTGTTGCCGCAGATAGACGAGCAGCCCCACAGCGGCGCCCGCCAGCACCAGCGCATCGCCCAAGGCAACGCTTCCGAAGTCGTAGTAGAAGCGCTGCAGCGCATAGAGCAGCAGGAAGCTGGAGATGGCCAGCAGCAGTTGCTGCCTCCATTGCACGCCGGATTGCGCAGCGCCCCCCACGGCCACCGGCCCGGCATCGAGCGTGAATCCGGCCAGCACGAAGATCAGCGCTGCCAGCGCCGCGATGCCCCAATACATCGCTGACCAGGTGTCGTTCGAGACGGCCAGCGAGGCCAACCACGGCGCGGCGGAAGTGCCGATCGCCAGGCCGCTGGCCAGGCAGCGGATCCCGGCAAAGCGCTGCGGCCCTGCGAGGCGGTGATGGATGATCATCCGGCAGGCGGTGAAGAACACACCGCCGCCGAGCGCCATCACGGCTCGCCCGGCGAGAAAGCCAGTGAAGTCCTGACCCATCGCGCACAGCACCGCGCCGAGCATCGAGACGGCCGCCGCGGCCTGGATGAAGCGGCGGCCGCCGATCCGCTCGACCAGCCAACGGTGCATCGAGATCGCGACGATCGCCAGGCTCGCGTACACCGCCGCGATCAGGCTGAACTCTTCCGGCCCGATGCCGGTCTCGCCCATGATCGGCGCGGCCGCGAAGGCCGTCATGCCTGACTGAAGGAATTCGATCAGCGAGAGCAGGAAGATCGTCGCGTAGATCAATCGACCGGACTGGGGCTTGTTCATGGCGAGACTCCCTGCGGGTGAAGTGAGACGATTACCGATTGGCTTGGATGACCGTGCGCACGATGTCGTCGGCAGGGGTTAGCTGGTTCGCGAACACCTCGGTCTGGTCGCCGTGTGCCGTGGTGCCGGCCGCGGCGAGCCGGGCGCCAGCTTGCTGCGAGGTATCGACCGTGACCTTCATCGACAGGCCGAGCTGCAGCGGATGCGCCGCCACCTGCTTCGGATCGAGCGCGATGCGGATGGGAATGCGCTGCACGACCTTGATCCAGTTGCCGGTCGCGTTCTGCGCCGGCAGCAGCGAGAAGGCGCTGCCGGTGCCGGCGTCCTGCCCGACGACTGTGCCGTCGTAGGCGACGCTGTGGCCATAGAGGTCGGCACGCAGCGTCACCGCCTGGCCGATGCGGATATCGCCGAGTTGCGATTCCTTGAAGTTGGCATCGACCCACAGGTGATCCAGTGGCACCACCGACATCAACGCCACGCCGGGATTGATCTTTTGCCCGAGTTGTACGTTGCGCCGGGTGACCACGCCGCTGACCGGCGCCGGCACGCGGGTGCGATACGTCGCGACGACCGCATCGCGCACCTGAGCCGCGGCGGCCATCACGTCGGGGTTGCTCTCGATCGACGTGCGGTCCACCAGGGCCTGGCTGCCAGCCAATTGCTGCTTGGCCGCGTCGAGTGCGGCCTGCGCCGTGAGCACCGTTTCTTCGGCGTGTGCGACTTCTTCGCCAGCGATAGCGCCACTCGCTTGCAGCGTTTGGCGCCGCGCCTGATCGGCCTTGGCGCGGGCCAGGTCGATCTGCCTCAACTGCAGCGGGGCGCCGGCCTGGCCAGCCGCCGCCACCTGGGCGCGGGCCTGTCGCACAGTCTTTGCGAGCTGGGCGGTGGCGCGGGCCAGGGCGAGTTGGGCGTCGACGTCGTCGAGCTTCACCAGCGGGCTGCCGGCCGTCACGTAGTCGGTGTTGTCGGCCGCGAGGGCCGTTACCACGCCGCCGACCTGCGCGGTCACGTTGACCACGTTGCCGTTGACGAAGGCGTCTTCGGTGGTTTGCTGATCGCGGAAGGTCGAGGCTGCGTAGATCGCCGCGGCGATGGCCGTCAGCGCGAGAGTGGTGGCGCCCAGGATCAGGCCAACGCGGGCAGGGCGCTTGCGGTTCGGGACAGCGATTGGGACCGGAGTCGGTGCCAGCGTGGGCGTGGCGACGTCAGCCGGCCGGGGAACATCATTGGCATTCATGTCGGTGCTCCTTCGGGAGGGGATCAAGACTTCGCAGCCTGCGGCTCGGGCGATGCGGCGGGCGTGTAGCCACCGCCGAGTGCGCGGATCAGGTTCAGCCGCAGCTCGCGCTCGCGGCCTCGGGATTCGATGACCTGGCGCTGCTGGCTCAGCACCTGTGCCTCGGCGGCGAGGACTTGGAGATAGCTGGCGAGCCCGCTGCGGTAGCGGTCTCTGGCGATCTGCCAGGCTGCCGACTCAACGCCAGTGCCTGGCCTTGCTCGTCGAACTCGGTCGCCAGCCAGTTCAGCGACACCAGCTGCTCGACCACGTCGTGCAGTGCAGCGATCATCGTGGCGTTGTACTTCTCGACGGCAGCGTCGTAGTCCGCCTGATGCAGCGCAAGATTGCCGCGCAGTCGGCCGCCATCGAACACCGGCAGCGAGAGGGCCGGGCCGATGCCGAGCATCCGGCTGCCTGCGGTGAGGAAGTCCGTCAGGCCAATGCTCTGAAAGCCCGCGAAGGCGTTCAGCGTGACGTTGGGATAGAAGCCGGCGCGGGCCACGGAAATGTCTCGGCTTGTCGCCTCGACCCGCCAGCGCTCGGCCACGATGTCCGGCCGCCTGCCCAGCAACTCGGCCGGCAGCGCGCTCGGCAGCGTCACCGACTCGGTCGCACTGGTCAATGCCGGGCGACGGATGGCCAGGCCCGCATCCGGCCCCTTTCCCTGCAGCGCAGCGAGCTGGTTGTTCGTCAGCGCGATGGATTCGTTGATCGCGGCGATCTGCTCGCGCGCCGCCGGCAGCGCGGCTTCGGCCTGCGTGAGTTCGAGGCGCGAGTCGAGTTGTGCGGCGACCCGGTTGCGTACCAGCGCCAGCGTCTGCTCGCGCTGTCGCAGCGTGTCTTCGGCGAGATCGCGGCGGGCATAGGCCGTGTCGAGCCGCAGGTAGGTGCGGGCGACCGTGGTCGTCAGCACCAGTCGCGCGGCCTGGGCATCGACTTCGGCCGCATGGGCACGATCGAGCGCCGCGTCGAGCGCGGCGTGGTTCTTGCCCCAGAAGTCGAGCTCGTAGCTGACGCCCAGCTGGCCGTCGTCGATCGACCGCACCTGGCCGGCAAGGCCCTTCGGGTAGATGCTGTTCTCGCTGAAGTGCTGTTGCGTGACCTTCAGGCTGGCGTTGACTTGCGGGTCCAGCGAAGCACCGGCGATGCCGGCCACTGCCTGCGCCTGCCGCACACGGGCTTCGGCGACGCGCAGGCTCGGCTGGCCAGCCAATGCGTCGCGGATCAACGCGTCGAGCTGCGGGTCGCCGAAGCTCGCCCACCAGTCCTCCTGCGGCCACGCGGCCGGGGAGAGCGGCAGGGGGGCGAGGCTTTGTTGCGCCGCCAGTTGATCGGCTTGGATGGGTGAGCCGTGGACTGCGAGGCCGCCGATGCTGGCGCAGGCCGTCAGCAGGCTGGCGGCTACCGCGAGGAGGAGGGAAGGCGTCTTCATGGCGGCCTCGCTTCGGTCTCAGCCGGGCAGCTTGCGAAAGGCGATCGCGAAGCGGTTCCAGGCGTTGATGGTGTTGACGAGCAGCGTCAGGTCGACGATCTCTTCCGGCGTGAAGTGCGGGCGGATCCGGTCCCACACCGCATCGGGCACATGCGTCTCGGCGACGCGGGTGAGCGACTCGGTCCAGGCCAGCGCGGCGCGTTCGCGGTCGCTGAAGAACGGCACCCCGTGCCACACAGCCAATGTGGCCAGGCGTCGTGCGTCTTCGCCGGCCTTTCGTGCATCGCTGCTGTGCAGGTCGATGCAATACGAGCAGCCGTTGATCTGCGAGGCGCGCAGCCGCACGAGTTCGACCAGCGGCTTCTCGAGTCCGGACTTGGCGATGCGCTGTTCGAGGGCGTTCATCGCCTTCATCGCGTCCGGGCTGGCTTTGTAGAAATCGAGGCGGGTGGTCATGGTCGTAGCTCCTGGGTGGGTGGTTGATGGGAGCTACGATAGAGATGAATGCAATCCTCGATAAGACGGCAATATCGAGAAGGATTGTTCTATTTTCAGGACGACCAATCCGATGAGCACGATGGACCTCAACGACCTCCGCTACTTCGCGCTCATCGTCGACCACGGCGGCTTCAGCGCCGCCGAGCGCATCACGCGCATCACCAAGTCGAAGCTCAGCCGTCGCGTCTCGCTGCTCGAAGAGCGCATGGGCGTGCGCCTGATCCAGCGCAGCACGCGGCGGCTCTCCCTCACCGAAGCCGGCCGTGCCTTCTACGAACACTGCGCGGCGATGCTCGTCGAGGCCGAGGCGGCGCAGCAGGCGGTCGAGCAGTTGCGTTCGGCGCCGGCCGGCACCGTGCGCATGACCTGCCCTGTCGCGATCGCCCAGTTCTACCTGGCGCGTATCGTGGCCGAGTTCATGCAGCTGCATCCGAAGGTGCGGGTCGAGATCGAGTCGACCGACCGCCTCGTCAACCTGATCGAGGAACGCATCGACCTCGCGCTGCGCGTGCGCGACAGCGGCCTGGAGGATCCGGCGCTCGTCACGCGGCGCATCGCCTCCGGGCGCATGGTGCTGGTGGCGAGCCCCGCTTACGTTGCGGAGCGGCCGGCCATCGACGAGCCGGCGCAGATTCCCCCGCTCGACACCATCGCCGGGCTGCACGACGGCAGCGAACAGAGCTGGTCGCTGGTGTCGTCGGACGGCCGCACGGCGAAGCTCGCGCATCGGCCGCGGCTGCTGTGCTCCGACTACACCGTCCAGGTCGAAGCGGCCGCGGGCGGCGTGGGCATTGCGCTGCTGCCGCTGCGCATTGCCTGGCGCGGGTTGGAGGATGGCTCGCTGCTGCGTATTGCGAAGGACTGGGCCACGGCCGAGCAGGCGATCCATCTGGTCTTCGTCAGCCGCCGCGGGATGCTCCCGGCGGTGCGGGCGTTGATCGACCACTTGGTGCAGCACGTGCCGACCGCGTTGGCACGCTGAGAGTCTGAGGGCAAGCCTCGTTGCATGAGTGGTGGGTGATTCGCTGCACGTCCCGCGGGCCGTCACTTCGGCCACGGCTCCTTCGGCGGCATGCCGTCGTCGACGATCAGCACCGCGAGCAACTTGGCCGGCGCGGTGGCGCTGGCGTTGCGCGACACCAGGTGCGGCACCCGGGGCGGCTCGTACCACGATTGGCCCGCCTTGTAGGTGACAGGCGACTGGGCTTCCAACTGCGAAGTCACCTCGCCCTCGATCACGTACGCGAACACGGAGCCCGGATGCACATGAGACTTCGAGGCCTCGCCCGGCGCATAGCTG
>Ga0105240_10005564_pt1 | contig 18745 bp, 13 predicted proteins | sample KBSC54metaG_FD_80426 | JGI IMG/M metagenome (GOLD analysis project Ga0105240, IMG submission 80426) | Corn rhizosphere microbial communities from Kellogg Biological Station, Michigan, USA - KBS C5-4 metaG | ecosystem: Host-associated > Plants > Roots > Rhizosphere > Soil | place: Michigan, USA... | reverse complement strand
CTCCAACAGCAAAACCCGTTCCAGGTTGAGCGCGGGCCGCCGGCGCCCAGACCGCGCCGCCGCATGCCGCTGGGGCCCCGCCCGCGCCGCGTCTCCCTCATGCGTGGGCGCCACCCGCGTGCGCTGCGTTGCCCCATCCCACTGGTGCCCGCCCGCGCGCGTCTGCCGGGGCGCCCACCCACCCGCGCGCGCTGCGTCGCCCCTTAACCCCGCTCTGGTGTCCACCCGCGCCCGCGCCGCCTGATTGCAGGCGCCCCCACCGCGCTGCGCTGCGTCGGCCCCATCGCGCTGGGCCCGCCCGCGCCTGCGCCGTGTCGCCCCATCCCGCTGGGCCCGCCCGCGCGTGTGCGGCACCCACCTCGTGCCCGCCGGCGCGTCCGCACTCGCCCGGCCGCCGCCTGCGAGCCGTACTTGTGGCCGGGCCACACATTGATTATAAATCTTTGATCAAAAATCAAAGGTGTTCCCATGAACCGATCATCGGACCGCTCCCCCCTGGGTCTGGCGCGGATAGAGCGGGAAACCGTGCAGGAACGGGTCTATGGGGTCCTTCGCGACCGCCTGATGCGCGGCGGCTTCGAGCCGGGGCAAAAACTCAAGATCGCGGCTCTTGCCGAGGCGCTCGGCACGAGCGCGATGCCTGTCCGCGAGGCCTTGAATCGTCTGGCCGCCGAGCGCGCCATCGAAGCGCTCCCGAATCGCAGCGTGCGCGTCCCTTCGCTGTCCAGAGATGCCCTGCGTGACCTGATGGAAACCCGCTTCGCGCTCGAGGGACTCGCGGTCGCCCGCGCGGCGACCAACATGACACCCGCAGTCCTCGCGCGACTCGAGGACTTGATCGCCGCGCAGAGCGCGACCGACGCGGAGCACATCTCCGAGGCCAGCGCTCAACAGAATCGCGCCTTCCACTTCACCATCTATCGGCAGTCCGGATCGACGGTCCTGTTGCCCATCATCGAAAGCCTCTGGCTGCAGTTCGGACCGTACCTACGCGTCGCCTCGGAGCGCTTCGACGGGCGTGACGGCCGTGGCACCAACTTCCACGTCGAGATGGTTGAGGCCTTGGCACGCGGTGACGGCAAAGCAGCCCGCGCCGCTCTGGAATCGGACATCGGCCGCGCGTTCGAGTTGGTGATGACCGACCCAGAGTTGTGGCAGCAGCACAGTGGAGGGGCAGCATGAGCGGCAGCGCGCATCCGAGTGGCTCCGCGCGGGAGCCGGGCTTCGAGCTGTATGATCTACGCGTCGAGGTGGTCGGACCCGCGGACAAGCCGATCTACTGTGGCGCCCGCATCGGTGACTATTTCGAGCTGCATGGCGAGATGTTGCAACTGCCGCCCGGGCAAGGGTTCTCGATCTACTCGCTCGCCGCGCTGCTGCCGCTGCTGCCGGCGAAACAACGGATCACGGACCCGAACGACTGGATGAGCTCGGACGCGGAGGTCGCCTGTCCCGACCCGAACTGTCCTACCCGCTTCCGCATTACGCGCACCGGGCGGCGTTATTTCAAGCGGTCCGACGTGACCGCTGTCCCTCTATCTCCAGCAGGCACGCGTTGATTCCCCGTCACACACTTCGCGGCGGCTACACGATCTCCCGCATCATCAAGGGCGGATGGCATCTCGCAGGCGACCACGGAGCCATCGATCCCCAGCAGGCCGTCAAGGATATGGCGGCGTTCGTCGAGGCGGGCATTACGACCTTCGACTGTGCGGACATCTATACCGGCGTAGAGGAGCTCATTGGCCGATTCCGCCGGGAGTATCCGACGTTGGCCTCGCAGGTCCAGGTCCACACGAAGTTCGTCCCGGACCTCTCGGATCTCTCCAAGTTGGATTCCGACTATGTTGAGCGCATCATTGACCGCTCGTTGCAACGCCTCGGCATGGAACGCCTCGACCTCGTGCAGTTTCACTGGTGGGATTACAGCGTGCGGCGTTACGTGGAAATCTCGCTAGAGCTCGAACGGCTGCGGCGCGCAGGCAAGATCAACCACATTGGCGTCACCAACTTTGACACGCCTCGACTGCGGGAGATCGTCGCCGCAGGTGTTTCAGTAATATCCCACCAGGTCCAGTACTCGCTGCTGGACAACCGTGCCGAGAGCTCGATGGTCGACTTCTGCCGCTCACGCCAGATCGGGTTGCTCTGCTACGGCACGGTGGCAGGCGGCTTTTTTACCGAGCGCTGGCTCGGCCAACCCGAGCCCGGCACCGCCGGCGCGCCGCTCGCCAATCGCTCCCTCATCAAGTACAAGCTCATCATCGACGATTTCGGCGGGTGGGACTCCTTTCAACAGCTGCTCGCGCTGCTGGCGCAGATCGCAGCCAAGCACAACACGGATCTCGCATCCGTGGCCTCCCGCGTGATGTTGGACCGTCCCCAGGTGGCGGCCGTGATCGTGGGAGCCACCAATACCAAGCATGTGGCGGCGCACTCGCAGCTAGACTCGCTGCGGCTGGACAACGAAGATCTCGCTGCCATCGCGGCATTGACGCGCCGGAGTAACGGCCCGAAGGGTGATGTCTACACCCTCGAGCGCGATCGCACGGGTCCACACGGCCGAATCATGAAATACGAGCTGAACGCTTTGGGGAGTTGACAAAAATGATTAGAAGACCAACCAAGTCGGCGGCGCTTCGTTCTGCCGTCACCGCGGCACTGGCCTGCTCCTGCGCGCTCGGGAAGGCGGCCTGGGCTGCCGACCTCGACCTGCAGGAGGTGGTTGTTTCGGCCGAGAAACGCGACTCCACAGTGCAGAAAACGCCCGTCAGCATCACAGCCATCACGGGTTCGGACCTGCAAGCACAAGGTATCAGCAATCTGGTCGAGGTCGCTCAGCAGGTTCCCGGCGTGTCGTTCAAGACTTCCGGTCCCGGCCAGACGGAATTCGAAATGCGCGGACTCACCTCCACCGGCGGTGAGTCTCCCACGGTAGGCTTTTATCTGGATGAGGCGGCGCTGACCCCTCCCGCCATGGCGCAGAACGGCAAGGTGGTCATTGATCCCAACCTTTTCGATCTCAATCGGATCGAGGTGCTGCGCGGCCCGCAAGGCACCCTGTATGGCGCGGGCTCCATGGGCGGCACCATCAAGCTGGTCACGAATCAACCGGACCTGCAGCGCTTCGGCGTCGATGCGCAAGCGATCCTCTCCGATACCGACGGCGGTGGCTTCAACCACACGGAGAACGCCATGTTGAATCTGCCGCTGGCGCAAGGGCTTGCCGCCTTGCGCGTAGTCGGCACTGACCGGAGCTCGAGCGGTTGGATCGACCGCGATGTGATCGACCCGTTTCCGCTGGAAGTCAACAACAGCACACGGCGCGGCGCCGTCGCCGCCGCCCCGGTCACGCAGCGCTTCGCCGATTCGAACTGGGAAACCCTGCGCGGCGGGCGCGCTTCCCTGCTGGTAAAACCCTTGGACGCACTCAGCATCGAGGCGGGCATGCTGTATCAGAGCATCCACCAGGGCGGCCCGAACACCATCGACGTGCCGCCGGCCAATGAGGTGCACTATCAGCCATTCGATGTCTCGGAGCCGTTCGAAGACAACTTCAACCTGGCCACCCTGACCGTGAAGTACGACTTCGATAGCTTCCAGATCGTCTCGGCCACCGCGAACTGGACGCGACACCAACTGCAGACCCAGGACATCTCCGAGGCCATGCAGGACTACATCGGTGGCTTCCTCGGGCCACCGGCCGACTTCCCCTTTGCCACCACCGACGGCGGGCTGGGCGCCGGCTCGATTTCCGAAGACGACTACACTCGCCAGGTGAGCGAAGAACTGCGGGTCGCCTCGACCGGCAGCGGTCCCTGGCAATGGCTCGCCGGCGGCTACTACAGCAGCTTCCACGCCACCTCGCACGTCTACTCCTACTATGATGGCTTCACGGCGCTGTTCGGCACCAACAACCTGGCCGACAACCATCGCCTCCTGCAAGTGGATCAGTGGGCGCTGTTCGGCGAGAGCTCCTACCAGATCACCGCTGTCCTGAAGGCAACGGCGGGGCTGCGCTATTTCCTGTATCACAGCAACTCGGCCACCTCAGTCAGCGGAGTCTCCGCGAATGGCACCAGCGCAACCCTTTACGGCCGCGCGCAGAATTCGGGGGTCTCTCCCAAATTCAACCTCGCCTACATACCGAACGACAATACGACCTTGTATGGAACGATTGCCAAGGGATTCCGCCCCGGTGGCCCGAACTCGCCGATTCCGCCGCCATGCGCTCCCGCACCCGACCAGTTTGGACCGGACAGCGTCTGGAGCTACGAGCTGGGCGAGAAAATGCGGTTCCTCGACTCGCGGCTCTCGGTCAACGGTGCTGTCTACTACGAGGACTGGTCGAACATCCAACAGCAGGTCGCCCCGGGCTGCGGCTACAAGTTTACGACCAATGCCGGCAAAGCGAAGGTCTATGGCGCCGAGCTGGAAGTCGCTGTCATTCCGGCGGTGGGACTCACGCTATCGCAGAGCGTCGGCTACACCCATGCCACCAACTCCACCACAGTGTCACAAGCCGGTGTGGTCTCCGGTGATCGCCTGCTCGACGTGCCTGAAGTCACGGCCAACACGACCGTGACTTACCGTTATCCTCTGCCATTGGCGCCCTCGCTGAACCTGGTCGCGCGGCTGAACAACAACTTTGTCGACTCCATCCAGGACATCACCTTCGGGCGCAACACGTTGCCATCATACGACCTCGTGAACTCCCGCGTCGGTGTGGAAGCGGATCACTGGTCGGCGATGCTGTTTGTCGACAATCTGGCCAACAGGAAGGCATTGCTCAGCGACACCGGCGCGCTCTCGGCGAACGTAGCTATCTTCAACCGCGTCGCCACGAACCAGCCGCGCACGGTCGGGGTGGATCTCAATTACCGGTTCTGACGCAGTGACCGATAGCGGCTACCCCGGCCGGTCGTACGCCTGGACCGTCGTCGCGATACTCATCGCGACGGCGATCGTGTCCTACACCGACCGGCAGGTGCTCAGCCTGCTGGTCGATCCCATCCGCCACGATCTCGGGATCACTGATCAGCAGGTGAGTTACCTGCTGGGGGCAGCATTCGCGGTTGTCTATGGCGTTGCCGGGATCCCACTCGGCTTCCTTGCCGACCGGACTTCGCGCCGCAATCTGATTTTCGGGGGCGTGCTGGTGTGGAGCGGCGGCACGGTGGCTTGCGGACTTGCGCACACTTTCGGGGAGCTGTTTGCCGCCAGGATCATTGTGGGGCTGGGCGAGGCCGTCCTGTCGCCCGCCGCGATTTCGTTGATCAGCGATTATTTTCCGCCCGCCCGACGCGGTACCGCGGTGGGATTTTTCCTCGCGGGTATTGCGATAGGAATCGGAGCGGCGATTCTCATCGGCGGCGGAGTATTGCACCTGGTAGAGGCCGGCGCGCTGCACGGAACGCCGCTCGCCACGCTGGCGCCGTGGCGGCTCGTGTTGTTGCTGATCGGAGCGCCCGGCCTGGTCTGGGCGCTGGTGATCTTGTTGATCCGCGAGCCGGCGCGTCAGCTGGCGGCCGTCCCGAGCGCCTCTGGCGCGAGCCAACCTGAAGCAGTCTGGGCACGCCTCACGCCCATCTACCTCGTCGTCGCCATCGCTTCGTTGGTCGACAACGCCGTCGGCGCTTGGGCCCCCACCCTGCTCATTCGGGAGTTCACCAAGGACCCCGCACAGATCGGCGTGCAACTGGGTCTGCTCCTCACCCTCGGATTCGGAGCCGGAGTGTTGCTTGGCGGGTGGCTCGCCGACCGTGCCGGCCTGCGTGGCGGTTGGGCCTACAAACTCGGCGTGTGTTTGATCTGCGGGATATTGATCCTGCCGGTCTCGCTTCTGATCAACGCCGACCGATTCACGGTCGTCCTGCTGGCAATCCCGGTGTATTTCGCGCTCTCCGGCAGCGTCACCGCGTGCGGCTTTTCCGCCATCCTCGATGTTGTCCCCAATCGCTCACGGGGACTTGCGATGGCGGTCAGCTTCTTCCTCAATGTGGCTCTCGGTGCCGGCCTGGGACCAACAGCGGTAACGGCCGCGAGCGAATCGATCTTCGGCGCAGCGGCCGGGCTCGGCCCCGCTATCACATTGACCGTAGCTGGCAGCTACGGGCTCGCCATACTCACCCTGCTAGCGACTTTGGCGCGATCAGGCAGGCCCGATCGGGTAGGATAGTCCGATGTCCGCCGCCGGAATAATCCTGGCACTGACTGTCATCGTCAGCGCCATCGGGCTCTACTCACGCAAAGTGATCGAGCTTGCCGTGTTACGGCCCTACGCCGTCGCGCGAGGGTCGGGATACGCGACCTTGATCACCAGTGGCTTTGTCCATGCCGATCTGGCGCACCTGCTCTTCAATCTCATCACGTTCTATTCTTTCGGTTTTCCGCTCGAGCGCCGCATTGGCACCGCAGCGTTCGTGGCGCTCTATTTCATCGGGTTGCTGATCAGCCACATCGGCACCGTCATCAAGCATCGCGATGAGCCGAACTACGCCTCACTCGGCGCCTCCGGAGCCATACTCGCGGTGCTGTTTGCCGCTATCGTGTATTTCCCCCGGACCCGGCTGTTTATCCTGCCCCTGCCGATACCGATTCCTGCGCCGCTGTTCGCGTTGGTCTACCTGGGCTTCAGCTATTACTCCTCGAGCCGCAGTGCCGCCGGCCTGGCGCGCGATCGCATCAATCACGATGCGCATATCTTCGGAGCGCTAGCCGGGCTCGCCTTCGTGCTGCTGACGGACCCGCGGCAGTACCAACTCCTGTTTCACGAAATCCTCGGTTAGCCCGTAAAGATGGCCGCGGCCTTCTGCACCGTGACCCATACGCCCCAACCAATCGGAATCACGACAGCCAGCCACGCCGCCGCAACCAGCCAGGACGGGCTGCTGTCGGCCGCTCCCTGAGACGCGGCACCGCTGCCCGGGCCGCTGCCGCCCGTGCTGGGCGCCGACCTATCCAGCTCCGCCAGTTGCACTCGAGTCATGTAGTATTTTTTGGCAACCGGCTGGATCATCAGGTTGCAGACGAATCCGACCGCCAGCAAGCCGGCCAGCACGTACATGGTAAAGCTGTAGGCTTCCGCACGTTTGACACCGTGCTCGAGTTGATATTCGCGCACGTAGTTGACCAACACCGGGCCGAGCACGCCGGCGGTAGCCCACGCCGTGAGCAAGCGCCCGTGGATGGCGCTCACCATGCGCGCGCCGAACAAGTCGGCCAGGTAGGCCGGCACGGTAGCGAAGCCACCGCCGTACATCGAGAGAATGACGCAGAAAAAGCCCACGAACAGCCCGAGACTGCCGTCGTCCGCCGTCCAGGGAATGGCGGCATACAAGGCGGCCCCGAACAGGAAGAACACCATGTAGGTCGCCTGGCGGCCGATCTGGTCGGACAGTGACGCCCAGAAAATACGGCCGGCAATGTTGAATAGCGACAACAGCCCGGTGAAGCCCGCCGCGATGGCCGCAATAGCACTGAGCTGTGCGGGGCTGAGCTCGTCGAACGCGGCTTTGACTCCGATCAGACGGCCGGCAAACACTTCCTGCAACAGCGGCGAGGCCATGCCCAGAATGCCGATACCGGCAGTGACGTTCAATGTCAGCACGCCCCAGAGCAGCCAGAACTGCGGCGTGCGCCACGCCACATCCGGATGCACCTGGCCGTCGGTCACGAGTGTCTGCCGGACGGGCGGCTTCCAACCGTGCGGCTTCCAGTCGGGCGCGGGCAGCCGATATCCCAGGGCGCCCGCCATCATGAAGAGAAAATAACCGGCGGCAAACACCAGGAAGGTCTGCCAGACACCCACCTGGGCGGGGGTGGCGAAGAACTTCATGAGTTGGTCGGCCAATGGCGCGCCGATCATGGCGCCACCGCCGAATCCCATGATCGCCATGCCCGTCGCCATGCCGCGCCGGTCCGGAAACCACTTGACCAACGTCGAGACGGGAGAGATGTAACCCAACCCCAGCCCGATGCCGCCGATCACGCCCGAGCCGAGCCACATCAGCCAGATCTGGTGGACGAGCACGCCCACGGAGGCGATGGCCAGGCCTCCGCACCAACACAGGGCGGCGATGACCCCGGTCTTGCGGGGACCGACCCGCTCGACCCAGCCGCCCCAGATGGCCGCAGAGAATCCCAGGAAGATAAAGAACAGCGTGTAGGTCCACCCGAGCATGGAGATCTTCCAATCGCAGGTGGTCGCGGTGAGCTGTGCCAGCAGCCCGGCGTCCTTCGGACAGGCGATGCTGGTGGTGATGCCGATCGCCCGCGACAGCGGCAGCCAGAACACGGAGAAACCGTAGGCCATTCCGATACACAGGTGAATGGCGAGTGCGGCCGGGGGCACGAGCCAACGGCTGTAACCAGGCCCGGCGGTGATGCGCTCCTTGCTGAAAAATCCAGAGATGGGGATGACCCCGGTCTCCACTGCAGACATCGATGCGGCTCCAATTGCTGGAGCGCCCGGGAGGCGCTGTAGAGGTAAAGTCTGCGTGCGACCGAGCCTTTCGGACTACGACGTACGTCCCATTGGGGCCAAAGTTCACATAACTGGCACACAGTTCCATCCATCGTTAACCTGCGCGGCATGGAATCTGTGACACGCGTTTTACGTTTCTCTTTGGCCGCCACGCTGGCGCTGCTCTGTGCTATGCCGTCGAGCCCGCGCGCGGCCGGAAATTCCGTCGCCGCCTCCTATGCGGAGGTCCGCAAGAGCTTTCAGGAGGCGTACGCCCGCGCCAGCACGAGCATTGTCGACTCGGAGGCCAACGACAGCGACGATCTGAAGAGCTACCCGCTCTACCCTTACCTGCAGGCCGCGCGCATCCAGCAAGCGTTCACGGTAAGCAGCGGCGATTCCGTGGATCTGGTCGACAAGCGTGCCGCCGACTTCATGGCGCTCTATGGACAACAACCGGTCGCTCGCAATCTCCGCCACGCCTGGCTGGACAGCCTGGCGAAACGTGCGCAGTGGAATCAGTTCCTCGCCGTCTATCATGATGTCGGGGCCAGTGATGCCGCCCGCTGCCAGAGCTTCATCGCTCGCATCGAGCTCGGCAAAACAGATGGGTTGGCCGCCGATATCGCCAAGGAATGGCTCATTCCACACAGCCTCCCTGAGTGCGACCGGCCGTTCGCCTGGCTAAAGGACAACGGTGCGCTGACCACGGCACTCATTGCCGAGCGGGCCCATCTCGCGCTCGACAACAACAACGCAATGTTTGCGCGCCAGATCATCCAGCAGCTGCCGCCGGAGCAGGCCACCCCGCTCTATGAGTGGACCGCGCTCGTGGAGAGCCCGAGCCGGGCTATCGATGCGCTGATCGCCTCTCCAGGCACCCCTGTCGAGCCCAATGCGCTGCTCGCCGGTTGGAAGCGCCTGACGCGCACCGACCTCGACGGGGCGAAGGAGCGTTATCAAAAGCTCATGGCCGCTCGCGGCCTGAGCGATCAGAGCGCCAGTCCGTACGCGCTTGCCCTGGCACTGGCACTGGCCTGGAACCGCGATCCGGCGGCACTCCAATACTTCGATCTGGCCGCGCCCGCGGATCTCGACGACTCCGCGCGGGAATGGTGGGCGCGCTCGGCGCTCTGGTCGAGAGATTGGCAGCGGGCCGCGCACGCCATCGCCACGATGTCGGCGAGCTATCGGCAGACCGCGCGATGGCGATATTGGTCGGCGCGGATCGCCGCAGAATCGGGGGATGCTCAACAGGCGCGCACGCTTTACGAAGGCCTGCTGCCGGATGACAACTACTACTCGGCAATGGCGGCAGCCCGGCTGCACCGCCTGGTCACGCCTCACCCGCAACCCCTGTCCAGCAATCCCGAGGTGCTGGCCACCTTGGAGCGGGTGCCGGCCCTGGAGCGCGCGCGCGAGCTCTACTTGTGCGGGATGCGCCCCGAGGCCCTGGCGGAATGGCAGTACGGCTCCGAGGCGTTGTCTCCCGATGCACGCTTGCAGTCGATTCGTCTGGCCGCGGAGTGGGGCTGGTACGAGCAAGCCGTGACCGTGGCCACCGCTCAACACGTTTTCAACGATTATTCCTTGTTGTATCCGCGGCCCTACGACGCCGAAATAAACGCGGCGGCACACCTGGCCCAACTGGCGCCGGAGATCGTCTACGGCGTCGTTCGCCAAGAAAGCCTGTATCGCACCGATGCCGTCTCGAATGCCGGTGCGCGCGGACTGATGCAACTACAACCCGCCACGGCTCGCAGCACAGCGCGTTATTACAAGCGCCCCTCCCCTGCGCTGACCGATCTCTTCGACCCCTATATCAACACGGCGCTGGGGGCCGCACGCCTGCGCATGCTGCTCGATGAGTTCGATGACCAGATTCCCGTGGCCCTGGCGGGCTACAACGCAGGACCCAACGCGGTCATGCGCTGGCTGCCCCAGGAGACTCTGGACCCGGACATCTGGGTGGAAAACATTCCCTACAACGAGACGCGTGGCTACGTGCAGCGCATCCTCTGGCACAGCCTCATGTTCACCTGGTTGCGCACCAAAGGGGAGCCACAATCGACACAATCCTGGCTGACCCCGATTCGCCCCATGCGTCACACCGAACAGAGCGACCGCGTGGCCGATTCCGATCGCCTCTCCGCCGGCCCGAAGGCCAGCTCGGCGTCCGCCGCCGGCAGCGCGCCTGCCGCGGGCGCCGTGCCCAGGCGATAACCGTACCGGCGCAGGCGTCAGCCCTATTTGGTATCGTGTGCGGCTGGTATTACGCCCGGAAGAGAGCATGTCCGCAAAGATCATCGATGGTAAGCACGTCGCCGCGAGCATCCGCCAGGAGTTGCAGGAGCGCGTAGCGGACCTGCGCGCTCGAACTGGCGTGACACCTGGATTGGCGGTCATTCTCGTCGGCGACAACCCGGCTTCGGCGGTCTACGTCGGCAGCAAGATCAGGGCGTGTGCCGAGGTCGGTATCCGCTCTTTCCGCAAGCAATTTCCGGCAACGATCCCGGAAGAGACGCTGATCACGACTATCGAGGAGCTGAACCGTGATCCGAACGTGCATGGCATTCTGGTGCAGCTGCCGCTGCCGCCTCACATCGACATGCGGCGCGTCCTGAAAACCATTGACGCAACCAAAGACGTGGACGGATTTCACCTCTATAACGTCGGCGGCCTCGTGGTCGGCGATACGGTTTTCCCTCCCTGCACACCCTACGGCGTCGTCAAACTGCTCGAGCATGAAAAGATCGAGGTAGAGGGCCGCAACGTGGTGGTGGTTGGCGCCAGCAACATCGTTGGTAAACCCATGGCGCTCATGCTCATGCAGCGTGAGGCCACTGTCAGCGTCTGTCATGTCAAAACGCGCGACTTGGCTCAATACACCATCCTCGCCGATATCCTGGTCGTCGCGGCCGGCAAGCCCAACCTGATCCTCCCGCAGATGGTGAAAAGCGGCGCTGTCGTCATCGACGTGGGCATAAACCGGCTGCCTGACGGAAAAATCGTCGGCGATGTCGATTTCGAGGGGGTGCGGCACAAAGCCTCCTACATCACACCGGTACCGGGGGGCGTGGGGCCCATGACCGTTACCATGCTCCTGTTCAACACGATCACTTCCGCAGCGCGCACCGCCGGCCTGGCCGGCGCCAAGGCGAAGGAAGAGGAGTCTCTGGAAGAGGCCGGATGAAGTCGAGCCACGGGACGTTTGCGGCGATCGTCTGGATCGTTGCCGGCGCCCTGCTATACAACTCCGAGCCCGAAGCGAGATTGTTCTCGTGGCAGACGCCTGTGTACTTCGTCCCCGGCATGTTTGTCGCCGGAGCCCTGTTCGGTAATCTGTCCTACGCGACGGTGCGAGGCGTGACCCACGCACTGGTCAGCGCAAAAATCGTTACCGCGCCGACCCGCCGCGCCGCTATCGGCCTCACGGTGGCCGGTTACGTGCTGTTCGCGCTCGAGGCAGTGCTCATTTATGTGATTGCACGCTGGACCGTGCGGATGATGTTTTATTGAGAGCGGCAGAATCGACAGCAGTACGCGACCGTGCCCTCGGCATCATCGCCGTAGGTGTCGTGTTGACTCTGTTGTACTTCGGCCGCGACGTCCTGATCCCTCTGACCCTGTCCCTGATGCTGAGCCTGTTGATCGCGCCCCTGGTGCACGTGTTGCGGCGTCTCGGGCTCGGGCAAGTCTTCTCGGTGCTCACGGCGGTCCTGAGCCTCGCACTGGCGTGTACCGCCGTTGCCGTGGTGCTTGGCGTGCAGGTGCTGCGCATGGCTGCGAGCCTCCCGCAATACCAGGCGACAATCCAACAAAAACTGCACAGCGTCGATGAGCTCACCGTCGGCCGGTTGAACGCGCTGACGACCGCGGCGAGTCGTTTCATCGATACCCAGGCCGCTCCCAGCGTGCCCAACCTGCCGGGCGTCACCCGCAATGCCGGCAACAACCCCCAATGGATCGCCCCGATCCCGGTCGAGGTCCACGAGCCCCGTACGGGTCCGCTGCAAATCGTCGGCAGGATCCTCGGGTCAGTGTGGGGCCCAATCGAGACCACGGGCATCGTGCTGGTCGTGCTGGTATTCGTGTTGCTCGAGCACGAAGCGCTGCGCGATCGGTTCATCCGCATTGCCGGCGGCGCGGACATCCGCCGGACGACCCTCGCGCTCAACGATGCCGCCGAGCGCCTGTCGAGATTTTTTGTCTCGCAGTTTGCCGTCAATCTGGGAGTCGGCGGCGCGATCGCCTTGGGATTGGCGATTCTTGGCGTGCCCAACGTACTCCTCTGGGCCACCCTCGCCGCGGTCTTGCGCTTCGTGCCCTACGTGGGCGTGTGGATTGCCGCGCTGTTCTCGACCGTGCTGGCGCTAGCGGTCGTGCCCGGTTGGTCTCTGGCCGTGGCCACGTTCGGCTTGTTCATCCTGGTCGAAGTCATTGCCGGACAGGTAGTGGAGCCGCATCTGTACGGTCATACCACCGGCCTGTCACCCCTTTCGGTGGTGGTCGCGGCCATATTCTGGAGCGCCCTGTGGGGCCCGGTCGGGTTGATCCTCTCGACTCCGCTGACGTTGTGTTTATTGGTCGGCGGGCGGCACATCAAGGCGCTCAGTCTCCTCGACGTGCTGTTGGGAGATGCGCAGGTCCTCACCCTGCCGCAAAAATTCTATCAACGAGCCCTCTCCGGAGACTCCCACGAGATCGTTGCGAACGCCAGGACCTTCTTGAAGCGCAATTCGCTGGCGGCCTACTGCGACCTGGTGCTGATGCCGGCGTTGCACCTGGGGCGCGGCGACTTCGAACATGGCGTCATTGGCGCGGATCAACAGAGCAAGATCCGCAACGTCATCGTGACGGTGGTCTCCGCGCTCGGGGGGACTGCAAAACTCAAACTGCTGCGGCGCCCGCCACGGGAGTCGGTGCTCGATGCATCGAGCTCCGGACGGAGTTTGCGCCAGGAGCGGGAGCGCTTGACCGGAAAATGGCAAGGTCCGGTCGTGGTACCGCCGGGCTCCGTCATCGTCTGCCTGGGACTGGGCTCTGCGGGCGATGATCTCGCGGCGGAGCTGTTGGTCCGGATCCTCCAGGATCAAAAGTTGGACGCCCGCCACTTTTCAGTCGAGGATGCGGGGCCGCCGCCGGGCGCCACGACGGGCGCGGTAGCGATCATCTATCTGGTGAGCGCGAGTCCCGGTGAGGGCCGCGAACGCTGCCTGACCGTAGGCGGGCGAGTGCGGGAGCTTTTCCCCCGGGCCTACCTCGTGCATTTCTTCCTCCCGGGCGCTGCGGTTGCCGACGAGACCGTACCACCACTCATCGGCAAACCCGATCAGACCGTGGCTTCCTTTGTCGATGCGCTGCAGATCTGCCTGGAGCGGCACGACCGCCGCGCTGCGAGTTGAAATGCCCGGGGCGCATCCGGGAGAACCGTAGTCCCGCAGGAACGGCGCCGGGCTATCCGCAGCCGTAAAATGGCCGGCGAGCTGTCGCTTCCATTCAATCGGACGTCATGACCACCGGATCTAATGAGGTGCGCCTGGCTCCGCCCCCCACCTCCGGAAGGATACGAATGTCCGAGCGCCCCAACCTGCTGCTGCTGATGGCCGATCAGCTCACCGCGCGTGCGTTGCGCGCCTACGGCGGCACCGTTGCCAGAACGCCGAATATCGATACGCTGGCCGCCCAAGGGGTGGTTTTCGAAAGCTTCTACTGCAACAGTCCGCTGTGCGCCCCATCGCGCTTTTCATTCTCCGCGGGCCAACTTCCCGCCAAGATCGGCGCGTACGACAATGCGGCCGAATTCGCTGCGGCAGTGCCGACGTTCGCGCATTACCTGCGCAGCGCGGGCTACCAGACCGCGCTCGCCGGCAAAATGCATTTCTGCGGCCCCGACCAACTGCACGGCTACGAGGAGCGCCTGACCACCGACATCTATCCGGCCGACTTCGGTTGGACCCCCGACTGGACGCGCTTCGGGGAGCGGCCCGGCTGGTATCACACCATGGACTCGGTCACGCAGGCTGGATCCTGTATCCGGACGAACCAGATCGATTTCGACGATGAGGTAGTCTCGGCAACACGTCAGAAACTCTTCGATCTGGCACGCAGCCGCGACGAGCGCCCGTTCTGCCTGGTTGCCTCGCTCACCCACCCTCATGACCCGTATGTCATTCCCACTGCCTACTGGGAGCGGTACACCGACGACGACATCGACATGCCGCGCGTGGGCGACCTCGCCGGGCGCGAAGATCCACACTCGACCCGCCTGCGTCATGTCATCGGGCTGGGCCTCGCCAATCCAACACAAGCGCAGGTGCGCGCCGCACGGCGCGCCTACTACGGGGCCATATCGTACGTCGACGACCAGGTCGGCATCCTACTGAGCACGCTGCGTGAAGCCCGCTTCGCGGACAATACCATTGTCATGTTGTTTGCGGATCACGGTGACATGCTGGGTGAGCGCGGCCTGTGGTACAAGATGAATTTCTTCGAGCCTGCCTGTCGCATTCCACTCATCGTGCATGCGCCCGGGCGGTTCACCCCACGCCGCGTGTTGGAGCCCGCGTCGCTCCTGGACCTGCTGCCAACCTTGGTGGAGCTGGGTCTGGACGGCAAACCACCCTCCTACGCAGCACCCATCGACGGACGCAGCCTCGTGCCGGCCTTGCGAGGTGGCCGTGGGCCTGACGAGGTGTTGGGCGAGTACCTGGCCGAAGGGGCCATCGCACCGATCGTCATGATCCGCCGGGGCCGCTACAAGTTCGTGCACTGCCCGGTCGATCCCGATCAACTGTATGACCTGGAGGCCGATCCTGACGAGCGGACCAATCTCGCCGCAGCCGGGCCGCAAAGCACTGCACTGGTGCGGGAACTTCGTGCCGAGGTTGCGCGCCGCTGGGACCTCCGGGCAATTCACGCGGCCGTGTTGGCGAGCCAGGGGCAGCGGCACTTTGTCTACCCGGCTCTGCGCCACGGACGCTATCAGCCGTGGGACTTCCAGCCTGCCCGGGACGCCAGCCGCCTGTATATCCGCAACGATCAGGAGCTCAACGACCTGGAAGCGATGGCGCGTTTTCCTCGAATCGGCTGAGCCGGCGCGGATGTACAGAAGGAATGTCGCAACTGTTCATTTCGTTGCACGCCTTGGTATGTTGCGATCAAGCATCGCGGGAGTCGGATAGGATGTCGAACAAAGGGCATGACTTTTTTGGATGGCCCGATGTAATTTCTGAGCTTGCTGGAGTCATACGACTGTGAAAGCTTGAGTAGGGGGAACAGAAGCTGCGCCATACGACGTTGCTCAGGCGCAACGCCGCAGCTGCAGCAATGACGGCCGAGTGACTACTACAAAGATCGGGGAGGCCACTTGAGAGCGAACTATAGAGTCTATTGCGCCGTCGCGACCATTCTCGCCGCGCACGCAACAGCGGCATATTCGGCCGCACCTGCCGACGAGACACCCACCGAATCAAACCAGGACGTGGGACTCAGCGAAGTCACCGTCACGGCGCAGAGGCGTCTGCAAAGCGTGCAGGACGTCCCTATCACCATCCAGGCGTTGACGGGTGACACGCTCACCAAGCTCAACGTAACGACTTTCGAAGACTTCGTAAAATACCTGCCGAATGTCACCACGCAAGGTGGCGGTCCCGGCCAGAACAACATCTACATGCGCGGGCTGTCGGCCGCGGTCGGTGGTATTCAAGGCCAAGGCGTCGTGGGGCTGTTTCCGAACGTCGCCATCTATCTCGATGAGCAATCGGGCCAGCTGCCCGGCAGAAATCTGGACATCTATGCGGTAGACATGGAGCGCATCGAGGTCCTCGAGGGACCGCAGGGTACGCTCTTCGGGGCCGGCGCGCAGGCCGGCGTGGTGCGCTACATCACCAACAAGCCGAAGTTGAATGTGACCGAGGCGAATTTCAACGCCGGCTACGCGACCACCGCGCACGGCGGCCAGAGCAGCAACCTCGATGCGACCATCAACCTGCCGTTGATTCCGGACACGCTGGCAGTGCGGGCGGTGATCTACAACGAGAGCCGCGGCGGCTACATCGACAATATTCCGGGGACGTTCCAGAGAACTCCCAACGAGCCGGGCGTCGCCTATCAATACCACGCGTGCCCGGCCAATTGCCCGGCCATCAGCAACAACAACATAGTTGCCAATGACATCAACCCGGTGCACTACCAGGGCATCCGCGGCGAGGTGCTGTACCAGATCAACGATGACTGGAACGTCCTGCTCACGCAGTCTTATCAGAACATCGAGGCCGACGGTGTCTTTGCGGAACAGCAGATCAATTCGGCCGGCGTTGCCCAGCCCGACCTCACCGTGCAGCTGTACAACCCTTCCTACAACAAGGATAAGTTCGAAGGCACGGCGTGGACCCTGAACGGGCGCATCGGGCCTCTCAAGGCGGTGTACACGGGGGGCTACCTCGTTCGCAACGTGGAGCAGGTGCAGGATTACACGAACTACACGCGCGGCAAGTACGCCAACTATTACCAGTGCGTGAGCTCCGGCACTTCCACCACCGGCGTGGCCCAATGTTTCAGTCCGAGCGCGACCTGGCACGACGTCGAGCGCAACACGCACCAGAGCCATGAGATCCGGCTCAGCACCCCGGACAGCCTGCCGGTCCGCGCCATCGCCGGCTTGTTCTACGAAGATTACAAGATCGACGAGCAGGTCGACTGGCTATACAAGACCGCGAGCCCGTACTTCGGCAACATCGCGCCCCCGACCGGCTACTACACCCTGAACGGCTCCCCGGTGCTGCCCGACGGCCACCCCGTGAGGTACACCACCCCCGGCGCCGTGTTGGTACCCTTGACGCCATCGGTCAACAACCCCAATGTTCGTAACGACAACGACGGTTTCTTCGACGATATCCAGCGTGGTTATACCCAGAAGGCGGCGTTTGCTTCGGTGGATTTCGACATCATTCCGAAGGTGCTGACCATTACCGGCGGTACCCGCTACTACCGCATCGATACGACCGAGAAAGGCGCCGTGGTGGGCAGCTTTGGTTGCAAGGACTTCTCGGGGACGGCGACTCCTACGCCGAACCCTTGCGTCAACCACTCCAATTTCACCAACCTCGATGCGTTGCATCTCGACAAGCTCTACACAGGCTTCAAGAGCCGGGCAAACGTCACCTGGAAAGTCACCCCCGACATCATGGTGTACTACACCTGGTCGCAGGGCTTCCGTGCCGGTGGCTTCAATCGACCCAATTCGGTCGAGAGCTCCTCACCGCTGACGGGAGGCTGGGCCCCTCCGGTGGCGTTCGGACCCGACAATCTCACCAACAACGAGGTCGGTTGGAAAACCGAGTGGCTGGATCACCGCGTCCAGTGGAACGGCGCGATCTACCGGGAGGACTGGAAAGGCACTCAGATCTCGCTCTTCGACCCGGGTGTGACCGGCAACCTCACCTTCAACGCCAATGGCAGCGACTACCGGGTAAAGGGCCTCGAGACCACGCTGGTCGCGCGTCCCATCCGTGAGCTGACGATCTCGGCGGGCGCGTCCTGGAATCACAGCGAGCTGGTGAAGGAATCCTCGTTCAGCTGGGAATTCGGCCCCCTCAAGGGACAGCCCATCAATTTCGCGACACTCACCGACCCGAAAACCGGCGCGGTGCTCGGGCTGTCCAACCCCGGCGGTACCCTGGGCGACCCGCTCGCCGGCTCCCCGCCATTCCAGATGAATGCCAGAGTGCGTTACGAGGCGCCACTGGGGGATTACGTACCCTTCGTGCAGCTGGGTGTCATACACCAGGCGCATTCGCTATCATCGACGGATCGGCTTACCAAAGACCTGCAGAACAACTCGATCGCCTACAACCTGCCCCCGTTCACGACCTGGGACGGCTCGGTCGGCGTCTCTCGGGAAGCCTGGATGGCGGAGATCTACGCGGAAAATCTTACGGACAAGCGCGCGGAGCTATTTGCGAATTACCGCCAGTGGTACAAGTCTGTGACCATCAATCGGCCGCGAACGGTCGGCTTACGCTTCAGCTATCGGTTCGAGAGCAAGAAGTGAGGCCGAACCCCTAAGCCACTTCGTGGAGTATGCCCGCAGCATCCCCGGCAGAACCGGTATCGAGAATCGAACAGGAGGTCGGGCGCCTGCGGGCCATGGTCGAGAAGCGGCAGTTCGCCCAGAGTGCGGCTGCCGCTGCCTCGCTGCTCGAGGAAGTCCCTGAAAACCGGGACATCCTCTACATCCTGGCGGTCAGCCAGCGTTACCTTGGAAGAGTGGCCGACGCG
>Ga0105240_10005561_pt1 | contig 18753 bp, 20 predicted proteins | sample KBSC54metaG_FD_80426 | JGI IMG/M metagenome (GOLD analysis project Ga0105240, IMG submission 80426) | Corn rhizosphere microbial communities from Kellogg Biological Station, Michigan, USA - KBS C5-4 metaG | ecosystem: Host-associated > Plants > Roots > Rhizosphere > Soil | place: Michigan, USA... | reverse complement strand
GGTTTGTCGTGCTGTCGGCATCACGCGCCAGAACTACTATGCGCGGCGCGGCGCAGGCAACGGCAGCGGCGCCAAGTTGATGGGGATTTAGTCGCTGGCTTGGTGCGGCGTGAGCGCCAGCAACAGGGCCGGCTGGGCACGCGCAAGCTCTACCACATGCTCCGAGCTGAATTCAAGAAGGCGGGAGTGCGGATGGGGCGCGACCGTATGTTTGAGGAGCTCAGAAATCACGACCTGTTGCTGGAGCCCGTGCCAGCGCAATACCCTACAACGACACAGTCTTACCACAATCTGCCGGTGTTTGGGAACGCGATTAAGCAATTGGAAGTAACGGCCCCCAACCACGTGTGGGTCAGTGACATCACGTATCTGCGGACGCGGGAAAGCTTCGTATATCTGGCGCTGATCACGGATAAGTTTTCGCGCAAGATTGTCGGCTGGCACGCTGGAGACAGTCTGGAAGCGGTGGGCTGTGTGCGGGCCCTGGAGCGTGCGCTATCCGCCGGCTTCGAAACCTCCTCATCGCGCTGGCGATAGTCGTGGCGATCGTGGCACTCTTGATAGCGCGCCGGTTTGCCCGGGGCATCGTGGACCCACTGCAAATGGTCGGCGCTGCCGACGGCGCCTTGGCAAAGCACGAGACGGCTGCAGCGCTTGTTTCTGAGGCTCAGCTTCCTGCGGATGAATTGGGCGACTTCATTCGCAAGCGCAATGTCAGGGTCCGGGAACTTCTCAACAAACAGGAGGCGCTGCTTGCCGAACAACGAGCGCGCGGAGAAGCCGCTGCCGAACTGGAACGGCTCTCGTATAGCATGGTGCATCGCACTGTTCCGGGTCGCGGTGGAAAGGATGGGCGGATGTGTAGGGGTTAATTCCTCAGAAGGAGCGGGAAGCCGCTTCTGGTTTGAACTCAAACCGGCTGGCTAAACGGGACGAGCCAGGACCGTTTGAGTTCGGTGGCAACGGCTACTAACCCCGCCAGACCCGGAGGTTTGACAAAAAAGGCCTTGGCCCCCAATCGAAGAGAACGCTCCTTATCCTGCTCCGCGATCGAAGCGCTAAGGACAACCATGGGAAGCTGGCTTGATTCGAGGACGGCTTTGGCTCCAGTCAACAGGTCGAACCCGGACAATCGCGGCATCTTTAGATCCGTTACGAGAAGGCAGGGGAACGGGTATCGTGTCCGATCGCAAAAGATGCCGTCGCCCTTCAAATAAGAGAGGGCCTCGTCACCGTTGCTTACGTGCACAACCGGATTGCCCACGCCCGCTTTGGAAAGCGCAATCTGAAAGAGGAACGCGTCGTTTTCGTCATCCTCCGCCAGCAGAATGGTGCCGCATTTACTCATGGATCTGTAGTGAAGCGCGCATTTTCCCGGGCTGCTTCAGAAGGTCGGCTAGAGAGTATCGATCCAGAACGGAGAAGAATGCGTCCGCAGCCTCGTCAAGGACGCCCTTGAGCCGACAGGCCGGAAAAAGCGGGCACTTCCGATTCATTTTGTCCATGCACCCAATCACGGCCTCGCTTTCCTCTCCCCAACGAACAATGTCCCCAAGCTGGATCAGCTTTGGATCGATCGCGAGTGTAAAACCACCACCAATTCCGCGGTGGGTTTTCAGATAGCCACGCCGTCCCAACTCGTAAACGATTTTGACAAGATGGTGGCGTGAAATTTTGAATGCCTCTGCCACCTGGTCCACCGTGACACGCTCAGGATCGCGCAGCCCGGCATACATTAAAACACGGATGGCATAGTCAGAAAATGCTCGTAATTGCATTACGTTCTTCAGGATTACCCAAATGAAGAGAACATTCAAGTAAACCTGTGCTTGCAGTACAGCTTTTATGTGCTTTCTTGTTCATGAGTCCAATGAGTGCAATAAACATCAACTCCACAGTGGGCGAGATTGTTCGCACAAACCCCGCGCAGTCGCACATTTTTGAAAACCTCGGCATTGATTATTGTTGCGGCGGGAAAAAAACGCTGACGCAGGCGTGTCAAGCCAAAGGCCTGGACGCTGTCACCGTCGCGGCTATGTTGTCTGCCTTGGACGGTGCGCCTGAAAGAGCCATGGTTAGCGCAGGCGATATGACTCTATCGGAACTCTGCGACCATATTCAAAGCGTCCACCACGCTTATTTGCGCGAGGAATTGCCTCGGTTGGATTTCATGACCCGAAAGGTGGCTGCCGTTCACGGTGAACACGAACCGCGCCTGCTGCGAGTGCGCCGCGCGTGCGAGGCCTTTCAGTCCGAGATGGCCTCACACCTGGATGAGGAGGACCAGGTGGTATTCCCCGCCATTCGCAAAATGGAGAGCACGAAGGCTGCCCAGCCTGCAGGTGAGCCGGACCTCAATAGCGTATTGGCCAAATTGGAATCCGAACATGAAAACGCCGCAGCGGTTCTGAGTCTCTTTCACAACTTGACGGACCATTACACTCCGCCTGAATGGGCTTGCAACACCTTCCGTGCGCTCTACGACGGCCTTGCTCAACTGGAAAAGTGCACGCACGAACATGTTCACCTTGAGAATAATGTACTCTTCCCCAGAGCCCTGGGGCAGGCATGAGGATGCGTTATTCGGCACTGCATGGAGCATGATGACCAACCAACGTTCGACGATCCGCGGCTTGATTACACATCCAGGCCGCTGCGCTGGGTTCGACTCATCTTCGTGCCATGGTGGTGCCTGTAGCATTTTGAGCGGTAGTGCCTTCACGTGGGTCTTAGATCTCATCGTGCTCACCAAGGCGCGCGTGAACACGCTGGTGGTTGGAACCACCTTTTTCGGCTTCGCCTTGCATGCGGAAGTCGTTTCGAATTTTCCGTTGTTATTGCAGACTTTGCTTGCCACCGGCTTTGTCGCTTGCGGAGCTGCTGTAGCAAACCAGGTCCTTGAGCATGAGTACGACCGGAAAATGCCGCGGACTCAAAACCGTCCTTTGGCAGCCCGCAGGATCAGTCGGAGCGCCGCTGGATGGCTTAGCGGAGCACTTGGAACCGTAGGGTGTGTGTGGCTTTGGAACGTGGCGAACTTGACCGCCATGCTTTTCGCTGGTCTTGCCTTTCTGGTTTATGCTTTTCTGTACACGCCTTTGAAGCGGCATACTCCGGCCTGCACTGTCATGGGTGCAATCGCGGGTGCCTTGCCTTTCGCGGTGGGGTGGGCTGCGACAGGCGCCGATTTTGGCTTTTGGACCTTTCTGGGCTTGGCAATCCTGTTCGTGTGGCAAATCCCGCATGTTCTCGCAATCGCGTGGTGGCGGCGAACAGAATACTCGCGCGCGGGCTTCCGCATGATTAGCCAGGGGGACTTTGGAGGCAATGTCACGGCTCGATGGATGTTGGGCTCGGCATTGGCCCTCATCGCCGTTTCACTGCTCCCAATTTGGTTGCACAATGTCTCCCATGGGTACTTGGCGGGCAGCCTTGCCTTGGGAATACCGTTCGTAGGTTTCAGTGTCCGGCTCTTTTTAACGAAGAGCGAGTCTGCCGCAAAGACGCTATTTTTCGCGTCACTATTGTATCTACCAAGTGTGTATGTGCTGATGCTGGCGTGTCAGTGACCCGGCCGATCGGCTGAAATCAAGCGCTTCGGCGCACGTATTTTACTCCACTCGCAGATGGCCATCGGTCAGAATCCTTGCCCGCAAGCCGCCGCGTCCTTTCATCAACGCTTCCGCGCCCGCAGCAAAAGCGCCGTTCATCCAATAGCAGGGAGAGCATTCCTCCACGCCATGAAAACGAATTCCCTGGACCTCAAATTCTGTTCCGATCAGAGAATTCAAATCGGCGCCCTCGGTGAGCACATTACGTCGGAAAGTGGCTGCACCTTTGTCATGGATGGCCAGTGTGCGACACAGGATTTCGTAAACTTCAGCAGCAAAAAACGTGATCTGGCCTTTATAGTGCTCTTTATAATCAAAGAACCGATCGCGGCAGATGCCCCGCGAAGCAATGCATTGGATTTCCGGAACGTCAATTATCGGGTGCTGCCCGGGCGCCTGTCCGTGATGTCCGAAGAAATTGTGGCCCCGTGAAATATAGAGATTCCGGATTTTCATTCGAAACGGTTTCAGGGCGTTAGTATCCACGTCAAAACTGTCCGTTGGCAAACAGGAATGTATTAGCGATATTAGGGGCGTTCTGGGGTGCCGCATGAGCGTTGCTCGACAATCGGAATTTAAGCTGCATCTGGTCCTGGGAACAATCTCGTTTACGGTTTGTTTTGCCGCCTGGGGACTGGTCAGCGCATTTGCGCCGGAGTTTCGCAAGCTGTTTCAACTGACAGCGACGCAGACTGCGGCGCTCATCGCGGCGCCGGTCCTCCTGGGCTCGCTCGCGCGGATCCCGGTCGGCATGCTAACGGACCGAGTGGGGGCCAGGCTCGTCTTCTCGACACTCATGGTCCTGTGCGCAGTCCCCGCTTTTCTTATTCCGTTGGCGGGAACGTTTTTGCAGTTGCTCGTGATCGCCTTTTTCCTGGGCCTGGCGGGCTCTTCCTTCGCGGTTGGTGTTGGATATGTTTCACGCTGGACGCCGCAGACAAACCAGGGCAGCGCGCTGGGAGTTTATGGCTTGGGCAATATTGGCCAATCGGCTGCGGTGTTTCTCGGTCCCGTGATTGCCGCTTCGATGGGCTGGCAGTCCGTTTACCGCGGAGCGGCAATACTGTTGGTGATTTGGGGAGTCGCTTTTGCATTTGTAGCCCGAAACGCGCCCGCCGCGAGACGTCCCGCGAACATTAAAGAGATGCTAGCGGTCCTGACACGAGAGCGCCTGTCCTTGGCGCTGGCGGCATTTTATTTTTTGACTTTTGGCGGTTTCGTCGCTTTTGCTATCTACTTGCCGCTGTTGCTGCGCGATGAGTTCGGGATGGGCGTCACCGATGCCGGGTTCCGCGCTGCGGGTTTCGTTGTGCTGGCGACCGTGCTGCGTCCGGTAGGGGGGTGGTTGGCCGATCGCATCGGTGGCGCCCGCGTGTTGGCCGGTGTTTTTCCCGGAGTTGCCCTGTTTGCGCTGCTATTGGCCTGGCGCGCGATGGTTCCCTTCACCGTCGGCGCGCTTGGCTGCGCCGCGCTGCTCGGGGTGGGCAACGGGGCGGTTTTCAAACTCGTGCCGCAGTTTTTTCCGAAGGAAACGGGAACAGTCGGCGGTCTTGTGGGGGCTCTGGGAGGACTGGGAGGTTTTTTCCCGCCCTTGCTGCTCGGACTCTTCCACCAGCATCTGGGAGCGGTGTGGCCGGGCTTTTTGCTCTTGTCGGCGACGTCCCTATCGCTCTGGTGGGTCAACCGAAGAGTCTTCCTCACTCGCCAGGAAACGGAAGAACGAGCGTTCCCGATGCCCGCGCGAGCTGCGGAACAACTGCGCGCTGTCGCCTGGGCCACCATGTCGACAGGTATCCTGGTAGCCGCCATCATCGTGGGATCGCGAAACCTGGAAAATTTCGACGCGGCACTGGTAATCTATACGTTCGCGTGCGTCTTTTCATGGTGGGGAGTGACCTATCATTATTACATCTGGCTGCAAAAGCCGCCTACGCAGCTTTTCTGGCGAAGAGGCTGGGAAATGTTTTGGAAGGGCGGGATCCCGCGCAGCACGGTCCGCGCGCTTGCGTTGAGCGGGCGCAATATCGCCTGGCAAACGTTTATTTATCGGCGGTCGCGTTCGCGCTGGTGGATGCACCAGTTCCTCTTCTGGGGCTGCTTGCTGGCGGCGGCCATCACGTTCCCGCTCGTTTTCGGCTGGATCTATTTCGAGTCGGCGCCCAACGACCAGATGACGTACGTCAGCTATCTGTTCGGTTTTCCGGTGATGTCGTTCAAGCTCCGCACCATTGTTTCGTGGGTAATCTTCCATGGGCTCGACTTTGCCGCCGTGCTCGTCCTTGCCGGGATCGCCCTTTCCTTGTGGCGGCGGATGCTGGACCGCGGCGCGCAGGCGGTTCAATCGTTCGGAATGGACTTTCTGCCGATCATTTTGCTGTTCGCCATCTCGATCACGGGCCTGGCTCTCACGGCCTCCACTCTTTGGGGGCGCGGTGCCTTCTACGGATTCCTTTCGATCCTTCACGCCATCACTGTGATCGCCGCTTTGCTCTTTCTTCCGTTTGGAAAGTTCTTCCATATTTTTCAACGCCCAGCACAAATCGGCGTGAAGTTTTACCAGGCAGCCGGCGACAAGGACGAGGGGGCCTTCTGCGGCCGGTGCGGCCAGCGTTTTGCGTCGCGGATGCACATCGATGATTTGAGGTTAGTGCTGTCGCAGTTGGATTTTGATTACACCGTGCCAGGCCCCGCCGGGCACTGGCAGCAACTTTGCCCCGCGTGTAAACGCAAGTCGATTGCCTCGGCCCAATTGCGAATAAAGGAAAATCGAAATGGCCAAACCACCATTGCCAATTGAAACGCTGATCGAGAGGTACGGTCCGCATCTGAATTACGTGCCGCCCGGCGGATGGCGTGACGAATCGCGGCGCCCAGCGGATAAGCTGGTCAAAACGCACTGCTGCTTCTGCGGACAGCAGTGTGGCATTCAACTCAAGGTTCGTAACAACCAAGTGATAGGTTTTGAGCCGTGGGAGGAATTTCCCTTTAACCGCGGAATGCTTTGTCCAAAAGGCGTGAAGCGATACCTCCAGAATAATCACCCTGACCGGCTGCTCGACCCGTTGCTGCGGACTGACACCGGGTTTCGAACTGCAACCTGGGACGAGGCGCTGAACTTCACGGCGCGGCGACTGCGTGAGATTCAGGAGCGGTATGGCAAGGATGCAGTAGCGATTTACGGCGGCGCTTCGTTGACCACGGAAAAATCCTATCTACTGGGGAAATTCGCCCGCGTGGCGCTGGGGACTCGCCACATTGATTACAACGGACGGCTCTGCATGGTCTCGGCCGGCACCGCCTACAAATTGGCGTTCGGGGTGGACCGCTCGCCGCTGCCCTGGAGCGACATCCCGAAAGCACAGGTGCTGCTTGTCGCCGGTTCGAACGTGGCGGAATGTTCGCCCATCACCACGGAATACGTTTGGGAATGTCGCGACCACGGAGGAAAGCTGATTGTCATTGACCCCCGCATGACGCCGATTACGCGCAACGCCGATCTCTACCTTCCGGTGCGCCCGGGAATGGATGTCGTTCTTCTGATGGGTTTGCTGCACGTGATCTTGCGCGAGCACCTGGAGGACCGGGAGTTCATCGAGAAGTACACGTCCGGGTTCGAGCAGGTCGCGGAGGCCGTGCGGCAATACGACCCGAGACGAGCTGCGGATTTGACCGGAGTACCTCCGGAATCCATCGAGAAAGCGGCACACTGGTTTGGCGAGGCGGAGCGGGCCATCGCCTTGCACGCGCGCGGTATCGAGCATCAGTCCAAAGGCGTCGAGAACTGCTCGGCAATCATCAACCTGTGCCTGGCCACCGGCAACATTGGTCGCGAAGGCGCCGGCTGCTCCATGATCACCGGCCAGGGCAACGGTCAGGGCGGGCGTGAACACGGCCAAAAATGCGACCAATTGCCCGGCCAGCGGCAGATTGATGACCCGGCGGCGCGGGCTCACGTGGCCAAGGTGTGGGGTATCTCGCCCGAGGAAATCCCGCAGGCCGGCCTGAGTGCGCAAGAGATCATGAACGCGATCCACGCCGGCCAAATCAAGGCGCTGTTCTCGATGTGCTTCAACCCCATGGTCTCGCTGCCCAACTCGGATTTTACCCGTGAGGCACTGGACAAACTGGAGTTCTTTGGCGTGGTGGATTTCTTCCTTTCGGAAACCGCGCATCACGCGGACGTCGTGCTCGCAGGCAGCTTACAGGAGGAAGACGAAGGCGTCGTGGCGAACGTGGAGGGCCGGGTCATTCATATTCAGAAAGCGGTGAATCCGCCAGGCAACGCCCGTGTCGACTGGGAGATTTATTGCGACCTAGCGCGGCGACTTGGGAAGGAAAAATTCTTCCCTTACCACTCTTCGCGCGAGATTTTCGACGAGTTGCGCGAAGCTTCCCGGGGAGGCCATGCGGACTACTACGGAATTACCTATGAAAAGATTGATCGTCAGCTTGGCGTGTTTTGGCCATGTCCATCCCTGGACCACCCCGGCACGCCCCGGCTATTCGAAGATCTGAAGTCCATGCACGCCGACGGAAAATTCCGCTTTGTTCTCACGCCTTATCGGGAGAGCGGTGATCCAGTCAATCAGGAGTTCCCGGTTTATCTGACCACAGGACGGGTGGTTAGTCAGTATCTTTCAGGCACCCAGACTCGGCGTATTGGCGCGCTGGTTGACCAATATCCGCAGCCTCGAATCGAAATTCACCCACGCCTCGCAGAGCAACACGGGATTAAAGACGGGGATTGGGTGACGATCACCACCCGGCGGACGGAAATCACTTTGCGCGCAATGGTCGTGCGCACGATCCGGCCGGACACAGTATTCATCCCGTATCATTGGAGCGGACCCCGCAGTGCAAACAAGCTGACCCATCGCACCCTGGATCCGCGCAGCAAAATTCCTGAGTTTAAGGTTTCCGCCTGCCAAATTCGAAAGGCGGAAAGTCCCCCTTTATGGGCAAACGACGATATGGTGAACAAGACCTGATATGTTCGGCTACGAATTCTACGTGGATCCTTCCCGCTGCATCGGCTGCCAGTCGTGCATTAATGCCTGCGCCGAGTGCGAGACCCATCGCGGAACGCCGATGATTCATGTGGATTTCCTGGACCGGAGGAACACGATTGCCACCGTGCCGTTTGTTTGCATGCACTGTGAAGACCCGACCTGCGCGAAGGTCTGTCCCGCGGACGCTATCAAACGGACTGAGGACGGTGTGGTGCAGTCCTCGCTCAAGCCCCGTTGCATTGCCTGCTCGAATTGTGTGCTCGCCTGCCCGTTCGGCATTCCGAAAATGATGACTGAACTCGAGCAGATGATGAAATGCGACATGTGCTATGACCGCACTTCGGAAGGCAAACGGCCGATGTGCGCGACCGTATGCCCTAGCCAGGCGCTGGCCTATGTGCCGAGTCAACAAATAGAACGCTCCCGGCGCGAGAAACCGACGAACGTTTTCTTTTTTGGAAATCAGCGAGTGACAACAAAAGTGTTCATGATGATTCCGCCGGAGCGGGACGCTCTTTCCGTGGATGTCGTGGATTACATGTGGGAGGAGAACGCATGAAACTCTTTCGACGCTTGCGCACTGACCCGGTTTGGAAGGACGAATTCTCGATCGACCGAGCCGACGAACATTATGTCAGCCGGCGCCAGTTCACGAAATTCCTCGTCCTCACCAGCTTGGGGATGTTCGTCGGGAACATGTGGATCCTGGCGCGCTCATGGTTCAGCAAGGAGCCGGTTTATCCGGAGAAGAGCATTTGCCGCGCGACCGATATTCCTATTGGCGGCGTACGGCTATTCCGCTATCCGACACAAAAGGACGCTTGCATTCTGATTCGTACGGAGGACGGGAATTTCGTTGCTTACACCCAAAAATGTACGCACCTCTCCTGCGCGGTGTATTATGCGAGAGAAAAGAACCGGCTCGAGTGCCCTTGTCACGAGGGTTATTTCTCGATCAAAGACGGCAGCGTCCTGCAAGGTCCTCCACCACGGCCTTTGCCGCGTGTTGTGCTGGAGCGACGAGGAGATGAACTGGTTGCGGTGGGAATGAGAATCCACGAGAGCATTTAAGATGGAGCCGCAACACCAACCCACTCGTAAACGCGGGCTTACGGCCATTGATGGCGCACTGGCCCTGATCACAATTTTGCTGATCGTGCAAATGTGGCTGCTGACGGCAACCCTGGAATCGTACTTGGCCGGACACCAAGAGGTCGTGTTGCCGGGCGCAATCATCTCCGGCATCTTTTTCCTGATCTGCACCGGGCTCTATTTATTCGTTCGCCGAGTAGATGCCGAGGCGCGTGGGGATTCCAAATCCAACAAGCAGGCGCTGCCGTCGGAAAGTCCACCCTAGCCGCTCCGCCCGTCCCTGCCGACTGAGTCGTTGCGGCGAGAGCCGAACCCTGGGCGCGGGGTTTACGGCCGAACCAGAGATCTTCCTGAAGGCACGCCGGGATGCGAGTCTGAAAGGTGTTTGAACCTCGGGGCGAGGCCTTCCGGGGGGTGTTCACCCCATATACGACTGCTTACGAGGTAGAGGGTGTCCGCGTCGAGCACATCCTCAGTCCTGGCGAGCGCAGGGTCCACACGTTAACCCCCTTTGCCGATGTCCAGGGTGTAGAAATCACTTACCCGCCACGGTGAATCAGGACTGGCCTCCTCTGGTTCTTCCGCGCGGCGTTTGTAACCGAAGCCGCAACGCTTATTGGGCCAGGAATCTTACACAGTTGTACTTCTTTTGTAACACGGATTTGTCATCAACGGAATCAAACCGATTCGCTCAAGGGGTTGGAAGGCGAATGGTATCAGCGATTCGTCAACCTGGGGGACGCCTTGGCGTCTTCTGGCACATGCCATCAAAATGGCTGTACTGAAGTGAGGGATCGCAAGGAAGTGCTAATGGGGAATCGCTTCCCAGTGCAACGAAAACGGATCTTTTATTTGCTCGCTGCCTGGCCTACCTGGCCAGTCAGACGAAACGAAAGCAGGCATCCACATCCTGACGGGGTTTGGGCAGGCCCGCTCCGGCCACCAGGATCCATCCTTTGACTGGCGGAGAGATAAAGAGCTTGTCGGCGCTGGAGAACCCTTCGACCCAGGAGCAGGGCTGGGTCTTGTGGAGGCTCAAGGCCTTTTGGACGGCAAAAAGATTACGGCTTTTTACTGCCAGCCAAGCGTCCGGCCAAAGTGATGAGCAATTAAGCGAGGCGAGGTTCGCCTTTAATCGGGCATTTTTGCCTGTGGGGTTGTGCAAAACGCGAAAATTAATCATACTGGCCATGGCAAAGATCCCAACTGCGAGCAGCAGTATAAATCCCATCAAACCCAGCAAAGCAGATGTATTCACCCTGTTCAAAAATACCCCTCGCCGCCACGCGTTCAAATGGAGTTTTGTGACCGGCTACGGATGAGGAGAATCAAAAGCATGAAGTTGACGTAAGGCGTTGCGCGCAGCGAAACCGGAAAGCCTTGGCTAGCCCGCCGCCTGGTGGCTGGGCCTCCGGTGTGATCGCTGGCAACCCGAACACCAGCCATTGGAAATAAGCCCGGCGACCGCCAACAAGAGTGGCGATGCAATTAAAGTGGTCCTTGCCTGGATCCTCATTTTTTCTTTTCACTTGTGCGCGAGAATCGCCAACGAGGCTGAAAGCGGCAGTGCGCTGGTTCTCGTAACATCTCAGATTGTCACTCTATCCCGGCCCGGAAAGACTGCAATAGGGGTGAAGCCTGTGGGAACTGCAATGGTTCTTTCCAAAGTTGCGATGACCGCAATGCTCGGCTTCGGATATTTACCTAAAGGCACACCGCAAATGGCTTAGCCAATATAGGCTTCTTGCAGTTGGCGAACCACCTGGCAGAAGGGTATTTTAACGTGTGAAAGGAGTTGGCATATGAATGCTACACAAGTTCAAGCTGGCTATCAGCCAGTTCATCAGGAGGAAGTTTCAATGCGGACAGTGGCGGGAGGTGCGCTCATGCAATCCATTGGAGCATTGGCCACGCTGGCGTTGGCGATTGCAGGATTGGCAGGGGTGTTTTCAACCACATTGGCTGCAATCGCGGCCGTCGTACTGGGAGCGGCAATCGGGATGGAAGGCGGCGCTCTCGTTGCAAGACATCGGACGGAATTTTTCGGAACGAGCACTGACGCTCAGACGATCGCATGGAGTCAGCGATTAAGCGCGGAGTTCCTCGGAGGCTTGTCCGGGGTCATACTTGGCATATTGGCTTTGCTTGGGATCGTTCCAATGACCTTGCTGCCAGTAGCGGCGCTTGTCTTCGGCGCGACTTTCTTATTCAGCGGTGGCGCCTGGTTAGGTTCCGGCATACAGCCGATCTTTGGTCTCGCCGGTGTGACTCTGGGTTTACTGGCCATCTGCGGCCTCAGCCCGTTAACGCTGGTTCTTGTCGCACTGCTCTGCCTGGGCGCGTCCACTCTTTTTAATGGGGCCGCGAACGGCTTGAGAATGACAATTGCCTCGGATAAGTAAACCAATCTATCGCTCTAATCTTCCGCCTCCTCAGGGCTCAAATCAGGAACGCTTGAGAGGCGGAAGTTTACGAGCTCCTGTAGTGTCAAACGCTGAGAAGGAGATCATGGATTCGCCGGAAATTATTTCTGCGTTTGTGGATCGAGTGTCGCTGAGGAGCCTTCAGGTTGGCTGGCGAGCTCAAGCCGTGGCGGCCCTGGGCGCGATAGTTTTGTCGATGATTGGACTGGCGGGTGTTCTTTCAACGAGGATTGCGGCCGTTGCTGTGATCAGCCTCGGTGCAGCCCTTCTATTCGAAGGGGTAGCTCTAGTCTTGCCATTCGCTGAGCTTGCGAAGGGACAAGCGCTGGAGTGGGGTGGCGCCACTGTTGGAAAGTGGGTGGGTGGAGTCGGAGGCGTACTGGTGGGTTCTTTCGTTCTTTTTGGAGCGGCGGCTCCGACGCTTCTGCCTGTCGCCGTCTTGGTTTTCGGCGCAGCTTTTCTGTTTACGAGCATGATAAGCTGCGTCCCCACCACACAAGAAATTGTTGGAGCCATCGCATTCGCCTTGGGCTTGCTGGCGATAAGTGGTTTGAACACCTCAACCTTGACTTTGGTCGCGCTCCTGGGTTTGGGAGTTACCACTCTGCTGAATGACGCGACGAGCGAAAGGAGAGTCTCAGCCCGGGCTCACGCCTAATCCGTTGGCAAACCAATTTGGCGAGATGATCGATGCAGAGATCCCTCTTCATAGGCCAGCTGGCGGGCTTTTTTCCCGGTTACTTCGCGTTTGTGATGGCAACCGGCATTGTCTCGCTCGCCGCTCATTTCCATGGCCACGAACGGATCGCTTTAGTTCTGTTTTGGCTGAACAACGCGGCTTTTTTGGTGCTCTGGATCCTGACCCTGATGCGATTTGCCCTTTGCCCGGCCCCTTTTCTTGAAGATCTCACTCACCATTCACGCGGAGCCGCTTTTTTAACAAAGGCCGCGGGCACCTGCGTCCTGGGGTGCGAATTCATTATTTTGACGCCTTGGGCGCGGGTTGCCAAGACCCTCTGGTTTCTGGGGTTCGGCTTGTGGTTAATATTAAGCTACACGTTTCTCGCCGCCATCACATTCCGAGAGCCAAAACCGTCTCTTGAAACCGGCATAACTGGTTCGTGGCTGCTGGTCATTGTCGCGACGGAAGCGGTCAGCGTTTTGGGTACGCTTGTGGCTCCGACGAGCGCCTCCGCACATACTTTTCTCTTTATTTCTCTCGGAACGTTCCTCGTCGGCGCCATGCTTTACGTGTTTTTTGCTACCCTGATCCTGTATCGCTGGATGTTTTTCAACATGCACCCGGAGCGGCTGACTCCCGACTACTGGATCGATATGGGCGCGTTAGCGATTACGACGTTAGCTGGTGCCCTTCTGCTCGAAGCCGCACCCCGCTGGAGCCTGCTTGAGAGGCTCACCTCGTTTTTGACAGGGTCGACACTCTTCTTCTGGGCCACGGCCACCTGGTGGATTCCACTGCTCTCAGTCGTCGAATTGTGGCGTCATCTCCGCGGTCGTGTTCGGTTTCATTATGACCCTCAATATTGGGCTCTTGTTTTCCCGTTGGGTATGTATGCGGTTGCCACTTTTATGCTGGTCAGGGTGACAGGCCTGGTGCTTCTCAACGGGATCGCGACGTTTTTCGTGTACGTCGCGTTTCTCGCGTGGGCAATCGTCTTCGTGGGAATGCTGTTCAACATCGCTCGTTTGCTATTTTCAAAAACAAGCCGCTCAAATTGGTCATTGTATGTATCGTAGCGGGAGATACGGGAATCGATGGTCGAATCCAGCCCGGAGGAACCCCATTGGGTCAATACGTTAACGGGCTTAATTTCTACATATGACAGAAATGTTCATGTTCGCCACCGGGGTGGAAAACAGCTCCCCGACTATCGAGCATAGCCGCGTGCGGGTGGACGAGATGGAGAGTTGCGGCCATTATAAGCAATGGCGCCTCGATTTTGATCGGGTGGAGGAGTTGGGCATCCATTTCCTCCGCTACGGACTTCCGCTCCACAGGGTCTATCTGGGGCCAGAACGCTTTGACTGGGAATTCTCCGACAACGCTTTTGCGGAGTTGCGTCGTCGACGGATTATTTGCATTGCCGACTTGTGTCATTTCGGGTTGCCGGACTGGATCGGGACCTTCCAAAATCCCGATTTTCCAGAATTGTTCGCACGATACGCGGAAGCCTTTGCGTTGCGTTTTCCATGGATACAGCTCTATACGCCAGTGAATGAGATGTATGTCTGTGCCCTGTTCTCGGCCCGGTACGGCTGGTGGAACGAACAACTGACCACCGACAGCGGGTTCGTCACCGCACTCAAGCACATTGTGAAGGCCAACGTGTTGGCGATGCACGCCATCCTAAAGGTAAGGCCAAACGCAATTTTCATTCAGAGCGAAGCCTCGGAATACTTTCACGCGGTGGACCCCAAGGCTATTAGACCGGCGGAGATTCGAAATGCGGAAAGGTTTTTGTCCCTCGACCTGAATTATGGCCGGCGCGTCAGTTCGGAAATGTATGAGTTCCTGCTGGATAACGGCATGTCTCGCGAGGAATACCATTTCTTCTTGCACCACAATCTCAAACGCCACTGCATCATGGGGAATGACTACTACGTCACGAACGAACACAGGGTTTCTCCCGATGGCCAGATGTCTAATTCCGGCGAAATCTTCGGGTACAGTGAGATCACGCGCCAGTACTATCAGCGCTACAAAATCCCGGTGATGCACACCGAAACCAATTTCAACGAGGGATCAGGTGGCAGCGAGGCCGTTGACTGGCTTTGGAAAGAGTGGGCCAACGTGCTTCGCGTGCGAAATGATGGAATACCGATCGTCGGCTTCACCTGGTATTCGCTGACCGACCAGATGGATTGGGACACCGCGCTGCGGGAGAAGAATCTCCGAGTAAATCCACTTGGTCTATTTGATTTAAAGCGGGAAATTCGTGCGGTGGGGAAGGCATACAAGAAACTGATTGCTGATTGGCGAGAGGTATTGCCCACGCACAGCGTGTGCTTGCAGGTGCCAATCGAATCGCAGGATCGATCTCTGTAACAGGTATGAGCGAATTGTGGAAAATGAATCAAGGCAAATGCCAATTGGGTGGTTGGCTCGGGCTGGAACTCGTGCCTAAAATGGCTGAGCACGGCTTTCAGGTGGCTGGTTTTGGACGGGCCATGGAGCCATGAAGCGAAAGCATCTTATGCCAGCTAAAGATCATCTTGAGCCGACTGTTTTCATAATTTTTGGTGGTGGTGGCGATTTGACCTGGCGCAAATTGATACCGGCACTGTTCAACCTGCATCTGGAGGGGAGTTTGCCCGAGCGGACAGCTATTATCGCGGTTGACCGTGCCCCACTCAGCGATGCAGCCCTGCGCCAGCGCTTACATGAGGGTGTCAAACGTTTTGGCCGAAAGTCGACCAGTCGACAGACGGACTGGGCAGCCTTTGCTGCGCGTATCAGCTACTCTCAAGGTGATTTCAAGGATCACAAAACATATTCCACTCTTAGCAAACGGCTGGTGGAGGTGGATCGGTCTTGGGGCAACAAGGCTCAGCATATCTTCTACCTGGCTACGCCGCCCAGTCTGTTCGGTGTGATCCCAGGTTTTCTCGGCGAGGCGGGGTTGGCCCGCGAGCGAGATCGGGGACGGATCGTTATTGAAAAGCCGATTGGCTACGATTTGAATTCTGCTCGGGAGCTCAACCTCACCTTGGCTAAGAGCTTCCAGGAAGCGCAGATCTTCCGCATCGATCATTACCTCGGCAAGGAAACCGTCCGAAACATTCTAGCTTTCCGGTTTGCGAACCCACTTTTCGAGCCGATTTGGAACCGTCGCTACGTGGATCACGTAGCGATCACAGTCGCGGAGGAGGTCGGGGTGGAGCATCGTGGTGGCTATTACGAACGAGCCGGCGCCCTGAGGGATATGGTCCAGAACCACATGCTTCAGTTGCTCTGTTTGGTGGCGATGGAACCCCCTGTTTCGTTTCAAGCCGACGAGATCCGCAACCGGAAAGTGGATGTGCTGCACGCAATACGACCCATTCGGCACGACGAAGTGCATGACTGCACGGTGCGCGGTCAGTACGGGGCCGGTTGGATTCGGGGCAAACGGGTCTCCCCATACCGCGAAGAAGAAGGAGTTGCGCCGGATTCAGTGACCCCCACGTTCGCCGCCCTAAAGGTCTTTGTAGACAATTGGCGCTGGCAGGACGTGCCTTTCTACCTCCGCACGGGAAAGCGTCTGGGGCGGCACGTTTCGGAGATTTCGATCCGTTTTCGCGCGGTGCCTCACCAGGCTTTTCCCCCGGAGGCCACTTTCAACTGGCAGCCGGCTCGATTGGTGATGTGCATCCAGCCAGACGAAGGAATTGTGCTCAAGTTCCAGGCCAAACAGCCGGGCCCCAAAATCCATTTGCGGCCGGTGAACATGCGATTCAGTTATCAGGAATCGTTCAAAGTACAGTCCCCCGATGCCTACGAAACGCTGCTCTGGGATGTAATGAACCGCGACACGACCCTCTTCATGCGGGTGGATCAGGTGGAGGCTGCCTGGTCTGTACTCATGCCTGTACTGGAAGTGTGGGCCGCCAGCCCACCGGACGATTTCCCCAATTACGCCGCCGGCACTTGGGGGCCTGAAGGCGCTGAAGGGCTTATTGCCCGTGATGGCCGAAGTTGGGCTTTGCCAACCTTGCTGCACGAGGCTCCCATTGACGTAAAGAGGTAATCAAGCCGCAGGCCAGACGATCAATCTGGCGAAGCGAAACCAGGTTCCTCTGACACGGCCGATAGGGCAGTTTGGCGCCCCAACCGCAGGCGTCCTGGAGTTCTGCCTGCCGGCAAGATATTGCTTGAGTGGACGAGGACGCCCGAGCATTCCATGGCCGAAATCCGGCCAAACCCGTGTTTATGAAAAAGCTGAACGGCGTGGTCCAGAACGGGTTTACCTCGACGCGAGCGCGGTCTCTGTTACGGGCAACAAAATGCGAAATGGAGCGTCAGTTGCATCGAAACTTATCGTACGCGGAGCTTGGGTGTTATGCGGGTCAGGCGGCGAGTACCAAATGGTATGCGACGGTCGAGCTTGAGCGGCTGAGCCGCGACCCGGTCTGGCTGGACAGAGCGATTCGGATCGTGGACCGGTTGGTCCGCGAGTCCAACGGCAAAAAAAGAGCAAGGAGCCCGAGGAACTCCTTGCTGGGTGATGGGCGATTCCGCAAGCCGTTACACCGGAACCGCGGTTTGTGCTTCCTGTCGCTTTTCGTATTCCTCGAGGGAGGGGATTTTTACCAGCGCCCTCTTGGCGTAAGCGCGGTGCACGGCTTTTGAGTTGTGCCCGAGGGCTTCCTGCGCGAAGCGCTCTGGGTAGCCGGCGATCTTGGCACGCTCAGCCCAGGCGTAGCGATAGCTGTGCAGAGTGACGCCTTCGATCTTCAACTGCTGACAGCGCTGCTTGAACTCCGTGGCGCGGTCACCAGCTCGGACGCGTGACAGGTAAGGAAAGAGCGGTCCTTCGCTCGGGAGATCCTTCAGGAGATTCAGGGCGTCGCTTCCAAGATGCACAAGGACCGGCACGCCGGTCTTTTTGCGGAAGAAACTCACTGTGGTGTCGGCCCAATCAACGTCCTCGCCTTTGAGGGCGGCGATGTCCCCCTGGCTGGCGCCCAGGTGCCAGCAGAGCTGATAGAGGGTTTTGCGCTCCGCGTTCACCTCGGCGGCGAGAATCTTCTGGTGCTCCGCCAGGGTGATGGCGCGTTTGTCCTTGTAGTGGATGGCCGGCCATTGGCGCCGGGGGATGACCGTGGCCGGCAGCCAGTTCATATCCACCGCGAAGTTGTGGACTTTGCGCAGGTAAGCATTGGTGGACACGGTGCCCTTCTTCAACACCTCGAGGAGGTGCTCGGCCTGGGTCTCGATGAGGAGCCGGTGGCGGACCAGGTCGAAGGCCTTGTCCTTGGCGGCGGTCTGCCAACGGTATTGCGTAGGGCCGGACTTGAGCTTGATGATTTCGTCCAGGACGTGCTGCCAGGTGCGCTGGCTGATCATGGGGTCGCTGTGGCGGAGGTACACGCGCGCCAGGCCCAGGTTCATCGCGGGTTGCTTGCCGGCTTCATTGAGCGCGAGCAGCAGGCGCTCGGCCTCGACCTTGTCCTTGGTCTTGAGGCTCTCGAAGTTTTTGGTGGTGTTGTCGAAGGCGTAGTAAACGCTCTTGCGACGGAGGAACAAACGATAACGCTCTTTCATGACTCGTGAGAGTCGAGCCTATCCCCTTCCCGGTTCCAACGGTTAGCCCAATGTGGCTTCAAGTGCCACAAACTGGAACAATCTGACGAATCATCAAACTGTTAGCCAAACCGTTAGCCATCTGCTTTCCCAGCTTCCGAACTCGTTGCTGCGGTTGCAGTTCGAGTTGGAGGCGAGGGTCGGAATCGGCGACCCTCGCCCTGGCTTTTTTGCGCGAAAAAACTCGTACCTGCGTATAACACCGGCGTACTCACTTCGTACCCTCCTTGTACTCCCGCTGTACCGCGCTGCTGGCAATTCTGCTGGCACTTTTGCTGGCAGTTCCGCTGGCATTTTTAGACTTTTTCAAAGTG
>Ga0105240_10005557_pt1 | contig 18763 bp, 17 predicted proteins | sample KBSC54metaG_FD_80426 | JGI IMG/M metagenome (GOLD analysis project Ga0105240, IMG submission 80426) | Corn rhizosphere microbial communities from Kellogg Biological Station, Michigan, USA - KBS C5-4 metaG | ecosystem: Host-associated > Plants > Roots > Rhizosphere > Soil | place: Michigan, USA... | reverse complement strand
ATTGCACGCACGAAAATCGAGATTGATACGGTTACAGCGCGGATTTTACTGCAGTTTAACATCCGCTGCCTTGATCACCTCACTCCACCGTTCAACTTCTTCTCGCATGTATTTTGCCGCCTTTTCCGCGGAGCCGCCGAAGATTTCCGCTGACAGCTTCCTGAGACGGTCCTGCAATTCCGGTTGGCGCAGCGCCTCGTTCACATCGGCATTGATCTTTTCGGTGATGCTCTTCGGCGTGCCCGGCGGCGCCACGATCGCATACCACGCAACCGCCTCGAATCCCGGCAGCGTCTCTGCGATGACAGGCACATCGGGAAGCGACGGCAGGCGCTGGGCTGAGGCGACGGCGAGCAGCTTGAGATTACCGGCCTCGGCGAGGGGTAAGGAAACACCGAGATTGTCGAACATCAGATCGACGTCGCCGGCGAGCAGGCCCTGAAGCGCCGGTGCCGACCCCCGATAGGGGACGAATCGCAGCTTCACTTTTGCCATCACCTGGAACAGCTCGGCGGTCAGGTGGGAGGTCGTCCCGTTGCCTTGCGTGGCGGCGGTAACCTTCTCAGGGTTTTGCCGCAGGTATTCGACGAGTTCGGACACGCTCGATGCCTTGAGATTTCCGGGATTGACGAGCAGCGCGTTTGGCACGTGGGCCATCACGATCACCGGCTCGAATCTGGCCGGGTCAAATCCGAGCTTCGGATAGAGATTTTGGTTGATCACCAGCGGCGGCGGCGGCGACGAAAGCAACGTGTAACCATCGGGTGCGGAATGATAGGCCGCTTCCGCGCCGATGTTGCCGCCGGCGCCGGTGCGGTTCTCGATGACGACCGGCTGGCCCCATTTGCGCGAGAGCCAGTCTCCGACCAATCGCGGAACGGCGTCGGCGGTGCCGCCGGCAGCAAACGGCACGATGATTTTTACCGGACGATCCGGATAGTCTTGCGCACCTGCCGAACTGGCGGGAAGCACTAACAGGACAAACAGCAGCGCCAGCGTAGCGACGTGCCGGTAAAAAGCCAAAAGCTTGATGCGCATGCGATGCCTCTCCGATGTCGCCGGCGGCCTTAGCCGCGCTTGATGGCAAAATGCCTCGGTCTGTGTGAGGATACAACGCCGCCCGCCAGTCCATTCACCCGTTCAGCGCAAGGAGTCGATCATGGTGCAGCCCCGCCCCCATGTCGCCATCGTCGGAGGCGGGATCGGCGGCCTGTTCGCGGCCAATGCGCTGGTCGCGCAGGGTGTCCCGGTGTCGGTCTACGAGCAGGCGCCAGCGATCGGCGAGATCGGGGCCGGCGTATTCCTGACCCCCAACAGCGTGCGGCACCTGCAGAGAATCGGATTGGGACCGGCGGTGGAGAAGTGGGGAGCGCGTGTCGGCGGCGAATCCCGCTACTTCCGGCACGACGGGGCCCCCATCGCGCCGGTCCAGGTGACGGACTCCTCGGGCTGGAATGCGACGTTCGGGATGCATCGTGCCGATCTCGTCGAGATATTGGCCAATGCCCTGCCCGCCGGTACGGTTCATACCGGGCATCGCTGCACCGCTTTCGAGCAGAACGGCAACAGGGGCCTGATTTCGTTCGCTAATGGCGCTTCCGCTGAAGCCGAAATTGTCATTGCTGCGGACGGCATCCACTCGGAGCTTCGGCCCTATGTCTTTGCTTCGTCACGGCCGGTGTTTTCTGGATCGGTCGCTTACCGGGGCCTGGTGCCGCATGAGCGGGTTCCGGATTGGCCGACCGACCGCTGGCAAATGTGGCTCGGCAAGGGAAGGCACTTCCTCGCCTTTCCCGTACGCGCCGGGAAGCTGATCAACTACGTCGGATTCGTGCCGACCGACGAGGAGATGAAGGAATCCTGGTCGGCCCCCGGCGACCCCGAAATTCTCAGGCAGGCCTTTGCGGGCTGGGATCCGCGCATCCAACAATTACTCGGGGAAGTTCAGGTGACGTTCCGATGGGCGCTCTATGATCGCGAGCCGCTGCCGGTCTGGACCAGGCAAAGGCTGAGCCTGCTCGGCGACGCCGCCCATCCAATGCTTCCGCATCTCGGACAAGGCGCCAATCAATCGATCGAAGACGGCATCGCGCTTGCGACCATCCTGGCGCGCGCCGACCGGACCACGGCGCCTCGCGCCCTGCTCGCTTACGAACGGCTCCGCCGCGAGCGCGTGGCGCAAGTCCAGCGCGGCGCGCGCGAGAACGGGCTGCGGTATGACTCCGCCTATTCCGATCTGGGGGTCAGGGACGCCGAGATCACCGCGCATGCCGCGTTCCGCAAGCGGCTCTATGATCACGATGTGGTCCCGGACGCGCAAGCCGCGGCGGCAACGCTGACGTAGTTACTCGAACGGGATTGGAGGCTTGCTTAAACGCCGGCGGCCGGGAGGCTGGCGGCCGCAATGGCGACGATCTGGGCCAACCGGCGCCCGATCCGGGATGGCGCGGCGCGCAGAAATGAAGTTACCTGTCGCATATCGTAAATTCCTTCCGCGCCGACGGAACAATCGTTCCGCGAACAAAAGCGCAGAACGAGAAGATGCTATCGCTCGAGAGGCGTGTCGAGGACGCGGCTAAAAAAGCAACGCGTCCATCGTCCGGTCGATGATCGGCAGTGGGTTTATTGCCGCGTTTCAGTCAGCCACGATTGAAATCTTCTCCGCGAAAACTCGGCTCGGAACGCGCGATACGCCTTCCCGACCGCTACGCCGGCACAAACCCAAAAGTCCGCTCGAAACGCCTGGCGTAATCGCCCCAGACTTCCGGGTTGATGATGCGCGGCGGCCGTTTGCCGTCGAGCGCATCGAGAATCTGCTCGGCGGCAATCCTGGCCATGTTTTCGCGCGCTTCTTTGGTCACGCCCGCCGTGTGCGGGCTCGCCAGCACATTGTCGAACTGCAGCAGCGGATGCTCCGGCGGCGGCGGTTCCTTGGACCAGACGTCGAGGCCCGCCCCCGCGATCCGTTTGTTGCGCAGCGCCTCGACCAGCGCGGCCTCATCGTGGATAAAGCCTCTCGCGGTCGTGATGAAATACGCATGCGGCCGCATCAGCGCGAATTCGCGCGCGCCGATCATGCCGCGGCTTTCCTTCGTCAGCGGACAAGAAATCGACACGTAGTCCGAGCGGCGCAGCAGGTCGTCCAGTTCGACCTTCTCGCCGCCGCGCGCGGCCATTTCCGCAGCCGTGAGATAGGGATCGTAGGCCACGACCTTCATCCCGAGCAGGCCGCTGCAGAGTTCGGCGATGCGGCGGCCGACATTGCCAAGCCCGACGATGCCGATGGTCTTGCCCTGCGCCTCGGTGCCCATCAAGGCGTTGCGGCTCACATTCGCCTCGCGCCGCATCGCGCGGTCGGCCTCGAGGATTCGTTTCGACAAGGTAAGCAGCATGCCCAGGGCGTGTTCGGCCACCGAATGGGCATTGCCGCCGGATTGATTGACGACCAGCACGCCCGCTGCCGTGCAGGCCTCGACATCGACGGGGTCGTAGCCCGCGCCGTTGCTCGAAACGATCAGCAGGTTCGGCGTCCGCCGCAGCAAGTCCTGATCGACATGGAAATGGCGCGCGAGTTCATCGCGCGCCGCGCCGATCTGATAGGCGTGAGCCGCGGCCAGGATGGGCGCCGAGACGCTATCGGCGCTTTCGTTCTCGAGCCGGTCGAGGCGCACATCGGGCCGCGCCCGCAGGATGTCGACATAGACCTCATGCGGCAGATATTTGACATAGAACACGCGCTTGTTATTGACGGACATCGTTGATGAGACTTTCAGTTTGGGAATCCATAGAGTTTTGCGGGATTGGTCACGAGGATGCGCTGCTGTGTCGCGCGGTCCGGCGTCCACATCTGAAACAGTTCGAACAGGTGTCCGGCATCGGGCATTTCGCCCTCGACGCGCGGATGCGGCCAGTCGCCGCCCCACACCAGCCGTTCCGGGTTAGCCCGCACCAGCGCTTCATGAAATGGCCGTGCGTCGGGATAATCGGGCGCGTCGCGGCTGATGCGATGGGCACCCGACAGCTTGGCCCAGCACCAGCCGTCGCCGACCGCGCGCAACAGACTCAGGAAACCTTCGGTCGAAGTGCCCGCGCTGGCATCGGTGCGGCCCATGTGATCGATCACCACCGGCAAGCCCAGCGATTTCAGCACCGGTATCGTTTCGGGCAGATCCTTGACGTCGATCCAGAGTTGAAGATGCCATCCGAGTTCGGCCATCAGGGGTGCAAGCTTCTCGGCCGCGGCCAGCGGCACGCCGCCGCGATAATGCAACTGTCCGTCGCGAAAAAAATGATTGAAGCGCAATCCTCTGATACCGAGATGATCCCACGCCCGCAAATCAGCCGGCGAGATATCACTGTCCGCCACCGCGACACCGCGCAAGCGATCGGGCCGCCGCGCCAACGCATCGAGCATGGCGGAATTGTCGCGGCCGTGCGCGCTGCCCTGCACCAGAACGCCGCGCGCAAACCCAATGGTGTCGAGCATGCCAAGATATTTTTCGAGCGGCGCGTCCGGCGGCGTATAGCTGCGATCCCCGGTGTAGGGAAACCGCTGCGCCGGTCCAAACACATGGGCATGCGTATCGCAGGCATCAGGCGGCGGCGGCACTTTCGGCCGGCTGACGTCGCGCGGCGGCAGGCAGGCCGGAATCATTGGCGCATCCGATGCATCACTCGGCCTTCATGCCGGCGGCCTCGATGATCGGCCCCCATTTCCGGTAGTCGGCACGAATCTTGGCATCGAATGCTGAAGGCGAACTGCCGATCGGCAAGGCACCGAGCCTGCTCAGGCGCTCTTTTACGGCCTCGGTGTTCAACGCCGCGACGAAATCATGCGAGAGTTTCTCAACGAGGTCGCGGGGCATGCCGGCCGGTCCGAGCAGTCCCCACCACACCTCGGTGTCGTAGCCCGGCACGGTCTCGGCCATGCTGGGCACGTCGGGCAAAAACGGCGCTCGCGCAGCGGTCGTGACCGCGAGCGCACGGACGGTCCCGGCCTGAAGCTGTCCCACCGATTCCGGGCCGTTATTGAACGACATCGGGATTTGCCCACCGAGGAGATCGTTGATGGCGGGCGCGCCGCCCTTGTAGGGAATGGCGTTGAGATCGATCTTGGCGAGGTTTTTCAGAAGCTCACCGGCGAGATGCGTCGATGTTCCCGTGCCCGCGTGAGCGAAGGACAGGCTTCCCGGGTTTGCGCGCGCCTGCGCGATCATATCAGCGACCGTTTTGAACGGAGAATCGGCGCGCACCAGCAAGATATTGGGAGACGAGGCCAACAGCGAAATCGGCGCAAAATCCTTGAAGGTGTCGTAGGGGATCTTGGGGTACAGGAACGGATTGGTGGCGTGACCGCTCGCGACGACAATAAGGGTGTATCCGTCAGGCGGTGCCGCCACCAGCGCCTGCGACGCCACCACGCCGCCCGCGCCCGGCCGGTTTTCAACGACAACCGTCTGGCCCCAATGCCGGGAGACCACCTCCCCCAGCGTGCGGGAGAGGATGTCCACTCCGCCGCCGGCCGCATACGGCACGAAAATATGCACTGGCTTGGACGGAAATTCCGACTGAGCAGACGCCACACTACCCGCTGCAAACGTCGCCACCGCTGCGGCAGCCATCCGCAACCACCTGCCCATGGCAGCTCTCCCGATTATTATTGTTACGTCTGTTATCGCACCTCAGCATGACCATGACATCGCCGTGAGGCGCAGGCCAAGGTAATTGCCAGGGCATGTTGACAATCCCGCGGATCGCGTCAAGTTTCGGCGCCTCGACAGGACGACCGCGATCATGCTGCAAACGAAGACCGTCGCGAAATAGGGGAGAATTCGATGGCGGCTGCCGAGCAACAAACCTCGCCCAAGGCCCTGGATGAGAAGGCCTCTCCCGAGAAGGCATCTCCTGAGAAGACTTCTCTTGAGAAGATTTCTCTTGAGAAGACCTGGCACGAGGTGGTGCTGCAAGCGCTCAAGCGCAACGACATCAGGCTCGTGCCGTACGTTCCCGACCGCGTGCTGACGACGCTGATCAGGAATATTCACGCCGATCCGTTCTTCACCACATTCCCCACCGCGCGCGAGGAAGAAGCGGTCGGCATCGTCTCCGGTGCGTGGATGGGCGGCATGCGCGGCGCGGTGCTGATGCAGACTTCCGGCTTCGCCACGCTGGCAAACGTGCTGGCTTCGCTGGCGATACCCTATCAGATTCCACTGATCATGTTCGTGTCGGAACGCGGAACGCTGGGCGAATTCAATTATGGGCAGTCGCTTGTCTGCCGCACCATGCGGCCGGTGCTCGACTCGCTGGCGATGGAGCATCACACCGCGACCCGGCTCGACGAGTTCGAGTTCATCGTCGATCGATCGATCAAACAGGCCATCACGACGCAGGCGCCGGTGGCGCTGATCCTGTCGCCGCTGTTGACCGGCGGCAAAGTCTTCGACAAGTGAGCGATCGCATGAGCACGGAAACAAACGCGGCTTCCCGCAATACCAAGGTGATGAACCGGTTCGACCTCACCTCGCGGCTGATCGCGAAGCTGAAGAACGAGGAGGCCGTGGTCGGCGGCATCGGCAATACAAATTTCGATCTGTGGGCAGCCGGCCATCGTCCGCAGAATTTCTACATGCTGGGCAGTATGGGCCTCGCCTTCCCGATCGCGCTCGGCGTCGCGCTGGCCCAGCCCGAGCGCCGCATTTTCGCGCTTGAGGGAGATGGCTCGCTATTGATGCAAATGGGCTGCCTGTCCACCATCGCGACGCTTAAGCCGAAAAACCTCTGCATGATCGTGATGGATAATGGCATTTACCAGATCACCGGCGCGCAACCGACTCCCGCCGCCGCGGTGTCGGATATCGTTGCCATCGCAAGCGGCTGCGGCCTCGCCAACAGCGCATGGGCGGCCGACGAAGAGGACTTTGAACGTCTTGTCGATCAATCCTTGTCAGCTTCCGGGCCGACGCTGATCGGGGTGCGCATCGACGACAAGCCGGGGGTCGGGACAACCCGCAGGGATCCCGTGCAGATCAGGGAGCGCTTCATGCTCGGGCTCGGCGTGCGCCAAGCGTTATGAGTTCCATCGGCTCCGTTAGCCACACCGGGATCGCAAGCTATCGCGTCCGATCGATAAGTCGTGATATCCCGTCCCGATGACAATTATCCTCAGATTATTCGCCTGGCTATTGGCCGCCGCCGTGACATTCGCGACATTGGGTCCTGCTCGCTTTCGGCCACACTTCTACCTCGGTCAGGACGGCGAGCACGCGCTCGCGTTCGTTCTCGTCGGGCTGGCATTTGGTCTGGCCTATTCCCGACATCGGCTGCTCACCTCCGCGATTTCGGTCGTGATGATCGGCGTCATCGAAATCCTGCAGATCTCGGCTCCGGGAAGGCATGCGCGGTTTGAAGACTTCGCGGTCGATGCACTCGCGGCCCTTGTCGGCATCACCGCCGCGGCCGCGCTGGAATGGGCTATCCAGCGATCGCGGCGATCCAATGTCAGCGCGTCCTGACACAAGAAATCCTCGCGGGACCGGATCCCGCGAGGATTGGCTCATGGCTTATTGCGCTTTAGTCGATGATCTTGATGATCTTGCGCGTCCTCGGCTCGACGATCACGCGCCGGTCATTGACGACCGCATAGCGATATTCGCTGTAGCGCGGCACCGGCCGCAGTTGGACGGTTGGCGGCAGCGGTTCGCCAACGACGACGCGCTCCCGCACGGTCACGGACGGCGCGCGCTCGCTCTGGATCGACGTGATCACGGCGTTCGGGATTTCCAGGCCCAAGCCGACAGCCGCACCAACCGTGCCGCCGACGACCTCGCCGACCGGGCCGGCCACTTCGCCACCCGCTCGGGCGCCGTTGGCCGCGCCGGTCGCCGTGGTGGATTGAGCAAACGCCGCGCTTGACGCAAGCAGCGATGCCGCAACGAGCGAAACGGTAAGACGATTGGTCATCATGTCCTCCGGTGAAATTGACGACAGACTTCAACAATTGCACGGGAAGGATGTTCCGGGTTCCATTGTGGAGGGTGCCTTCACCGGCGATAACAAGGTTCCAAAAACTGGAACAGCGCGGCAAAAACACCGCAGCGATTAGTTCCAATTCGGCTCGATCGACCGCCTAGACCGGCAGAAGCTTGCCTCGCGCTACCGCATCCGGAATCACGGGAGCGTCGTCGACGGGCAAATCGAGCGGCTCTTCGAACTCGACGATATTGTCGATCTCGGTACCCATCGCGATGTTGGTGGCTCGTTCGAGGATGAACTCGACGACTACCGGCAGGCTATGCTGCGTCATCAGCTCGCGCGCAGCCTTGAACGCCGCCTGTGCGTTCTTCGGATCGGTGACGCGGATCGCCTTGCAGCCGAGGCCTTGGGCGACCGCGACGTGATCGACCCCATAGACTCCAAGTTCGGGCGCGTTGATGTTCTCGAACGACAGCTGCACGTGATAGTCCATCTCGAAACCGCGCTGCGCCTAGCGGATCAACCCGAGATACGAGTTGTTCACGACCACATGGATATAGGGCAACTTGAACTGCGCCCCCACCGCGAGTTTTTCGATCAGGAATTGAAAATCGTAATCGCCCGAGAGCGCAACGATTTCCCGATCGGGATCGGCGGCGCGCACGCCCAGCGCCGCGGGAAGCGTCCAGCCCAACGGGCCGGCCTGTCCGGCGTTGATCCAGTTGGGCGGATGGTAGACGCCGAGGAATTGCGCGCCGGCGATCTGCGAGAGGCCGATCACGCTGACGTAACAGGTATCTTGGCCCACGGGGCCGAAACGGGCTCGCATCCCCGCGGCTCGATGCGCCCGAGCGCGTAGTCACACAGGTCCACCGGAAAATACCCGGCATTCCCGCGTGCCAGGACCACACCGCTTCACCGTCCGCAACATCATTCGTCTTGGGTCAGCACAATAGGTGCCTGAACGCCTCATACAACCATGGTCGTTTTGCGCATCGGTCGTACGAAGGACGGCCTGCCATTGACCGTTTCGACATCTAGCCCTGCGGCCACAGAGAATGAATTGACGATTGCACCGAGCTCTTGCGACAAAATCACGTCCTCGATCCGGGTAAACCCGTTGGGCGCACGCTCCTCCACTAACTGCATAGCGGCTTCCGGGCCAAAATTCCGGTTACGCAGGATAATGTCGTTCATCACCGGCCTGCGTTGTTCGTCATAGTGCCTGAGCGCCGCGACGGGATCGCCTGTCGCAAGCAAGGCGCTGGTGAGCGCGCGGGCGTCGATGATCGCCTGAGACCCGGCCTGGCCGCCGATCGGCTGCATTGGATGCGCGGCATCGCCTATCAGCGTGACGCGGCCAAAGCTCCAGGCCGACACGGGATCGCGATCGACCAGCGGAAACTCATAGATCTCTGGTGATTGTTCGATCAACGTCTGCATATCGAGCCATGGAAAGCGCCACGCGCCAAATGCCGCGAGTACCGTCTCTTTCGAAACCCTCCGGTTCCAGTCCTCGCGGGGAGGCCGAGCCTGCGGCACGGTCATCTGGCAAATCCAGTTGGTCAGAAGTTTGCCGTTGGTTGCTTCCCTGCTAACCGGATACACGATGACCCGTTGGTGGAAATGCCCTGCGATGATCATGGTATGGCCGCCGAGGAAAGGCTCGGCATCGACGGCCGCGCGCCACAATATCTGCTGCGCGAAGCGTGGTTCCCCCTCGCTCGGGTAGAGCAGGCGCCGGACTGCGGAATCGATGCCGTCGGCGCCGATAAGGACATCCGCCTCATCCTGCAATTCAGTTCCGGTTGCGCTGTCGCTTAACCGGGCGCAGACCCGGTCGCTGCGTTGCTCGAACGCGCTCAGCCTGAACCCGCTACGGAAATTTTCATGACCAATGCGCTGTCGTACAGCCCCGAGTAGCAGCATCTGCAACTGGCCGCGGTGGATCGAGTATTGCGGCCATCGATATCCGGCCAACAGCCCTCGCGGTTCGCTGGAAATCAGTTGTCCGAATTTATTGAAATAGCTTAGTTGCTGCGTTGCCACGCCTGTTCGCGCAAGTGCATCACCAAGTTCGAGTTCGGTGAGTTCGCGCACCGCCGTCGGCTGCAGATTGATGCCCACTCCGAGTGGAGCAAGATTGGCTGCTGCCTCGTAGACGCGGACCTCAATGCCAGCCTGATGCAGGCTGAGCGCCAGGCTCAACCCGCCAATGCCGCCACCGATGACCAGCACATTCACGCTTTATTTCGCCGCGACGCGCGGATCCCTGACATTACTGAAGGTCACAAATTCGACGTTGCGAAGTTCTCCGTCGACCTTCTCGACTCGGCGAACGTAGATATTCTGGACGACCTCGCCGGTGCTACGGTCGATCGACATCGGCCCGCGCGGACTTTCCCAGGCGGCACCTTTCATGGCCGCAACAAGTGCCGTTCCGTCTGTAGAGCCGCCGGTCTTTTTCAACGCTTGATAGATGGCGTGCATGCCGTCATATCCGCTGACCGCCATGAAATTGGCGCGGGCGTTGTAGGTCTTCTGATACGCATCAGTGAATGTCTTGTTCAGTTCAGATGGATGGGCGGCTGAATAGAAGTGCGCGGTAACCACGCCAAGCATGGCATCGCCCATCTTCGACAGCGCTTCGTCGTCAGTGAGATCGCCGGGGCCGATTAGCTTGATGCCTGCCTTGTCGAGGCCGCGCTCGACGAATTGCTTGGCGAAGGTCGCCGCCTGAACTGAAGGGATGAAGACGAACAAAGCTTGCGGTGCGGCGTCGTGCACGTGCTGGAGGAAGGGCGCAAAGTCCGGGCTCCGCAACGGCACACGGATTGTCTCGGCGATCTGCCCGCCCCCCGCCTTATAGTTGCTCGCGAATGTCTGTTCCGCCTCCAACCCCGGTGCAAACTCGCTCACTAACGTCACCGCCTTGGTGAGGCCGCTCTTGATCGCCCAGTCGGCAATAATCCCTGACGATTGCGCGAGCGTGCAACTGGTACGGACAAAGAAGCTCGACTTTTCGACCACGGCGGTCGTGCTGGAGAGCATGATAACGGCCGGTATTTTTGCTTCTGTAAATAGCGCAGCGCCGGGGAGCAGGTCCGCCGTAAGACCGCCTCCGATAATGTCGATCTTCTCATTGACGATGAGCTCTTGCAGTAGACGTTTTCCTGTCTCGGCGGACGAGGCGCCATCCTTGACCACAAGCTCGATTTGCTTGCCGGCGACCGTATCGCCGTGTTGTTTGATATAGAGGCGAGCACCGGCGACGACCTGCTGCCCTGCGGCTGCAAGCGCACCGGTCATCGGCATCACCATGCCCACCTTGACGATGTTCTGGGCGCGGGCATTGCCGGTCGCGGAAACTGCGATGGCGAGAAACATTGCAGTGCGGACGATGCATCGGCAGAACATGGCGGTTCTCCATCGGCTTCGCGGTTTTAGCAGTCGTGCTCACTTTGCCAGATCAACCCGTCCCCCAATTCCAGGTTGAACTATGACTTGCGGCGGGTGTAGTTTGGAAGTTCGATTTTTCGGCATCCCTGTAGCCTCCAGACTAAGGGCCCAAAATGGACTGGTCGGACCGCATCGGCCGCCGCATCAGATTGCGGGACCTCCATATCCTGCTTGCGGTGGCCGAGCAGGGCAGCATGACCAAAGCTTCCGCGAAGCTTGCCATTTCACATCCGGTCGTTTCGAAGACGATTTCCGAGCTGGAGCAGACGCTCGGCGTACAATTGTTCGACCGCAATTCCCAGGGAGTCGAACTCACCACTTACGGCCGGGCGTTGCTCAAATGCGGAGTTAACGTCTTCGATGAAATGCGACAAGGGCTGAAGCAGATCGAATTTTTGGCAGATCCGAACTCGGGAGAATTGGCGGTCGGCTGCCCGGAGATCCTCATCGCCGGCATGCTGCCGGAGATAGTAGAACATTTCCTGCGGCAGTATCCGGGAGTGCGGCTGCGAATTATCCATGCCGATACCGGACTGATGCAATTCGACCAATTGCGCGAGCGGAAAGTTGAATTGCTGATCGGCCGGATGCCCCGGCCATTTCTCGAGGACGATCTGGTTTCGGAGCAGCTCTTAGATGAGCCCTTTGTGGCGGTCGGCGGAATACACAGCCGATGGGCGCGTCGACGCCGGATCGAGCTTTCCGAACTGGTCGACGAGTCCTGGGTATTGCCGCCGCCTGACAGCGTACCTGGATTGCAAATTGCGGAAATTTTTCACGCTGACGGTCTCGCGCCTCCGCCGGTAAGCGTCCTCACATTATCGGTGCAACTGACGACCACGCTGATTGCGACTGGGAGATTCGTCGGAATCCTGCCGAGTTCGGTCGCGCAGTTCAGCGCGCAACGTGTTGGGTTGAAGGTGCTGCCGGTTAAAGTGCCGGCATTGCGATATTCGGTTGCGATCATCACGGTGAAGAACCGTACCCCCAGTCCACTGGCGAAGCTATTCATCGACTCGGCGCGCGCGATCGCAAAAGCAACATCGGTCCGGCCGATACGACGGGGGTAATTGTTAGCAGTCCGCCGGCCTTGACGACCAGATATTCCGGCTCCGCTTAGAAGGATTTCGGCTCGGGCATGACGCCCCCGAGCGCAAGGGTCAGCTCAGCTGCAACCTCACGCACGATCGCGCCAAGAGCGGGCAACCGGTCGTCGACAGGCCGGTGCGGACGGCAAGATCGCTTAGCCAGTATCCCTTGTCATCCTCGGCAAGTGTTTCGATAATCGAGAGAGCACGGTCTACGGATTGTACGCCGCCATCCCTGGGATCGGGGTCGTTTTCAGCCTTCGATTTGGGCTCGACAGGCCTGCGCCGGATCACGTTTCTCTTCATCGCGACCTGCATTCATCCCTGGCTGTAAAGGCAAGTTCGCTGCTCGATATTTCGCCTTGCTTCTGCATTCCCTCAAGTAAAGGCCGCTCCGGGCTTTTCCCGAAGCGGCGTTTTTCGTTCAGGCCTTACAGCAGGCCCGCGCCGCGCGCCCATTTGTATTTGGCACCTAACACGGCGACCGGGATTTCGGTCGAGTAGGCGTAAGCAACGATCCCGTTCTGGTAGAGATAGTCGGCAGCTTCCTCGACCTCGATATCGCCCGCCAGCGACGCCACGATCGGCTTCTCGATGCCCCTGGCCTTCATCTCGTTCTTCACCTCGACCATGTTCTTCGCAAACACCATCGGCGGCGTCACGATGGTGTGCCAGTAGCCGAGGATCAGCGCGTGGATACGCGGGTCTTCGAGCCCGAGCTTGACGGTGTTGACATAGGTGATCGGCGGTTCGCCGCCGGTGATATCGACCGGATTGCCTGCCGCGCCGAACGGCGGGATGAATTTGCGGAACGCCGCGTCGAGATCCGGCGGGATCGTCATCAGTGAAAGCTTGTTGTCGATGCAGGCATCGGACAACAGCACGCCGGAACCGCCGGCACCCGTGATAATGACGACGTTCTCGCCCTTCGGGGTCGGCAGTACCGGAATGCCGCGCGCGAATTCCAGCATGTCGCGCAGCGAACGCGCACGGATCACGCCGGACTGGTTGAACACGTCCTCGTAGATCTTGTCGTTACCCGCGAGCGCGCCGGTATGCGAACTGGCGGCCTTGGCGCCGGCCGATGTGCGGCCTGCCTTCAGCACCACGATCGGCTTTTTCTTCGAGACGCGCTTCGCGACTTCGGCGAAGGCGCGGCCGTCCTTCAGGTCCTCGCAATGCTGCGCGATGATCTGGGTGTTGTCGTCCTGCTCGAAGAACGTCAGCAGATCGTCCTCGTCGATATCGGACTTGTTGCCGAGGCCGACGATCGCGGAGACGCCCATCTTGGCGGAACGCGAAAAGCCGATGATCGCCATGCCGATGCCGCCGGATTGCGACGACAGCGCCGCCGAGCCCTTGACGTCGTAGGCGGTGCAGAACGTCGCGCACAGATTGGCGGGGGTATAATAGAAGCCGTAAATGTTCGGCCCCATCAGGCGAATGCCGTATTTCTGTCCGATCGCCTGAATTTCCTCCTGGCCCTTGACGTTGCCGGTTTCGGCATAGCCGGATGGAATCAGGATCGCACCGACAACTTTCTTCTCGCCGCATTCGATCAGAGCCGCAGCCACAAAGTTGGCCGGAATCGCGAACACCGCAATATCGACCTCGCCGGGCACATCCTTGACCGACTTGTAGACCTTCTTGCCCATGATCTCGTCGGCCTTGGGATGGATCGGATAGATATCGCCCTTGTAGCCGCCATTGATGAGATTTTTCATCACCGAGTTGCCGATCTTGCCGTTCTCGGCGGACGCGCCGATCACCGCAACCGACTTCGGCTTCATGATCCGGTTCATCTGGCGCACGATATCGTCATGCTTGGGACGCGGACGCGGCGGCTGGGGCGCGAAGTCGACGACGATGCGGACGTCGGCGGCGATCGCGTTGGTTTTGGTCGCGAACACCGGGTTGAGGTCCATCTCGGCGATCTCAGGGAAATCGGTGATCAGCTTGGAGACGTTGACGATGATATCGGCGATCGCATCGCGGTTGGCGGGATCGCTGCCGCGCACGCCCTTGAGCATCTCATGGGCCTGGATGCCGTCCAGCATCGAAAGCGCGTCCTGCTTGGTGGCCGGCGCCAGCCGGAACGTGATATCCTTCAGAACCTCGACCAGCACGCCGCCAAGGCCGAAGGCCACCAGCTTGCCGAACGATCCGTCGGTGACGGCGCCGACGATGACTTCCTGTCCGCCGAGCAGCATCTGCTGGACCTGAATGCCTTCGATTTTGGCATCGGATTTGTATTTCTTGGCATTCGCCAGGATGGTCGCGTAATTCTTTTCGACGTCGGCAGCGGTCTTCACTCCCACCATCACGCCGCCGGCCTCGGTCTTGTGAAGAATATCCGGCGAGACGATCTTCATGACGACCGGGAAGCCCATGCCGGTCGCGATCTTGGACGCCTCGCCTGCCGATTTGGCCACCCCCTCCTTCGGAACCGGAATGCCGTAGGCATCGCAAACCAGTTTGCCTTCCGGCGCCGTCAGACTTGTGCGTTTGTCCGCCTTGACCAGATCGAGTATTTTGCGGACCGCATCTTTGGAATTCGACATTGGCTTCCTCCTTGACGTCAATTTTCTGATTCGCCGGGCAGCGTTTGCGGCTTCAGGACCGTGATGGCCTGCGCGCGCTCAATTCGCGTTCTGGTGATCGCAAACGCGGATCCGCGTTTGCTGGGACATTGTTCCTACCGCCGAATATGGGCGGGGTATGGCATTTGGTATGCCAGAAGCAAAGTTGTCAAGGCACGGAGCCGGATGGAAGTGCCTAAAATACGGGTAACTTGACATTCTGGCATTTGGTATGCCAAAAATAAACCCGTCATTCTTCTAATAAAGGACGTCTCCTGCGGAGGAGATCCATCGTGTCCGCACCGAAACAAACCAAGGCGCCACCCACCATGGCCGAGGCAGAGATTGCAATCGTCCGAATTGTGCCGGAGACGAGCTTCAAGAACAAGGCATATGAGGCCTTGAAGGAAGCCATCCTCAAGATGGACATCTATGCGACGCCTGAACCGGTCATGCTCGACGAGCGTGCCCTGTCGGAGCGTCTCGGCGTCAGCCGGACCCCTATCCGCGAAGCGATCGCGATGCTGGAGCAGGACGGTTTCGTCAAGACCGTGCCACGTCGCGGCATTGTCGTGGTACGCCGGACCAAGAGCGAGATTGTCGACATGATTCGGGCCTGGGCAGCGCTCGAGAGCATGGCCGCGCGGCTGATCACGACCACCGCGCGTAAAAAGGACATTTCCGCGTTGCGCGACTTTTTCAAGAATTTTGGCAAGGATCGCCGGCCGCAGGATCATGTCGAGGAATATTCGAAGGCCAACATCGCCTTTCACCAGGCGCTGATCTCGCTCAGCGAGTCGCCGGTGCTGGTCGATATGACCAACGACATCCTGCTGCACGTTCGCGGCTACCGGCAACTCACGATCGGGCGTGCAGAGCGAATTGCAACATCCTTACCCGAGCATATAGCTATCATCGAGGCGCTCGAAGAGCGCGACACCGAATTGGCCGAAAAGCGCGCCCGCGATCACACGCTCGGCCTTGCCGCTTATGTCGAAGCGCACGGCCAGGAACTTTTCAATTAATAAGCGCCCTTTTGCTTTTGGGCGAAGACGACAAACTCGTCTCATCAAGAAACGATCAGGGAGACCAACGTGATGCTGAACCCCGCGACCAAGACCGAGGCGACGGACACGCAGCAAGAGCTGACCGACGGCTTTCATCTCGTGATCGACGCGCTCAAGCTTAACGGCCTCAACACGATCTACGGCGTGCCGGGCATCCCGATCACGGACTTCGGCCGAATGGCACAGGCCGCGGGCATTCGCGTCATCTCGTTCCGCCACGAGCAGAACGCCGGTTATGCGGCATCAATCGCCGGCTTTCTGACCAAAAAACCCGGCGTTTGCCTGACGGTGTCGGCTCCCGGCTTTCTCAACGGCCTGACTGCGCTCGCCCACGCCACGACTAACTGCTTTCCGATGATCCTGATCTCGGGCTCGTCCGAGCGCGAGGTCGTCGATCTGCAGCAGGGCGACTACGAAGAGATGGACCAGCTCGCCATCGCCAAGCCGCTCTGCAAGGCAGCGTTCCGTGTGCTGCATGCCGCCGACATCGGCATCGGCCTGGCGCGCGCGATCCGCGCCGCCGTCTCGGGCCGTCCGGGCGGCGTCTATCTCGATCTGCCGGCCAAGCTGTTCGGGCAAGTGATGGATGCGGAGGCTGGAAAGAAGTCGCTGGTGAAGGTGATCGACGCGGCGCCAGCTCAGATTCCGGCACCCGAAGCGGTCAAGCGCGCGCTGGACGTTTTGAAGAGCGCCAGGAAGCCGCTGATCATCCTCGGCAAAGGCGCGGCCTACGCGCAGGCCGATGACGATATCCGCTCGCTGATCGAAAAGAGCGGCATCCCTTTCCTGCCGATGAGCATGGCCAAGGGCCTGTTGCCCGACACGCATCCGCAGTGTGCGGGTGCAGCGCGCTCGACGGTGCTGAAAGATTCCGACGTCGTGATGCTGATTGGCGCGCGCCTGAACTGGCTGCTGTCGCACGGCAAGGGCAAGAGCTGGGGCGAGGCGCCGAAGAAGTTCATCCAGATCGACATCGAGCCCAAGGAGATGGACTCGAACGTCGAGATCGTTGCGCCGGTGGTTGGCGACATCGGCTCCTGTGTGTCAGCTTTGCTCGCCGGCATGGACGCCAAGTGGCCTGCCGCTCCCGCCGATTGGACTGCCGCTATCACCAAGAAGCGCGACGAGAACGTTTCCAAGATGGCGCCGCGGCTGATGAACAACAATTCGCCGATGGATTACCACGGCGCGCTCGGTGTGCTGCGCACCATCGTCAAGGAGCGGCCGGACGCCATCCTCGTCAATGAAGGTGCCAACACCCTCGACCTCGCTCGCGGCATCATCGACATGTACAAGCCGCGCAAGCGCCTGGACGTCGGCACCTGGGGCATCATGGGTATCGGCATGGGCTATTCCATCGCCGCAGCCATCGAGACCGGCAAGCCAGTGCTCGCGATCGAAGGCGACAGCGCATTCGGTTTCTCGGGCATGGAAGTCGAGACCATCTGCCGTTACAAGCTGCCGGTCTGCGTCGTCATCTTCAACAACGACGGCATTTATCGCGGCACCGACGTCAACAACGTCAGCTCAGACCCGGCGCCTACCGTGTTCGTCAAAGGCTCGCGCTACGACAAGATCATGGAGGCTTTTGGCGGCGTCGGCGTCAATGCGACATCCCCGGATGAACTGAAGCGCGCCGTGAACGCGGCGATGGACTCGGGCAAGCCGACCCTCATCAATGCGGTGCTTGACCCGGGGGCCGGCTCCGAGAGCGGCCGCATCGGCAACCTCAACCCGCAAAGCGTGCTTCGCAAGAAATGAGACAGGTAACCCATCGGCGTCATTCCCGCGCAGGCGGGGAATTCGGTAACCACCGAACCATCGTGAGACCAAGGCTGGCAGAACTGAAACGACGGTGATTACTGGATACCTGCTTTCGCGGGCATGACGACAACATCTGAGGAGAGAGCATATGACAAAGGCGCTCAAGGGCGTTCGGATTCTGGATTTCACCCACGTCCAGTCAGGACCGACCTGCACGCAATTGCTGGCGTGGTTCGGCGCCGACGTGATCAAGGTCGAGCGCCCCGGCGTCGGCGATATTACGCGCGGTCAATTGCAGGACAAACCGAAGGTCGACAGCCTGTATTTCACCATGCTCAACCACAACAAGCGCTCGATCACGCTCGACACCAAGAATCCGAAGGGCAAGGAAGTCCTCACCGCGCTGATCAAGAGCTGCGACGTGCTGGTGGAAAATTTCGGCCCCGGCGTGCTCGATCGCATGGGATTTCCCTGGGAGAAGATTCAAAGCATCAATCCGAAAATGATCGTGGCCTCGATCAAGGGCTTCGGCCCCGGCCCTTACGAAGACTGCAAGGTCTATGAAAACGTCGCACAATGCACCGGCGGCGCGGCATCGACCACCGGCTTTCACGACGGGCTGCCGCTGGTTACCGGCGCGCAGATCGGCGACAGCGGCACCGGCTTGCACCTGGCGCTCGGCATCGTCAGCGCGCTTTACCAGCGCACGATGACGGGTAAGGGGCAAAAGGTCACCGCCGCGATGCAGGACGGCGTGCTGAACCTCGCGCGCGTCAAGCTGCGCGATCAGCAGCGGCTCGCGCATGGCCCGCTCACGGAGTACAGCCAATAT
>Ga0105240_10005555_pt1 | contig 18767 bp, 18 predicted proteins | sample KBSC54metaG_FD_80426 | JGI IMG/M metagenome (GOLD analysis project Ga0105240, IMG submission 80426) | Corn rhizosphere microbial communities from Kellogg Biological Station, Michigan, USA - KBS C5-4 metaG | ecosystem: Host-associated > Plants > Roots > Rhizosphere > Soil | place: Michigan, USA... | reverse complement strand
CTCTCGCTTTAATCCGGCAACCGGCTCTTCGCCGTGGTCTAAACCACCGCCGGGCAAGCTCCATGTATCTTGATTTTCTTTAAGTACTAAAACCTTGCCGTCACTATTTTTTATGAGGGCTTTAACAGAAACACGGTAAAAGGCGTTTGGGTAAAGGCTGGTCATGGGCCAGGGTATTTATGCGTAACAGTAAGGTTGGTGAAGGTTGTTGGCTTGAAGGAATCGATCATGTTTGACCATTCGGTGGTCGAAATTGGTGCTTTATTATCTAACTGAAAATTTATTAAAATGAAAGTGTCGTCCTTGATAAAATATACACGTTCATCAGTCAACCTGTTATATAAGAGAGGTACTTGGTTGTAATCTGCTGGATCGTATGTAGAATACTGTGCATACGCCTGTCCACTTTCTGTTTTTTCAAGCGAACATTTAACATTTATAGCACTACACTGTATTTTATCGAGTGCAATATCTTTGGTCGCAACTTTGCTCTCACTAATATATGAGCCGTCTGTATCAAGACTAAGGTCAACCTCAAATTTGTTCGGCATGAACCATAGAATTTCGGCTGGCGCCCAGACCTCTAGAGTTTTGCTTTTAATTTGTAAGTTATCAACAATTTTGGTTGGCGCGTATTGGGTGAAATTAATATACATCTGTGGGTTTAAATCTTTGTAGACTTGCCAGAAGTAAAGAATAACGAATGGGCTCGCAATAGATAATCTTTACGACGGACTTGTGCCAGAAAGGTCTTTTAGGCTTTCCTTGAGATTTTTACATAGCTACTTTATTCTAACATTACTTTGATGCACCCGGTGCCGCCGCGCAGATTATGCGGACGGCACCGGGCATTCCCATCTAGCCGGGTAGGTTGAAGTGGATGAGCACTGCCAATGGTAATTTCACCTGGGTGCCGCATATTATTAACGCAATCCGTGGCAGGGCGGCCCCTGACGAAAGGCTTGCTGCACAAAAATCGGCTGGGCCGAGACAGATTGCGGATAAGAGTGAAGGATGGGACTCGCCGCTCACAGCCCTCCCCGACATCGTAGACGGCCTTGCCGATATGGCTGGCGACGCCGGTCATGGCGATAGTGGTGATGGAGGCGACGGAGGCGGAGACGCTGGCGTGGGCGAATAACAAAATGACGTACGGCGCGATGGGCACGCGCCGTACTATTAAATTAAGCGGTGGACGTGGTTGAAACCTAAAGAATACACGAAGTATTTTCCCTCAGAATATAAATTAGTTTTTAAAACCAACCTTTGCTAAAATTGTGCCATGAAAAACTACGACTACATTCTTTTAGATTGGGACGGGAATAATGAACGGAGAGATCATGAGCGAGCCAAATATAGCGCATTGCGACCGGCATACGTACCAATGTCCAAAGCATGACCAGGCGTAGTGTTAGCTAAAATTGGTTGGGTGTAGTCGGTATCTATTAGTTGGTTTTGCTATCTTTCTCTAGTTTTTTCAACTCAGCCTTGAGCGTTTGGACTTCTAGTTCGCGTTGCAAAATAAGTCGATTAGTCTTTTCTAGTTCCCTGACTCTTTTTTCTAGCTGTGCAGTGCGTTTAGCCACTTCTTGTGTAAGTCTTTTGGAGTATTCTTTTAATTGATCCTCGAGCTGTTTTTGCTTAGTCACATCTTCCATAGCTAGCAACATAATCGGACGTTCGTTGTTCGCAGTATAAATTCTGCGGGCATTCAGTATCATAATACGATAGCCGATCTTTGGGAATGTATGCTCTACCTTAAAATCTTCAAAAAAAGTGTTTTTGGGCAAAATGTCTTCTAATAAAATACGTAGGTTCTTGATGTTCCACTGACCGTCACCAAGCTCATAGACCCGTTTGCCTTCTGTCTCGTGTTGAGTGACCTGAAAAGTTGCATAAAAAGTCCTATTGGCAGAAATAACCTCGAGGTTTTCGTCCAGGATTAAAAATGGCTCGCGCAAAGTGTCGACCACAGTCTTAATGTAGGTCCAGGCAACTTCCCATAAAGTATCAGCATCAATTTTTTCCATAACTTCCCTTTTAATAACTATATAATAACAAAATTTACCAAATAGCGTATACTAGGCTTTAGCTATAGTATCGATTGGTATCTTAATGACAAACTCTGTGTGATCGCTTTGCAAATCAAGGCTAATTGTACCGGCAAATTGCATTTCTATTACTTGTTTTGCAATGTATAGTCCCAGCCCTAAGCCTGATTTTTTTGTGCTTTGGACTGGTTTGAACAGATGTTGACGAGCTTGCTTTGAAATTCCTTTGCCCCAGTCGCTAACGCGAATTGTAATATAAGTATTGTCCCGCTGCATAACGACGACAACTCGCTGCACCTCAGTATTTGATGGCGGACTATAGGCGTCAATGGCATTGCTTACAACAATTGCGATAACCTGGCAGAGACTACTCACGTCCCCTTTGTACCTCCATGTACCAATGGGTTGGTGCCATTCAATAACAACGTGTACCTTAGCGGCTTTTGTGTTCAAAAACGTGATTGTTTCACTAACTTCTTTAGACATATCGAAGGCGTGTTCTTTTGTCTCACCATGCAAGCGGGCTTGAGCGCTTTCGACGGAATCCCCAATGCTATCGGCCACTTCTTTAATCGTTTTTGCACTTGCACTAGCTGGTAGGTCTTCTAAGGCAAGCCATAAAATGGCTAGATGATTTGCCATGTCATGTAATAATACAACGCCAAATAGGCCAAGTTCCGCAAAATGGTACATATATAACATCTCTTCAAGTTGAAACTTACGCATTTCTTTCGCTTGCGCCCTTTTTTGCTTAGCAAAGGTGAATTTTTGTCGTAGTAAAGCTATTTCGGCGTACCCTGTTCGAGCTTCCATGTCATGAATTCTTTTGAAAAACCACCAAGGTATACATGACAGCAGCACAAAAATAGCACAACTTAAAAGTATATCTTGGTCGCGTACACTTATAATTGCCGTTCCGGCGATAATCGCTGCAATCATCCCAATCCAAGGGTGCAACAGTAAACCTGCAAGCACAATCACCGCTCCAATAAGCAACGTGCCTGTGGCAGTTTTTACGCCACAGCCATATATAGCTTCGACCGCGATAACCAACGCGCCCAAAAGCATAACACTATATATAATCTTATGCTGAATAGTACGGTTTAACTGGTGTGTCATAATAAAGCTTCAGATGTGGACGCTACGCCGAATCGTCTAATATGTAGCCAATGCCATAGGCAGTTTTAATAAGTGATCTGCCAAACGGGCGGTCAATTTTATCGCGAAGGTGTTTAATATGAACGTCAATGGTATTGTTCCAACCTTCAGTGCCTGCTTCCCATACATGGTCTAGAATCATTGACCTTGTAAGTGCGCGGCCACGGTTTGTCATTAAGTATTCAAGTATGTCAAACTCTTTTCGGCGCAGTGGAATAACAACACCGGCCCGCCGGACTTGTCTGCGTGTAACGTTCATACTAAGATCGCACACATTTATGACTGTTTCAGATTTTAGATCGGTACCGCGACGCAACAATGCGACGATTCGCGCCTTTAAGACATCTCCATTAACTGGCTTAGTAAGATAATCATCTGCACCAGAGTTAAGTAATTTTACAGAGGTTGCGGGATTTTTTTGAGCAGTTAGCACAAGTACCGGTGCAACAACACCTAAGCGGCGTAACTCTTGGCACACGGTAAGACCGTTCATATCAGGAAGACCAAGGTCGAGCACAATAAGAGCGTATTTGATTGAGCGAGCACTCGCCAAACCCTCGCCACCACTGCGCACAGAGTCCAAAAGATACGTGCTACCAAGTAGTTTTTTTATGCTATTCATAAGCAGCCGGTTATCTTCAATAAATAGTATTTTCATCACCTACCCAACTAGCATACACCGAAATAGTTAAAATATTATTAATATTAATTATTTAATTAAATATTGGATTCAATTAGCAGAAAAAGTTCAGAAGAAGTTAATTACAGCCGCATATACTACCTATTGTTAATAAAACATAGGAAGGATAAGCAATGAAAAAGAAGATTGTAGGTATTCTGACAGCAGTAGTACTTGCTGTGGCAGGCATCGGGGGAGCAGTTGCACATGCATTACCGCCAGAAACCGAGGTAACAGGCATTGTGACGGAGCATGGCAACACAGTAACAGGCGCCACAGTCACTGTTAAATGCGGGGCCACTACCAAAACTGACATGACAGATAGCTCAGGCACCTATTTGGTCAGCTTTACTGCTGCGCAATGTCCTCCGGGATCTATAGTTACGGTTTCTGCCCAAAAAGGCAGTATGACCGGTAGCAAACAAGGAAGAATTGTGGGCGTAACAACCAAACTGAATATTGGTCTTGTAAATGTCTCTATTCCAGAATACGGATTAATTGGCGGCATCCTTGCAGTTGTTCTTGGTGCGGGCGCGATTATGTACACTCGCCGCCGCCACATACAAGGCACAAGTTTATAGGCGCTTATACCTGTGAATAAGTTCGTCTTTAAGATTACCATCCCGCTCTTGTGGCGGGTGGTAATCTTTTTGGGTTTATTTGTGCTTATTTCTGGTTTATTGGGGACTAGAATTATTAGCGGTGGCATTATATTTAAAGATGGTTTTGGCATATACGGCGGTTTAGGTAAGGCGGCAATTTTTGGTCTGATCGCTTTTGTATTATTGGTGCGACATAAAGGGTTTAGGCTCGCTATTACCCGCTGGCACCCCGCATTATTAAGTTGGGGGCTAGTGGCACTGCTACTGTTTGGTGTTGCGTGGACGAGCATAAGTGCGCTGCTCGCCGGCAAACAAACTATTCTGACTCTCATTGGCGCGCATGCCGGGCTTATATTAAGCGTCGGGTGTACTGCTATGGCCTGCTTTGGGCCACATAATCTACTGTTATTATGGAAATCTTACAAACGCGAGCTTATAACTTCGGTCATTATTACAGGCCTGTTCTATATATTTTTACAAGTTGTGTATGCGCTGTGGCAGCCGTTAGCACAAGTTGTTCTGGGGGGCGTACACAATCTGCTGGCGCTTACGAACATACCTACAACATTAATGGCACCCAATATTCTCCTTACCGATAAATTTGGTATTACTGTCGCCGAATATTGTTCGGGAATCGAATCCATAGCGCTCTTTAGCGGCTTGTATATTGTGGTTGGTCTGCTTGACCGCGAACGGCTTAATGTGCGGCGCTATATAGTGGTATTTCCTATTGCGCTAGCTATTCTGTTTGGACTTAATATTGTGCGGGTATTTGTTCTTATTGTTGCCGGTTATTACATAAACGCAGATATTGCATTTAGTTTGTTTCACACATATGCCGGTCTCATATTTTTTATTCTGTATAGCATACTTTTTTGGCTGGTTGCCTATAAACATCTTGTATATAAAGCTGCGAAGCATGAAAATTCTGCAAGTCGTTAGTTACGGCTACTTAGCAGGTGGCGCCGAAAAGAGCGTTTTACTTTTACGGCAAAAGCTGCAACAACGCGGGCATAAGGTCATGGTCGTCGCAAGTGATCACAACAAAGATACTACGCAGCATTTTAGTGATGTAACGTTTGCGGCAATAGATAAGCCTGCAATCTCGCTCGCCCGCAAAACGCTACTGCATCTTTGGCACACACCAGCCTACCAAGCTATAAAAAATAGTATCGCCGAATTTAAGCCAGACGTTGTGCATTTTCACACTATGGGACAGCTCTCGCCTGCGGCACTTTTTGCGCTCGGCCAGGTGCCAGGCGTACTAACTGTACATGGGCCCGAGGAATATGTTAACAGCATTGTAGAATGGAACTTCCCCAGCAATCTTTTTAATGGCAAACCCGGCGTGACTAACCTTACCGCTCTTGGCAAAGCCTACTATATTTATTTTCGTTTTTTGCAACGGCCGCTGTATGTACATGGGTTTCGTAAACACGTAAAGGCAATTATTGCTCCAAGCAACTACATGGCGAATGTTCTTAAAAAAGAACATTACGACGTACCGATTCATCACATATACAACGGCATTGAATTACCAGAGCAGCAGCCACTGCGTAATACACGTCAACTGCTGTACGTAGGCCGATTGGAATACGTAAAAGGCGTCGATGTTTTGCTTAAAGCCATGTTAACCGTGGTAAAAACATTACCTTTTACCCAGCTGCAAATTGCTGGTGATGGCGCGGCGAGGGCTGAGTTAGAACTGTTTGTAAAGCAGCACCATCTACAAAATAATGTAACCTTTTGCGGATGGCTAAAAGGTGATGCGGTGCGTAACTGCTACCAGCAGGCCACGGCCGTGGTTATACCATCTGTGTGGCCAGAAAATTTGCCAACAGTCTGCCTGGAAGCCTTAGCCACCGGCCGATTAATTATTGGGAGCGACACGGGCGGCATACCAGAACTCGTCAAAAATGAGGTAACCGGCCGCACAGTGCCAGCGGGTGATGCAAACGCACTGGCCATTGCAATTACGGATGTGTTGCAGCGGCCGGACCTTTCGGCCAAAAGCGATGCCTGCGCCATTTCAGCACAACAATTTGCAATGACGCCCTTTATTAAACGGCTCGAAAAACTTTACCAAACAGTAGTGGAGGAATCATGAATATTTTAGTTGTCAATGGCTATGTGCGGCAAAACAAGGGTGATGCGGCGCTTATGAGCGTCTTGTGCCAGGAATTGCAAAAAACGTTTCCGCATGCGGCTATTAGCATATCTAGCCAGGAAAACCCCAAGCACTACCCTACGTTTGAGGATTGGAAAAATGTTGGCTCATTTAACCAATATTGTTTTGATCCGGCCAAGGGTAAGTTTGGTCATTTGCTGCGGCTCCTTTTGTGCGGCGGCGTTATAACGGCAATGTCAACTATACCAAAGGTGATGCACAATAAAAATATGTGGTTTTTACCGCGCGCTTTGCGATTGCAGTTGTCGGCACTAACCCAGGCAGATCTTGTTGTATCTATGGGCGGAGGATACCTGAACGGCGATGCATCACTTATGGCTCAAGTATGCGTGTACCTTATGCTGGCGCCCTTAAAGCTGGCAAAGCGTTTTGGCGCCTGCACGGTGTGTGCGCCGCAGTCAATGGGACCATTCGCCACCACGCTCCAAAAAAAGATGGTTATAAGCGTTCTCGAAAACATTGATTTAGTGCTGACGCGCGAACAAAAGACAGTCAAATTGCTCGCCGATTTGTCACGGCGATTCCCGGTGGTGCCCAGTGTTGATTCTGGTTTTTTATTCCATACCGATAAAACAGTTTCTTTGCGCGACCAGTTGCACGTCGATGCCAATACGTTATTGGTTGGCATCACCGTTCGGCGCTGGCTAGACGCAAATCGGCAGCGCGCATACGAACAAGCCGTCGCCAAAACCGTTGATCACCTCGTCACAAAATACAAGGCAACAGTAGTATTTATCCCGCAAGTAACATCTTTTTTGGGTGGCGACGACGACCGGCTGACCGCCAAAAATGTGTATGCAAATATTGTTCATAAAAAACAGGTCTTTTTACTGGAACAGCAGTACACGCACCAGCATATTAAAGCGTTGTATAGCGATTTGGATGTCATAATTGGCACGCGTTTTCATTCGGTGATATTTTCGCTTACTTCGCATGTTCCGGCTTTGGCAATTGAATACGAACACAAAACCAGCGGTATTATGCACGATTTAGCACTCGACGACTGGGTCGTAAAAATAGAAGACGCGTCGCCGCAAGTGTTAATGCGCAAAGTAGATGCACTTATTGTCAATAAAAAGCAGTACGCGCAACAACTTAAAGACCGTCTCCCTGCCTACATTGCAAAAGCACAAGATGCCACTACAATTATTAAAAATGTGTACGAGGCGGCTTTTAACCCGCCCCCAGAACAGCATAATCAAAGTTAATAATTGAGCCGCCAGCCAGGGTTTTTCTCGTTGAAACGGTGAACGCGCTAGTACTACGAGCCGACACATAAAGATCAGATGCGACATTTGAATGGTCGGTTAGCGTAATAGAAAGCGGTACATTTGGATATGGTTTGAAAAACGTAATTATTGCGATTGCGCCGGGCGCCGGGGCGGGCTTCATAGCGGCAGACACCGACCCGCCTGTATCGCGGGCTTGGTACCGAACATTTGCATAGCTAACCTGGTCACCAGGTGCAACATTAGCGACTCGACCCACGCTTAGCGGCCGGCCAAAGGTGTCGAAGGCGATTCCCTGGATGTTGTTGCTTTCGTCTTGGAACTCAATCATGCGGCCAGTGCTAGTTGCCGACTTGCGAGCAATAGCTAAGCCGCGGTCAGTGTCACTGTTTAGTTTTAGCAAAAACCCGATGTTAGTAAATGGTGAGGCGCCAATGCTAATGTAACCTTTGGAACCTTCTATTTGAAAGTTGCCCGACGCCAATCGCACAAAACCAGTGTCGCCATAAAACCGCCATTTTTCGCCAACAAAATCGCCCGAAAAACCAGCCAGGTCAACGCCATTAAGGGTATGTAAGGTTGGGCGCACTGTGCTGTTATCTATTTTAAGCAAGTCTTTGCCAGTAACTGTTGAGGTGACTCTAAAGGCGCCGCTGTTTTTAATAAGTAGCTGCATGCCAAGGTCTGGGTCGTCATTTATAACAGAGGCCATGTCGCCAAGTGTTAGCTGACCGCGATTCCCCCACAGGTTGGAGACCATAACGTCGGTATTTGCTTCGGCGGCGATTGTCGCTAATGCCGGTGGCTCAGTTGGGTAATAAGCGCTTATCTCACTATATATATGAGGACCACCACGAAATGCGCGGATGGCAGAACTTGTTAACCCCATAGCCGAACCCCATTGAACGTAAATATTGGCAAGGGAAACCTGCGACCCATAATCTATGATCGCGTCAATGGGCGTAATATATCCCGCCTCTGTTATTAGTATCGCTATATACAGCTGGTTAACAAATACTATAGTGGTCCCGGCCATAATCTGGAGAGCTGGCCCGGCGGCCAGTGACGTCTCCATTTTGCAGGCGACAAAGAAAATACCGTTAAGTAGGCTGGTCGATCCACCAAATGTGCCGTCGAGTTTGACGGCACCATTATGAAAGCCTTCCCAGCGACAGCCTGTAAAGTGAACCTGGTTTGTGTTATCGGCACTGTACCCAAAAGTGCCAGCTGGCATGCTGTTACGGAGTAGTACGGCTGGATCAGTTGTCGATCCGCAATTTTCCCAGGTGCAGTTTTCGAATCGTGAATCCCAGACTTCTACAAAGTCGGTCGCCATTGTAGGACAATCTATAAAACTGACTTCCCGGAATATACAATTATCAGCATACACTGCCCGGAGCAACGTTCCTGACAGGCCATTTCCGCTTACCGTTAATTCCTGGATGCTGTTGTAACGGGTGTGGCCAATGCCGGTGGATGTACCGCTCATGTCAATGACCGGATCTGCACTATCACTAATGCGCAGAATACGTGTTGCCCAGCGGCCGTTGCCTATAAGCGACGTCCCCTTATTCACGATTTTGAGCGTGCGCACCATAAACACGCCGCGCGGGAACCAAACTGCCCCGCCATCGGTCGTGTCATTTATGGCTGCCTGAATTGCCGCCGTGTCGTCTGTAACCCCGTCGCCAACGGCACCATAGTTACGAACGTTAACTTCAACCGTCTGTTTCCATGTAAGGTTAGTTCCGTCATTGGAAAGCAGTAAGTTCTTGGTTGGTTGGTTATAAGGGTTTGATACATTCAAATCATTCAACCCAATAGTGCCGCCGCCTGCTGCGTGTGTGCTCTTGGTTTTTGCCGTCCCGTCCGGATTATGGGCCACCAGCAAAAAATCATTCAATATTTTTGCCCACTCACCAGCGTCACCGCCAGGTTCTGGTAATCTTGCCATGTCTCACCTCTCTGCTTAAATCGACTCTGTTCATTTATATATTCTCGTTGAGGACGTACTGTAAATTTTGTTTTTCGTTGCATCATAAAAATCTGGGGCGAATGTCATAATGAGAGGACTGCTTTCGTAATACGTGTACACCCTTTGGCCTACTACTTGGGCTTGATCTAGATATACATACGTATTTGGATCAATCTGCGCAGGCAATATGCCGGCCCTCGAAAACGGATAGTTTGGGTCGTGCATAAAGGCCCTATTAAAGTTAGCTGCCCTAACGTCATTCTTTTTGCTGACGTTTTTTTTGAGCCAGGTGAACGCGCGAGCATCGGCTTCGGGCGAATAGTATAAGCCAAAGTAAAGGCCGGCATTGTTCATGCTAAGGCTTGGGCTTGACCCGCCAAGGATCTGGGCAAACATACCAGTAAATAAGAAAAACAAAAGCACAATACTAATACTTGCAAGTGATGTGCGTAAATGCGGCCATAGTCGCCCAAACACTTTGGCTAACAAAATAACAATTGGGATGAGCAAAAAGATTAATCCTTGCTGAAAGGCACGAAGGATGCCGTAATTCATCGAAAGAATTGGCAACAATACAATAAGTGCAAGGAGTATGATCCCAGCCAAACTAAGACAAACAAAATCGGGTCCTAGCGACTGTGGTTTTTGCCGCAGCAACCTATACGTCACGTAAAGTACCCCTAATAGGGCTAGCAATTGCAGGACTCGCGCAAAATCCTGACGCCATACAGCAATAAATGACGGGTTTATCCCTATCGAATGCGCTATTTTTCCTATAGGCGTTAGCGGCAAATCGTCGCTAACAAGTGTTGGGTCATCTTGCGCGGCGTTTGGGATTTTTGATTGTGAAGTAGTTAAATATGACTGATACAATTCCACCTGAGTTTTACCGCCAGCAAATAGCAGAGCGCCCGCGGTGTCGGACGATTTATTGTCATTCGAAAAAAACTGGGGAATATTCGCGAACGATTTTTGAAACGTCTCGACTAATCCGCCCGACGTTGCTGTAATCTGCGTATACCACATAAACGTCATAAAAAATAGCACTGCCACAAATAGCGGCGACAATACAGTTGGCAGCTTAAAATGCTGTAATGGATGCCCCTTACGCATATACCACCACGTGACGCACAGCTTGCACACAACAGCCACGGCAAAAAGCGCAACAAACATATAAGCGGTCGAGTAATGTGAAAGAATTGCACCCAACGAAAACAATAAAAATAGTACTTTAAACTTTTTTGTCTGATCAGTATTCGATATTACAAATAAAGCGAGTGTAAAAAATAAAAAAGCAATGCCTTGCCGCGTCAGCATTGTTGAATCATTAATAAAAGTTGGATAACAAATAAATAGCAAACTACCAACAAGCGCCCCCATTTTAGAGGCATATCGCCGAATCATCAAAAACAGCACCACAGGGCATACCGCAAAAATAATTTGCAAGATAACCTTAAACACAAGTACGCCCGAAACGCCAAGTATACTACTAAACATTTGTGGCAGAATTGTTATGCTGAGGCAAGCGTTATAGGGGTTGCGATCCTGACTTATATCCCAGCGGCCATGTACGTTTGTTAGGGTGAATACACGAAACTCGCGTTCTATGTCGTGGCCTACTATATCCCAGCCACGCATCGACGTCATGAGTAATATTGTGAGACCTAGCATAAAAATAAACCACGCCAGCAACCCGTCCGATATATGACGTCGCCGTATAAAAATGTAGATTATGAGCACTGCGGCGTAGCAAAGAGTAAACTCCGCCAGTGACGCATCGCCACCATTATTGAGCCTAAACGCACCAAAAACCGCTAGGCACGGTAATAGTAAACTCAGACCAAATAGCAGCCATGTACTTTTTTTAGCACTCCTAAACATGGGCTTGGTAATGCGTAGCGGTCGGCGGTTATATGCTACAGCAAGCACAATAAATATTGCGCTAAATACGTCCCACGCACCTATTGCGCTAGCTAATTCGAGCGGACGTGCCACGCCAAATGCGGGCAAGATTTCGTTTGCCGCGAGCCCGCTCAACATAAGCGTCAATATACTTAGTCCAAAACCATAAACAATAGTTGTAAAAAGATTTTTCCCGGCAAAATTCATCACCCTCAACAGGGCCACACCCGGCAAAAAGCATAAACATAAAAATAACGCCGCCGTAAAAGGCCACCAACCTTTAAAATGCGCAAGCACCACTAAAATATTAGCGACAATGAGCCAACCAACGAGCACAAAAGCTACCTTGCGAGCGCTAAGTTCCAAGAACGCTTGCATAAAGTTCCTCGTACTTTGGCAGTGTTTGCGACCAGCGCATAGCGGCAGCTCGGCGGCGTCCTTGTTGTACCATGGCGGGCAGCAAATTGTATCGCGAATAAAATTGCGAAATGCCATTAGCAAGGCCTGCTTGCGTTGGTTCTACAATAATCCCCGCGCCAGTAAGATGATCTTGAATACCGACAACATTCGTACCAATAACGGGAATACCCACCGCCATTGCTTCTAGTAGAACAAGCGGTTGCGCTTCGTATAACGACGGCATTATAAGAGCGTCGCAGGTTTGGTAAAAATTCACAATCGCTTCCCGCGCAAGCCGCCCATGAAAGGTAATATTTGCTAAGGCCAAGTCGCTTGCCAGTTGTTTTAGTGCGTCGCCCTCAGGACCTTCGCCAATAATTTCTAGCGACGTTTTTTGCTTAGTGGCATGCAGCGCCGACAAAAGTGCTGTCACATTTTTTTGTTTCGTAAGACGACCTACAAAAAGCAGCCGGAGCGTTCGTGGCGGTTTGGCCGGAAGCGGTGGTTTTTGTAATGTAAAAAACGCTTCGTCAATGCCATTGTTCATAATCTGCACTCTACCAGTAAGGCCGTATGCTGTTTTGACCGTCTGCAAAGTTTTTTGGTTAAGGACAATAACAGAGTCTGCGGCCTGTAGCACTCGCTTTAAAATGAGTTTTTTGTACAGCGGAAGCAACACTCCAGCTGGACCCGAAGGCGCAAAGTCTATGTGCAACTGAGCAATGTATTTAAAGCGACGCAGTTTAGAAACCAGCCACACCATTTCTGGTGTAAATGCCTGACCAATATGGAGATGCACAATGCTGTCGGGCTTTACGGTTTGAAACAGCGCCACCGGAAACCCAGGTAAAATAGGCGCGTGGCCAAACACAATACCGCGCAATCTGTTAACGCAAATGCCCTGACCAACGCTAATGCCGTCCGGCCCGCCGCCTTGCGTAGAGGTTAATACGTCTACTTCACAATCACTCTGCGCAAGCTGTTTAGCAAGACTAGCTACCGCGTTTTCTTGTCCACCTAAATGTGGCGGATAGTACGAGCTTACATGAACAATATGCCGTGGCCTCATTGCGTTTCCTTATAAATCATTTTTGCAGTCTGAGCTATAAGTAGCCAGGAATATTTTTTTACTTCTTGATACCCTTTTGCGGCAATTGCCAATCGCTCCGCAGGATACTCCAAGTAAAAAGCCATGGCATGCATGAGTGCCTTTTCGTTTTTGGGTGGTACAACATACGCCGCCCCAAAATCCTTAGGAACGTCACGCATTATGCCTACCGATGTTACAATAACCGGAACAGATGCCGACCACGCCTCAAGAAGCGTTACAGGTGTCGTTTCATATAGCGACGGCAATACTGCGGCATCAGCAGCAGCAAGCAAAGCACGTACTTGTTTTGGGCTTTTGCGACCCACAAAAGAAATAATGTCTTCGAGGTGCAAGCTAATAACAAGTTTGCGCAGTTTAGCCTCTTGCGATCCCTCGCCAACAATAATGACACAAAAGGGTTGTGAATGATGACGTAACAAAGAGACGGCCTTAATAAGATACTCGTAGCCCTTTTGCCGCTCAAGCCGACCGACTGCCAAAAAAGTAAACGTGTCTGACTGTGTTTTGGGCAGCGTCCAAAACGGCACGTCGACGCCATTAGGCAATAATAAAGCCCGCTGCAGTCCAGCGGCGCGCAGCTGTTGAACGTCATAATTATTAGGCGCCGTCACGTAGTATGGCCTAGTCCTTTTCGCTAGCCAGATTTCGGTTTTTCGGCGAAGCACCGACTGATCGTTATCGTAAAAGGTAACTATATGAAACGTGTGGATAATCGGCACACCAAACAAACGCGCAGCAAACGAAACAAAAAATGCCATGTCAATAGAATGCGTGTGGATAACATCTGGCCGCTCCTTTGACACAATGGCAAACATGCGCACTAAAAGCATTACTAAAGAAACAAGCCTTTTAATCGTAATTACATCTAGCTGAGCGGGCGTATCTTTTAGGCCAATTTTGTATAGATGCGTTTGCTGTGGGATTTCCGCACAGTTCGATGTTACGATTGCGACCGTATGCCCGTCATGCTGTTGCTGCTTTCTAAGATGAGAGACAACAACCGCGTCGCCACCGAGCGCATTGGGATACTTTTTAACGACGTGTAGAATTTTCATAGCATGTATATTTCTGCTTGTTTTTTAGCAAGTTGATACCAATCCCAATCGGCTGGATCAACAGCGATGCTTGGTTTTTTCTCCACAGAGACCCAATAAAGAATAGCTTTGGCAAGCCCAGTAGGTGTCAGCGGAACAATGCTGCCGTTGCGCCCATCTTGAATCAAATGTCGCGCGGCGTTGGCAGGACCGTCAATTGTAATAACCGGCGTGCCACAGCCCAAAGCTTCAAGTGTCACAATCCCAAAACCTTCGCGTACCGATGCCGAACAAAATACTTTTGCCGCCTTCATAAGCGCGTAAACCTCCGCAGCTTTTGGTAACGTATCTAAAAAGGTGATATTACGCTGTAGACTTTGTTGAGCAACGTCCTTTTGCAGTCGCTGTTTCTCGACGCCTTGCCCCACAATAATACATTGCACGTCGGGCTTAGTTTGCGCAATAATGCCAATTGCTAGAATAAGTTTATCGACGTTTTTATCTTTCACGAGTCGTCCGACATAAAGCACATCACATTGCGTAAGCGCTGGAGACACTCTGTTAAGTAATGTTACATCTATACCCGGCGGCACTAGTTCAACACGGTTGACTCTGCCGTGCGTAGCGGCAAGTAACTTGCGGGTATGATCTGAAGAAGCAGTAATACGATACGGCAGCTTGGTACTCATTCGTTCTATAAATGACGCAATAACACCTTTTCGCCCCATGTAATTAATCCATTCCTGGCGGGAAAGCGATTCGTGCCACGTTGCGTTCAGCTTGCAACCACGCATCAGGCAAACCGCCCACATACTAAAGATCGGGAAGAACGGCATGTGATCGACGTCGACGACATCAAATTTTTGCCAGAGAAGTTTTAGGCAAGCTACTGCAAAAATTATGCCTTCCTTTATGCTCCTTTTGTCCCCTTGGTACATTTCGTGATATTTGCAAAGGGCATGCAAGTGTACGCCATGTTCTTGCCTTGTTTTTTCAGAGCCCTTCCACCAATGCATGGTGTAAATATGCACATCGTGGCCCATTGCAGCTAGGCGCGTCGCGATTGCATGCAAGCGTTTTTCTTTTCCGCCCTTCATGTATGGATAAATAGAGTCACTAACAAATGCAATTGTGTGCGGCGAAAATGACGGCGTACTGCGCGCTTTACCCGCACTGCGCTTTGGGCGCCAAGTAAGATTTTTAAGGAGCATTAAAAGTATCCGCAAACCATCGCGAAAAGGACGAATATTTGAGTGCCCCGAACGCGGACGGTAACTAATTGGAACCGATGTCATTGTAAGACCGAGCCGAGCCATTTTAGTTATCATTTCCATCTCGATTGCAAAACCATAGCTTTTAATGTGCGGCCTAAGTGCATCGAGCGCAGGTTTTTGCCAAGCGAAATAACCCGACAGGACATCTGACACATTTGCACCATACAAAAGACGCACAGCAATGGTAAACACGCGATTGCCAAACGCGTTCAACCGACTCATTGCTGCGCTTTGTATGTGTCCGCCTAAACGCGAGCCGACAACTGCGTTGCAAAAATTACTTTGTAAAGGTTCGAGCAATCGCAAAATTTCTTCGGGCAAATAGGTCGCATCACCATCAAGCATCACGACATAGTCCACATCATCTGGAATGCTACGAAAACCAGCTCGTAGCGCATTCCCCTTGCCTTTTTGTGACTCATAAATAATAGTGGCCCCCATTTTTTTAGCCACTGCAGCAGTATTGTCAGACGAGCAGTTATCAATAACATAAATGTCCAGCCGCAACCCATGGCGCTGCAATTTTTCGCGCGGAAATTTTGACAGCACGCGAACAATACTTGTCGACTCATTATGGCAAGGAATAATGACAGCCACTTTTTTTGTTTGAGTATCATTTGCCTGCATGTGCCGCCCCGTCTGTAAGTTTTGTCCAGAATTGAATCGATTGTTTTTCGGGCCCGGGTTTATCTGCACCAAATGCAATGCCATCATATTCAAGATTTACCCTAATGGCGAGTCGCGTACCAAATTTCGGTGCAGTAATAAGCTGATTGATGCTTTTCGATTGATCATACGCGAGGCCAACATTACCCTTGGCAAGCGGTTGTTCTTGACTATCTTTGTCCGACACTGCAACCAGTGCGTAGTGGTAATTTATAAATTCGTGCTCGAGGTTATGCAGGGTGAACGCTATTTTTTGATTCGTCCCTCGTTTTAGCACAGGAGGTAATGCACGGTTGGTAAAATAAAGTTCAGTAAAACGTTGGGGACGAGGGAGTAATTGCCAATCATTCATCTGTTTTGCAATTGCCGCCTGACCTATAAAAAGAGCAGCTCCAAGACTAACAGAACCAAAAATAACAAAAAAGTAGGTGTTAGATTTAAAAAATTTTGACAATGGTATATTCCCTATGCATAGCCTGGCCAGTAATCACCACACTAATGTCATAGGTACAATATAGAATAAAATAATTATCAAATTATTAACTGCCGCTAAAGTATCCTTTTGGTATAATTAAAAAATGAAAAGAACTATCCGCGCCCTAAGCTTTACCGTGTTTGTATTTGGATTTGCCGGCTGGGTATATATTGCACAGAATGCGGTGTTCCATCCTGCAACATTGGCACTTCCGCTTACCCATTTTGCGCCATTTCCGCGCGAAGATACATTTGGCGCCATCTGTTTTGCCCTGTCATTCCTTGCGCTTTTTACTTATGTGTACATGCGCGACGATACAAAGCGCCGCACATAAAAGCAATCTGATCAATAAAATGACGTACTTATGAAATTTCTCTGGTCGTAAAAATAACGAGACCCGCCAGTCCAAGACTGGCGGGTTATTAAATTAAGTGAAGCTACCTACTGTGCGGCGGGTAAAAAACGCGTACTTTTAGCTCGCTGGTCGCCCAAAACGCTCTCAGGCTGATTACGGGAGTAGTGTGGAAGCGATAATCAAAGCTATCGCTAGGCCAGCCAACTGATAGATTACCACCATGGGATTTAACCTCTATAATCTTAGACCCACCCAACCCTACCCAAGCATGCACGACATGCGATCCACACTCACCGCAAAAACACACGCCCCCTGTAACAGGATTACCTAAAATTGCAATGGCGCCAAGCGGCAAGGGCGCTAAGGGGTCGCAAGGCTGACTCTGGTCAGATTTAAAAATCGCGTCCAGCACATGAAAGGCATGGCCATTAACATCCGCAGGAGCTATGCCGGCCATATGACACGCAAACCCCATACAATTGCGTAGGTAGTCGTAGGGACCCCATTCACCCTTAAGTCGTAACTGCCAATAGCTATGCAGCCGCTCGCCAAACCAGTTAGGCAACCGCCAAAGCGACTGCCCTTTGTCTGGATCAACGGGTAGCGACCCATACTCCTTGTAGATTTCGACAATTTCTTGATATGCAACAGGAGTACGTGACTGCCCAACCCGCACCCAATAATTAGGCTTGGTGGTTAACCGCAGCCGTACAAAAGTTTCGCTCACGACTCATTTTACCAGACGTAAGTATGAAGTAAAAGAATAGCCCCCACAAACAAAATCCCCAAGATCGTGCTCCAAACTCAAGAGATTTGCGCACATTAAAGAGGGCAAAAATAAATTGCAAGCAAAGCAATAGCGTTATTTGTTGCGGACTTCGTTTGCTGGCTCGAGCATATTAGTGGAAAGCCGTACCTTCATGTGCGTTAATGGGATTTGTGCGCGTGGACCTAAAATCGTGCCATGAAAAACTTGGTGTTGAGCTACATACCAAAGCTTCGACCGATAGGTAACTAGGTTTTTAGAGAAAACTTGCGATGCAAGAAAAGTTTTTTCCTTTCAATTTTAGCAGAACATAGCAACCCACGTTGAATTGCTAATTATCGTAGCGTACATTAGAGGCAGCCACATAGTGTGGTGAGCTTCAGCGTACAGTGAACGGAGAGATCATGAGCGAGCCAACTGCTTTCGAAGGTCCCGGGAGGGACGCCGACGACGAGAGCACCGAGCAGCGACCGTCCGGCATCACCTTCATTCCCGTCACAGACGGCGAAGCGGCGTTGCGCGAAGCTGCGTTTGGCGACGACTTCGGCGCCTAACCTGAAGTGACATGGTCGCCATGGGGTGTATCCCACTCCATGGCGACCATGCCCTATCTTGCTCAAAAGTAATAAAACTGCTATCAAAAAGAAAAGCTCGGCATAAAACGTGGAGCTTTTCTAATCTAAATAATTTCATGGTGAACCCGCGGAGGCCTTCGGCAAACTATTTTTGGGATGGGTTGGAGAGATTGAACGAACACCTTGCAGAGCTTCTAATTCTAAATTAAGGTTAGACACCTCATATACTAGCTTTTCAAAAATATCAGTACTGTCTTGAAGCTCGGCAGAGTCAATAAATCGCGCAGCAGTGACGCCACCGCCAAGAATGAATTCTGTTGCGTTGGCT
>Ga0105240_10005551_pt1 | contig 18769 bp, 24 predicted proteins | sample KBSC54metaG_FD_80426 | JGI IMG/M metagenome (GOLD analysis project Ga0105240, IMG submission 80426) | Corn rhizosphere microbial communities from Kellogg Biological Station, Michigan, USA - KBS C5-4 metaG | ecosystem: Host-associated > Plants > Roots > Rhizosphere > Soil | place: Michigan, USA... | reverse complement strand
CGCGTGGCGAACACCATCTCGGCCAGCGGGTTTACCCCGCGCCAACAGGCCGGACATCTGATAGCAAGCGATCGAGTCGGAGCGCTGCTCGAGACCTAGCAAGTGGAGGGTCGTCCACATCTGCAACCTTTACACAGAGCGTCTGAGCGCAGCCGAGGTCGCCAACCATTTCGGCGTCGCAAACCCGATCGCGACCAATGCCGGAGGCGAGGTCTATCCAGGCACGCCGGGCATGGTGGTGCGCGAAGAGGCGGGCGCGCGCATCCTCCAATCGATGACCTGGGGGTTCCCGCTTCGGCTGAAGGGCATGTCGCCGACCGCCAAGCCCAAGCCGGTCAACAACATCGCCGATCTCGCAAAGCCGATGTGGAAGGGCCTGGCCGCGAAGCCGCACTGGCGCTGCCTGATCCCGTTGACGGGCTTTGCAGAGGCCGAAGGACCCAAGGGCGCCAAGACGCGAACCTGGTTTACCGTGAAGGACCAGCCGATCTTCGCCTGGGCGGGGCTCTGGCGGGTCAGCGATGAATGGGGACCGGTCTATTCGGGCGTCATGACGGACTGCAACGGGGCGATCCGGCCGGTCCACGATCGCATGCCCGTGCTGCTGATGCCGGACGATCATGATCGCTGGCTCAACGGCAGCTTCGACGATGCGCTGGCCTTCCAGGCGCGCTGCTTCTCGGACGACCTCATCGAGATGACGCGGACCGACGAGCTCTGGGTGAAGCGCAAAGCCGCCGCCGAGCCGGCTACCCTGCTATAACCGCGGGTGAGCGTGCGGTCAGCATTGCTCGGCGGGTCCCGTCATTTGCTCATGCCCGCAGTCGCCGCAGCCCGATCGAGCACCCAGCCGAGGCGAGCGCCAGTCTTCTCGGTCTGCCGCCTGGCGAGAACGAGCGCTTGCGCCCAATAGACTTTGGTGAGCTCGGTCGGTCTCGTAGCCAGAGGGAGAGCCGATCGTATAGCCGCAACGCGCCAAGGGCGGTCATCGGCTTCCACTACGCGTGCCAAATCCGGTCGGTCAGCTTCACGAAGCCTTGCTCAGCGGCGCGACTAATGGGAAGAATTCCGCATGATTTGTGGTTGGGCAAGGACGAAAGAAGATGCTTGTCCGGCAGGGTGACGCCCGCGATAGTGGCTTGGATCGACACCTAGCTTACACGCTGGCAGCGGTCGCAGGTGGCCTCAACGCTGCTGCCTTTCACGCAGTCGGCTTTTTCTCGGCCAACATGACCGGCAATGTTTCTGCTCTTTCCAGCCTGATCGCGCTCGGAGATTGGGGAAGAGGTCTCGGCTATCTGGGGATCGTGATCACTTTCATCTTCGGTGCCTTTGTCTCGACGCTCGTCGTCGGCGCAGGGCTTCGGCGGGGTATCTCCACCATCTATGCCCGGGTCATACTCGGCGAGGCCGCGATGCTGGTCTTGCTCGGTTTCCTTGAGAGCCGTCTCGACCGGGCCAGCGGCGTGCCAATTCTAATCTTCGGCCTAAGCTTCCTGATGGGTCTGCAGAACGCGATTGTAACGCATATCTCTGACGCGCGCGTCCGCACCACCCATGTTTCGGGAATGTCTACGGACATCGGCATTGGATTGGCAAAGATGCTCGATATCGGGAAAGGCCTGGCGGATCCGGCCGATCGCCGTCGCGTGATAACCGAATTGCATCTCCATGGTGGAACCGTAGGCTCCTTTCTCGGCGGCGGCGTACTCGGCGTCCTGATCTATCGCTTCTGCGGCGCGATCAGTTTCGCGCTCGCTGGACTTCCACTAGCACTCGCCGCGACGCTATCAATCGTCGCGTCTCGACGTTCGAGGATTCCTGCGGGCCCCAGCCCGGACGTTTTTGGGTGAGCCAACACGAGAGCGCCACCAAAAACCGGAACGGAAGCATGATCCTGTTTAGCGTCTGCGAAAATGTCGAAACGGCAACCTTGAGTCCCGCGCAACGGCGCAACAATCTCGATGAAAATAGGAGATGGAACGAGTCGTGATTGAGCGGATGTTCGATCCCGAAGTTGGGATCATCTATGTAACCGGAACAGGGGTCTGGGACCGAACTGCAGTCGATGCCCATTACGAGGCGTTGCGCCTAATGGTCGGAGAGTTGCGCGCGGCGGGCGATCCAATCCGGGTGCTTTCGGACGTCAGCGCCGCAGAACGCCAGGATTTGGCAATCGAGCGCCGGATTCTTGAGCACGTCGAAAGAACCTTTCGATCCGGTGACCGGTTCGCCGTTCTGGCGGGAGACATGGCCGACAAGGTTTACATCCGCGGATTATTGGGACCTGCCGACTTTGGCGTGTTCGCCTCCCGCATCCCAGCCGAGCAATGGCTCTTGCTGGATGATCTCCCGTTGGCGGGCTAACTGGACCAGCGTCAGCGATGGGAGATTCGAACGAACACATGCCTTTCGGAAGAATCGGCCGGGAAGAAGCGCGCCAATATGGCCATTCTCGAGCTATGATCGGTACTTAAATCCAGCCCGTCTGGATTTACCCAGTTGATCGTCCCGCACTCGCTTGGCGGTACATGATTTTAAGAGTATCGATCAGACGACCTCAAATCGGCGGCTTCGCATATCCCCCGGCGTGCTCGCGAGCAGCTATTGTGCAGGTTCGAGCGTGCTGCGGGTCTGGTCGTCTCCGATCAACTTGCAGACTTGCCTCGCCCGATTTTCAACATCGAGCAGATTTTGCGCGATGAAGTCTGCCGAGAAGCCTTCGACGACGCCCCCGAACTGGAGGTGGTCGGCATATTTGATGCCGAACGCGTGGCAGAGATAGCGGCTCATCACGTCCTTGAGAGCGTCGATTTGCCCTTGCTCGTCGAGCCATATTTCGCGGGCACCTGAGGTTATGATGCTGAGTAGGCGCTTGCCCCTGAACACGCCTTGCGCCTCACGGTGCTGAATTTCGGCGGGCGTCACGCCTGATCCAACGACTCTGTCGATATAGCCCTTGAGCATGGCGGGCGGCATTCCGAACCAGATCGGGTAGATTAGGACATAGACATCCGCGTCGCTTATGATTTCAAGCTCCTGTCGAACTTCGTCCGAGATTGAGAAGCCGGCCTTGCCCGGGCGTTCATGGTTCTTGAGAACGGGGTCGAAGCCTATCTCATAGAGATCGCGCAAGATCGCTTCATGGCCCAATCCGCGGACGACTCGACAATAGAGTTCAGCGATCGCGCCGTTGAAGCTGGCAGGATCGGGGTGTGCAAGGATCACGACATGGCGTGGCGCCTTGTTGAGCTGTTGCTCGATCATATCAATCGTCCCTTTTGGTCTGTCTCGGCGTCGCGAATTCGGCCTCTTGGGCTCCCCAGATGGCGTCAGCGTACCGTTCGGCTAACTCCTGGTGGACATCTCGAATGCGCGGGTCGGTCGCGTCGAGATATGCGGCCGTCTCCTGCTGCTCCCGAGCGAGCAAATATTCGATGTCTGGAGACTGCATAGCTGATATCCGCCTTCGCAAGCGGGGGTGCTACCGAACCCTCGGTCGCCATCATGCTCGCGGCATATGGGGTGGCGATGTCTCACCATGGGCGCAGAGATGACGCGATGCGAATCATTTCGGCGTTAATTCTACGACACGCCGGTCCCATCCGCCGCCAACCGAGTGGCGACATTGTTTCGGTCTTCCGCGCCGTGCGAGGAGCCCATCGGCTCAGCGCCATTTTTGGTCATTCCCGACCCTCGGAGCCGTTCCTGATTCCGGTCGGTCCGGTTGCGCAAGCTGCAATGATGTCGATCATAGCCGGCGACAGCCTGCTTTGGGACACCACAGGCAGCTCTTGTTCGCAGGGACCGATAGCTAACACCGGTTCAAAGTGTCCCGCCGCCAGCCATCGGGATTTGCGTGGGCGAACAGGCACCTGATAATCGCAGCCTGTCTGAAGCAAATCTCCAACGGCGACGTACTGGTCAGCCTTCTCGCTCAATCACCGATCGTACCTTCGCGGCCAGCTCTGAGAAGCTGAACGGCTTCGCGAGCAGTTCGATACCCTCATCAAGCCGGCTGTTATGCGAAATGGCATCGCGTGCGTAGCCCGAGGTGAAGAGTATTGGCGTACCGGGTCGAAGACGTCGGCATCCGTCGCCGACATCGCGTCCAGTTAGATTTCCGGTCAGCACTACATCGCTGAACAACAAGTCGATTCGCGTATCGCCTTCCAGATGGCGCAGCGCCGTTTCGCCGTCCTGCGCCTCGATGACTTCATAGCCGAGCTCTCGAAGGGCGCCGGCACTGTAGGCGCGAACACCTGGATCGTCTTCGACAACAAGGACAACTTCGCCGGCTATCGCAACCTGCGTCGCCGCGACCTTGCCTGGTTCGCTCTTGATAACTGCCCCAACGAAACGCGGCAGGTAAAGATTGACCGTCGTACCCCGCCCAAGACTGCTTTCGATCCGCAGATGGCCGCCAGACTGTTTTACGAAGCCATAGACCATCGACAGGCCCAAGCCTGTGCCCTTGCCCACGTCCTTGGTGGTGAAGAAGGGTTCGAACACGCGCGCCAAGGTCTCATCCGACATGCCGGCTCCGGTGTCGCAGACGGCAAGCGAGACATATTGACCAGGCTCGGCGTCATCGTCCTCGACGTCGCCTTCCCCCAGGATCGTGTTGCCCGTCGAGATCGTCAAAGTGCCGCCGGGCCGCATCGCATCGCGCGCATTGACCGCGAGGTTGAGTACCGCGTTTTCGAGCTGATTGGCGTCAGCTTCCACAGGCCAGAGATCGAGAGCGAGATTGGTGTTCATCGCTATCTGTTCGCCCAGCGTGCGGACCATGAGGTCGGACATCCCTCTGATCAGCTCGTTGGGATCGAGGGGCTTGGGGGCCAGCGGCTGGCGGCGAGAAAAGGCCAGCAGCCTTTGCGTTAGTGTGGCCGCGCGCATAGCCCCAGACATCGCATTCTGTGCCGCACGCTGGAGCCGGCTTGCGTCCGCAGGAAGCCCGCGGATCAGCATTTCGAGATTACCCGTGACGATCTGGAGCAGATTATTGAAATCGTGCGCGATGCCGCCGGTCAACTGACCGACCGCTTCCATTTTCTGCGATTGACGCAGCACGTCGTTGACTTGTTGGCACTCCGCGACGGCGGCAGCGACGCGGCTTTCAAGTTCGGCGTTCAGCGCAGCAAGCGCCGCCGCATTCGTTTCCAGTTCCGCGTGCAGGGCCACGACACCGCGGTTGGTCGTCTCAAGCTCCGCGTTGAGCCGTTCGGCCTCTTCCTGCTTGGCCTGGAGGAGGGCAAAGCTCTCCAGCAGCTCCTGATTCTGGGCACGCACCTCAGCGAGGGGATCTGCCGCGCTCGTCGCGGCCAGTGCCTGGGCAATTGCTTGAAGCCGGTCGCGCTTGATCGGCGCCCCCCCCCTTGGCAGCCGTTTGGCCAGCTTCACAACGGTGCCTGCGCCGGGGGTGCTTTCGATGGTGAAGTCGTCCATCAGGCGTCGCGTTCCGACGATCCCGACACCCATGCCGCTTTCACTGCGATAACGGCCCTCCAGAATAGCGGGCAGATCGACGATGCCGGGGCCCTTGTCGCGAACGGTTACGATCATCCGGGGATTGTCGCTATTCTCGGTCGCGAGTTCGACGCGTCCGCCACCGCCGTAGGTCAAAGCATTTCGCGCGATCTCGGATACGGCCGTCGCAATCCGCGTCTGATCCTGCTTGTCGAAACCCAAAAGCTCGGCGACCTGTCGCGACCGCTGTCGTGCAGCGATGATGTCGGCTTCCTCGATCAATGCCACTGTCAGCTGCGGAACGATTGTCACGGGCGGCGACCCCGCGCCACAAGCACGGATACGTCGTCGCGTCCGCGTTTGAAATCACGATACAATATCCCGGCGATCAGACTCGGGTGGCGTGTTGCCAGTCCCGGATAGCGATCAAGCTGCCAACTGGTTGAGAGGCCGTCCGACGCCAGGATCACAAGCGGATCGGTCCCAAGCTTATACGTGAAGTCGCGGATGCGCTTGGCGACATGACCGACGGTGCCGTTGTTCGAGACCATGCGCTGGATCTTCCCCTCTGCATCGACAACGGTCGCGGCTATGTTGCCGACACCACCGAAGACGATCTCAGCGTTTTTCCAGTCGATCCGGGCTACAGCCACCGCGGCGCCGCGCGTCGGGCGCAGGGCGGCGTGCATTGTTGTGAGCGACTGGCTGGGAAGAGTATTGAATGTGCGGGCGAAACTCGCCGAAGCTGCATGCGACGCCTCAGCGGCGAAGGGTCCATGGCCGAGGCCGTCGGCCATCATCAGCACCATGCCGTCGGCATAATCTCGTTGGCACCAGGCATCGCCACAAGACTCTTCGCCCCGCATCGGAATGCAGATCGCTCCGTGGTCGGCGATGCCGAGAGGTCCCTTGCCAGGTTGACCAATCATAAGCCGTGCGAGGATAGCGGTGCCGAGACCGGGAACCGAGAAGATTTCGCTCACATGCGAGCCGCGCTGGATCGCACCGAGGCCTGTGCCGGGACTGCCAGCGGTTGAGTGGCCATCGCGCGACGATGCGTCGACGTCAACAATTCCAGGCCCCTTGTCCAGCGCGAGCAATTCGATACCGGTGCCGGTACGGTCTTCAAAGCTGCCGACCAGAAGCTCGCCCCCGCCGCCATGTTTGATGAGATTTGTGGCAAGCTCGCTCGCGACAATGGCAACGCGACCTGCGTCCTCTTCGCCGAAGCCATGCCTGCGGGCCAGAGTTACGGCCGCGCGTCGGGCCTCGGCAACCTGCGACACCTCGCGGATGGCGATGGTCTGCTGCACCTATTTCCACCGCGCGATGACGATGCGCGTCCCCTCGCCGACAACGGAGTCGATCGTGAACTCGTTGGAGAGGCGTCGCGCGCCGGACAGCCCAAGCCCAAGACCTCCGCCGGTCGTGAAGCCATCGGTCAGGGCCTGGTCGAGGTCGGCGATGCCGGGTCCTTTATCTTCGAAGGTTAGCCGCACGCCACGCCTGCTGGTCGCTACGATCGTCTCGATGCGCACCGTTCCACCGCCACCATAATCCAGCGTGTTGCGTGCCAATTCACTTGCGGCCGTTACGATCTTCGTCTGATCGACGAGACCGAGTCCCGCCGCGATCGCCTGCGTGCGAACCTGCTGGCGCACCCTAACGACATCATCGGAGTGCACGATCGGCAGGACGTCATCCCGTATGGTGCTCATGGTCGCCCTCCGGGGCGTCCTCGCCATCCTGTTCCTCTATGAAGCCAACTCCGATCAGCGCCATTCCGCGCTCGACGTTGAGGGCAGTCTTTACGCCGGTGAGCGACAGCCCCAACTCGACGAGCGTGATCGCCACGGCTGGCCGCATGCCGACGACGACCGTATCGGCATCAAGAAGCCGCGAAACGGCGGCGATATTGTCGAGCATTCGCCCCATGAACGAGTCGACGATTTCAAGACCCGAAATGTCGATCATCACGCCCTTCGCGGAGGTCGCAACGATCTTCTCGGACAGATCCTCTTCAAGCGCCTTGGCGAGACGATCGTGAATGTCGACCTGGATGCTGACGAGCAGCGCGCGCCCGAGCTTCAGGATAGGTATACGTTCCATCAGGCGCGCGCCGCCTTGCGCACGACGGTTCGCCCAGTGCGCTGGAAGGCAAGCAATAGTGCTTCCGCCAGCGTCGCTTTGGACACGACGTCCAGTTCCACGCCGAGGTGAACCATTGTCTGCGCGATCTGGGGCCTGATGCCCGAGATGATGCAGTCAGCGCCCATCAGGCGTGCCGCGGCTATGGTCTTCAGCAAATGCTGCGCAACGAGCGTATCGACGGTGGGAACGCCGGTGATGTCGATAATCGCCAGGTCTGCGCTCTGGTCGACAATGGCCTGAAGCAGGTTCTCCATCACCACCTGAGTGCGAGCCGAGTCCAGCGTGCCGATGAGCGGCAAGGCGAGAATTCCCTCCCAAAGCTTGACGACCGGCGTCGAGAGCTCGGCAATCTCGTCCTGCTGGCGGCGAACCACCTCCTCGCGGCTCTTCTGGTAGACCTCCATCGTATAGAGGCCGAGCTGATCAACAAGCTGGGTCATCTGCCAACCGGCATCCGTCACGACGCGCGCGTCATCGGGATAGGCAGCGCGCAATTGCTCGAACAGCGGCTCCTTGAGCGAAAAGACGAACGTAGCAGTCTCGGACGGCGAGAACCCTTGCACGGCGCGGGAGCGAGATACATCGTCGAGCAGGCTTCGCACCGGTTCGAACGCAGGATCGTTCGCTCCTTCACCGCCGGATGCCAACGCATCTTTCAGGGCATTGAGGAACTCACGACATTGCGTCTGGAGTTCCGCTTCCTTGATGCGACCGCCGCCGGTTCCTCCATTGGCGCTAAGGATCGCCTGCCAGCGGGCAACGATCGCCGGCGCGTGCTGATCGACGATTTGAGCAATGTTTTCCATATCGTTGATCGTTCCCCCTGATGGTTTGAGACCGCTGTATCGGACCCGGCCATCCTTGTCGCGTGAATGCGGAGAACCTGATGCAGCGAACGATTTTTTGATGTCGGTGGCGTTATAAGCCAGCAGTGGGAGAGGGGGCGCCCTCGAGCTGACCAAGGTCGACAGCCGCTACGCCGTAATAATTGGCGACGCGGTCGGCATAGGCCTGATTGAACTCCGGCGCATTGTTGGCCCAACTGGGGCCGCCTTCCAGCAGGCGCCGGTCGGCAATCACGACATAACCGTCCTCGACGCCATCATAAGCCAGAAGTTCGAACGGCAGAGGATAGAAGCTCTTGTTCATCCCCAGGAAGCCACCGATCCGAAGCATTGCGTAGCTGGTTCTCCCCGATCGCTTGTCCACCATTAAGGCATGCACTTGTCCGAGCGAATCTCCGTCTCTGGAACGGACCTTCAGGCCGTCTGTCCGGGCAGTGACCAGTAAACTGGTCGGTTTGTTCTGGTCTGTCATAAAACCTCGCGAGCAACGAAGCAGCGTGGTTCGCCGGCTCCCGAGCCATGAACGTCCGACAGAGCAATTCGCTGCCCGACGAAGCAAGAGTCCGCCCGCCGATGATATAGGCGCAGCTCCGCTCATGGGGAAGCCGATCTCAATAGCGACTACGGCGTCTGGACGTACGCTAAGGTTACGACGGCCTGTCGGCCCTAAACTTCAGTTCATATCAGACAGATCATCCACATCTTCAAATTACACGATGATTTACTTGGAAAGGACTGCTGGCCTTTTTGGTCAAGAATCCGCGACCCCAGGTCCTGCGTCGCCGTCTGAAGCGAGCTGATGTTGGGCGCTGCCCTTGCCTGCCTGCAGCGCTTCCTGTGCCACTGCCTTGGCATGTTCGATCAGTTCGCCGCTTTTCAGATCGGCCACGACTTCACCGACTGGTTTGTCGGCATCCATTCCGTGCGCGCTAGCGCTTTCCTTGACTGCCTCGATTGTGTCCGACGCGACGCGCGAACCGACGTCGACAGCGCCCTGTGCGAGCTCGCGTCCTTTTTCCCGGATTTTAGTTGCCGCGGCCCCAAGCGCATTTTCTTCCTGTTCGAGGGTCGGAATAAGGGCGCCTGCGATCGCACCGACGACGGCTGCAATTGCACCCAGCGCGAAGGGGTTGGAAGCGAGTGACGATAGGGTCTGTCGGGCGGGATGAGTCATCGAGGGGGTAGCCTGTTGGTTAGCGGAAGCGGCGTTTGGGATCATATCGTTGCCGGCGAGGTATCCGGCGGTGTTGCCATGCTTGGCCACTAACGGTGCCGCACCACCCGAAGCATTCGACGCCATGAGCCAGGCGATGCCGACACCGACGAGCGCGAGCGGCATCGGGTTCGCCCGTGCGCGCGCGAAAAGATCGGACATGACCGCCGACCCGTCGCCACCGCGAAAATAGGCGAACGCATCGTTGAGCATCTGCTTGGGCGAGAGATGATCCTGAAGCTGGTCCAGCCGATCATCCATGCGCGCTCGCGTTCGTGCGATATCAGCTTCGATGCGGTCGGTTTCCGGGTTGTCGTCGGCCATTATGGGCGGTCCTTGATCATGCGGGCGTCCTTCTGGACACTTGCGATTGTGCGATCGGGCGTGAGGGTCTTCAGCGTAAACCGGGAAAGCGCAACGCGTGCGATCGAGCCCCCAACGGCAACGATCACCGCTCCGACGATCAGCAGGGCCGCCCAGCCGGGGAGCCAGAATGCTAAGACCGCCGCGCCACCCTCAAGCAGCACGACGAGACCGGCGAAAGCGACGAGCGCGCCACCAACAAGCGAGACCGCCGCGACGATGACCTCGTGAAGTTTGCGATCGAGTTCAACTCTTGCGAGCGATAGCTCGCCGCGTACGAGATCCTGGATGTCTCCGGCTAGACCTCCCGCGATCTCGCTGAGGGGAGGCGGAGCGCCGCCGCCAAGATCACCCTTGGGCATCATTGCCGCCGGCGAGTGTCGGAATGTCGTCCTGCGAAATGTCTGAAGCGACCAGTTTGCCCAGACGGGCTACCGCGAAGCCGGCTGCAAGTGAGGCACCGATGAACAGAGCAGGCTGCTGGCGCGCAATCGATTGGACCTGTCTGAACAGACTGGCGAGATCGTTCTCCCGTAGTGCCGTTGCGAGCGATCCGAGTTCGGCGGCACCGCGATCGATCGCACCAGCAATCCAATCCTGTTTGCCTTCGAATTGCGCCCCGGAGCGATGGACGGTTTCGGCCAGCGTGTCGATCCGGTCGGCAATGCCGTCCTTCTGATCGGATAGGGTGGATGCCGCCTGCTCCTTGACCTGACCCAAAAGCGAAGTCGCTCCATCGGCTACTGAACTGGACGCTGCACCAGCGGCATCCTTCGCTGCATGATATGTCTCGGAAATAGCATCGCTTGTTTTCGCGATGCCTTCGGCCGAAGTCTGATCGCCGTTCTGAGGATCGGACATATTATTCTCCACCTATGTTAATATAAATGTTCGATCGACTTTAAATAGATCAAGAAGGGCGCACGGATGTCGCCAAGCCGGTGCTTCGATCGCATTGTCTGGGGTGGATAACGCCTCTTGAAGAGGTAGAGGCCCAGCCAATAATTTCGTGAGCGATTATTTATTCGTAGAATAAATGCGTTCCCGCGTTGGGCCCGAAGCAGGCGCATTGGCGTTATCAAGCGACCGGATATTGACGTCCGTCATTTCAGATATGGGAGACAAACGATGCGAGCACTTTGCTGGCACGGCAAGGGGGATGTGCGCGTCGATACGGTCGCAGACCCCGAGATCAAGCATCCCCGCGACGCGATCATCAAGGTGACCGCCTGCGCGATTTGCGGGTCCGACCTCCACCTTCTGGACGGCTATCAGCCGACGATGGAAGCGGGCGATATCCTCGGCCATGAAAATATGGGCGAAGTGGTCGCACTGGGATCCGAGGTCACCAATCTCCAGATTGGTGACCGCGTCGTAGTTCCGTTCACGATCAGCTGCGGCGAATGCTGGTTCTGCCAGAAGGGCCTGTTCTCTGCGTGCGAGCGGACCAATCCCAACGCCGAAATAGCGATCAAGGCGATGGGCCATTCGCCCGCCGGTCTCTTCGGCTTCAGCCATATGCTTGGGGGCTATTGCGGCGGCCAGGCGGAATATCTCCGCGTGCCGATGGCGGATATCGGCCCCATCAAAGTGCCTGACAACGTTACGGACGAGCAGGCGCTGTTCCTGTCGGACATTTTCCCGACCGGCTACATGGCAGCCGAGAACGCGCAGATCGAGCCAGGCGACACGGTCGCCGTCTGGGGCTGCGGACCGGTCGGCCAGTTCGCGATCCGCTCGGCGCTGATGCTGGGCGCCGGACGCGTGATCGCTATCGACGAGGTGCCAGAGCGGCTCGCCATGGCGCAGGCCGGCGGTGCGGAGACAATTAATTTCGCCGAGACGGATGTCTACGACGAGCTACAGGCACGCACGAAGGGGCGCGGGCCTGATAGTTGCATCGACGCAGTGGGATGCGAGGCTGCTGGACATGGGGGTGCCGACGCGGTCATCGACAAGATCAAGGCCGCGACCATGCTCGCGACCGATCGCGTCCATGTCTTGCGGCAGGCGATCATGAGTTGCCGTATGGGAGGGACTGTCTCAGTGCCAGGCGTCTATGTCGGCATGGGCGACAAAATTCCGCTCGGTGCGATGATGAACAAGGGCCTGACGATCAAGACTGGTCAGACCCACGTTCAGGCCTACACCAGGCCGCTGCTCGCACGGATCGAAGCCGGCGACATCGATCCGAGCTTCGTCGTGACGCATCCTGCAAGTTTGGAAGATGCGCCAGCAATGTATGCAAAGTTCCGCGACAAAGAGGACGGTGTGATCAAGGTCGTGCTTCGGCCGGGAACATAGCGCCGAGGGCCTCGATGTGGGTATCTCATGACAAAGGACGATCAATGGACAAAATTGATGGAGCGACCATCACGGCGACCTTTGCTACCCGGCGGGACGCCGACCTGGTCATTGAGCGGCTCGTCCAGGAAGAGCGGATCGAGCGTACGAACATTTTCGATGCGGCACTCGGTGACGAGAATAGCGCGGGTTTCCGCGCAAGCGGCGCTGACGTCGAGAGTGGTCACGCTGGCGTTAAGGCCGGCGGCTCGCCCGCGTTGGCGGACGGCATCACGATCTCCGTCGACATGATGGATACAGCAAAGCTGCCGACCGTCCGCGCCGTATTCGAAGAAATGGGAGGGGGGACATAGCTGCGGAATAGTCAGTCACTTGGCGGTGCGAGGACCTATGGAATTTGAGCTATTCGACTGCGCCGTCGTTGGCGCGGGGCCTGCGGGGCTGACCGCCGCCATCTATCTCGCGCGCTATTATCTGTCCGTCGTGGTGATCAACGGCGGGGCAAGCCGTGCTGCGCTGATCCCCATGTCACACAATCATGCCGGTTTTCCGGGTGGTATCTCGGGAGCCGACCTGCTTCGCCGCATGGCTGAGCAGGCAACAAGTTTCGGCGCTCGGATCGTTCCGGGCGAGGTGCACGAGATCGAGCGCCAGGACTCGACCTTCTCACTCTCGACCCAAACCGATCGCTTCGCTGCGCGCGCGGTTCTGCTTGCAACCGGCGTCATCAACCGACGTCCCGAAATGAGCAGTCAGATGCATGACGAGGCCCTCGCAAATGGGCGGCTGCGTTATTGTCCCATCTGCGACGGGTTCGAGGTGTCCGACAAACGCATTGCGGTTCTGGGTCACGGCGAACACGGTGCCCGCGAGGCAATATTCCTGCGAAGCTTCACTTCCGATCTGACATATATTGATGCTGGCGGACTGCATCGTCTCGCACCCGCGCTCCGTCACGAGTTGGACGGTGCCGGGATTATCCTCGTCGATGGTCCACCGGCCAACTTCTCGCTGCACGATCGGCAGATTAGCCTGACGGTGCCAAGCACGCGCTTGTCCTTCGATAGCCTCTATCCAGCGCTGGGCTCGATCATTCGATCGGACCTCGCAATTCCCTTGGGCGCTTCAAGGTCCGACGAAGGGTGCCTGACGGTCGACGCCCATCAGCGCACGAGCGTCGCCGGCTTGTACGCGGCCGGAGACGTGGTCGCCGGCCTCGATCAGATCAGTCATGCTATGGGAGAAGGCGGGGTCGCAGCGACGACGATCCGAAACGATCTAGCCCGCCTTACTCCGCTTCGTCGCTAACGCTCCAAGCCGGGCTGGACGTATCGGCTCCTCGCTTTCGGCGAGGGGTCAAGTGCGCGGGATTCGGGACAAGCCGCCATTCAGCTTGCCCACCGTCGAACGGCGGCCGTCGACGGAGTTCGACATTCGCGCATTGCGGACGAACGTCGAACTCTGGTCAAAAGCGTTATTGGGTCGGACACGCGCCAGCCTGCCACATAGGCGGACCGATCACGCGCGACCGTGGCCCGAGAGAGCGTTGCGCTGCCAGATCCGCTTCGCCAATAGTGTCGCAAACCCGAGCCAGGCCACAAACGGCACCGCGGCGACTGCGGCGGTCTTATCGACCCTGCTGGCGGCGACGACGTACCCGGTGCCGGTGACGATCATCGCACCCGACGCGGCAGCGCTAGCTCCAAGCTCGCGCTTTCTAAAAAACAGTTCGGTCCAGCCCCCGATCATGCCGGTATTGAGCAGCCACAGGGCAACCGCTACGTTGCGGGCGCGATCGGCAGGGTGCCGCAACAGGCGATAGCCACCCACGGCCAAGCCGGTTTCGAGGACTGGCCATACCGCGCCGAACGCGGCGTCGGGTGGCGTGAAGCTCGGTTTGTTGAGCCGCTTGTACCATCGACGCGTCGCCGGATGAGACGGGTCAGGCGCATTACGGCGGCCCAGGAGCGCGCTCGCGCCAAGCACGCCGGCGACGATGCCGAAGGCCGCCAAGCGAGACAGCCCGCCGGTTTCCCGAGAGGTATCGGACGGCCTCATGACTGCGCGTGTCGCATTGCGCCCTCGCTTCCGCCAGCCAGGGGTGGGGTCTGCTGATGCTGAACCACCCGCCACTCGTCGTGTGCAAGGCGCCGATACGTCGAGGAGCAGTTCGCGCAATAGTCGTCGCTTCCCTCGCGCGATGCATGGGCATTGTAGGCGATGACGATCAATCCCTCCTGCGGCCGCATGATGCGCCCGTCGCTGATGACGACGTCGCTCCATCGCGGCGTTGCGGCGACCGCCTCGATCGCATCTCCGGCCTCCAGCACGAAAGGCGGCTGCGGGAGGACCATCACGCAAGCTTCGTCGATCAGCTCGCGATAATGCTGGGCATCACCCGTCCAGAGGCTCTTTTCGAAGGCCCAAACCCGATCGTCGTCCATATGCTGCTCCTATGATCGTAAGCAGAGCGAACGGGCGCGGCTGGCCGTTCCCGGGTATTTCCCACTGACGGACGCACATCGACTTCTGATCGCGTATTGTTGATCGACATCGATGTCGCGGTGGTCCGGACCTATGTTGTGGAGCAAACGTTATGACGCTGGCGCCTCACCATGGTGCGCACAGCCCGAAAAAAGCGATGATAATTGGTCACGGTCGCGCGTGTTCCTGAGAGGATCATGATGATACGGCTGAAGCCACTTACCGATCAGGTGATCGTGATCACCGGAGCATCCAGCGGCATCGGCCGCGCGACATCCGTGATGGCGGCTGAGGCAGGTGCCAAGGTCGTTGTCGCGGCGCGCGGCCGCGACGGGTTGGAAACGCTCGTAGACGAAATCAAGGCCTCAGGTGGGAACGCTTCCGCTTGCGTGACCGACGTCGCCGATGCGGCGGCGGTCGAGCGTCTCGCCGCGTTCGCAATCGAAAGTTATGGAACGATCGACACCTGGGTGAACAATGCCGGGGTCGCGATCGCGGGCAAGCTGGAGGATCTGTCGGAAGACGATGCCCGTCGCGTGTTCGACATCAACTTCTGGGGCATGGTGCATGGCTGCAAGGCGGCGCTTCCCCACCTGAGGCACGACGGCGGTGTCCTCATCAACATCGGTAGTGTCACATCGGATGTGTCGGCCCCATTCATGGGTCTCTATTCGGCTTCCAAACAGGCAATCAAAGGCTATACCGACGCACTTCGCATCGAGCTGATGATGGACCATGCGCCGGTCGCCGTGACTTTGATCAAGCCCTCGCCGATCGCGACCCCTATCCTTGAGCATCAGCGCAACCGGACCGACCGCCAAGCGACGATGCCGCCGCCATTCTACGAGCCTGGGGATGTCGCCAAGACCATCCTTCTGGCCGCCGTCAATCCGGAACGCGACCTCTATGTTGGCGGTACCGGGATGGTCGGCAGCCTACTTGGGAGAGCCTTCCCCAATCTGGCGGACGCCACATCGGCCATGCTCGGACGCGAGATGTTCCAGACGGCAAAAGCCCGCGATGATCGGCCCGACAATTTCGATGCACCTAGCGCGAAGGCGGGTATTGCTGGCAGCACGCATGGCCACGCCTCGCATTTGAGTATCTACACGGCGTTGCGAACAGGCCCCCTGCGCCATGTCGCAGCAGCAGGTGCCCTTGGCCGCATGCTGCTGCAAGGTATTCGTGGGCGCTAAAGCGATCCGTCGAGCGGGTGCCCAAACGGTCAATCTTAGAAGCAGGGCTCATGGGCCTGGCACGATGCGAGCGTGTCGCGAAAACATGAAAGCGACCGAGAGCCAGAGCTGGGCATTTCGACTGCCGTCTGCTCCGCCGGCCAGTTCCCAGAGGCGGAGCGCCTCGTTGACATCAGGTCCACTGGATGCGGCAAGATCGGCGGCTCTACAAACGACCTCGATCCTCACGCGGCCGTCTTTCGCTCAATCCGAACAAAGCCGGCGAACAGAGCACGGGTGTTCGGATCGCTTACCTCCGCGACCAGGCGGTCGACGAGCTGCGTCAGTGCCGGACCATCCATCGCCCTTCCAAAACCGCTGAAGGCCATGTCCCATGTCCCGAACTGCCGCTCGGGCGTCGTCTTCGACGACAGGATCACGGCGGCGCGATGGCGTTTATCTGTCTTGATCCGCAGATATGCAGCTTCGACGGCTTCCTGCTCGCCTTCCAGGGCCTGAAGAAAACGCGTTCCGTCGCTTATCAACAGACCGGTGATCCCATCACGGCGGTTATTGATGCGCGATGTGGCCAGGATCTCGTCGACGTCTCGGTCGCCGGTGCCTGGTTTCGCGGTGCTGATATAGATGATCTGGTGCATGAGACCGCTCCCTTTATGAAGGGAGTTACGCACCAAATCCTAACAAACCAGATATTTAGATCGACAATCAGTCAGCTGGAAGGCCTGGTCTACAGACCTTACGCAGGCGCCATGACCCAGAGTGCGCGCGGTCGCGCGCCGACGGTCACCGGCGTGGATGCCAGGACTTCGCCGTCGATCGAGATCGGCAGCGATGGAACCGTCATCAAGCGGATCGACGTCCCCTCGAACTGCCGGACCTGACGCCAGCGGGCATCAGAATGCGCCAGCTGGGCAAACCAATTCAACAGCAGGTGACGCCGACGTTCGCCGGAAACGACTTGGACGACGATATTTCCGCTGTCGAGCCGTGCAGCTTCAACGAGCTCGACACCACCATGATAGGGTCCGTTAGCGATACGCACCTCGACGGCGTCCATCGTGACTTCCTCGCCGTCGTTCGTGATGGTCAGGCTAAACGCCCGAAATTTTACGAGTTGTGCCGCAGCCCACAGGAGATAGCCGGGCCGGCCGGCCCAGGCCTTGAGGCCATGTGGGACAGTCTGGGCGATCTGCGGAGCGAGACCTATGGAAGCGCATCCGGCAAAGGGAATATCTCCTACCGTTCCCAAGTCTACCTGACGCGGGCGCCCGTCAGCAATGATACTGATCGCCGCTTCGAGATCGAGCGGCAAGCCTAGGGCGCGCGCGAAGCTGTTCGCGGTCCCGAGTGGGAGCACCCCAAGAACGGTGTCGGTGTCGGCGAAGCGATCGACCGTCGCAAGGAGAGAGCCGTCGCCACCGCCCATGATGATCATGGCATTGCCCGCCGAAACCACGCGATCAACCGCGGCGGCGAGAGCTTCGGGATCGGAAACCGTTTCAGCCGTGGTCAGCCGAACACCGGACTTGGCGAGCAGATCGCAGGCAAGGTCGAGCTGGCGTTCCCCGCTGCGGGCCTTTCCGTTTATAATAAGTGCAGCAGATTTCGGTGCGTGTTCGTGCCGCATCAGATGTCCTTCGCAGCAGCCAACGTTCGGCAGGGCGGATCGGGCACGGCGGCCTGTGGGCATCTTGCGGGCGGCGTCTGTAACGGGTGGGGGATTATAACGAAACAGCTCCGCGATCATCTCAGCGGCCCTCTCAAACCACCGTACCGATCGCATCGTCGCCGTTTGCCGACAGCGATGTCAGGCGGCTTTAGCGAGCGCGGCGCCCCCGGCATCGAGCCGCTTCTGAAGGAACGCGAGCACGACCGCTTCTTCCGGCCGCAACCCTGTAAGATCCTCGCGCAACTCGCGTTCCACTTCCTGTTTGATCTCGATTACGAGGGCATCGTCCAGATAGCTGTTGATGATCTCGGGGTGGACATAGCATTTCCGGCACACGGTGGGCGTGTTGCCCAGGCGCGCAGCAACCTGCTCGATCGCGGAGCGGACGTTTCGCTTTGCCGCAGCCTGACTATCGACCTTCTCAAGCTCGACGAGGGCCAGTGCGGCCAAAACCGTTCCCGTCCAGGTGCGAAAGTCCTTGGCGGTCACGTTCGCGCCGGCGAGGTCCTTGAGATAGGTGTTCACGTCTCCGGAAGTGACAGCGTGTCGCTCGCCGTCGTCATCAACATACTGAAACAGGTGCTGCCCAGGCAGGTCCTGGCTCTGCCGAACGATGCGGGCGATACGGCGGTCGCGCACCCGGAGGTTCCACTCCTTCCCACTTTTGCCCTTGAACCGGAAGCGAAGCTCGCTGCCCTCGATCTTCACGTGGCGGTTGCCCAGTGTCGTCAGGCCGTAGCTCTTGTTCTGCCTGGCATAGTCGGCATTACCCACCCTGATCATCGTCGTTTCGAGAAGATGCACCACGGTCGCGAGCACCTTATCCCGGGTCAGGCCCCTGGAAGCGATATGCTGCGCGACAGTCGCGCGGATCCCGGGAAGCGCTTTCGCGAACTCCAGCATATGCTCATACTTTGCGCTGTCCCGTATCTCGCGGAACCGGGCGTGATAGCGGTACTGCTTGCGGCCTCGTGCATCGCGCCCGGTTGCCTGAAGATGACCGCGCGGGTCGGGGCAGATCCATACGTCCGTGTAAGCCGGTGGAATGGCCAGTTTGTTGATCCGTTCAATCTCT
>Ga0105240_10005546_pt1 | contig 18790 bp, 15 predicted proteins | sample KBSC54metaG_FD_80426 | JGI IMG/M metagenome (GOLD analysis project Ga0105240, IMG submission 80426) | Corn rhizosphere microbial communities from Kellogg Biological Station, Michigan, USA - KBS C5-4 metaG | ecosystem: Host-associated > Plants > Roots > Rhizosphere > Soil | place: Michigan, USA... | reverse complement strand
GCGTTGCTCACGGGTCATCCGCGCACAAGTCTGGCCGAGGTCTACGCAGCGCACCTGGAGAGCCCGGGCACCAAGGCCTACAGCGTCGAGGCGGCGCGCGCACTGGTCGCCCGATTCGCCGAGTGCCGCGTGCGCAGTCATTTGTCCTTTGGAGATCTGTTGCTTGGCGCGGCGGGAACGCGGCACGCGCCCGGTCTCGCCTCGCTCGCGCGGAAGATCTGGCCGCGCTGGCTTATCCGCCGCGCCTTCCGGAACTGCGGGCTGATGCTGTTGATCGAGGTGATCAAGTGACCCCGCCGCGTTTCGCCTAACGTTGGCACCATCGCCGCGGCGCCTTACGTCTCCGCGCTGCCGTAGTAGTCGTAATAGTAGTAGTAACCGCCGTACTGCGGCACTTTGTGATCGGGATCGTTCAACACCGCCCCCACGACGCGTACGCCGACAGCGGCCAGCCGCTGCACGGCATCCTGCGCGACCTGGCGGTCTGTGTGTCCGGCCCGCAAGACCAGGATGATGCCGTCGGCCTGCGAGCCGAGAATCAGGGCATCGGCCGCGGCATGAATCGGCGGTGAGTCGAGGATGATGATTTCGAATTCGCGACGTAGAGTTTCCAGAGTCGAGTGCATCAGCGGCCCGCCTAGCAGCTCCGATGGGTTAGGCGGGTGCGTACCAGCCGGCAGCAACGTCAGGCCGTCGATCGCGGTCGGCTGCAGCACCTGCTGCAATGTAGCCTCGCCGAGCATGAATTGTGTTAGGCCTGGCTCGCGCTGCGTATGGAAAAGTTTGTGCAGCCGCGCCCGTCTGAGATCGCAGTCGACGAGTAGCGCACGCATTCCCTGTTGCGCGAACGTGACGGCGAGGTTTGCGGCCGTGGTGGTCTTTCCGTCTTGCGGCGACGGGCTCGTGATTACGATCGTATGCAGCGACTGAACGACCTGCGAGAAGATAAGGCTGGTGCGCAGGGAGCGGAACGCTTCAGCGCTGCTCGAGCGGATATCGGTGACAGTGACGAGCGAGTCGCCGTTGGCCGTGGTCCAGGCGCGTCGCGTGGTAGGAATTTGAAGCGACACGTTCCCCATCTTGAGATGCCGGATGCTGCCGGGCGGCACGATACGAGGAATGATTGCGAGCCCCGGAATACGGAGGACGTTCTCGATGTCTTCGCGCCGGCAGATCGCGGTGTTGAGGCGCTCGGCCACGAACGCGGTCCCGATGCCTAAGAGCAGTCCGATGATGATTCCTGTCAGTAGCTTGGCCTTCCGGCTCATGCCGACGGGCACCGTTGGCGCGGTCGCGAGATCAACGATCTCGACCTGCCCCGCTTCGACTGCTTCAGCGATGCGGGCCTTCTGATATTCCTCGCGCAACTGGTCCGCCATCTTGCGCGTGGATTCCACCTGCCCAACGAGACGTGCTTCGCCCGCCTGCGTGGCAGGCAGCGACTTCAGAGCGCTCGCGTTTCGCTGCTGTAGCTCGTCGAGCGCCGCGACACGTGCGTCCAGCGAGGTGATCTGACTCTCCACAGCATCGGCGAGCTGGTCTTGCGCGCCGGCAACTAGCGAACGCAGGCGGAGTACGTCGGGATTGGTCGACGCGCTAGCCCAACGTCCCGTAGACGCGGAATCGAGCGAAGCCTGATAGCCGACGAGTTGCGCATAGATAGCTTGGGCCACAGGGTTGTCGGCGATGCCGGGTGAGGCGACGAGTGCGCGCAATGTTTTCTGACGTTCGGGCGCTGTGTCGTCGCGCGCTAACTCGTCTAGGAGCGACTGATACACGCGCCGGTCCGCGACCATACTCTGACGCTGCACCTCCACGTTGAGCAGTCCGGTCTGCTCGGCCGCCACGACGGCATCGGATGAGCCGTACACCTTGTGATCGGTCCGGTATTGACTGAGTCGATCCTGCGCGACCTGGAGGAGCGAGTCGGTTTGATCGAGTTGGGCTTGGACGAAGATGCGCCGCCGGTGCGACTGCTGTTGGGCACGCTTGGCATTTTCGATCTGAAATGCCTGAACCACGGCGTTGACCACCTGCTGGGCCACGAACGGGTCGGCGGCCACATAGGACACGTCCACCACATCGGTTCGGTCGCGTGCACGCGCGCGCAGCGCCGAGAGCAGCAGGTTCGTTGCGTCAGCGCGCGAACGGAGGTAGAGCGCGCCATGGTCTACGTTAGGCGGCCGCGACCCTACAACAAATGTGATTCCGGCAGCCCGCACCGATGCATTGTACGGTGCCGTCCAAGCGGCTCCGTTCGAGGCGATCGTGACCCGGTCTGGCGCGAACCGGAGCCCAACAGAGTCGCCGGTCGTATTCGGGGAGACCGACACGTTGCGCAGCACCGAGGCTGGAAATCCGGCCACCTGGACCTCGAGACCGAGAGGTTGGGAATCGACGACGGCGCCGGCGACTGCGCGACTCTGTAGAACCTGGAGTTGCGATGCGATCGGGTCAGTCCAATCCGTTATGGAACGTTGTTGCGCGGCATCGTCGAGATCGCCGGCCAGTTCGCGCCGAGCATCCACGAGGCGAATCACCGCTGTGGCTTGATACTCGTGTCCCTGACGTTTCAGCCAAAATCCTGTTAAGGCGACGACGACTACTGCGGTGCCGATGACCAGCCAGGGGTGACGCCGCACAGTCGACAGCGACGTCTTGAGATCTATGGATTCGGCACTGGGCTGATCGCCGTTGCCGATTGGAAGCACAGCCGATGCCAGTGTGCCCGGCGCGACGGCGCCGGAGCGAGACGTGCGATTGGGGACGAGTTCCGACATCATTGCCTCGAGTCGCTCAGCGGCAAACGCAGCGTCTTCGACCGACGAATCCGGAGGAGCGGCTGCACTGGAACTCGCTCACCCCACGTGGAAATGACGACCCTATGCTCTCCGGGTCCCGGCCGACACACGCTCCACAAGCGCGATGGCCCGGCGCCACTCAGGTAGCCGTCACCCGTGATCGGATTAGCCCTAGAAAGCGCCCCTAAAAACCTAAGTATAGCGTGAGACATTTCACCTGTAAGGGGCGCTGCGCGGTGCATCGAATTGCACGCGCGACGAATCATCGGCGAGCTTTCTCGAGCGCGTACCGCCGGCGGCGTAACTTCTCACGCTGCGGGCGACGCGGCCGGAGCGGTTGCCCCGATGAGCTCGTGATAGAAAGACTCGGCCCGACGCATTCCGCTCATGAAATCGGCGCGGCGCGCGACGATCTCGCGGTTTTCCACTGCCGCCCGCCGGCGCAGAGCCTCGTCGCCTAACGCACGCACCAGCGCCGACGCGACGGAGTCCAGGTGGTTCGGGTTGCAGAGCAATCCGTTGCGGCCATCCGCGATCCATTCCCGCACGGATTCGACGTCGCCGGCAACCGGAAACGCGCCGCACGCCATGGCTTCCAGCAGCGTGTTGGGTGTCCCATCATGAGTGGACGGCGAGACGGCGACATCCGCCATCTGAAACAATGTCGCCATCGCGCGCCGCTTCATCGATGGCAAGAGGCGCACCGCGTGCGCGATCCTGTACTTTCTGATCCACGACTCGGCGACCGGATTACCTCGCATGCCAACGCACACGAACGTCGCGTTAGGCATACTCTCCAGAATCACGGGGATGGCGGCGAAGAATGTGTCGTTTCGCACGTAGCTCGGGCGAAAGCGTCGCGCGTTCAAGACGATTGGAGCGTCGATAGGAATGTCCCACTGCGCCGCCACCGTCGCGTCACGGGGGCCCGGCAGAAATTCATCGAGGCGCACGCCACCATTCCCCGGCAGCACCACTGAGGGCTTTCCCGCATCGAGTCCCCATTCTCCGGCAAGGCGGACATCTCGCTCGCAATCGGCATGCAGAGCGTCGGCGCGCTTCAATACGAAGCGCGTGGCCGCGGCCACCGTTCTCGCTTTTTTCGCGTGCAGCGTAAAGTCGTTGCCCCAGACTGACACCAGAAACGGGACGCGCATCTTCGCGAGCGCGTGCGCTCCCAGGATCGCCTCAAATGGTATGCGCATCGCGTGGACGAGGTCCGGTCTTATTTCCTGAACAAGTCGCGAGACCTGAGGCGCCGCGACACGCGCCTCGTACGGTGCGGCCCATCGCCAGACCCTTTGCAGCTGGCTGTTCATCCCCTGCACAAGCGATGCCCCCATCGACAGCGAACGCGGTGGCACGCTGTCCGTGTCCTGACCGTTGATAGCTAGATGCTTGCGAAGCACTGGATTCCCGCGCAGGGTTTCCAATCCTATCGAGATACACCGCAACGATCGTGGGCCGCCGGCGGTCGGTTCGACTTGACACGTCGAGATCACATGAACCTCGTGCTCGCGCTCGAGAAAGTAGCTGATCCAACTTCTCGAGATCGGGCTTCTGTAGTCCACAAGAAAGCAGAGTTTCATCGCGCGCGCTGTTAGGGCCGCATCACGGGAGATGGCTGTCGCTCACCGAGGATGCCATTCCGGTGGGAGACGGATCGACGGCGGCAGAACCACATGCCAACGCCGAGCGGTAACAGGAGGAACGCTGCCTGCTGGAAGATCTGCACGAAGTAGCCACGGCTCACCACCTGCACCAGGAACGGTAAGGCCACAGCGTACGTCACGCGTGTCCAGTCGTTGTCTTGATGTTGTCGCAGATACTCGTACATCGCGCGCATGGTGAGCCCGAACAACCACATACCTGCGAGCACGCCCAACGCGCCGAAATTCGCGTAGTATTCGCCCACGTTAGGATATGCCACCCCGGCGGTCGTCGCGTCGCTGCCGAGAATTTCGTTGAGGATCGTTCGTACCGGAGCGTCCGGTTTGTCGGGCCAGAGCACACGGGGAATGGGCTGGATAACCAAGTAAGTGAAAGAGGAACCCCACAGATAGTCGTGATCCCGCGGGAAGCCGTCTACGATCGCGAGGTAGGCTTGATACAGGTCGAGGTCGTTCTCGAACGTCGCCGAGCTCGACGTCACCGAGATGTAGCCGGATTCGACGCTGCTCCCTGACCGGAACGATCGCCGGCCCAGGCCGATTGCTCCAATCAAGAGCACGAGTACCACTGAGGCCGCAGCCAGTTTCACAACGCTGGGTCGCCGTTGCGTTTTGAGATAGTAGAACACGACCGGCGCGAGCACCAACACCACCACGCGAAAACGGAAACCGATCGTGCTGTACACCACCAGCAACGCCAGGAACATCACCACGAGCCACTTGCGTCCAGTTCGCGCGAACGCAATGAGGAGCATTAAGGCCGAGGTTAGCCAGTCGAGAGTACTGTAGAGGTAGTTGCTAAATGCTCCTTGATCGATGCCTGCGCCTCCCTGGATCGCCGTGGGCACGCCACCGAGTTGACCAAGACTAAGCAGCCGCTCCCACGACAAACCCGCTACGCGCATGTAGGCGCTGAAGGCGACGATCGCCATGAGGGCGACGATCCAGGCATACGGAACAGCGCCGGCGTGGGACTCCGGCGGGCCTGGCATGCGCGAGGCAACTCTGCGCGCCAATCGCGATGAATAGTATCCTGCCCACAGCCCCACGATGCCGAATGCCAGATACAGAAGGCCCAACGGCAGCAACGGCATGATCAACTTGCCGAAGAAATAGGAGTCGTGCGCCATGAGGTTCCGGATCGGCGCATATACGAAATAGAGGAAGTACGCAACCGCGACGATGGAGGTTGGGTCAAGGACATCGAGCCGCCGCGTCATGCACCCGATCACGAGCGGCACCGCGAGCAGCGCCGTCAGGATCGCGAACCAGACGAAGTCCACGTCCATGTCCGGACGCATGAACGCGACGCTCAGGAGACCCACCAGCACGAGTATGAGCCCGCACAGGAGCACAGTGCTGTCGCGCAGGGACATTATGCCGTTACCGGACGCCACCGCGTTAGACCTTGCGTTAGGCACTGGACCAACCGTTGCGGACCAGCCGCGTTCGGGATGCAACCGCGTCGGCCGAGCACCAGAGCGCATTGAGATATTCCATATATCGCTCGCGGGTGTGATGACGCACGACGAACGACCGCGCCGCCTGGCCGGCCCGGAGCCGGTCGGGGCTCGGCATGGATAGCAGCCGGAGCGCGGCGTCGACGTACGAGCGTGGGTGCGCATCGGCGCGCAGCCGCACGCCCCACGGCTGTCGCACGAGCAGGTGCGTGTCGCCGACGTCGGTGGCCACCACACAACACTCGCAGAGCATGGCTTCCAGTAGCGATTGCGACGGATAGTTATCCCACTGCTGCAGCGACAGGAATACCGTCGCATCCGCCAGCACATCCGCCAGGGCCCAGGTGTGCTTGATCTCCACGTTAGGCCGATGCTGGGCGGCATCGCGCAACATCGGCTCGTAAGACCCGGTCCCGCATATCACCAGCCGGCAGTCGGGATCGACAGTCCATTCACGAACGATGCCGACCAGCAGGTCGGAACCTTTCTGCCAATTGAAGTGGCCGGCGAACACCACGCGGCTCACTTTGCGGCCCGATGACTGGTATCGCGACGGATCGGAGAAGCTGCACGGAGCGATGGACAACTTCGCGGGATCGATGAGCGTCGCGACGTCGATGTGCGGGTTGAGCGCGTCTACCAAATGCGACGCTGCGAGCGCCGCCCGGAATATCCAGTAGCCCTTTCGCGGGAACCGTTCCTTTCGAAAGGGCAGCACGCGCGACGTGGTGAGCGACGTCAGAAGCGTGCAGCCCTTGAACACGCGGGCGAGAATGGCAGCGGGCAACACGAGCATGCCCGGGCCCGTGAGGTGCACGATCGCTCCCCGTGGAATCCGGCGCAACGCAAAAGTCTGCGCATCGAGCCAGGTTCTGAGCTTCGACCCGCGCTCTGTGAACACCGTGAGCCTCGTGCCTACCGGACCGACCTCGCCGCGTTCCCACGAGTCTACCAGCGAGTTCGTGCACAGTATGGTGACATCCCTTCCGTTAGGCGTGGCGAGGGCTTGCACGACCCGACCCCATCGCACCTCCTGCCCTCCGAGGATCGTGACGTTCCTGTCCATCAGGCTGATGACCACAGGACGGCGCGCCGGCTTCACAGACTCCGTGGACGAGGTGGTGTTCGGGTCGTGCGGTGCTTGTGTGGCAGTCATCTGCTGGCCCTTGCCGAGACGAGATCCTGCACGAACCGCTGCGCAACGTCGGCTCGCCGAAAACTGTGATTCGCCAGGTCGAGCGACCGAGCTCCCATGTCACGACGGTCCAGCTCACCGAGCGACAGGAACCGCTGCAGCACCATAGCCACGGAGTCCGGACCCGGTCGCTCGAGCACGAATCCGTTCACACCATGGTGGCACAGCTCATCCACGTTCCCGGCTTCACGCGACACGATGAGCGGCAGCGCGGCGAACGCCGCTTCGATCACGCTTAGCGGATTGGGGTCTCGTCTCGTGGCCAGGGCGTAGGCGTCGGCCGCCCAGAGCCAGTCCCGAATCGCCGGTTTCTCCATGTGACCAACGACGCGAATTTCGCCGGACGCGAGTGCACGCGCCCTAGTCTCGAGTGTAGCCCGCAGTGAGCCGTCCCCGACGAAGACGAGCACAGTGTTCGCACGCAGATGGGCCGCGAGCCGCGCGTAGCCCGACGCGAGGTCGAGAACTCCTTTTCGCTCCTCCAGGCGCGCGACACACACGATCACGGTCGCCGTCTCCGTTAGGCCGAGCCGGTTGCGCAGCGCTGTCCGGTTGGCGGCCGGTTTGCGGATGAACGCGTCTTCATCGACGGTGTTCGGAAGCAGGAACACCGGGGTCCGATCTCGCGCCTCGGCGCGAACGAAGCGAGCCGACGCCTCGTTAGGCACCGCGAAGGCGTCGTATGACCGAAGCGCCAGCCGGCGGGTCACCGCGATCGGGCCGCGCGGATGCAGCACCGCGCGGGCGTGGCTCTCGCTCCAGAAGATCCGGTATGCGTTTCCCGCGAGGAACGATTGCGAGGCCATCAAGACGGTCGGAAGGTTCCACGCGCCGGCGCTGAGGATCCAGGTCGGATGGAGCGTACGCAGATGACGGACGACAGACGGGTTGATGTGCGCGTTCCACTCGCGAATGACCGGATGCCATCCAGGCAGCACTGTCCACGAATATGATTGTTCGTCGAGTTGGACATCCCATTGCCGATGCGGTTCGCGCAACGCGCAGTAGAGGACGTGCAAGCGCGCGCCGTGCGCGCTTAGGGCACAGGACAATGCGTTGAAGAACGGAGTTCGATAGGGAGTTGGTGTGTTCGTGATGACAACCAGCTCCGCGGCGCGATTCGTCCCCTTTGATACCGCTGACGCCCGCTCAGGCGGCATCGAGCATCCGCGCGTACGCGTCACGGATCCCCGCGCGAAACCGCTCCCATGTGAAATGCGATGCCTGTGTGGCCGCTGCCTCGCCCATGCCAGCCAGCTCTTCGCGGTGCTCCATAGCCCAGCTGAGACGATCGGCAAGCGTAGGGGCATCTCTAATCGGGATCACGAATCCGTGCTCGCCGTCGCGCATCACGTCGAACGAGCACGTGTTCGTGGTGGTCACGACAGGAACGCCGCACGACATTGTTTCCAAGATGACGTGGGCGAAACCTTCGGCGATCGAAGGGAGGACGAATATATCGCTCTTCTGAATTTCACGGACGAGTGCGTCACGGGGAAGACCGACGTGAATTTCGAGCGGGAGCTTTCTATAGTGCGAGACGAGCTGCTCGTCCACAACGCCCCGCCCACAGAGCACGACACGCACCTCGCTCGTGCCGAGTAGTTCGACGGCGTCGAGGAGGTACGCGAGTCCTTTTCGCTGGATCAGGCTTCCGACGTAGATGATCGTGAAACGCTGCCGGCGGTCGGGCGCCGCAGCCCGCGCCGGAAAGGCGTCTGCGTCGACGCCGTATGGAACGACGTGAATTCGTTCGCGGGGAATTCCGTGCTCGGCGAGCGTGCTCGCCGTATACGAGCTCGCGACGACCCATCCGTTGGCCAGCGCGGGCTCCTCACACAGCTGGGCGTACTCGCGATCCGACGTCGTGAACTCATATTCCTCGAGGAGCGATGCTCGGGCCCACGGCACGCGTTCCATCTCGTCGGTTAGGATGGCGCGAGCCGTCGCCGGATGCGGATGCATCTGGAAGAGGAAACGGAATGGCGGCCTGCTACCGATATCGCTAAACGCGGGAATCCCGTAGGTGCTGTACGCAAAGAGGGCGGCGCCTTTCTCGAGCGCAAGATTCCGCGCTTCGCGACTGAGGATGGTACCCTTGTACGGATTGAGCCCGGTGTGTCCCGACATTTTCATCAGTGCGAAGGCTGCCATCGCACGCGTGGAAACGCGAACGCATCGGCTCTCCAGACCGGTGCGGTATCGCTTGTTGATCATCGAGTCAGGGAGCACTCGGCCCACAGTATGTTCGAACCAAGCGCGGTCCGCGGGCCAGTACATGTCGGTAACCAGCGCCTCCAGCAGCGCTCCTTCGTTGAGAGCGAGTGGAAGCTGAAAGTGATCACGGGCGCCGGCTAGAACGGCAACCGCCTTTGTGCTGAAAGTCACTTTGGACTTGTCGCTGCGCGCAGCCGGGTTACCAGCGCTGTCGGCGCTTCAGAACTGGACGGACCGCGAGTTTCACGAGCGACGGGATGAATGATGTCTGGCTCAGTAAACTCGAAGCCACTTTCGTCGCCGTATTGGCCCGATATTCACCTACGTTGCAGCTGTCACACGGCTGCGCCTTCGGACCGAACGAACGAAGTGACTCGCGCCATCCAGCCAGGTTGACATAGGCCTGAACGAGTGACACGCATCCGCTCTCGGAGCCGATGCGCCCCACCACAGTGTTGGTGTGCTGGCTACTGTCACTCCGAACCTGACAGCAGACCACCACTGAACCGTCCCAGTCAATCACGAGATGCTTGTAAGGCGCGAAGCAGGGCGCAACCCTGGTGGTCCGGCGTGCTAACGTAATCAGTCCGCCGCGGCTCGAAAGATCCTGTCGCTTCATCGAGATGATATTGCGGGCGTGAGTCGTAATGGTGATTGGCTCGTAATCGACGACGCAGTGGTACTCGGGCTCGGCCGCCAGTAGCGTGCAGTGCTTGCCGATGCGCTGCTCGAACTTCGAGTGGTACTCGCGCGCGACATCGAGGTCGTAGGTCTCAGCGTCCGGTATGTACAAGTCCACGAAGAGTCTGTTCAACCCCACCGAAGCCAGCTCATCCAGGTACGAGGCATTCAGATAGTCACCGTTCGTATTTGCACAGATTCGGGACCGCGGTGCCGCAGCGCGCACTTCGCGAATGCGGTCCACGATGCGTCGTTCGGACAGCGGCTCCGAGTAGCGGGACCAGACAAACGTGCCATCGTAATCCAATTCACGGAGGCCGGCGAGCACCGCTTGCCACGTGTGTTCCGGCATCGCATGCTTCTCACTCCGCCGGTCGATGAATTGATTGGGGCAGAACGAGCACGTGCGGTTGCAATACGACACTGTCTCGACTTCGATTAACTCCAGGTGGTCTTTGGCGAGACGCATCGCCTTCTCGTGCGGAAGATCAGTGCGAAAGTGGTCCGCCTCCATCCGCAGAGAGTTACGGACGATTGCGCCAAGTGAATAAGCTATGGATGGCATCTGTGCTCCATCGGTCGATATCGGTAGTGCGTGCAACGACTCGTTTTCTGCTGAGCCAAGACTAAGGTTGACGGGAGCGCGAGAAAATCAAGGCTCACGGCGAGATACAATCATTCGACCCGGGATTGACGACCGAGGCAGACCTTCGAGCATGAGCGCCATCGCGTCCCTTCGCCGCCTTGTCGATCGAGCACCGATTGTCGGCAGAAGCTATCGCAACTTTCGCGACAGGCGAGCGACGCGGCGGCTTAGCCGCGCCGTGTCGCCCTATGGGTTTGCGCTGTGGGGGGGCACCTTTCTGGCCTCGGGTATTCATGAGAGTGAGGAGTTGGATCTCGTCGCGCGCGAACTCCGTTCCGCCGATGTTCTTGTCGATTGCGGCGCGAACGGCGGACTCTTCACCTGCCTTGCCGCATCGCAGGGCGTGAGTGCGATCGCGATCGAGCCGCTCCCATCGAATCTGGCAGTGCTGTATCGGAATCTCCACGAGAACGATTTTCCGGAACCGGCCGAGGTTTATCCCGTGGCAGTCGGAGCGCGCGCCGCCGTTGCGACCTTGTACTGGCGCGGCTAGGGCGCGTCACTCGTGGCAGGCTGGGGTGGCCAGCGAACCTACGATGGCCTAACCGTGCCGGTGCTGCCGCGCGATTCGATTCTCGGACGACGGTTCGATGGTGCACGCATCCTTCTAAAGGTGGACGTCGAGGGAGCGGAATGGGAGGTATTGCTAGGCGCCGAGCGTACAATGGCGCAACGACCAAGGGTGCTGATGGAGCTCTCGCTCTCGCGCAATCATCCGCAGGGTCTGAACCCGAACTTTCGCGCTATCTTCGAGCATTTCTGGAAGCTCGGTTATTCCGCGCACGCTCCATCGCGCCTGCGCGAATCCATCACCGCTGAGCGCGTCGACGAGTGGCTCACAACGGAGGCACGGACCTCGCAGGAGAGAACATCTAGCTTTCGCCCGACGCACGTTGACGCCGCTTAAAACCGGACGGTTCATGCGATTCGGCTTTGAGGCCTGTAGCTGACGAGCAGCCGTAGGCGGTGCCAGCCTCGAACGATGTCGCTTCGGCTGATGAGTCCGAGGCGAATGAAGAGCAAGGTGATTGCGATCATCTCGATCAATCGCAGGACAGTATTCCACCACACGCCGAATGCGAACAGACTGCCGAGGATGCCGGCTATGATTGTGGCGATCGTTGCGAACGCGAGGGCGCTCCACCGATGCGGCACGTAATAGAGCCGTTGGCTCAGTATCACATACGTGAGGAAGCCGAGCGATGCGCTCGCGAGGGTGGACAGTGCCGCTCCGCGGATGCCTAACACGGGAACGAGAGTAAAATTCAATACCGTGTTGAGGGCAGCGACGCTGAGGCTGATGATCGCAATAGTGGCTGTGCGTTTCTCGATGCTGAGGCCCGGAGCGAAGATGGACATGCTCGATAGGAGAACGGCCGGGGCGAGGAGAGGAATGACCTTTGCGGCGCCGTAGTATGCCGGTGTGGTGAACAGCGCGAGAATTTCGTGCGCGAAAATGGTGAGGGCGAGGCACATCAGCAGCGCGGCGGCTACGAAGTAACGAAAGATGCGCGCGAGTTCCGTTCGGGTCTCAGGGCGTTCGAAGTAAGCGAAGATGAGCGGCACGAGCGCTGTTTGACAGCCTACCATTACAAAACCTACTGCCGAAGCTACGCGATAGCCCACACCGAAAACCCCCAAGTCCGCCAGAGACATCAGTTCTTTAATCGCGATTCGATCGATGTACAGCGCAACGAACACACCGACGCTGGAGGGAACCAGAGGCAGGGAAAAGTGCAGCAGCTCGCGGCATCGGTTCCAATCGAAGCGAAGCCGATACATGGCACGCCCGAGGTATAGCGATAGCCCGGCACCGGCAACACCGCCCGCGAGAAGCGCGCAGAACACTCCCAGCACGCCCATGCGCAGAACGAGCACGAAGAGCAAAACGGCGAGCACGATCACACCTGCGTTCGTGACGCTAACGGCCGAGTACAGGGAGGGACGAAGGTCCCATCGTAACATTCCGAGGGCGAAGCGAAATATGCCGCCAACGCTTATTGAGAGCGCCGCAACAAAGATTATGTCGCGGTGGTTTGCGGAGTCGAGTAAGGCCCGACTCAGTCCTCTCGCGCCGACCATGCATCCGAAACAGAACAAACTGTACGCACCCACTGCGAACCATAGCGCGCTCGACGAATAGGCAAGGCGCGTGTCCGGGTCCTTGGTGCCGGGGTAATACCTAGCGATCCCTTGCGCGATTTCCAGCGCAACCGTTAGGCCGACGACGGTGCCGAATACATTGAGGATATCCACCATACCATACTCGGTAGGGCGGAGCAGCCTGGTGTACAGAGGAACCAAGATGATTGAGATGCCGCGGCTGAAGAATCCGGTGACCCCATAAACCAAGCTATCCTTCAGGAATCGTTTGATCACGACGGCTGCTCTTGTTGGCCCAGTTTGCGTCTGGCCAAATTACGGCCTCTTCCCCAACTCCGGGTTGTCGTGCAGGCGCACTGCTTTGCCCAAGTCATGCGATCACCCTGGCAAATCCGATATCCGGTGTCCTCGGCCGAGAGACCGTAGCCAGGGCAACACCTAATGGCTTTGGGGCGGAAGAGCCACGACTTTGGAGACTCTCCCGCGAGGAGGCGCGAAAGGCGCGCAGCAATCTCCTTTCTACTCCGACGAGCCTGTACAAACGCTGAGATTGCGATGCCTGCCGTATTCACGCGATTCACGTGCGTTGCGCGACAGATTGTCGAACTCGAAGACGTGGTTGTTCTCGCTAAGACGGCCCACGAGAGTCGAGCCAAGGAAGTCCGCGCCACCGTTAGTAAAGATCCGTTTGTTCTTGCATGTGCACAGACTGGAGGGATTGGTCCTTTCTGGTCACGGAGCTACCGTGACGTAGTGCCCTAGACAACGGCAGAAAAGCACCGAAGCCAGCTCGCGAAACTGATTGCGCGCCACGGGATGAAGCTAAACGGGTCGCGCCCGCGACAATGCGATCGAACGTTAGGAGCAGCGACGGCTTGAGAAAGTCCGTCAGGCGCAGAGATGGCGTCTCGCACTCAGGTCGCGAAATTTCGCCGGATCATCCTCACGTACCCATACCTCCTCCGGCGTGACGAAGCCCAGCTTGTCGATGCGGCCGCGGATAGACTCAGGAATTATGCCCCTGATCGCCTCACGTAGCACCCGCTTCGTGATTCCCATCTCCAGCTTGTACTCCTCCGGCAGCCCAAGCGTGAACTCCACGACGTTGTAATCCAGAAAAGGAAGACGCGCCTCGAGCGAGTGCGCCATCGAGTCGCGATCGTCCCAGTGCAGCAGGATCTGAAGGTTCGTCGACTGAGCTGGGCCTGCGAGAACGCTTGCACTGAATCCGTCACCGCACCCCGATTTATGTACGGATCCTCGGGGTCCGCGCCTAACCGGCCGGCGTCCAGCCAGGTCGGTGAAACGGAAGTCCGCGAACCCATGCCGCGCGCCAACGGCCGCAACGCGCTTGGAGTGAACATCCCCAACATCGCCTTAAGCGCAGCGGCCTCGGAACACGAGCGCACGCCGAGAACGTGCGCTGCAAGTTTGGTTGCGCAGAATCGGGGAGAAGGCGATCCATCGTGCACACGATCGACGACTAATCAATGCCACCAGACAGACACGATCCCACCGGTACGTCGGCGCGGAGCCGCAAACGAATCGATTCCGTGAAGATGTCGCGAAACTCGACTGCTGCATCCTCGAACGATCCGGTGAAGGGTCGCGGAGAGTACCACCGCGTCGAGTCCGCAGCCTCCCGCGGTACGACGGACTTCCCGCTCGTGCGCGAACCCGGCACGCCGATCTCGAGCAACTCGCCAGGCCTAACTTGGAAGACGCCGGAGAACAAGGTCTCAGGGGTATGGTCGGTGAGCCCCCAGGTGAGATAATCGTAGACCCGCTGCGGATTCGTCTTCGCGGCCCAGCCGTCGAGCACGGCGAATTGATTGATCTCCGAGGCAAACGCCACGTCTCCCTTAGGCGACGCCCAGTAGTACCGCGGCTTGATGCCGAACCGGTCCCTCACCGCCAACACCTTTCCTTCCTGCCGATTGAGAAGCAGAAAGGCGAACATGCCGTTGAATCGGCTCAAACACGCCTTGCCCCACGCGCGATACGCGGAGAGAATGACCTCCGTATCCGATTGAGTATCGAAGCAATACCCTTTCGCGTCGCAGGTCTTCCCGCAACTCCACATAGTTGTAAATCTCGCCGTTGAAGGCGATCCATAGGCGCGCATCGGGCGTGCACATCGGCTGATGCCCGCACGCCGAGACATCGATGACGGAGAGACGACGGAGGCCAAACGCGACAGCGGCGTCCGTTGGGATGGCGGATTCACGGCGAGACGCAGGCGCGTACGGCAGCGGCGAGGCGAAGCAAGCAGACGGCGTGCCCTCACCGCCTAACGCGACAGGGGTCAATGCCTCACCGCAGAAATATGCGTAGCCCTCATCATCAGGTCCCGGTGACGAACCGCGCCGCTCATTCGCGCGATGGGCTGCGGAGCTACCGATCCACGCTGCGAGTTATGCCGGCAATGCCGCACACGCGCGCTCAGTCCGTTGTGGCAGCGGTGCGAACTAGAACGAACGAGCCGAACTTTGGGCCTAACTGCGGGAGCGGCTGCGAGGTGCTCACAGCCCAATCCGGCGGCGGTTGGATGCGTGTCATGGGTAGGTGCACTGGCGACCCGCGGTATGTGACGCGCGCGACCGGTGCGCCGACCAGGTCATAAGGATGATAGATCGCGAACTGCTCGCCGTGCCGTGCGACCCCCGACAGGTCGAGCCTAACGGAGCGCGACGACGACCAATTCCTGACCTGCACTACGGCCCAAGCGGTACCCACCTCACCCATCACCGCGACTTCTGCCTGCGAGGGCGGAGGGGCGCGGCGAAACGCGGCACTGCGCAGTACTCCGAATCGCGTGCTGTCGTACGCGTTATCGGCGAACACGGTGCTGTCCGCCACGTTGAAGAAAACATCCTTGCCGCTGCCCGAAAAAGTGTTCCCCACGACAGTCGCCCGGGGGCTGGAGCAGAGAAACGCGTAGAAGTCGTCTATGCAAGAATTGTCAGCCACCAATGTATCCGTGGCGAACGCCGAGAACAGGTTGATGCCGTATCGGGCCCGTGTGGAGATGTTATCCACGACCGCATTGTGATCGCAGAAGGCCACGCCGGCCACGCCGATCTGGATCCCAGAGTTGCCCGCGCCGTCTATGACGTTTCCCTGTACAAATCCGTTCACGAAGGCCTCGGCGGCGATGATGCCCAGGCCAGGCACGTTCGCGATGCTGTTGCCCACCACTAACGAGCCCGGGACGCGAGCCCCGCGCGACGTATTGCCGCCGAGCGACAACACCGCGCCATTCGTGAACGACGCCGAGAAATCGTTCATGGCGAAGATGCTGTACGAGCCGGATCCTTCGAGGCTCTCCGTGTTCTGGAAACGATTCCGATAGTGAACCGAGTAGTCCGCGTTGTTGTTCTCTCCGTTGGCGCAGTTCGTATAGGTATTCCGGATTGTGTGGATGCGGAATCCGCCGCCAGGCGCGTGGACCGGGAACCCTACATGATCCAGAAACGCGCAGTCCCGCACCATCACGTCATGAGTGGCGGCGCCGCCGGGCTGGATCATGATGCCGCTCGACTGATTGTTGAAATACCGCGCGAACGGCTCATTGTCGCTCCGGATGATGAGGTCGCGAATGAGAATCGTCGACGATCCGGACTCGATGTCCAACCAACCGAATCTTTGCGATCTCGCTACACCGCCGAAGTCATCGCGCTTCGGGCTGCCCGTCCAGAAGATCTCCACGCCGGTTTCGCCGTACATTTCTGTGTTCGACGGAAACCGCGCTCCCGGGTATCCGTTGCCCGTGGCAACGAAGCGATAGCGCCGCGGCGGCCTTTGCATCACGATGCGCCCGCCTCCGTTAGCCCGCACCGCGCCCAACAGTGATTGCAGTCCCGGCGTGTCGTCCGCATCGTCGCCGCGCATGAAGTCCAACGACAAGAATGTGTCGCCCGTGGTGACGATCGGATCGAGCCAGGTTGGGGTGCTCATGAGCTCTGGCTCGTGTGCGTGCGTTAGGCGACGAAGATTTGCGCCGCTGGACCGCTTAAGCACAGCGGCTACCGAGCGGTGAAGGCGTATGGTTAGGCGAGCAGTCGGTCACCGATTCGTCGGGTGTTCTGTTCACGGCCCAGTCGCCAGGTGGCGACCAATGACTCAGCTGGACGTACAATGGAGCACCGAGGCACGCACCGCGCATGCGAGGATGGTCCAACGTGTGATAGGGATGATACAACGCCAACGGACCGCTGGAGTGAGACCGGCGTACGCGAAGGGCCAATACCATCGCTCAGTTCGCGGGCGCCACACGGCCGACGCTGCTCCCCTCGCCCAGCAGGCCGGCACGGGCGTGCGTCGCCAACACAGCCAGGATCTGGTTGTCCAAAATCGGGCCTAACGACTTGACGTACGGAACAGAGAGGTGGCTCGCGTCCTGATATACGACGACGTCGTCGCGTTCGGCGGGGCAGATTTGACCAGAGCAGATATACGGCGATAGATCGCGATAGAAGACGAACGGAAACTGTGCCGCGACGCTCCGTTCGCGAGCTGCGAGTTGTGCGTCTATGGACCCCACATAAGGGAGATCGCACCGCCCCGGTTCATCGAGGTGCATCGCGAGACAATTCGGAACATCGAGGTCAGGTTGCGGCGATCCTTCGAGGAAGAGGACCTTGGCCCGCGATGGAGCAAGCATTCGTAGCGTACTGCTCACGCCCGAGGCCCATGTGTCTTCCGCCAGGTCGTGCGCGCTCACGATCTGCGGTCCGTCATTGGTCATGACGCGATACATGTACGCATTCGATAGGAGGATCAATGTCGGACGCAGACGGTCGATTTCCGCGATCGCACGCGTACGCCATGTGTCGCACTCCGAATACAGCCGGCGCAGCGCATCCTCGTACACCGAGACAGTTACCGACGGGCAGGACGATTTCGTCGCGACGATGAGCCGCCATCCGTGCGACTGGACGAAGCTGGTGAGTGCAGGAAAGTACTGCGCAGCGTGCGAGTCGCCGAATAAGACGATCGTTGTGTCCGACGCTTGTCGACCAAACGCACATAAACGAGGTACGAGATTACGCAAGTCCGCGTGGCAGCCGTCTGCGTACACAGCGGGCCGCTGTATGTGCGCCTCGCGAATGCGTGCATAGCGCGCCCTCGACAGATCTTCCTGGGCAACCCGCCTCATGACTGCGGCAACGGTAACGACAGTGAGTGCCAGCCCCAGCGCAACGACGAGGCTCCGCTGCGGGGTCTTGCTTAGCCACGGTGAGAAGCGCAGCGGCGCTTCGACTAGCGAGTATGACAGCGCTGCCAGGCCGAGGGTGCCGACAGCGACGGCCAAGCGCTCCGCCATCGTCGTGTGCCGCACCAGCACGTTGAGAAAGGCAAGCGCGGGCCAATGCCACAAATACCAGGAATAGGATAGGCGCCCAATCCATTGAAACGGGCCGAGCGCCAGTAGGCGAGAGACTAGCGTTCTGGATGTCACCGTTCCCACCGCTAACATCGCCGCGGTGCACAGCACAGGGATCGCGGTCACCGGCCCCGGGTGAATGGAGAGCACATTCATTCGCGTAACGGCAATCAGCAAGCCTGCGAGGGCCAACACCGAGATGACCTTTGCACGACCGTGGACCCAACCGAGGACTGCACTCGCGTGGGGGCCTCGCTCCCACAAGGAAAGGATCGCGCCAACACCGAACTCCCAAGCCCTGGGAGAAAAGCCGTAGAATGCGTCCGCGGGAGCGCGACGAACCATCCACAGGCAGAGCGCGAACGACCCGAAGGTGAAGACGACGGCGGCAGTCATCACGCGCCGCCAACAGGCGGCCGGATCAAACTTCCGCACTCCGTATCGAACCAGAAGCCAGAGGAGCGGGGCAAGTAGTAAGTAGAATTGCTCCTCGATTGATAGTGACCACGTATGCAGCAGCGCATCCGTGCTTATGTCTGGCCCCAGATAGTTCCAGTGACGATGACTGAACAAGACGTTCGATGAGTATACGGCGGCCGTGATCGCCGTTCCTGCCTCGACTTGTTGCCAG
>Ga0105240_10005545_pt1 | contig 18791 bp, 20 predicted proteins | sample KBSC54metaG_FD_80426 | JGI IMG/M metagenome (GOLD analysis project Ga0105240, IMG submission 80426) | Corn rhizosphere microbial communities from Kellogg Biological Station, Michigan, USA - KBS C5-4 metaG | ecosystem: Host-associated > Plants > Roots > Rhizosphere > Soil | place: Michigan, USA... | reverse complement strand
TTCGCGCCTTCGCGCGGCAGCACCATCGGCTGATGGCGCAGGGGTGACACCGGGGGCGAGCAGCGATCGTCCTGCCCCGCGAAGAAGTGAAGAGGGCCCGTCGAAAGACGGGCCCTTTGTTTTCTGGCGCCCCGGCGGTAAACGTGCGTTATCCTACGGGCCCGGAAGAAGCCGGGAATCCCTTTAACGCCGGACCATGCCGACACACGCCTGCCGGATCGTGCTTTGCGCTGCGCTTGCGTGGGGCTTCCTGGCCGACCGGGAATTCCGGGCCGCCCTGGCGTGGTTCTGGCGGCAGGGAAGGCCCGCGGAGCCGGGGCACTCTTAGGGAGGAAAAAATGCGCGCACTGATCGTATCGCTGGTGGCCGCCGTCGCGTGTGTGTCGGCGCTGGAGGTCCATGCGGAGACACCGCTCACGGCGATGGAGGCCTACGAGCGCGTCCAGGCGATGCGGCACGAAGCGGGCGACATGGCGAAGGACCACACCGAGGAGGGACTGCGCAAGGCGATCGCGCACCTGCAATCGGCGCTGGAGCTGCTCGATCGGCCGGACATCCGGGAGCGTGCGACGGGAAACGTCTTTCTGTACTTTCGCGGGCACGATGTGCGGATGAACCTCGCGGAGGCGTACGCGGAGCTGGGCGAGAAGGACAAGGCGCTCGCGATGCTCGAGCAGATGCAGGGCTACGGCTGGATACCGGGCCTGAATGCATTCCTCGCCCGCGACGAGGCGTTCGCGAAGCTCAAGGACGAGCCGCGTTTCAGGGCGTTCGTGGCCCGCGGCGAGCTCGCGGGAAGACTGTGGAAGGCGCCGGCGATCGCCTCGCCGTACCGGGAACGGCTGGGCGTCGAGGAGCGGATCGCCGGGCTCTCGCTCTTCTGGGCCGAGGCGAGGCAGAACTTCGTCCACTTCGACCACGTCCCGGACCTGGAGTGGGACAAGGTGTATCTCGAATACATCCCGAAGGTCACGGCGGCGGAGACGACGCGGGACTATTACCGCGTGATGATGCAGCTGGCGCCGCTGCTGCAGGACGGGCATACCAACATCTATCCCCCGAAGGAGCTCGCGGAGGCTTTCTACGCGCGTCCGCCGCTTCGTACACGCAAGGTCGAGGACAAGGTGCTCGTCACGGACGTCTTCAGCCCCTCGCTCGCGCAACGGATCGCGGCCGGGGAGGAGATCGTCTCGATCGACGGGGTGCCCGTCCTCCGGTACGCCCAGGAGCGGGTGCGGCCTTTCGCGAGCAGCTCGACGCCGCAGGACCTGGACGTCCGGCTCTTCACGTACCAGCTCCTGGGCGGCGACAAGGACCAGCCCTTGCGCCTCGCGCTTCGCGGGCCGGATGGAAAGCAGCACGAGGAGGTGGTCGCCCGATCCGGTTACAGCGATGTCGCGTATCCGGCGCGATTCGGCTTTCGCATGCTCGACAACGGCGTGGCCTACCTCGCGCTCGACCATTTCGAGAGCGATGCCGGCGTGAAGGCTTTCGTCCAGGCGCTGCCCGCCATCGCCAAATCGAAGGGACTGGTGCTGGACCTTCGCCACAACGGCGGCGGATCGACGAATTTCGGGTTGGAGATCCTGAGCTACCTCACGCGGGATCCCGTGCCCACGGCCATCAGCCGGATGCGCGCGGACTTCGGGGCCCGGCGCGCGGACATGGTCCAGTGGGTGCCTTTCCCGGGCTCGGGACAGCCGTACCGAAGGTCGCATGAAATCCATTTCGAAGGGCCGGTCGCGGTCCTGGTCGGGCCCGAGACGTTCTCGGCTGCCGAGGACTTCGTGGTTTCGTTCGACCTCATGAAGCGCGGCATCCTCGTGGGCCAACGCACGGCCGGCAGCACGGGGCAGCCGCTCACGTTCATGCTTCCCGGCGGCGGGCAGGCGCGCATCTGCGCCAAGCGCGACCTCTATCCCGACGGCCGGGAATTCGTGGGAAGCGGCATCGCGCCGGACATCCCGGTCTCGCAGACCGTCGACGACTATCGCAGCGGCCGGGACCCCGCTCTCGATCGTGCCGCCGCGGCGCTGCTTGCGCGCGCGAAAGGCTAGGTGGGGACGGGAGCGGTGGGCACGCGGTAGCGCAAGTGTTCCTTGTCGCCGTACTGTCGCGCGACGAAGCGCTCGACGAGCACGCCTGCGTTCGCCTCGATGACCCGCTGCGAGGCGATGTTGTCCGGATCGGTCGTGATCTGCACGCGAGAAAGTCCCTCTCCGGCCGCCTTGGCGAGCATGAGGCCCAGCGCGCGCGTCGCATATCCGCGGCGCTGCTTCCAGGGCACGACCGCGTAGCCGATATGGCCCAGCACGTGCGGCGGCAGCGATTCCGTTCCGGGCACCCAGCGAAGACCGATCGAGCCGCAGAACTCGCCGTCCCAAAGCCAGAGGCGGTAGCCCGGAAGACGCGGGACTTTGGAGCCATCCGGCAACGCGATGGGCGGACCCTTGGCGTCGCGATCGACCATGGACGCTATGAAACCGCATGGATCGCGGTCGATCCACTCGAGCTCTTCGCGCGTCGCCGCCTCGCCGCGGATATTGTCGGGTGACCAGCCGCGACGCAATGCTTCCGTGTACGCCGCGAGCATCGCCTCGCCGGGGACGATGAGCCTCAGCTCCGCGCGGTCCGCTTCTCCGTCTTTCTCAGGCGCGCCCAATGTAAACGTCCCGGTACGCCATGTACCCGGCCGCTATCATCCACGGAAAGAAGACCAGGAGAAGGAGCACCGAGTAGCCCCACAGTAACGAGACTGCGATCATGGCAACCATGGTGCAGCACGTGAATGCGAGCGCGCCGGGCGACGAGAGCAGAAGCCGAATGCTCGAGATGGCCGCCTCGACAGGGCGCCTCCCGCGCAGGACGACGAGGGGACCCGCGAACAACAGGAGCGTGGCGGGCAGCAATCCCGGAAGGATGAGAACCAGAACAAAGGTGCGACCCGCCAGCTCGGGATGCGCATGGCCATGCCCAAGGACCACGGCATCGAACACGGCGAGGCCGTAAGCCGACGTCGCCACCAGGATCTGCATGACAAAGACAGATGCCGAGATGAGCGCGAGCTGGAGGGCGCGCGCTCGATTCTTCGCCGCGAAGCTCCAGAGAAGTCCGCGCCATTCGACATGGCCCGTCGTCCAGAACCTGTCGAATACGACCAGGATCCCATTGCCGACGAGCGGAACGACGATCTTCGAAACCGGCGTGCCCACGAGGGGAATGAGCTGGACGAGCCCTTCGACCAGCAGCGGGAGCAGGCAGACGATCGACAGACGGATCGGCGCACGCCGCAAGAGGGCGAATCCGGACGCCCACCATGAAATGGCGCTCCGCGTGGAAATGGACCTTGGCGCGACGTGAGGGGTCCCGTCGGTGACGAGGCCGTCCTCCTCCTCCCGTGCAATGGAATCGCCCATCGACGCTTCCCCGGTTATGGTCGCCGAGCTCGAACTTACACAGATTCCATCGCCCGCGCCATGAGAGCGGGCGGTGTCGCCGGTTACCGCGCGCAGGAATGCGCCCGAAGCCAGGCCGTCGCCGCGGCGATCGCCGGATCGTCGGCGAGGTGCACCGCGTCCGGCACGCGCGTCGGTTCATCGGGCAGGAGGGCGCCGTTCGCGATGTTGCGATGCCTGTCCGCCATGAGCCCAACGGTGAGGGCGATCACGGCGCCGTCCGGCAGGGCGAACGACTGGTTCGCGGTCGAGTAGCCCGCCGTGGGATCGCCGTAGGTGCGGGTGTTCGGCCGTCCGCGAAACGAGAGCGCCACCGCCTCGCCGGCGCTGCCGGTCCGGTGGCCGGTGATGACCGCGACGAAATCTTCCGGCACTTCGTGCGCGAGGGAGCTGTCCTTCGGCGCGGTCCAGGCAATCCATTGTCCCGCGCGATTCAGGAAATAACCGAGGGGGCCGTCTCCCAGCAGCGGGCGCAGGCCGGCCAGCATCGGATACATGTTTCCGCCGGTATCCTGGCGAAGGTCGACGATCCAGCCGCACGCGTGATCGCGCTGCGCGACGGCGACATGCTCCGCGATGGCCGAGCTGTAGGCGATCGAGCGCCCCGGGTTGGTCCCGTTGTAGCCGGGCAGCGCGACATAGCCGATTCCGTCCACGATCGCGCCGGAGACTTCGAAGTCGCGGCGCGTGCTTTCCCGCGAATCCCTGGCCTTGGCCGGGTCGACGAAATGGCTGTGATGATCGCCGAGCAATCCGAGCAAGTACCGGATCGCATCGTACGTGTCGGCGGTCGTCTTGGCGCCGCTTGCGCGAGCCAACGCTCCCGCGCGTGCCCGGGCCCAGTCCACGCGATCCGAGTAGTAGCCACCGCGGCGGATGATATCGATCGCCTTCTCCAGGTAGGCTCGCGCCGCGGCCGACGGCGGGGGAATCTCCGATGGATCGGCGGCCCGCAGGCGAAGGTCATCGACCCAAAGCGCCTCCCCCGACGCGTTCATCGCGCCGAAGAAGATGCGTTGGGCGGCGGGATCGACGTCCAGGACGGCGGTCCGCTCGGTCCAGCCCGAATCGCCGGTGACCGGCTGGCGGTAACTGGTCGCAAAGCCGAGGACCTTCCTGTCCGGGCCATCGGACCTGACCCACACTCCGTTCAGTCCTGTCGCTATGCGCAGGCTCCTGAGGCGCGCGGACACGACGACCGAGCGGCCGCGGTACTCCGCGGCGTCGGTCGAGCGGACGATGGAGGCGAACGGCTGGTCCGGCTTCTTCGCGAGCTCCGCGGCCGAACCACGCGGGAAGTCTGCGCAGCCGGCGAGCAGCGCGAGAACGGCCGCCGCGATCGCAACGAGTGCTACACGCCGGCGGGCGGCTCTCATGGAACGGCCACGACCTGATCCGCGCGCGCTCAGGGCCGGGGCGATCTCGCGAGCAGCTCCGCGTTCTGCGCGATCAGCTTGTCGAGCCGCCGGTTCGTGCCCATGATCAGGAAGGGCATGAGAATCCACAGGATGGCGACCACGAGCCCAACGATGAACAACACCAACGACACGCCGGCCATTGCGCCCATACGTCCTCCCTTTTATCGAGATCGAGCCCAGTTAGAGTGCCGCGCAAATCGATTTCGCCGCTTGCTGGTGCCGGGAGAGGGAATCGAACCCTCATGATGTCGCCATCGCGGGATTTTGAGTCCCGTGCGTCTACCAATTCCGCCATCCCGGCTGTCCGCCGAAATTATAATCGCTCGATGCGGCTCTCCGATTTCGACTACGACCTTCCGCCCGAGCTGATCGCGCAGCATCCCGCTTCCGAGCGCACCGCGAGCCGCCTCCTGCACCTCGACGGGCGTACCGGCCGCATGGAAGATCGTGCGTTCCGCGATTTCGTCTCGCTGGTCGACGGGAAGGACGTCGTTGTCTTCAACGACACGCGCGTGATCAAGGCGCGGCTGCGCGGGCGGAAGGACTCGGGGGGCGAGGTGGAGGTGCTGGTCGAGCGGATCCTCGACGCCTCGCGCGCCCTCGCGCACGTGCGCGCTAGCAAGGCGCCCAAGCCGGGTCGGCAGATCGTGCTTGCACGCGGCGGGACGCTCGAGGTGCTGGGGCGGCAGGGCGAGCTCTTCGAGCTTCTCTTCCTCGACGGCCCGGTGCTGGATGTCCTCGACGCCTGGGGCGAGGTGCCGCTACCGCCCTACATCTCGCACGCGGCCGAACCCGACGACGAGCGGCGCTACCAGACGGTCTATGCGCGGGCGCCGGGCGCGGTGGCGGCGCCCACGGCGGGCCTCCACTTCGACGCCGGCACGCTGGACGCGCTGCGCGCAAAGGGCGTGGCTCTGGCGACCCTCACGCTCCACGTGGGCGCCGGCACGTTCCAGCCCGTTCGGGTGGACGACGTCGCGCAGCACGTCATGCATTCGGAGTGGTACGGGATCCCGGACGAAACGGTGAAGGCGATCGCGGATGCGCGCTCGCGGGGCGGGCGCGTGCTGGCGGTCGGGACCACCACGTTGCGGGCGCTCGAGTCCGCCGCCGCGGCAACGGGGAAATTGCAGCCCGGGAGCGCCGAGACGAGGCTCTTCATCGTGCCGGGATTCCGCTTCCACGTGGTCGACCGGCTCCTCACGAACTTCCACCTTCCGCGCTCGACGCTTCTCATGCTGGTGAGCGCGTTCGCCGGCGCGGAGCACATCCGGCGCGCCTACGCCCACGCGGTCGCCCAGCGCTATCGCTTCTTCAGCTATGGCGACGCGATGCTGCTCGAGAGCGCCTGAACCCTAAACCGGGGACAGACCACATTTTTCATAGCGCGCAACGCGTTGTTGCGGCCTTTGATAAATGTGGTCTGTCCCCGGTTTAGCAATAGCGGGAGTGCAGCCGGTGGCGCAGGTCGAGGAGCCGCTCCTGGACCGAGGCGTCGCGGAACGCGGGCTCGAAGGCGAGCGGGGGCACGGCGAGGCGGTCGAGGCGCTCCGCGATCCGGAGGAGGAGCGAAGCGACCGACCGCAGCGCCACGGCGCTAGGCCGCATCGCGGATGTCGACCCGCGAAGCCTGCAGCGCCTGGACCACCGTGCGTCCGTCGCGCGCGACGACGAGCGTCTCGCCCGGTCCGACGATGTGGTCGTTCCGGTCGCCTTCCTGGGTCACCCAGACCGTTCCGCACCGCGTCGCGATGCGCACGCCCTGGGCGTCCAAGAGCGTGAGGACGTCGCCTTCGCCGAGGTCGAGGAGCGGGGCCTTCATCGAGAGCACCATGGAGCCTCCTTGCTGAATGATCGGCATGCATGCAAAATCGCCGCATGTCGGAGCCCAGTCTCGCCCAGCGCCGCAGGAGCGGCAAACGAATTCCGTGCATCTCTTGCATGCGTGGCCCGCATGCTTAGGGCGCGCCGCGACCTCCCGCCGCTGGACCTCCTGCGCGGCTTCGAGGCGGCCGCCCGGCACCTGAGCTTCACGAAGGCGGCGGCGGAGCTCTTCCTCACGCAATCGGCGGTGAGCCGCCAGATCCAGGCCCTCGAGGAGTTCGTGGGCGTGCCGCTCTTCGAGCGCCGCCACAAGGCCCTGGCCCTCACGGAAGAGGGCGCGGCCTACCTGCGCGCGGTGGGCGCCGCCCTCGATGCGGTGCGCGAAGCCACGCGCATCGCCCGCGAGTCGCGGACCGGTCACGTGCTCACCGTGACGACCACGATCTCGTTCGCGTCGATCTGGCTCGTCCCCCGGCTCGCGCGCTGGAGGAAGGCCCACCCGGGCGTCGACGTGCGGATCGCGGCGACGCACGAGGTGCTCGACATGGAGCGCGCGGGAATCGACGTCGCGATCCGGGACTGCCCGCTCGACCGCGTGCCGGCGGGCGCGGTGCACCTCGCGAGCGAGCACCTGTCCGCGATCTGCAGCCCGGGCTACGCGAAGGAGTCGCGGGCCGCGCGGCGGGCCCTGCGCAAGCCCGCGGACCTGCGCCACCACGTGCTCCTCGACTTCCACGACCCGGGCGGACGCTACCCCTGGCTCTCGTGGGCCGCGTGGTTCGAGGCGATGGGCGTCGAGGACTTCACGCCCACCGCGACCGTCGCCTTCGACCAGTACGACCAGGTGATCAACGCCGCGCTCCACGGCCAGGGCGTGGCGCTCGGGCGCATGACGCTCTCGGAGCAGTACATCCGCGAAGGACGCCTCGTGGCGCTCTTCGGGCCGCCCAAGCACGCGGGCCGGGGCTTCCACGCGATCTTCTCGCCGCGGGCGAAGGAGCGCCCGGAGGCGCGCGAATTCGTGGAGTGGCTCCGCGGCGAGATCCGCCGCGAGGCGGGCTAGTTGACCGCGGCCCTGCGGAGAGGGGCGTTCCGCGCGTTGATGCGCGAGTTGGCCGAGACGTGCTGGCGCAGGAACTCCATCTGGTCCGCCAGGATCCGGCGATTGGCGAGGATCAGGAACTCGGCGCGGTTCGGCACGTACGGCGCGTACAGGAGCTGCATGCGCGACTCTTCCGGCGTGCGGTTCCCCTTCTTCTGGTTGCACGCGCGGCACGCGGTCACCACGTTCATCCACGTGTCGCGACCGCCGCGGGAGATCGGCAGGATATGGTCGCACGTGAGGCGGTAGGGCGAGAAATCGCCGCCGCAGAACGCGCACATGAAGTGGTCGCGGTTGAAGAGCTCGCGGTTGTTGAGCGGCGGGACCTGGTTGAAGCCCTTGATCGCGAGCGCCTTGCCGCGGATCGCGATGATCGAGTTCGCGGTGATGCTCGAGCGCTCGCCGGTGCGGTGCGACCGGCCGCCCCAGACCGTAAAAGCTTCGCGGCCCAGCTCCCACGCCACGCGCTCCTTGGCGTAGTACCAGACCGCCTGTTGCCACGTGACCCAGCGGTGGGGGACACCGTGCTGGTCCAGCGTGAGGATGAGGGGCAGGCTCCGGTTCATGGATAATGCACTCGCGACCTGCACCAATTTACCAAATTTCCGCTGCGAGTGCCTGTTTTGAAGGAAGAACCATGAGCCTGGACCGGGTGGATGCCGGGCGCGATCTGGCCAGCGACGTGAACGTCATCATCGAGATCCCGATGCATTCGGACCCGATCAAGTACGAGGTCGACAAGGAGACGGGCGCGCTCTTCGTGGACCGGTTCGTCTCCACTTCGATGCACTATCCGTGCAATTATGGGTACATCCCGCAGACGCTCTCGGAGGACGGGGACCCGGTGGACGCGCTCGTGATCACGCCCTTCGCGCTCGTGCCCGGCGTGGTCGTCCGCTGCCGGCCGATCGGCGTCCTCAATATGGCCGACGAAGCGGGGCGCGACACGAAGCTCCTCACCGTGCCCATCGAGAAGCTGACACCGCTCTACCGCCATGTCCAGGCCGCGGGCGACCTTCCGCAGCTCACGATCTCCCAGATCGAGCACTTCTTCGCCCACTACAAGGACCTCGAGCCGGGCAAGTGGGTGAAGGTCGAGGGCTGGGGCACGCCGGACGAAGCGCGGCGCGAGATCGAGGCCGGGGTGGCGCGCTACCGCGCGCCCGACCCGAAGAAGGCCCGATGAGGCGCGCGCTCGCCCTGGGTCTCGCTGCGCTCCTCCTCTCCGGTGCCGCGGCCGCCCAGACGCTCTACGCGGTGAGCGTCCGGACGTATTCGGATCCCGGATATTCGGGCGTGGAAGGCAACATCTACGTGGTGGATACGGCCACCGCCACGCTCACGCTCCTCACCTCGCTCCACGCGGGCGACATCCCGATCGGCCTGGACGGCCTCGCGATCCACCCGGTGACGGGGGAGTTCTATGGCATCACGGCGCCCACGTCCAAGGCGATCCCGCAATCGCTGGTCAAGGTCGATCCCGCCACCGGGAACGTGACGCTCGTGGGACGGCTCGGGTTCGCGGGCTCGGACATCGCCTTCGACGCCGACGGGACGCTCTACATCTGGCTCGCGGACAAGGGGCAGCTGGGGACGGTGAACCTCGAGACCGGCGCGGCCACGCCGCGCGGAAAGCCGCTCCGGCAGGGCGCGGCCAAGGGCGGGCTCGCGTTGATCGGCGGAGGGCGGGCGCTCATCGCGGCCACGGGCGGCGGCGGCACGCTCGATCTGGTGGACCTCGTCACGGGGAGCATCACGACGGGGCCGCAGCTCACCGGCGCCCCGTTTCCGGACCTCATCAACGGCCTCGCCTATTCGCCGGCGGGCGTGCTCTATGCGGTCAACACGAACTTCGGCGGGACGTCGCGGGCGGACTTGATCACGATCGACCCCAGCAACGGCAAGGTGAGCACGGTCGGCCCGCTTCCGAACGACACGGATGCGCTCGCGTTCGGGCCGGCCCAGCCGCAGGCGGCCGCTTCGGCGACGTTCTTCCGCGACTGGCGAATTCCGGTGCTCGTGGGCCTGGTGGTCGTCCTGGCGGCCTTGATCGTGGTCGCGATGCGGGCGGGGAAACGCTGATCCGCTAGCGCGGGGAGGTCCGCACGCTCGCGCGGCGCAGGCCCAGCCACCCCAGCACGGCGAGCGCGATGCCGATCGCGATCATGCCGGCCAGCTCCATGGGCGGCGGGCGCTCGCCCAGCTGGATCGCGGAGCCCAGGACCGCGATCACGGGGATGCCCAGCGAGTTGAGGCCGGCGATGCCCGCGCTCGTGTTCGCGAGCACGTAGGTCCAGAGCCACCAGCCGATCGCGGTCGCGAAGACGGCGGAGAAGCCGAGCGCGACCGAGAACTCGACCGTCCAGCGGACCGGCGCATGGGGATAGGCCCACGCGAGCGCGGTGAGCCACACCGTGCCCACGAGGAGCTGCCAGGCCGTGAAGACGAGCGGATCGGCGCCGGGCGTGGGCCACTTCTTCGAGAGCACCGCCGAGATCGCCCACACCGCGCCCGCCGCGACCGCGAGGAGGCTCCCACCCAGGCTCGTGAGCCGCCAGGGCGCCACGATGAGGATGAGGCCCGCGAAGGCGAACGTCACCGCGATCCACTGCGCGCCGCGCATGCGCTCGTGCAGGATGAAGTGCGCGAAGACGATCATCCAGAAGGGCATCGTGAAGACGAGCACCGAGGTCTTTCCCGGGCCCGCGTAGAGGAGCGCGAAGTGCGAGAGCGCCACGAAAAGGGCGACCTGGAGCGTGCCGAGGAGCACCGCCATGCGGTAGCGCGCGAGCGCGAAGCCGCGCCGCTGGAGCGCGAGGATCGCGAAGAGGAGCACGGCCGCGATGCCCACGCGCAGCGCCGCGAAGTCGAACGGGTGCGCGTACCGGAGGCCGATCTTCATGAGCACCCACGAGTAGCCCCAGATCAGCACCATGGCGACGAGGGCCGCGAGGGGTGCGGATCGTTTCGTTTTCACGGGACTAGAATGGCTGCGGAGGGAAACGGGACTCTAGCATGCCCATGGACGCCCAGAGACGCAGCACCGCGGCGGGAATCGTGATCGGGCTGGCGCTCGCCGCGATGGGCGCCGTCCTCGTCGCGATCGCGGCGCGATACGTGCGCGTGCCGGACTCGGAGATCCACGTCCCGCGGGGCGTGCTGGGGGCCATGGGCGCGGGAATCGCCTTCTGCGGCGCGGCGCTCGCGGCGACCGCGCTCGGGCCGCGTGCGAGCGCGAGCTTCGCCGTGCCGGGGATGGCGCTCGCGTTCCTCGTCCCCTCCGCATGGATCGCGTTCGGCCCCGGGCCGCGCGAATGCACGTCCGGATTCTCGTTTTCCTTCTTCTCCTTTTCGCGGCAGGCGGGCGCGGATGCGACCTGCCGGGCGGCCTTCGGGCTGGCGACCCTTCTCGGCGCGGCGATCGTGATCGCGGGGGCGGGCACCCTCGTGAAGCAGTGGGGCCCGCCCGCGTGGGGCGCCCGGATCGAGAACGCGGGCGGCGGGGTCGCGGCCGTCCTGGTCGGCACCGTGCTCCTGGTGGCGCTGGTCGTGGCCTCGCCGTTGCTACTCGCCCGCTGGGCGCTGCAGCGCGCCTATGCGCGGGTCAAGGGCACGGACGAAAGCTCGGAGGCGTAGGGACGCTCGCGCACCTCGAGCGGCGGGCCGTCCGGCGCGTTCCAGCGGAGGTCTCCTTTGTCGAGGCTCTCGATCTGGGCCACGACGAGGAGGTCGAAGCCGCCCTCGGGTGCCGCCGCGACGTTCACGATCGCACCCGCCGCCTGGTCGCCGAAGGCGCCGCTGTAGACGCTCTGGCCCGGAAGCGGACGCGCATCGCCCGCCAGGTGCGCCAGCGCCATGCGGCGCTTGAGGATCCCGCGGTAGTGCGTCCGCGCGACGATCTCCTGGCCCGGGTAGCAGCCCTTCTTGAAGCTCACGCCGCCCACGAGGTCGAAGTTCGCCATTTGCGGCACGAACGCGTCCTGGGTCGCCGCGCCGATCACCGGAATGCCCGCGTGCGCGAGCGACCAGCTCCACGCGTCCGGTCCCGCGGGCGTGGCGTTTTCCGCGAGCTTTTCCCAGAGCGCGGGCGCGCGGTCCATCGGGACCAGGACCACGAAGCGCTCGGCGTCCAGCGCGATGCATGCGGCGCCGTCCTTCTCGACGGAGCGCATCGCGTCCGGCGTGAAGCCCCAGTGGCGCGCGACGATCACGCCCGCGGTCTTCCCGGCGACGGCGAGGCGGGCGACGGAGCCGCTCGCGTCCGCGATCTTCACCTTCGAGCGCAGCACGAACATGCCGAGGCGCTTCGCGATCGCCTGTGCGATCTCCGCGGGCAGGAGGAGGCGGCAGCCTTCGGCCCCTCGCAGAAGGAGGAAGGTCGCGAGGAGCCGGCCCTTGGGCGAGCACCACCCGGTCCATTGCGCCGCGCCCGGCGGGAGCGACTGCACGTCGTTCGTGAGCTGGCCGTGCAGGAAGGCGATCGCGTCGTCGCCCGTCACGTCAAGGAGCGCGTTATGGGAGAGGTCGACCAGCACGGCGTGGTCGCGCGCGGCCGCGAGCTCGGCCGTCGGATCGCCGAAATCCGCCACGCCGCCCGCGTCGAGGCGTGCGCCGCGGCTCGCGAGAAAGGAGAACCAGGTGGACATGGGGGCGAGGGGACCGGCCGTGATTTGCCGCTTCCAGTATAGCGGCGTCGTGCTCGCTCTTCCGGCGGGGCTCGCGGTGGCGACGCTCATCGTGCTGGGATTCAGCCCCGGCCCGCTCCCGGCGCGCGTCCTGGCGGGCACGGCGGTGACCTGCCTCGCGTTGGCCGCTGCCCGCAGGCTCACCCCGCGGTGGGGTGGCGTCGCGCCGCGCACGCTCGCGGTGCGCACCTCGGGCGAGGTGTCGCTCCAGGATCGCGAGGGCGAATGGCGGCGCGGCGAGCTGCGCGACGGCTCGTTTGTGGCACCCTGGCTCACCATCGTCCGCTGGCGGCCGGAGGGGCGGCGGGTGGACCGCACCATTCTCGTGCTGCCGGGAATGTCGGACGCCGAAACACTGCGGAGGATTCGCGTGATTCTGCGGTGGCGTTAGGGTATCTTTGCCTGCGCACGAGGCGAACAAAGACCCGTGGGAGGAACAACGATGAAAAAGCTCCTGATCTTGGCGGCGCTGCTGCTTTCGGCGTGTGCCGTCGGCGAAGGCGGCCTGGAAGCCTGGCGCGGCGACGGCAAGTTCCACGTGAAGGCGCAGCCGCCCAAGGACCGGAAGGCGCACTACTGCGCGGACGCGAACTGCAACGTGCAGGTGACCGTTACGGTCGCGAACGGCGTATGCACCGTGAGCGCGGACCCCTATGCGCTCGTGATGGGCGGGTATGGGGCGCCGGTGATCGTCTGGACGATCACGGGCGGGAACTTCGCATCCACGGGCGGCGTCCAGTTCGAGCCCGCGGGGCAGGGCGTGTTCAGCCTCGTGCAAGGAAACAAGCAGGCCTACACCTTCAAGAACGCCGGCACGAACGGTATCTACCACTACGTGATCCGGGCCGATGCGCCCGGCGGTGTTCACTGCGCTCCGCTCGATCCGATCGGCGTCAACGACATATAGGCTGGCCGGACTTTTCGGCGAGCCATCGCCGCGCGTTCCCGATCGCCTCCAGGGGGTCGAGCGCGCGGCCCTCGGCTTCCAGGCGAAGGAATAGCGGCACGCCAAGGCGCTCGCGGCTCGCCTCGACGAGCGGAACGAGGAACGCCGCGTCCGCCGGGTCGCGGCGAAGTCCCGTCCGGTCCGCCTGGGCTTCGGCCGCGCCATAAAAGCGCGCGGCGGCCGCATCGTCGCGGGCTGTCGCGGCAATGCCCGCCGCCACGTCCAGGGCGGTCTTCAGGAGCGGCTGCGAACGGGGCACGCCGTCGGCCACCAAGGCTTCCGCGACGCAGGCCCGGGCGAAACGGCCGGCATCCCGGTCGATCGAGACCATGGCGAGGTTCAGCAATCCCACCGCGAGCATTTCCGGATCGCCCTGCTGGCGCGAGATGCCGATCGTCTCCTCGAAAAGCGCCGCCGCTTCGTCCGGGGTTCCCAGGATTCGCTGCAGCTGTCCCAGGGCGGTGGCGGCGAAAGCGATCCCGCGGGGGTCGTCGCCCGCGCGCGCGAGCGCGAGCGCTTCGAGGAGGCAGGCCCGCGCGGTCTCGCGATCCCCTTCCCCCAGCGCCGCCATGCCGAGCGGCTGCAGGATGCCGCCGATCTTCTTCGGGCTCCCGAGCGAGCGGGCGATGGCGAGGCTTTCCTCGAGGAGCCGCCGCGCCTCGGCGTACCGGCCCGCGAAATACCGCAGCTGCCCCGCGTCGAAGAGCGCGCGGCAGCGCGCCTCGGCCGAAGCGCCGCTCCCCGCCCGCTCCAGCGCCTCCTGCGTGAAGCGCTGCCCGAGCTCCAGGAGGCCGCGGCTGATCCAGTAATGCTTCATCCCGCTCGCGAGGCGCAGCACGGACTCGGGATCCACGGCCGCGCGCTGGCTCCAGGCGTGCGCGGCGAGCACGTTCTCCCGCTCCGCGTCGAGGATCGAGAGCCAGCACCCCCGCTCCGGCCCGGTCACGTGCGTGCGCGCGCGTTCGGCGAGCGCGAGGTAATAGGCGAAATGCCGGCGGCGTACCTCCTCCCGCTCCGGCGAGGCGTCGAGGCGCTCGAGCGCGTACTGGCGCACGGTCTCCAGCATGCGGAAGCGTCCGGCGTCTTCCTCGAGGAGGAGGAGCGATTTCTCGACGAGCTGGCCCACGACGTCGATCACGGGATCCTGCGGCCTTCCGCCGCACACCGCTTCCACGGCCTCGACGGTGAATCCGGATTCGAACACGGAGGCCTGGCGGAAGACGGCACCCTCCGCGTCGGAGAGGAGATCGTGGCTCCAGTCGATGAGCGCGCGCAGCGTGCGCTGGCGCGGGATTGCGGTGGGATCACGCGAGGCGAGGAGCTGCGTGCCCTCGAGGACGCGCGCCGCGATGTCCTCCACCGGAAGCGAGCGCACGCGCGCGGCGGCGAGCTCGAGGGCGAGCGGGATGCCGTCGACGGCGCGGCAGATGGTCGCGATGGCCAGCGCGCTCTTCGTCGTGATCGCGAAGCCGGGCCGCGCCGCGGCCGCGCGGTCGAGGAAGAGCCGAACGGCTTCCGAGGAGGCGATCGACCCCTCGGCGGCGGTCCCGGAGGGCGGCACGGCCATCCCCGCGATCGAGTAGGCGACCTCGCCCGCCACGCGCAGCGGCTCGCGGCTGGTCGCGAGGATGCGCAGGCCCGCGCCGGCGCTGAGGAGCTTGTGCGCGAGCTCCGCGCTCGTCTCGAGCAGGTGCTCGCAGTTGTCGAGCACGAGGAGCATCTGGCGCCCCCGCACGTGCCGCTCGAGCGCCTCCAGCACCGGCCGCCCCGGCTCCTCCTTCACGCCCATCGCGGACGCGGCGGATTGCGCCATGCGCCGCGCGTCGTGCAGGGATGCGAGCTCCACCAGCCAGACGCCGTCCGGATAGGCGTCCATCTCCTCCGCCGCGACCTGGAGGCTCAGCCGCGTCTTGCCGAGCCCGCCCATGCCGGTGAGCGTGAGGAGCCGCGTGCGGGACAGGAGCTCGCGCACCTCGGCCAGCTCGCGCGCGCGCCCCACGAAGGAGCTCAGCGAATGCGGAAGATTGTTCGGCGTGCCCTCGAGCGACCGGAGGGGCGGGAAATCGGCCCGGAGAAGGGGTGCCACCACCTGGTAGAGGCGCTCGGCGCGCGCGAGGTCGCGCAGCCGGGCGATCCCCAGGTCCCTCAGGCCGATGCCTTCCGGGAGCCGCCGGCCGACGAGGTCGCCCACCGCCTGGGAGAGCAGCACCTGGCCGCCGTGCGCCGAGCTCATGATCCGCGCCGCGCGGTTCACCGCCGTGCCGTAGTAGTCCCCGTCGCGGCGCTCGAAGGCACCAACGTGCATGCCGCATCGCGCGCGGATCGGGATGCCGTACGAGCGCTCGAGCTCGCCCAGCTCCGCCTGGAGCCGCACGCTCGCGTGGAGCGCGTCCACCGCGTCGGCGAAGATCGCGTGCAGCCCGTCGCCCGTCATCTTGACCACCTGGCCGCCGTGGGCCACCACCGCCTCCCGGGCCAACGCATCGTGGCGCGCCATCGCCTCGCGCATCCGCTCCGGCTCCTCCTCCCAGAGCCGGGTGCTGCCCTCGATGTCCGTGAAAAGGAACGTCGCTTGGTTCGTGAAGTCTTCCAAGTAGAGGCCCCCAGTACGGTGAAAGCCGGGGAAGGCGGACCCATACTGTACGGCAGCCCGGGGCCGACTGCGAAGGGCGCCCGTTCCGGTTAGACTGCGGCGCTCGGCTATTGACCCATCCTCGAGGAGATCCCCATGGCAACCCGAAGATTCCTGGCAACGATCGGCGCGGCGCTCGCGCTGCTGCTCTCCGCGGGCTGCGCTTCCCTGGAGCACGCCGTGCCGGCCACCGCCGCGAAGGCCGCCGGACCGCAGCGCGTCGTGATGCAGGTGAGCGACGCCGATCCCGGCAAGTGGAACCTCGCCTTCAACAACGCGCGCAACATCCAGTCCGACCTGGGCGCGAAGAACGTCGAGATCGAGATCGTGGCCTACGGTCCCGGCATCGGGATGCTGAAGGCGGGCTCCGCCGCGGCCCCGCGCATCGACGAGGCGACCCTCGCGGGCGTGAAGGTGGTGGCCTGCGAGAACACCATGCACGCGCAGAAGCTCTCCAGGTCCGACATGGTCTCCGGCATCGACTACGTCCCCGCAGGCGTGGTCGAAATCATGAAGCGCCAGCAGGAAGGCTGGTCCTACATCCGCCCATGAGCCGTTCCATGCCGAAGCACGCCGCCGCGCTCGCCGCCGCTTTCCTCCTCGCGTGCGCGGGCGCCCGCGCCCAGGCCCCGCTCGCGTATCCGCCGACGCCGAAGAAGCCGGTCACGGATACCTACGGCAACATCACCGTCACGGACGATTACCGCTGGCTCGAGAACGGCGACGATCCGGAGGTGAAGGCGTGGAGCGCCGCGCAGACGAAGCTCACGCGGAGCGTGCTCGACGCGCTCCCCGTGCGCGCGGAGCTCGCGGAGCGCTTCCGCGAGCTCTTCGCCGCGGAGCCGGTGCGCTACTACGGCTTCCGGCAGCGCCACGCGTTCTTCGCGATGAAGCGCCAGCCGCCGAAGAACCAGCCGATGCTGGTGGTCATGAAGGCGGCGGGGGACGTCGCGAGCGAACGCGTGATCGTCGACCCGAACGCGATCGACGCCAAGGGCACGACGGCGATCGATTTCTACACGCCCTCGCTCGACGGCCGCTACGTGGCGGTGGCGCTCTCGGAGAAAGGGAGCGAGCAGGGCCCGGCCTACGTGTACGAGGTCACGACCGGCAAGCGCCTCCCGGACGTGGTGCCCCGCGTGCAGTATCCGACCGGCGGCGGGAGCGTCGAGTGGGACGCGAAGGCCACGGGCTTCTACTACACGCGCTATCCGCAGGGCGACGAGCGCCCGGCCGAGGACCGCAACTTCTACCAGCAGGTCTATTTCCACAAGCTGGGCACGCCGCCTTCCACCGACCGCTACGTGATCGGCAAGGAGTTTCCGCGCATCGCGGAGACGGCGCTCCACGCGACGCGCGACGGCCGCTACCTCCTCGCCACGGTCGCGAACGGCGACGGCGGCGAGTTCGCGTTCTACCTGCGCGATCCCGCCGGCAAGTGGACGCGGGTGGCCGAGGACGCCGACAAGGTCCGCTCGATGGAGCTGGGCTTCGACGGGCGGCTCTACGCGCTTTCGCTCAAGGACGCCCCGCGCGGGAAGATCCTCATGATGCCGATGGCGGACCCGAGCCTCGCCGCCGCGAAGGTCGTGGTCCCCGAGGGGGAAGCGACTATCGAGGGCGTCGATGCCACGAAGTCGCGCCTGTACGTGACCTACATGGTGGGCGGGCCTTCGGAGCTTCGCGTCTTCGATCTCTCCGGAAAGCCGCTGGGCACGGTGCCCACCGAGCCCGTCTCCACGGTCGGCGTGGGCGAGCGCCTGGGCGGGGACGACATCCTCGTGGGGAGCCAGAGCTACGTGACGGCGCCCGCGTGGTATCGCTACGTCGCGAAGACGGGCCGCCTCGAGAAGACGGCGCTCGCCGGCGAATCGAAGGTGCGCTTCGACGACGCGGAGGTCGTGCGCGAGATGGCGACCTCGAAGGACGGCACGCGCGTGCCGGTGAACATCCTCATGAAGAAGGGGACGAAGCGCGACGGGTCCAATCCCGTCCTCCTCTACGGCTACGGGGGATATGGCCTGAGCGAGCGGCCGCGCTTCTCGGTGGCGAACCGCGTGTGGCTCGACCACGGCGGGATCTTCGCCGTCGCGAACCTCCGGGGCGGCGGCGAGTTCGGCGAGGCGTGGCACAAGGCGGGCAACCTCACGCACAAGCAGAACGTGTTCGACGACATGATCGCGTGCGCCGAGCACCTCATCGCCCGGCATTACACGACGCCGGCGAGGCTCGCGGCGCTGGGCGGGAGCAACGGCGGCCTCCTCATGGGCGCCATCCTCACCCAACGGCCGGACCTCTTCCGAGCGGTGGTGAGCCACGTCGGGATCTACGACATGCTCCGCGTGGAGCTGACGCCCAACGGCGCGTTCAACGTGACCGAGTTCGGAAGCACGAAGGATCCGGAGCAGCGGAAGGCGCTCTACGCGTACTCGCCCTACCATCACGTGAAGGACGGGACCGCGTACCCCGCCGTGCTCCTCACGACGGGCGAGCACGACGGGCGCGTCGATCCGTACAACTCGCGCAAGATGGCGGCGCGCCTGCACGCCGCGACCTCGTCCGGGCGCCCGGTGCTCCTGCGGGTGAGCGCGGACACGGGGCACGGCATCGGGACGGGCCTCGAGAAGCGGATCGAGGAGAGCGCCGATTCGGACGCCTTCCTCATGAGCCAGCTCGGCATGACCGAAAGGAAGTAGGCAAGCCCGCGACATACGGCACGTTCCCCAACG
>Ga0105240_10005544_pt1 | contig 18793 bp, 13 predicted proteins | sample KBSC54metaG_FD_80426 | JGI IMG/M metagenome (GOLD analysis project Ga0105240, IMG submission 80426) | Corn rhizosphere microbial communities from Kellogg Biological Station, Michigan, USA - KBS C5-4 metaG | ecosystem: Host-associated > Plants > Roots > Rhizosphere > Soil | place: Michigan, USA... | reverse complement strand
GGAATCGACCTTGTCGCACTGCGGAATCTTGACGACGGAGTCGCGCGGGATGCTCACCAGCGTGACGCTCTTCCCGTCGCCCGACAGGTGGGCCAGGATCGCGGTGTCGGAGAGCGTCTCGGTTTGTTCGGGGAGCCCGCTGCCGGTCGGCACCTGGAACTGGCTGTTCTCACCCAGCCGAGAGTCGACACCGAGGATCAGGATGTTCTGCGGCGTGCCGCCACCCTTTGCAGGCGCCGGGGTCTCCTTGACCGGCCGCTCGCTCGGCGGAATGTACGTGTCGAGGGACGACGTGTGGTGCACCTTGTCGAGGATGTTCTTCACGGTCAGCACGCCGCCCGCGGCGACGAGCACGACCACGGCGAAGAAGCCGACGACGATGCGCCCGATGATGCGGCCGCGGCGTTGCGAGCGGTCGTAGCTGGCTTGCTCACCCCTCGGGTCGAGGATGCGGTGGCGGCCGAACTGCGGTGACATCGGGCGGGATTCTCCTGAACATGCCTGATCGCGCGGTCGCAGCGGCGACCCCGCCTAGAAGACGACTGGCGTACCGCTCAGGTTGCATTCGGGACGCCCGGGACCGGGGAAACGACCGTCATCGTAACGACGACCGGTCGCGGCCAGTTCCGTCAGGCCGTGCAGGACGCGTTCGCGGCCGTCGTCCCGCCCTCGTCGGCGGCGCTCGAGCTCGGGTTGCTCGCTCCGACCCCGGTGCCGTTGTACGACGAGCCGAGCACCAACTCCAGGTCGGTGCCGAGCTGGTCGTTCTCCTTCAGGCTCGAGCCGGGGATCGCGGCGGCGAGCGTGTTGGCCGCTGCCTTCTGGGTCGGGTTGTACTCGATGACGGTGGTGGTCGCGCCGCTGCCGCGGTTGCTTGGCGTGCCGTCGATGACGAAGCCGAGCTTCGAGAGATCGGACGACGCTCGCGCAGCGAGCCCCTGAACGCCGGCGCCGTTGAACACCTTCACGTGCACCGAGTTGGGCGCGACCGTCGGTCCGCTGGACTGCGGAGCCCCGGACGACGCTGGCGCGCCCGCTGCCGCATCGTTCATGAGTGAGCTGAAGAGGGCGGTCGCTTTCGCCTGGTCGACGACGTCGACGTCCGCGCCGTTTTCCTTGCCGAAGCCGGAAAGCGGCAGCGTGGTCAGGATGACGTTGCCGGTGCTGAGGCCCTTGAGCTTGAGCGCCAGCTTGCCCAGATCGGCCGCGCTGGTTCCGGAGTCGACGGTGACCGACTTGGTGAGTGCGTCGATGAAAGCGTTGAGCTTCAGCGGATTCGCCAGCGTGCCGGCGCTTTCGACCTTGCGCATCATCGCGCCGAGGAATTGCTGCTGCCGCTTGATGCGGTCGATGTCGCCGAGTGCCAGGCCATAACGCTGCCGCACGAAGGCGAGCGCCTCGGTGCCGTTCAGGTGGTGCTGGCCGGCAGTCAGGTTGATGCCGGTCATCACGTCGTGCGCGGGCTTGGTCAAGCAGACGTCGACGCCGCCCAGCGCGTTGACCATGTGCTGGAAGCCGGCGAAGTCGATCTCGACGTAATGGTCGATGTGAATGCCAGTGAGGTTCTGCACGGTGCTCACGAGCAGCGACGGGCCGCCGAGCGAGAAGGCGGCGTTCAGCTTGTCCTGGTGCGCGGGGTGAGCGACGCCCTTGGAGTCGGTGTAGGCCGGGATCGTGATCCACGAGTCACGCGGCAGCGAGACCAGGGTGGCCTTCTGGTGGCCCTTCGCGAGGTGGGCCAAGATCACCGTGTCGGAGCGCTGGCCGATGACCTGCTCCTGGCCCTTGCCCGCCTGGGCGAACTGGTCACCGGCGCCTTCGCGGCTGTCGGAGCCGACCAGCAGCACGTTCTCGGCGCCGTCGGACGCCTTCGCGCCGCCCGGCTTCAGCACGCCCGCCGCCTTGGTGAGGTTGTGGTCGTAGTGCAGGTAGCGGGTGTAGAGCACGCCGCTGGCAGCGAGGACGACGACCGCGAGTACGAGTGCCGTAATGCCGAGCGGACGGCGCCACCCGCGCCCCCCGCGCCCTGACGCGCCCTGCTTGGGCGGTTTGGGCGCGGCCGCGAAGCCCGGCCCGCGCGGGTTCAGCTCGGGCGGCAGGATCGGCTCGGCCACGGGTCTCCTTGCAGTCGTCTGATCTTGCAGTTCGCTTGCGGCTTCGAATTTTCGACGCCTTGACCCGCGTCCGGGTTGCCCGGGACGGCGTGCGGGTCTCGTTGAGGATCACTTTCGAGGCTAACCGCGCTCGGCACCGGACGTCGGCAACGACGCGGTGCAACGGGTTCGTACCCATCAACGTCCGTGGAGCATGGGGTTCCTCCGGCGTGCGGGCGTGACCTTGGTCATAACGGTCACGGTGGCGCTCTTCGCGGCCGTCGCCGGCTGTGCCCCGCCAGTTGTGCCGTCCTCGTCGGCCTCTAGACCGATATCGCCGGCACAAGTCGTCGCGTCGCCGACCGAACCAGGTCCCGTGCCGTGGATCGACCGCCCGGGGTCGCTGGCCGGCCCCTCGCCACTGCCCGCCTCGCCGTTGCCGACCGCGGGCCGTCCGTGTGGTGCCGCCGACGTCCGCGCCACTTATGAGGGCGGAAACGGTGCCGCCGGATCCGTCTTCCACCTCGTCAGCTTCACGAACATAGGCAGCGACACCTGCGTGCTTCGCGGAACGCCGAGGGTGGTGGCGACAGAGTCTGGGAAGCAGCCGGTCACCGCGATTCCAGCGAAGATGTTCGACGTCGTGCCAGCTGCGTTGTCGCCGGGCGGCAAGAGCCAGCTCGAACTGCAAACGATGCGCGACTGCGAGGCGCGCGACAGGAATCCTGGTACCTGGCCGACGGCCGTCTACGACAGCCTGCAGATCTCGATGCCGGGCGGCGGTGCCGTTACCGTCCGCGGCACGTTCGATGTCGAATGTGGCTTGTATGTAGGGGAATTCGGCGTGACGCCGCCGGATCCGGTGTACCCGACACCGCCGTTGGCGGGCGCCGATATTCGGCTCGAGTTGCCAGCGAGTGTCAGAGCCGGTGGGCAACTGCGTTATGTGGTCGACGTCGCTAACCCGACCGACGCTGACATGGTGCTCGACCCGTGCCCGAGCTACGTGCAAGGGCTCGGCAGCGCGGGAAAGACGCCTCTGCTGCTCAACTGCGACGCCGTCCACGACATAGCGGCAGGGAAAACTGTTCGTTTCGCAATGGAGATCCCGGTGCCTGCCGACACACCGACCGGACCAACCGAGGTCTGGTGGAACGTGATTGACATCACCAGCGGGAAGGACGGAGCGTCCGGATCCGTCGAGGTCGTGGGCGCTGACACGCCTTGCACGTCCGCGCAGTTGACGGCCGCAATCACTGGGCCCGGAAGCGTGCCCGGGCCGCCGAACATGTACGGCTTGAAGGGCGTCGCAACCGACGTGCCGCTAACACTCACCAACCGGTCGTCGTCCGCATGTTCAGTGCGCGGGGCGCCGAAAGTCGCGATCAGCGACGCTCACGGCGCGGCGCTGAACCTCACGACCGTCGACCAAGGGCCGATCGAACTCGGCCCGGTGCCTGTGACGCCGACCCTCGTCGTCCTCGCGCCCGGTGCGTCGGCGACGACGCACCTGTACTGGTATCTGCCGTGGTGCGCGCCCGATCCGAATCCGGTGACCGTCACGATCACCCTTCCGGCAAACGGCGCCACCGCCGCAGCGGCTCCGACCGCTGGGTGGAATCCGCCCGCATGCAAGGACTGGGGGGGTCCGAAGGTCGGCGGTCAGACCAGCGCCGACCCGCTGCAGCCGAGCTGATCACAGCTGACCCTCAGCGCCTTCTCAGGGAGGGTCCGAGCCGACTCCGGTAGCCTCTCGGCGCATGAAGGCACTCGTGCTCTCGGGCGGCGCCGGAACCCGGCTGCGCCCGATCACCCATACGTCCGCCAAGCAGCTCGTGCCCGTGGCCAACAAGCCGGTGCTGTTCTACGGTCTCGAAGCGATTCGTGACGTCGGCATCACCGAAGTCGGCATCATCGTCGGCGACACTCGCGCCGAGATCGAGGCCGCCGTCGGCGACGGCTCGGCGCTCGGGATCCAGGCCACCTACATCCCGCAGGAGGCCCCGCTCGGCCTCGCCCACTGCGTGCTGATCGCCAAAGACTTCCTCGGCGACGACGAGTTCGTCATGTACCTGGGCGACAACTTCATCATCGGCGGCATCACCGACCTCGTCGACGAGTTCAAGCGCGGCGGGCCTGACGCGCAGATTTTGCTTACCAAGGTGGAAAATCCGCAACAGTTCGGCATTGCCGAGCTCGACGACGCGGGTCGCGTCGTCCGCCTCGTCGAAAAGCCGAAGGAGCCGAAGAGCGACCTCGCGCTGGTCGGCGTGTACATGTTCGCGCCGTCCATTCACGAAGCGGTTCGCTCGATCAAGCCGAGCGGTCGTGGCGAGCTCGAGATCACCGACGCGATCCAGTGGCTGGTCGACCACGGCAAGGACGTTCGGCCGCACCTCGTCACGGGTTACTGGAAAGACACCGGCCGGCTCGAAGACATGCTCGAGTGCAACCGCAAGGTGCTCGAGTCGATCGAGCCGTCGTGCAAGGGCGCGATCGACGACGTCAGCCGCATCATCGGCCGGGTAGTGATCGAGGACGGCGCATCGGTCGAGCGCTCGACCGTGCGGGGGCCCGCGATCATCGGGCGGGGCACCAGGATCGTCGACAGCTACGTCGGCCCGTTCACCTCGATCTACCACGACTGCCTGATCGAGCGCACCGAGGTCGAACACTCGATCGTGCTCGAGTCGACCAGCATTGTGGGCGTGAGCCGCATAGAAGATTCATTGATTGGTAAAGAAGTCGAGGTAGCCCCCTCGACAGCGATGCCTCGGGCGCATCGGTTGATGCTCGGCGACCACAGCAAGGTTTCGCTTGCTTGATCAATAAGTCCTCGGCGCTCGACCAGGTGACAGGAGCAGGAGAGCAGTGACTCTCGATCGCGAGGTCGAGCCCGCAGAGCCGATCCAAGCGGTCGGCCCCGAGTCTGCGCCGCCGAGCCCGCCGGCAATCTTGCTTGCATTCGGCTCGGTGCTGCCGGCCGTCCTTGCCGGTGCCTGGCTGCTCGCGGCCTTGCCGTTGTTGCTGTTGCACATCTACCGGCCGGCGCCGGCGATCGTGCTCGGTCTCATCGTTTTCGCGTTGCTCGCCCGACCGGCGATGCGGGTGGCTGCCACGCGCGCCCGTGCGTTCGGTGTCGTGCCGTGGTGGGCCGTCGCCGGTGTTTTCGCGGTGGTCATCGGGTTCGGAGTGCTCGCGTTCCTCACGAGCGCGAACGACGTGCTCGTGCGGCGCGATCCGGGCTCTTACGCGATGAGCGCGACCTGGCTCTCGACGCACGGCACGATCGAAATGCCCAACCATGCGGCGGCTTTCGGCGGAACCGACCCGAATCTGGTGCTTGCGTCGCAGGGCTTCTATCCGCACGGCGGGCACATCATCCCGCAGTTCATGACCGGCGTGCCGGTGCTGATGGCGATCGGCGGCTGGGCGAACGGGGTGTCCGGCGTCCTGCACATGAACGCGATCATCGGCGCGTTCGGGCTGCTCGCTTTCGGCGGCGTCGTCGCCCGGCTCGTCGGTGTTCGATGGGCGGCGCCGGCGGTGCTGACCGTGGCTTTGGTGCAGCCGCAACTCGATTTCATGCGGGCGACCTACAGCGAGCCGTCGGCACAGCTCATCCTGCTCGGCGGCCTGGCCGTGGTGCTCGACGCGTTCCTGGTCGGCAGGCTGCGTCCGATGGCCGCCCCCGATATCGGCCGGGCGGGTGGCGACGACAGATCCGACGCGACCAGCCAAGAGGCTCGTGATTGCCGGCAGGCCTTGGTCGTCGGTGGTCTGGTGCTCGGGCTGGTGTCCGTCGTCCGGATCGACGCGATCGCCGACCTGCTGCCGCTCATCCCGTTTGCCGGCTGGCTCGCGTTCCACCGCCAGCGCGCTTGGCGCTCACTAGCGATTGGCGTCGGTGCCGGCCTTCTCGTGGGCGCGTTCGTCTGCGTGTTCCTGACGCTGCCGTACACCAAGCACCTCGGCCGCGACATCGCGCTCGCCGGCGGTGGATTCGTCGTCACGCTGCCGCTCACGATCATCGCCGTGCGCGCCGCGTGGGCATCGAGAAAGCCGGGCTCCGCGACCGCGAACCGCATTCGGTCGGCGAAATGGCCTGCCGCCGCGGCAATCGGCATGTTGGTGGTCGGTGCGTTCTTCGCCGTCCGCCCGTATGTGATGACGAGCCGGTCGAATCCCAACTCCGGCGGGGCGTACTACATCGGCCAGGTGCAGCGCTATCTCGGGATGCCGGTTGACCCGACGCGTTCGTACTACGAGAACTCCGTGCGCTGGCTCTCGTGGTACTTCGGCTGGGCGACGATCGCGCTCGCGCTGGTCGGTGCGACCTGGTTGGCGTACGAGCAGGTGAAGGGCCGGCGCCGGCAATGGATGCCGGCGTGGTTCGTCTTCGTCGGCATGAGCATTGCCGTGCTGTACACCCCGAGCATCACACCCGACCACCCGTGGGCCGACCGCCGCTTCGTGCCGGTCGTCATTCCGGCCGTTGTGTTGCTCGCCTTCGCAGCAGTGGCGTTGATCGTCGAGCGCGTCGAGCTTCGTAGCTGGGAGCCCGGGGTGGTGCCGGCCTTCCGCTCTGTCGTCGCCGTCGTCGTCGCGGCTGCCGTCGTTCTTCCGGCCTGGTGGGGGAGCCGGCATGTCTTCACCTTGCAGACCGAGAAGGGCGAGGTGGCGATGGTCGACTCGGTGTGCGACCAGCTGAAGCCGGGCGACGCCGTCCTCGCCTTCGGAGCGGCAGCCGTCAGCGCCTGGCCGGGCACGATGCGCATCATGTGTGGCGTCCCGACCGGGTACCTCGACGGCCGCAACAACGTCGAGGCCCTCGAGCGAATCGGCGAGCGGGTGCAGGCCCAAGGTGGCCGGCTCATGATCTTGGTGGACGGCGACAACGACCGCCTCCGCGTGCCCGGCGACATCAGCTGGCCGGCGCAGCCGACCTACAGCCTGCTGACCAACGAGGTCGGGCACACGCTCGTCACCCGGCCGGACAAGCCGAGCCCGCTCCCGTTCAGCATCTGGCTCGGCCAGTTCCACCCGACTGGCAGTTAGACCAGTCGTCGACTAGTCTGATCAAATGCTGACAGTCGGGTCATACGAAGCCAAGACGCATCTGGCAAGGCTCCTCGAGCAGGTTGAGCATGGCGAGGTAGTCACCATCACCAAGCACGGCCGCGAGATCGCTCGCCTTGTTCCGGTCGCTAACCGGCCGGGTGCGGCCGGCGATGTCATCGACGAGCTTCGCGTCGCGCGTGCCGGCGTCCGCCGTGGGCGCGTTTCGGTGCGAAAGCTGATTGACGAGGGTCGCCGCTGATGACGATCGTGGTCGACGCTTCGGTCACGATGGCATGGTGTTTCGAGGACGAAGCCACAGCGGCGACTGACGCCGTCTTGGATCAGCTGCGCAACGATGAGGCCGCTGTGCCTGCACTGTGGCAGCTCGAAGTGATCAACGTCGTGCTCGGAGCGCAGCGGCGTGGCCGCCTTACCGAGGCGCAGGCGACGCGTTTTCTTGGCTTGCTGGGGCAGTTGCCTATCCGCGTTGACACACTGCCGGTCGACGTCCACGAGGTCCACGCCGTCGCGGCACGTCACGGGCTCACCGCGTACGGCGCCGCCTACCTCGTGCTCGCCGAACGGCTGAGCGCTCCGCTCGCAACCCTCGACGAACCGCTTGCCGCGGCCGCGCGAAACGCGGGCGTGACGTTGCTCATAGCCGGCTGACCGCGGCCCGACGGGCCTGGCCGGGCTAACCGGCGCCGGCTGGCAGAATGGGCCGGCAAACCCCGGCAGCCCTGCCTCGATCGGAATGGATTGACCATGCGCGTGCTCGTCACCGGTGCGGCCGGCTTCATCGGTTCGCACTACGTGCGCACCCTGCTATCTGGCGGCTATCCCGCGTTCGACGGCGCCGAGTTGGCCGGGGTAACTGTCTTCGACAAGCTCACCTACGCGGGCAACCTCGACAACCTGGCGCCGGTGGCGGACAACCCGCGCTACCGGTTCGTGCAGGGCGACATCTGCGATGCCGCGCAACTCGCCGAGGTGCTGCCCGGCCACGACGTCGTTGTCAACTTCGCCGCTGAGTCGCACGTCGACCGATCGATCTTCGGAGCAGCCGAGTTCGTGGTCACCAACGTGCTCGGCGCGCAGACATTGTTCGACGGTTGCGTGAAGGCGGGGGTTGGCCGCGTCGTCCACGTCTCGACCGACGAGGTCTACGGCACGATCCCTGAGGGGTCGTGGACCGAAGAGCACATTCTTGAACCGAATTCTCCTTACTCTGCGAGCAAAGCCGGTGCCGATCTCCTCGCCCGCGCCTACGCGGGTACCTACGGGTTGAATATCTCGGTCACCCGCTGCACCAACAACTACGGGCCCTACCAGTTCCCCGAGAAGGTCATCCCGCTGTTCGTGACCAACCTGATCGACGGCAAGAAGGTCCCGCTCTACGGCGACGGCATGAACATCCGCGACTGGCTGCACGTCGACGATCACTGCCGCGGCATCCAGCTCGTTGCCGAGAAGGGCGCTCCGGGCGAGTTCTACAACATCGGCGGTGGCCTCGAGCTCAGCAACAAGGAGCTCACCCAGAAGCTGCTCGACGCATGTGGCGCTACCTGGGACTCCGTCGAGTACGTCGAAGATCGCAAGAACCACGACCGCCGCTACTCCCTTGACGACGCCAAGCTGCGAGCCATGGGCTACGAGCCGCAGACCACCTTCGAGGCGGGGCTCGCCCAGACGGTGCAGTGGTATCGCGACAACGAGGCGTGGTGGCGCCCGCTCAAGGAGAAGGCCGCATTAGCGAAGTGAGACGAGGCCGGAGGTTCGGCCTCGTCGAGGCGGAGCGCATGAGGACAGCGAAGTGAGACGAGGCCGGAGGTTCGGCCTCGTCGAGGCGGAGCGCATGAGGACGGCAAAGTGATGCGCTGGTTGGTGGTCGGCGCCGGCGGACAGCTCGGCACCGACTTGACGGCAGCGCTTTTGAAAGCGGACGACGCCGACGTTGTCGGCCTGACCCGGGCCGAACTCGATATCGCCGACCGGGTAGCCGTGAAGAAGGCGTTCGCGGAGATCAGGCCTGAGATCGTGGTGAACGCGGCTGGCTACACGGCTGTCGACGCCGCGGAGAGCGACGAGGCGGCCGCCCTGCTCGGCAACGCGACCGGGCCGCGGATCCTGGCCGAGGCGGCAGCCGCGGCCGATGCCCGCTTCGTGCACGTGTCGACCGACTACGTGTTCGCCGGCGACGCGACCACGCCCTACGACGAGGACGCCGAGACCGGGCCGCGGTCGGTCTACGGGCGAACCAAGTTGGCCGGTGAGCAGGCGGTACTCGCCGCTGCGCCAGACGCGTACGTCGTCCGCACTGCTTGGGTCTACGGCGCGACCGGCGCGAACTTCGTCAAGACCATGGCTCGTCTCGAACGCGAGCGTGAGACAGTTTCGGTCGTCGACGACCAGCGAGGTTCGCCCACCTGGTCGTACGACCTCGCGACCGGATTGATCATGCTTGCAACCTCTGAAGCACCTTCCGGCGTCTATCACTGCACGAACGCCGGTGAGACCACCTGGTTCGGCTTCACGCAAGCGATCTTCGAAGAGTTGGGTGCCGACCCGTCGCGCGTGCTGCCGACTACCACCGCGGCGTTTCCTCGGCCTGCCCCGAGACCGGCGTATTCGGTGCTCGGCGACCGCCGGTGGCGAGCGGCTGGGCTGCCTCCGATGCGGCATTGGCGCGATGCGCTGCGGGCTGCTTTTGCCGTCGCCGGTGGCCAATTTCGGGAGAATTCGGCGCAGTAGCCCGTCGTGCTGCGACACGCACCCCGCGAAACCTTAGAAATGTAAGGCTTTTCCGAGTCATCTCAGCGAGTCGCCTGCGAAAACCCGTGCTGTAAGGCAAAGTAGCCGCCGCTGCTCAACGCGGAAAGGTGCTTGCTCGTGCGTCGACTTGCCCACGCCATGCTCGCGGTTGTCGCCGTGCCGGTGATCGTCGTCGTCCCCTTGGACGGCGTGCGCGCCGCCGTTGTCGGTGCGGTTACGGGCGCGACGACGCCCGCGCCCAAGCCGGTGGCTCCGCTCCTGCAGACCGTGGTGGTGACGCAGCCCACCGGCGCTGTGCATGCAGCAACCGCGACTGCGGCGCACGACTTCAGCACCGACACGAACCACTTCGCCACGGTGAGCGCATCGTGGGACGACAATTCGCTCCCGAGCGGCGCAACGCTTCAGGTCGAGACCAGAAGCGGCGGCACCTGGTCGTCATGGCAAGACCTCGCGCCGACCGACCAGGCGCCCGACCCCGGCACCGCCGACGCGCGGGCAGCGGCCGCGGCCAAGGGCGGCAAGGTGGTCAGCGACCCGGTGTGGGTTGGCGACGCAGACGGCGTCCGGCTGCGTCTCACGACCGGAGGCGCGTTGCCGGCCGGGCTGCAGTTGCAGCTGATCAACCCGGGCACTAGCGCGGCGGACGCCGACCCGGCTGCCGCCGCGACCGCCGGTGATGTGGCACACGCGGCGAGCGTGCAGCCGCAGATCTACAGCCGGGCCGACTGGGGTGCTGACGAGAGCCTGCGCGCGCACAATCCCGGCTGCGGAACGCCCGACTACACCTCGACGATCAAGGCCGCGTTCGTGCACCACACCGCGACCTCGAACGACTACACCGAAGACCAGGTGCCCAGCCTGCTTCGGGCGATCTACGCCTACCACGTGCTCAGCAACGGCTGGTGCGACATCGGCTACAACTTCGTCATCGACAGGTTCGGCCGCATCTGGGAGGGCCGGTACGGCGGCATCGACCAGCCGGTGCTCGGCGCTCACACGGGTGGCTTCAACGCGAACAGCTTCGGCGTCGCGTTCCTCGGCACCTTCCAGACGCCGACCGACCCAGGCGCCACCCCGACGCCGGAGATGCTCAACGCGCTCGAGCGGCTGCTGTCGTGGAAGCTCGGCATGTACGGCCGCGACCCGCTCGGCACGACAACGCTGGTCTCGGCGGGCGGCAGCGACACCCGATTCCCGCGTGGCCAGACGGTGACGTTCAATGTGATCTCCGGGCACCGCGACGCCGGAGACACCACCTGCCCTGGCGATCTCGTCTACAACCAGTTGCCGACGATCCGGCAGGCCACGGCGGTGATGATGCTGGGCGCGGCGCTGGTCGGTCCGCAGCTGGGCAGCGACGTTTCGTCGACGTCCGGGCCTATTGCTGTGACCTCGGGGATGCTGCAACAGGGCAACTGGCAACTTGTCGTCACCAACGCGAGCGGCGCGACGGTGCGTACGATCTCCGGCAGCGGGAGCTCGATCCAGACCTCGTGGGACCGCACCGACGACAACGGAAGGCCGGTGCCCAACGGCAGCTACCGGCTCACCCTGATCAGCAACCAGGCCGGCATCGACGCGATCCCTTGGGGCGCCAACGTCACACTCGGCCACAGCATCGGCGGCATCAACCAGGCGTTCAGCGCGACTCCCGGGCGGCTCACCGTTCAGGGCTGGTCGCTGCGCGACGGAACGCCTGATGCGGAGTACGTCCGGGTCGTCGTCACCGGCGGCTTCAGCGGCACCTTCCTCGCCGACATGCCGAGGTCGGACATCGCTGCGCAGTATCCGGGTTTTAGCGCGTACCGCGGCTTCGATGCGACCGTGCCGGCCGCGCCTGGGGCGCAACGGGTGTGCGTGTACGGCGTCAACGTGGGCATCGCCGACACCCTGCTCGGGTGCGCTGGGGTGAACGTTCTCGGGCCCGCGCAACCGGCCACCGAGCCGAGGGAGAACCCGCGCGGCTCATTGGATTCCGCGGTCGTGCCGACTCCTGGCAAGGTGCAGATCAGAGGCTGGGCTCTCGACCCCGACACCAAAGGTTCGATCCGGTCCGACGTGTATGTCGACGGTCACGGCCTGATGCCGCTCATCGCCAACCAGAGCCGGCCCGACATCGCTCGCATCTACGCCGGTTTCGGTGACCGCCACGGGTTCTCGGCAACCCTGACCCTGGCTGGTGGCACTCATCAGATCTGCATCTACGGCATCAACGACGGCGCCGGCTCGGGCAACCCAGCGATCGCCTGCAAGACGGTGAACCTGCCGACCGGCCCGCCGCGCGGCTCGTACGACCTCGCGGCGATGACCGGCCTTGGCAAGGTGCTCGTGCGCGGCTGGGCGCTCGACCCCGACACCGTCGACCCGGTGCGCATCGACTTCTACGCCGACGGCCACGGCCTGACGTCAGTTCAGGCGGACGGCGTGCGCCCCGACATCGCGGCGGCCTACCCGATGTACGGCGCGAAGCACGGCTTCCAGACCACGTTGAACCTCGCCGGCGGCACGCATTCGATCTGCGCGTTCGCGATCAACATCGCGGGTGGCGGCAACACGCTGCTCGGCTGCCGCACGGTGACGCTGCCGACCGGTTCGCCGAAGGGCGCGGTCGACGCCGCAACCGTTACCGCGCCCGGGCAGGTGCAGCTGCGCGGCTGGGCGCTCGACCCCGACGTCGCCGACTCCGTGCGCATCGACGTGTACGTCGACGGCAAGGGCGCGACGTCCGTGCAGGCGACCGACAACCGGCCCGACATCGCGCGTCTCTTCCCGCTCTACGGCGCAGACCACGGCTTCCACACGACGTTGAAGCTCGCGGGCGGCACGCACTCGATCTGCCTGTTCGCCATCAACATCGCGGGTGGCGGCAACACGCTGCTCGGCTGCCACACGGTGACTTTGCCGACGGGCTCGGCGTACGGGTCGTTCGATTCGGTGCGGGCCGTTGGCCCTGGCCAGGTCGAGGCGAGGGGCTGGGCGATCGACCCCGACACCGCCGACCCAGTGCGCGTCGACTTCTACGTCGACGGCAAGGGTGCCGCGTCGGTGACCGCGGGCAACGATCGGGCCGACATCGCCAGGTTGTTCCCGATGTACGGCAGCGCGCACGGCTTCGACGCGACGTTCTCGGCGCCGAGCGGCAAACACACGGTCTGCGCGTACGCAATCAACGTCGGTGGGGGAGCAGCGAGCACCCAGCTTGCCTGCCTCGCGGTGACCGTGCCCTAGTCCAAACCGCCGTCGCCCTAACGAGCCCGGCGTCCGTGCCCCAGTGGTCAAAGATGTTCGTCTGTCATCGGCGTGTCTTCGCCACCTTTGACCAGTGGTCAACGAAAGCGCCCGAGCGGTCGGCCACCAGGTACTGCGAAAGCTCAGCACGCCGAACGGTCGCTTTTCGCTCGATCTCCCTGCGTTGCCTGAGAATTTCGGGCAGCTTGGCAAGCACATTGCCAGCCACCTGTAGATGCCTTCGCACGTTGCGCCCACGCACGATGTCGCGCAGCGCGTGCACCGATGCATGCGCAGCTGCCCGCAGCACCACACTGGCCGGAGCGTGGCGCATTGCCACCACGAGCCGGTTGCGTTCGTTGTGGCGTAAGAAGAATTCGCTCTTCGTTCCCGACGATGCGGCGTGCCGGTGGCGCACCACCGCGTCGTCCGCATATTCGATTCGCCAACCGCGACGCCGCAGCCGCCACGAGAGGTCGGTGTCTTCGTAGTAAAGAAAAAGCGTCGGGTCGAACATGCCGACGTCGTCGAGCGCGCTTCGCCGAAGTGCCGCAGCGCCGCCGCAAAAGCCGAAGACGTCGGACGACGTGGCGCGCCCGGCAACCGGCGACAGCCAGTCGCGGTCTCTCCCATTGCCGCTCAAGGTGACCTGCCCCCCGGTGCTGTTCAGCAGCTCGATGCCACGCGGGTCGGTCGAATCGGCGGGCACCCATCGCCGTCCGTCGAAACCGACCAGCACACCGGGCTCATCGGCCTCAGCACCACCCAACGGCCGGTACGAATTGGCGAGGACGATCCGCCCGGTCACGGCGCCGAGGCGGTCGCCGTCCGGCTTGTCGAACGGCGCGAGGATCGCGGCGACGAACCCCGGATCGCACACGGCGTCGTTGTTCACCAGCACGACGAACGGCGCGTCGGTCTCGGCGATGCCGCGGTTCGCCCCCGCAGCGAAGCCCGTGTTGCGGTCGAGCGCCACCAGCCGCACTTGCGGATACCGCTCGCGCACCATGGCGACCGTGGCGTCGGTCGAGCCGTTGTCGACGACGACGATCCGGATCGCCCAACCCGGAGCCTGCTGGGCGAGCAACGCATCGAGGCAATCGCCCAGGAAAGAAGCGCCGTTCCAGGACACGACGACGACGCTTACCGCTCGCACGGCGTCTGAACTCGAGGAGATCGTCGACATCGCCGCCCGAGCCTAGGGCACAACTCGCCCGAGAGGTGCTGCTCGTCCTCTATGCTCCGAGGCGTCGTTGCACCATCGGCGGGCAAAAAGCAAGGGTGAGGGCGTCGCATCCATGTCGAAGTACCACACCGAGCTCGACTCGAACAATGTGAACACCAGCCACGCGCAGATCCTGGCGCTGGTCGGGGCGAACAAACGGGTGCTCGACGTCGGCTGCGCCACCGGTTACCTCGCGCGCGAGCTCGTGGCCGCCGGCTGCACGGTCTCAGGTGTCGAGTACGACGCGGACGCCGCAGAGCAGGCCCGCCCGGCGCTCGAGCGGGTCATGGTCGCCGACCTCGAAACCGCCGACCTGGTCGCCGAATTCGGCCGTGAACAGTTCGACGCCGTGGTGTTCGGCGACGTGCTCGAGCACTTGCGCGACCCGCTGGAGGTGCTTCGCCGCGCCCGTCCGCTGCTCGCCCGCGGCGGCTGCGTGGTCATCTCGGTGCCCAACGTCGCGCACGGCGCTGTGCGCCTGGCGCTGCTCAAAGGCCGCTGGGAGTACCGCTCGCTCGGCCTGCTCGACGACACCCACTTGCGGTTCTTCACCCGCGCCAGCCTGAAGGAGATGCTGCGCGCGGCCGGTCTGGTCGCGGTCGAGATCCGCACGACCCAGGCCGGCCTGTTCGAGACCGAGCTCGCCGTCAAGCCCGAGGACTACGACCAGGCCACGATCGACGCCGTCGCTGACCAGCCCGACGCCACCACCTACCAGTTCGTGCTGAAAGCTGTACCGGACGACGCCGATCAGGCGATCCGCGAACTTCAGGAGCGCGAGGAGCAGCACCTGCTGCGCATCGACGCTTTGCTGGCGAGCGAGCAGCAGCTGCAAGGCGAGGTGGCCCAGCTGCAACAGCAGGTGCGCGACCTCGAAGCCCGGCCACCCGTCGCGCCGCCGCCGCCGCCCCCGCCGCCCCCGCCGCCGCAGCGGTCCCGGCCCATGCGATTCATTCGCGGGGTCGCCCGGGCCCTGCGAGAGTCGCTCGAGTGAGGCAGCGCGACGCGCTGCAGTGACGCGCGGGCAGCCCGCACGAGGAGCCGGTTAGCCGTACCGGCCAGTTAGACTCAGCGCCATGCGTGCCGGCCGCTTTCCGACTGACGCTGCGTCGTGACCGCCGTCACGCAGCTGCGGGGTTCCCGCGAGCTGCTTTCCAACTTGACCATGCGCGAGGTGCGTGGCAAGTACAAGCGCACCGCGCTCGGCCAGCTGTGGTCGCTGATCAACCCGCTCGCGATGATGTTGATCTACACCGCGGTGTTCGGCCAGGTGCTCAAGATCCAGGTCCCGCCCGGCCACCCCAGCGGTCTGAAGGTGTTCGCGCTCTGGCTGATCTGCGCGCTGCTGCCCTGGAACTTCCTGAACAGCGCCATCAGCGGCGGTATGGGCGCGCTGGTCGGCAATGCCAACCTCATCAAGAAGACCTACTTCCCCCGCGAGGTGCTGGTTGCCGCCACGGTCTTCTCGTGGGACATCACCTTGCTCACGGAGATGGGCGTGCTCGCGCTCGTGCTGGTGGCCTTCGGCGGCATGCCATTGCCGTGGCTGCCGCTCGTCGTCGTGTTCATCGCGCTACTCACGCTGTTCGCCCTGGGTCTCGGGCTCGCGCTGTCGGTGGCCAACGTCTACTTCCGCGACACCCAGCATTTCGTCGGCATCTTGATGCAGCTCTGGTTCTACGCGACGCCGATCGTCTACCCGATCACTTACGTGCACGACAAAGCCCAGCATCTGAAGGCCCGCGGCTGGGACATCCATCTCGAGTTCATCTACCGCCTGAACCCGATGGAGCGTTTCACAGCCGTCTTCCGCAACCTGATGTACGACAATCGCTGGCCGACCCTCGGCGATTCTCTTTACTGCGTCGGCGCTGCAGTGATCAGTGTCGCCGTCGGCTACTGGCTGTTCATGCGGTTCGAGGGCCGCATGGCGGAGGAGCTGTGACACTTTGACAGACTCCGCCATCGTCGTCGACGACGTCTCGAAGCGATTTCGCCTTTACCACCAGCGAAATCAGTCGATCAAGGCCGCCCTGATGCGCGGCGGCCGCGCGTCGTACGAAGAATTCTGGGCCTTGCGTGACGTCTCGTTCGAAGTGCCCGTCGGCTCGATGTTCGGCATCATGGGCACCAACGGCTCGGGCAAGTCGACCCTGCTCAAGTGCATCGCAAAGATTCTCAGGCCGGACGCCGGGCGCATCTCGTCGACCGGCAAGCTCTCAGCGTTGCTCGAACTCGGCTCGGGCTTTCATCCAGAGCTCTCGGGCCGCGAGAACGTCTATCTGAACGGCTCGATCCTCGGTCTGTCGAAGCGGCAACTCGACGCGCGGTTCGACGAGATCGTCGAGTTCGCGGGGGTAGAGCAGTTCATCGACCAGCCGGTGAAGAACTACTCGTCCGGCATGTACGTGCGCCTCGGGTTCTCGGTCGCCATCAACGTCGACCCCGACATCCTGCTGGTCGACGAAGTGCTGGCCGTCGGCGACGCTGCCTTCCAGGACAAGTGCATGGAGAAGTTCGCCGAGTTCAGGCGGGCGGGCAAGACCGTCGTCGTCGTGAGCCACGCGATGGGCACCATGCGCACGCTGTGCGACCGGGTCGCCTGGCTCGAACGCGGCAACCTGGTCGAGGTCGGCCGGCCCGACGAGCTGATCGACCGCTACATCGACGAAGGCCACTCGTCACGGGTCGATGCCGAGGGCGGCTCCCAATGGGGCAGCGGCGAGGCAGTGCTCAGCTCGGTGGCGTTCATCGACGCAACGGGTCAGCCGATCACCAAGGTGCGCACCGGCGACGAAGCCACGATCCGGCTCACCTACGACGCGCACGAGCGCATCGACAAGCCGGTCTTCGGCCTCGCGATCGAAACCCTCGAAGGCGTCTACGTGTGGGCGTCGAACACGCGTGACGCCGACTACGTGCCCGATTGCATCGAAAGCAACGGCACTGTGGAGTTCCACATCCCGCGGCTCATGCTGTTGCCCGGTACCTTCGACATCAGCGCCTCGATCGTCGACTACTCCACCACGCACGTCTACGACTTCCGCCGGCACTGCTACCGCTTCGACGTCGACCACGGCACTCCTCGCGAATCCGGGGGCTTGGTAAGCCTCGGTGGGGAATGGCAAAACCTCAGATCCACGGAGAACACCTAATGGCAGACCCGACGTCCCACGTCGTTTCGGTTGTCCTCGTTAACTACAAGGGCGCCGACGACACCATCGCGTGCTTGAAGGCCTTCGACGACGTCGACTGGCCGGCCGAGCAACTCGAGCTGCTCGTCGTCGACAACGCATCCGGCGACGGCAGCGCGCAGCGCATCCGCGACGCCGTGCCGAACGCCGTCGTCGTCGAATCGCCCACGAACACCGGCTTCGCCGGCGGCTGCAACCTCGGCGTTTCGCGCGCTCGCGGCGGCTTCGTCGCTTTCATCAACAACGACGCGCGGCCGCATCGCGACTGGATCCGCGCTGCCGTCGACATCCTCGATCGCGATCGTTCGATCGCCTGTGTCGCGAGCAAGGTGCTCGACTGGGAAGGCACCCACATCGACTACGTCGACGGATCGCTGACCTGGTACGGCATGGGCTACAAGCGCGAGGTCGAGCGCCAAGACTCTCCTGACTACGACCACGCCAAAGACGTCCTGTTCGCCACCGGCGCCGCGATGTTCGTGCGTGCCGACCTCTACCGCGAGGTCGGCGGTTTCGACGAGCGGTTCTTCATGTTCTACGAGGACGTCGACCTCGGCTGGCGTCTCAACCTGCTCGGGTACCGGGTGCGCTACGTGCCGACCTCGATCGCGTACCACAAGCACCACGCCTCGATCGAGAAGTTCGGCAAGTACCGCGAGACCTACCTGCTCGAGCGCAACGCCTTGATGAGCCTGTACAAGAACTTCGGCGAAGACCTGCTGCTTCGGGTGTTGCCCGCCGCGATGGCGCTCTCCGTCCGTCGTGGCATCGCACGAGGCTCGGACGACGCGAGCGCGCTCGACCTGCAACGGTCGGCGTCCGGTGACGAGAACGACCGGCTCGAGGTGTCGAAGCAGACCCTCACCGGGCCTTACGCGATCGACTATTTCGTCCAGCAGTTGCCGTCGCTTCAGAAAGACCGCGAGCGGCTGCAAGGCAAGCGCAAGCGATCCGATGCCGAGCTGATCCCGCTGTTCCGCCAGGCCATGGAGCCGGCCTACGGCGACCCGGCGTATCTCGAGGGTTATCGCTCTCTCGTCGAAGCGTTCGACATCGAAGGTGCATTCAGCCAGCGCCGGCGCATCGTCATCGTCACTGGCGAGCCGCTCGGCATCAAGATGGCCGGGCCCGCGATCCGGGCGTGGGAAATCGCGAAGGCGCTGTCGGCCGAGCACGAGGTCGTGCTCGCGACGATGGGCCGCTGCGCGATCGAATCG
>Ga0105240_10005542_pt1 | contig 18794 bp, 21 predicted proteins | sample KBSC54metaG_FD_80426 | JGI IMG/M metagenome (GOLD analysis project Ga0105240, IMG submission 80426) | Corn rhizosphere microbial communities from Kellogg Biological Station, Michigan, USA - KBS C5-4 metaG | ecosystem: Host-associated > Plants > Roots > Rhizosphere > Soil | place: Michigan, USA... | reverse complement strand
GTCTATGACAACTCGGCGCACAACCCGGCCAACCCGGACCCGAAGCGCAACGTCACCTGGGGTGAACAGACCCCGGACGAGATGATGTACTTCCGGGTCAACTACCGCTGGGCCGACGAGACGGTGACCAACGTCCGCAACGACCTGCAGCAGAAGCTGTTCGCCTCGCAGATGATGGGTTCGCTGGACTCCAACCTCGACGGCAAGATCGAGCCCGCGGAGCTGAAGGGCCCGCTGGCCGGCCTGCGGGCCAAGTTCGCCGAGCTGGACACCAACCACGACGGCGTGCTCGACGCGCAGGAACTGGCCAAGGCCATGCCCAGCCGTCGGATGGCCCGGGCCAGGGGCGAGACGCCGGACCTGTAGGCTGAAAATCCAATCAGATCTTTGAAATTATTAGATAACGTCATCGCCCGGCTTGTCCGGGCGACCCATGATCGCCCGCGCTGCAGAACGATCCACGGCGCCGCCGCGCCCTATCCTTCGATACGGAGATCATGGGTGGCCCGGACAAGCCGGGCCATGACGGTCGAGAGAGGGAGATGATTGAGTCACCTGCCTAGGCGGCCCCGACGCCCACCCCTCAGCTGCCGCGCGCCCTCAGATAGAGGCGGTGGCCGCGCACCTGGAAGGATTCCAGGCGGCCGAGGAAGGTCAGGCCGAGCAGGGAGCTGCTCATCGGCGCCTGGTTGATCACCATCGGCACGTCCGACAGGGCGATCGGGCCGACCACCAGGCTGTCGGCCTTGAAGGGCGCGCCATAGCCCACGCCGTTCGCGGTCTCCGCGGCCCGGTCGAACCTCAGGCTCGCGGGATCGACGCCCAGCCGTTCGGCGTCGGCGGGGCTGAGCACGGTCTCGCTGGCCCCGGTGTCGACCAGGAACCGCACGAGCTGGCCGTTGACCCGGCCGGTGACGAAGAAGCTGCCGTTGTCGTCGGCGCCGACCACCACCTCGTGGGCCGAGGTGGCGACCGGATAGGAGGCGGAGAAGGCGCTGCGCACATGCAGGCCCACGTCGCCGAGTTCGTCGCGGTAGGCGAAGCCCACGGCCAGGACCGCCAGTATGCCCACCCAGATCGCCACATGGCGCGCCTTCTCGCCCCAATCGAAACGGCGCCCGGTCAGGAGGCCCGTGGAGACCAGCGCCACCAGCCCGGCGGCGTAGAGCAGCCGGCTCCAGTCGTCGGACGAGCTGATCTGGCCGGGAAACGCCTTGAACAGCAGCATGACGCCGGCGGCCACCGCCGCCAGCATGGCCAGCCAGACCATCGTGCGGCCGCGCCGGGGCCGGGCAGGCGGCGGCGGTTCGACCTCCTCGCGGTCCCACGGGCCGCGCTCGGGCACGCCTCTAAGTCCCCGGGCCGTGCTGGAAGCTCTGCACGAGGCTTCCGGCCACCAGTCGCCAGCCGTCGACCAGCACGAAGAAGATCAGCTTGAACGGTAGGCTCACCACCACCGGCGGCAGCATCATCATGCCCATGCTCATCAGGACGCTCGCCACCACCAGGTCGATGACCAGGAAGGGGATGAACAGCAGGAACCCGATCTCGAAGGCGCGCTTCAGTTCCGAGATCATGAAGGCCGGGGTGACCACCTGCAGCGGCGTGTCGGCGGCGGTCTTCGGCATCGGGATCTTGGAGAGCTTGATGAACAGCGCCAGGTCGTCGCGGCCCACCTGCTGCAACATGAACTGCTTCACCGGTCCGCCGGCCGCGTCGAAGGCGGCGGGCAACTCCATCTGCTGGTCCATCAGGGGCTTGATCCCCTCGTCGTAGGACCGCTGCAGGGTGGGGCCCATGACGATGGCGGTGAGGAACAGCGCCAGCGAGATGATCACCGAGTTGGGCGGGCTCTGCTGCAGGCCGAGCGCCGTGCGCAGGAGCGACAGCACCACCACGATCCGCACGAAGGAGGTGGTCATGATGACGATGGAGGGCGCCAGCGACAGCACGGTCATCAGGCCGATCAGCTGCACGACTCGCTCGGTCAGGCCGGCGCCGGTGCCGAGGTTGATGTTCAGCGCCTGGGCGAGCGCCACGGCCGGGAAGGCGAGGCTGGCCAGGGTGATGAGGGCCGCCAGGCCCGCGGCGCGGCGCCACTCGTGCGCGGGCAGGGTGCGGATGGCCTTGAGGAGCTCGAGCATCAGGCGCGCGCCTTGCCGGCCCGCGGCGGGGGCGGCGTCATCGGCGGCTCCATGCGGCCCTCGCCCAGCAGGACCAGGCGCTCCTGGCCGTCGCAGGAGACGATCACCAGCCGCCGGGCCGGGTCGAGCACCAGGGTCTCGACCACCGCCAGCCGTCGGTCCTTCTTGGCGGTGGCGAAGCGCCCCAGGGCTTCGGGCCCGTAGCGGCGCAGCCCCACGGCGGCCAGGCCGATCAGCCCCAGGGTGAGGACCAGGGCGAAGACGGCTCTGGCGAAGTCGGAAATGTCCATGGCGCTTCTGCGGCTCGCGGGGCGGGATACGGCCCGCAGAAGACTTCGAGTCCCTTAAATCGGGGTTAACCCTGTTTCTTTACAGTGGGCCTCATGGACCTTGGCGACATTCCCCTCTTCGCGATGCTGAAGAGCCGGTTGGGGTATCTTTCCGACCGCCAGCGGGTGATCGCCGAGAACGTCGCCAACGCCAACACGCCCGGCTACCAGGCGCAGGATCTCAAGCCCTTCAGCTTCCACGCCCAGGTGCAGGCCGCCAGCGCCGCGGCCGGCTCCGTCGCCTCGGTCCCGGCCGGGACCATGGCCATGACCCGCCCCGGCCACATGCAGCCCAAGGGCGCGCGGCCCGGCGTGCGGGTGACCAAGTCGCCGGACTCCGAGATGACCCTCGACAAGAACGGCGTCGTCCTCGAGGACGAGATGGTCAAGCTGACCAGCACGCGGATGGAATATGACGCCGCCGTGGGCTTCTACCAGTCGTCGATGAACATGCTGAAGACGGCGATCCGTAAGCCCGGCGCCGGGGCCTAAGGAGCGACCTAGATGGCTGACAACCGGTCCATAACCAGCTCGACCCAATCGATCGCGGTCTCCGCGCTTCGCGCCCAGCAGGCGCGGATGCGGATCATCGCGGAGAACCTGGCCAACGCCAATTCCACCTCCAAGACCGCGGGCGGCGACCCCTATCGGCGCCAGGCGCCGGTGTTCGAGGCCACCAAGGTGGCCGGCGGGACGGGCGTGAAGATGGCCCGCGCCGAGCCCGACCGCGCGCCCTTCAACTCGACCTACGATCCCGGCAATCCGTCCGCCGACGCCACCGGCTATGTGAAGACGCCCAACGTCGATCCGCTGATCGAGGCGATGGACATGCGCGACGCCCAGCGGGCCTACGAAGCCAACCTCAACGTCATCGAGACCGTGCGCTCCATGGACCAGCGCACCCTCGACCTCCTGAAGCGCTAAGGCGGCCCTAAGCCATGATGACCGCACTTGCCGCCGCCAAGGCCTACGCCACCGCCCAGAAGGCCATCGCCGCTCCGCCTCCGGGCGCCGAGGCGGCCGCCGGCGGCGGCTTCGGCGACATCCTGAAATCGGCCATGTCCGACGTCATGAAGTCCTCCAAGAACGCCGAGGTCCAGATGACCAACCAGGCGCAGGGCAAGGCCCAGCTGATCGACGTGGTGACTGCGGTCTCCTCGGCCGAACAGAGCCTGGAGACCGTCATGGCGATCCGCGACCAGGTGATCAGCGCCTACCAGGAAATCATGCGGATGCCGATCTGACGGCATGAGCGGCCGATCGATGAAACGGTGGCCCGTCAGATTGCTCGCCGCTGTCTGCGCGCTCGTGGTCTGCCTCGGAGGTTATTGGGCCTATTGGGAGTGGCAAGCTGGCGGCTTCAGACCCCAGCCCCGGCTCGTGCGAGGCCTCGCCTTCGGGCGCAGCGAAATCAGCCTGAGGCTGCGCCAGCGCTACCCGATCGGTTCGGACGTGCAGCGACTTCAAGGCGATCTGGCGCATGACGCCTTTCAGGTTGCGTCCGCTCGTCAATCCGCGCGCGCCGAATGGGGAGACGGCGTTCCGTGTCGGTACTTTGTGCGGGTCGACTGGCGCGCAGACGGCAAGGGCCGCCTCGCATCGATCGAGGGCGACTACGAAAACGCCTGCTGGTAAAACCGAGCGGGAGCGATCGTCGAACTCATGCTAGGCCTAGCCCATGGCGGGGCCGGCGATCGAGCTTTCGGGGGTTGAGAAGCGCTACGGCGCGCACGCCGCCCTGGCCGACGTCAGCCTGTCGGTGGCGCCCGGCGAATTCACCGCCCTGGTCGGCGGCTCGGGCTCCGGCAAGACCACCCTGCTCAAGTCGATCAACCGCCTGATGACGCCCGACGCCGGCTCGGTGCGGGTGCTGGGCGCCGACGTGGGCGCCACCGAGCCGCACCTGCTGCGCCGCAAGATCGGCTATGTGTTCCAGGAGGTCGGCCTCTTCCCCCACCTGACGGTGGCCGAGAACATCGCCATCACGCCCAAGCTGCTGGGCTGGGACCGCCAGCGCATCGACGCGCGTGTCGCCAACCTGCTGGGCCTGGTCGACCTGCCGCTGGACGTCGCCGGCCGCCCGCCCGCGGCGCTGTCCGGCGGCCAGCGCCAGCGGGTCGGCGTCGCCCGCGCGCTCGCCGCCGAGCCCAAGCTGATGCTGATGGACGAGCCCTTCGGGGCGCTCGATCCCCTGACCCGCGACGCGCTGGGCTCCGACTATCGCGCCCTGCACGACCGGCTGGGCCTGACCACCGTGATGGTCACCCACGACATGGCCGAGGCGGTGCTGCTGGCCGACCGCATCGTCGTGCTGCGCGACGGGCGGATCGTGGCCGACGGCGCGCCCGCCGACCTCCTGGCCCGGGCTGAGGACGAGGGCGTCCGCGCCCTGCTCGAAGCCCCCAGGCGCCAGGCCGAACGGCTTCGCGCCAAGCTGGCGGCCGCCCGCCCGGATGGACCGGTATGAGCCCGCGTCTCGCCGCCGCCTTCGCCCTGCTGCCGGAATATCTCGGCTGGCACGTGCTGCTGAGCTTCAGCGCGCTCGTCCTGGGCGTGGCGATCAGCCTGCCGCTGGCGGTCGTGGCCAGCCGCAGTCCGCGGCTGCGCTGGCCGTTGCTGGCCGGCGCGAGTCTGATCCAGACCATCCCCAGCCTGGCGCTGCTGGCGCTGTTCTATCCGCTGCTGCTGGCGATCTCGGCGCTCAGCCTGGCGGCGTTCGGCCGGGGCTTCTCGGCGCTCGGCTTCCTGCCGTCGCTGCTGGCGCTGACCCTCTATTCCATGCTGCCGATCCTTCGGAACAGCGCGGCCGGGATCCTCGGCGTCGACGCAGCGATCAAGGAGGCGGCCGACGGGGTCGGCATGACCTCGCGCCAGCGGCTCTTCCAGGTGGAGCTGCCGCTGGCCGCGCCGGTGATCATGGCCGGCGTCAGGACCGCGGCGGTCTGGACCATCGGGGCGGCCACGCTCTCGACCCCGGTCGGCCAGACCAGCCTCGGCAACTACATCTTCGCCGGCCTGCAGACCGAGAACTGGGTCTATGTGCTGTTCGGCTGCGCGGCCTCGGCGGTGCTGGCGCTGGCCGCCGACCAGCTTCTGGGCCTCATCGAGGCCGGCGCCCGCAACCGCAGCCTGCGGCTGGCCGGCCTCGGCGCCGCGGGCCTGATCCTCGGCGTGGCCCTGGCCGTGGCGCCGCTCGCGGGCCTCGGCAAGGCCGGCTCCTATGTGGTGGGCGCCAAGAACTTCTCCGAGCAGTACATCCTGGCCGAGCTGATGGCGTCGCGGCTGGAAGAGGCCGGCGCCCAGGTAAGCCGCAAGGAGGACCTGGGCTCGGCGGTGGCCTATCGCGCGCTCGCCGCCGGCGAACTCGACGTCTACGTCGACTATTCCGGCACGCTCTGGACCAATGTCCTGAACCGCAAGGACAATCCCGGCCGCGCCGAGGTCCTGAAACAACTCACCGCCGAGCTGAAGCGCCGCGACGGCGTCGTGGTGCTGGGCTCGCTGGGCTTCGAGAACGCCTATGCGCTCACCATGCGGCCGGACCGGGCCAAGGCCCTGGGCGTCGCCTCGATCGCCGACCTGGCGCGAGAGGCGCCGAAGCTGACGCTCGGCTCCGACCTGGAGTTCCTCTCGCGGCCCGAGTGGAAGGCGGTGGAGAGCGCCTACGGCCTGAAGTTCAAGACCCAGCGCTCCTACCAGCCGACCTTCATGTACCGCGCCCTGATGGGTGGCGAGGCCGACGTGATCAGCGCGTTTTCGTCCGACGGGCGGATCGCGGCGAACCGGCTGGCAGTCCTCACCGACCCCAAGGGCGCCATCCCGCCCTACGACGCCGTGGTGCTGATCTCGCCGAAGCGGGCGGGGGACCGGCGGCTGGTTGCGGCGTTGAAGCCGCTCATCGGCAAGGTCGACGTGGCCGCCATGCAGGCCGCCAACCTGAGCGTGGACCGCGACCAGGGAAAGGCCAGCCCCGCCGAGGCCGCCAGGGCGCTGGAAAAGCAGCTCGGGCGCTGAACGGGCTCCCCAAAGCGCCGCAACCTACCTCCCCCGCGAAGCGGCGGGAGGGGGACCGTCGGCCGACCCCGGCGAAGGCCGGGGGAAGAGCCGATGGTGGAGGGGGCGAGCCTCACGCGCCGCATTTCCACCGCGATCAAGACGCCCCGCCTCAGCGCTGATGATGTTCGAACGACCCTGCCGGCCGCTCGCCCCCTCCACCATCCGCTCTTCGGCGGCTGGTCCTGCTCCCGCCGCTTCGCGGGGGAGGTAGCGGTTCCAGGGCGGACTTCGCCAAGGTCCGCAATGGGTGGGAAGCCGTCATCTGATGAACTAAGGTTTGCCGACTTTCGTACCGGGTAGGGCAGATGAACCAGGGCGGACCGGGTGACCATCCCCTCGATGACCTCATTAAGTGGGGGAAGCATCCCTTCCCAGCGGACATGCAAACCATGATCCTGAGGCTGCGAGAGGTTGTTCCGAGGTACTTGGATCGCGTGTCGTCAGCGGAGTATTTTGATTGGGCGGCGGGCCGGAACCTTGATGTCGGAAGGGATCACCTCCGGAAGCTTCTCGCGGAATATGAGAAAGACCTGAAGAAGCTGATCGGCGGCTGAGTGCAGCTATCAGCGGAGGGCGCGCTCTACCGTCAGTCCCTCGCCCGAAGATATGGCCGCGTTCGTGGGGTTCGTGTGGTTCGTGGACAATCAACCGGGCGCCTGCGGCGCGCCCGGTCCCCAACCGGCAATTTCTGCCGCCCCCGTAGCCATTCGTTAACCATGACGGCCGATGGTGGCGGGGTTCGCGTCAGCGCGAATTCGTCAAGCTTTCCCAGGTCTTCTGGCTTTCCAAGAGGTCTTCATGAACGGCGCCGAGGTTCTGGACGTCGGCCGCGACGCCATCTGGCTGACGCTCCAGCTGTGCGCGCCGGTGCTGATCGTGGGCCTGGTGGTGGGCGTGGGCATCGGCCTCCTGCAGGCCCTGACCCAGATCCAGGAAGCGACCCTCGTCTACGCCCCGAAGATCGTCGCGATCTTCGTCTCGCTCTTGATCTTCCTGCCGCTGATGGGGGCGCTGATGAACGGCTTCATGCACCACATCGCCGCCCGCATCGCCAGCCTCTAGCCGCGGGGCCGGACCGCGCGCCCCATGGAGCACTACGCCCCCGCCCAGCAGGTCTTCGCCGCCGGCCTGGTCTTCGCCCGGATGGCGGCGATCGTCATGCTGATCCCCGGGTTCGGCGAGACCTTCGTGCCGATCCGCATCCGCCTGTCCTTGGCCCTCACCCTGGCCTTCGTCCTGGTCCCGGTGATCGGCGGCGCGGTTCCACCGATCCCGGTGGCGGTCAGCGGCGTGGCCTTCGCGGTGATCAAGGAAACCGCCATCGGCCTGATGATCGGCACCATCCTGCGGATCTTCCTGTCGTCCCTGGCGGCGGCCGGCGAGGTGGTCTCGATCCAGACGACCCTAGGCTTCGCCCAGACCGCCAACCCGACCCAAGCCGCGCCCTCGACGACGCTGGGCACCTTCCTGGGGTTGATGGGCCTGGTGCTGATCATGAGCACCAACCTGCACCACCTGTTCCTGTCGGCGATCGTGCGCTCCTATACGATCTTCCCGTTCACCAAGGTCCTGCCGGTGGCCGACGCCGGCGCCCTGGCCATCCAGACGGTCGGCAAGTCCTTCGCGCTCGGGGTCCAGCTGGCCGCGCCGGTGGTGGCCTTTTCGCTGATCTTCAACATCGCCACCGGCCTGGTCGGCCGGGTGATGCCGCAGTTCCAGATCTATTTCGTCTCCTCGCCGCTGATGATCATCCTTGGCCTGTCGATCTTCGCCCTCAGCCTGGGGACCATCGGCATGGTGTGGATCGATCACTATCGCGACCTCGTCGCGCTGTTCGGCTAGCCCATGTCCGACACCAACGACTCGGCGTCCCGCACAGAAGAGCCGACACCGCGCAAACTCCAGCAGGCGCGCGATCGTGGCGAGGTGGTCAAGACCCCGGACCTGGCGGCGCTCGCCTCGCTCACCGGCGTGGCCGCCGTGGTGGCGCTCAGCGGCGGCTGGCTGTGCCGCAATCTCGCGGCCGCGCTCACCCCGTTCCTCGCCACCCCCGACAGCATGAGCTTCGAGGGCCACGACGGGGTGCAGATCATGCGCTCCACCCTGATGGCCACCGCGCCGTTCCTGGGCGCCGTCCTGCTGGCCGCCTGCGCCGCGGGCGTCGGCGGCAACCTGATCCAGACCGGCTTCATGTTCAGCCCGGAGCGGATCTCCTTCGACTTCAAGAAGGTCTCGCCGGCCGCCGGCTTCAAGCGGATCTTCGGCATCGACGGCTTCATGCAGTTCCTGAAATCGCTGCTGAAGGTGGCGCTGACCGGCCTCCTGGCCTGGTGGGTGCTCAACCCGCACATGACCGAACTGGAGAACCTCGCCGGCATGGATCCGATCGCCATGCTGGTCTTCGCCTCCGACATCCTGCGCCGCCTGGTGTTCGCGGTCGCCGCCTTCCTGCTGGTCGTCGCCGGGGCCGACTGGTTCTGGCAGCGCCAGCGGTTCATGCAGCGGATGCGGATGACCAAGGAGGAGATGAAGGAGGACTTCAAGCAGTCCGAAGGCGACCCGCACATCAAGGCCCGCCAGAAGCAGCTGCGCAACGAACGCGCGCGGCGCCGGATGATCCAGGCGGTGCCGGACGCCACCGTCGTGGTGATGAACCCGACCCACTACGCCGTGGCGCTGAAGTACGATGCCGGCGAGACGCCCGCGCCCCTCTGCGTCGCCAAGGGGATGGACAGCCTGGCGCTGAAGATTCGCGAGGTCGCCGAGGCTCACGGCGTGCCGGTGATCGAGGACCCGCCCCTGGCGCGCGCGCTCTACGCCACCGTCGATGTGGACGAAACCATCCCGCCGGCCCACTACGAGGCGGTGGCCAAGATCATCGGCTTCATCCTGAGCGCGGGGCGCAAGGCCGCGGCCCGCACGCTGCGCAACGGCGGCCTGTAACGCGATGACGCCTGTGAGAGAATGCCCGTGACCGATTCGCCGAGCCAACCTGTGGGCGAAGTCGCTCGGGACGTCCCCTTGCGCAAGGGGCGATCCAGGCAGGAGGCGCCGTTGCACGCCATGGCCGAGCCGGAGGTCCGCAAGCCGGGCAAGGGCCGGTTCAACGCGCTCATGGCCGCGGTGGTCTTCTTCTTCCTGATGGCCGTCGTCTTCGCGGCCGCGCCGGTGGTCAACGCGGGCCCGGCGACCCTGGCCGGCCTGATGCTGCTGATCGGACTGGCGGGCGTGGCCTGCCTGGGCCTCTTCGCCCTGCGGGGCTCGACCGAGACGCCGGCCGAGAGCCAGCCCGGCGCGGAGCAGCTGGTCGATGCGCTCAGCGAGCCCGCCGCCATCGCCGCCCCCGACGGGCGGGTGCAGGCCGCCAACGCCGCCTGGAAGTCGACCATCGGGCTGGGCGCGCGGCTGCCCAAGTCCGGCGCCTCGGCCTCCAGCCTGTTCGCCGCGCTGACCGCCGCGCGCCGGGGCGAGACCAGCCGGGCCGCCATCAAGACCGGCGGCGCCGAGCATGAGGTCATCGTCTCGCCGCTGGGCCCGCGCCGGTTCCTGGTGCGCCTGATCGGCCCCGGCGGCGGGGCGCTGGCCCTGCCGTCCGCGGCCATGGAGGTGCTGACCGCCTTTTCCGGCGCCGTAGCGCCGCCGCCCAAGGTGCTGGACGCCTTCGCCGCTGCCTCGCCGTTCGGCGCGGCCCTGCTGGACGGCGAAGATCCGTTCGAGGCCAAGATCGTCGAGGCCAATCCGGCGCTGAAGGCCGTGGCCGGCGGCGGCGAGAAGGGCCAGGCTTTCGGCGAGCTGATCGACCCGGCGAGCCGGCTCGACGCGGCCCAGAAGCTGGCCGCCGGCCAGGGCTCCGGCGCGCCGGTCGAGGTGCGCCTGGCCTACGACCCCGCCCGCATCGCCCACCTCTACCTGTCCAAGAGCGCCATGTCCGAAGAGGGGGGCCGCTGGGTGGCCTATCTGGTGGACGTCTCCGAGCAGAAGCAGATCGAGCTGCAGCTCGCCCAGAGCCAGAAGATGCAGGCCATCGGCCAGCTGGCCGGCGGCGTGGCGCACGACTTCAACAACCTGCTCACCGCCATCTTCATGCAGCTCGACGTGCTGGCCACCCGCCATCCGGTGGGCGACCCGTCCTACGAAGGCCTGAACGAGATCAAGCAGACCTCGACGCGGGCCGCCGACCTGGTGCGCAAGCTGCTGGCCTTCTCGCGCAAGCAGACCGTGCAGCGCGAGATCCTCGACCTCGGCGAGCTGATCAGCGAGTTCGAGGTGCTGTTGCGCCGGGTGCTCTACGAGGATGTCAAGCTCACCACCGACTACGGCCGCAACCTGCCGCAGGTGCGCGCCGACCGCGGCCAGCTGGAGACCGCGGTGATGAACCTGGCGGTCAACGCCCGCGACAGCGTCCGCGCCCATGGCGGCGGCTCGGTGCGCATCCGCACCGCGCGGCTCAGCCAGGAGCAGGCCCATGCGCTGGGCTATCCCAGCGCCCAGGGCGACCAGGCGATGATCGAGGTCTCCGACGACGGGCCCGGCATCCCGCCGGCGGTGATGGACAAGATCTTCGACCCCTTCTTCACCACCAAGCCGGTGGGCGAGGGGACGGGCCTGGGCCTGGCCACCGTCTACGGCATCGTCAAGCAGTCGGACGGCTGGATCAGCGTCGAATCCAAGCCCGGCGAGGGCGCGGCCTTCCGCATCTTCCTGCCGGTGCATGTGCCGGTCGCGGGCGCCGCGCCCGCGCCGGCCCCCGCCGCGCCCAAGCGCCCGGTGGCGCGCGACCTTTCCGGCGCCGGCCGCATCCTGTTCGTCGAGGACGAGGACGCGGTCCGCGGCGTGGCCGCCAAGCTCCTGCGCGCCCGCGGCTACGAGGTGATCGAGGCCGCCAGCGGCGAGGAGGCCCTGGCGCTCGCCGAGACCCACGCCGGGACCATCGACCTGATGATCTCCGACGTGGTCATGCCCGGCATGCAGGGGCCCGACCTCCTGAAACAGGCCCGCGGCTACCTGGGCTCGGCCCCGGTGATGTTCATCTCCGGCTATGCGGAGAGCGAGTTCTCCGACCTGCTGGAGGGCGAGGTCAACGTCTCCTTCCTGCCCAAGCCGATCGACATCAAGACCCTGGCCGAGCGCGTGAAGCAGGAACTGCAGAAGGCCGCCTAGGGTCGAATTCCTGTCAACTATTTGAATTTATTATAGATCGTCATGGCCGGACTTGTCCCGGCCATGACGATCATGGAATAGGATCGAGGACCCACCGAGCCTCAGCATCGCTGACGCTTGCCTTCGGACGCGGCCGCCGCCAAACATCCGGCGAACCCTGCCGAAGCCATCCGAAAGCCTGCCGTGCCGCCCGCCGATCCCCCCTCCGTCGCGTCGCCCAAGACCCTCACCGCCGTCCAGGTCTGGAACCTGGCCGTGGAGGCGCACCAGTCCGGGCGGACTGCGGAGGCCGAGCGCCTCTACCGGGCGCTGCAGGCGTCGCGCCCGTCCTCGCCCACGGCGCTGAACCTGGGCCTGCTGCTGGAGGATGGACGCCGCTGGGCCGAGGCCGAGACGGTCTATCGCGAGGCGCTGAAGCTGGATCCCGGCGATCCTGTGGCCCAGCGCCAGCTGGCCTTCCTGTTGCTGCGCCTGGGCCGCTATGCCGAGGGCTGGCCCTACTACGAAGCGCGCATGGTCAAGCCGGGCCAGAACCGCAAGCCGGCGCTCAGCTTCCCCGAGTGGCAGGGCGGGCCGGTGGGCTCGCTGCTGATCTGGCACGAACAGGGCCTGGGCGACCAGATCCAGTACGCCCGCTATGTCGCGCCGCTGCAGGCCCGCGGCGTCAGGGTCACGCTGATGTGCCTCCCGGCCTTGAAGCGGCTCTTCGCATCGCTGGGCTGCCCGGTCATCGCCGCCGAGGGCGAGGTGCAGATCCCTCCGCACGACGCCTGGATCCTGGCGGCGTCGCTGCCCTGGCGGATGGGAACCACGCTGGAGACCATCCCGCCGGCGCCCTACCTCCCGGGGCGCGAAGGCGGGACGGGCCTCGGCCTGCTCACCCGCGGCGCGCCCGGCCACCCGGACGACGCCAACCGATCGATGCCCGACGAGGCGGCGGCCGGGCTCGCGAGCCTGCCCGGCGTCCGCCGACTCGAGCGCGAGGCCACCGGCGCCCGCGACATGGAAGAGACCGCCGAGATCGTCCGTGGCCTGGAACGGGTGATCACCGTCGACACCGCCGTCGCCCACCTGGCGGGCGCCATGGGCAAGCCCTGCTGGCTGCTCCTGCCCTACAAGGGCGACTGGCGCTGGCTGACCGGCCGCACCGACAGCCCCTGGTATCCCTCGATCCGCATCTTCCGCCAGCCCGCGCCGGGGGACTGGGCCAGCGTCGTCGCCGAGGTCCGAGAGGCGCTGGGGGCGCCGGCGCCGTGACCGCCGTGGGCGCGATCGCCGGCGCGCCCGACGACTGGCCCGCGCTCGCCTATGACGACTGGGCCGACACCGCGGCCACCCTGCACATGTGGACGCAAGTCGTCGGCAAGGTGCGCATGGCGCTCAGCCCGCCGGTGAACCACTGGTGGCACGTGCCGCTCTATGTGAGCGCCCGGGGCCTCACCACCTCGCCGATCCCGGCGGGCGGCCGCAGTTTCGAGATGGTCTTCGACTTCCTGGACCACCAGCTGCGGGTCACCTGCAGCGACGGGCGCGGCGAGGCCGTGGCGCTGCGGCCGATAAGCGTCGCGCAGTTCTATCGCGAGGCCATGGCGGCGCTGGCCGCGCTGGGCGTCGAGCCGCACATCTGGACCACGCCCTGCGAGGTGGAGAACCCGATCCCCTTCGAGGCCGACGAGACGCATCGCGCCTATGACGCTCAGGCGGCCCAGCGCTTCTGGCGCGTGCTGGCGCGCGCGGACACGGTGATGAAGGACTTCCGCGCCCGGTTCATCGGCAAGGCGAGCCCCGTGCACTTCTTCTGGGGCAGCTTCGACCTGGCCGTGACCCGATTCTCCGGCCGCCGCGCGCCGCCGCATCCGGGGTCCGCCGTGCTGCCCGCCTCGGTCAGCGTCGAGGCCTATTCGCACGAGGTGTCGAGCTGCGGCTTCTGGCCGGGCGCGCCGGGCGTGGCGCCCCTGTTCTACGCCTACGCCTATCCCGAGCCCCCGGGCTTCGCCGACGTCCAGGTGCGCCCGACGGCGGCGCGGTGGGAGCTGGCGCTGGGCGAGTTCGTGCTGCCCTATGACGAGATGCGCCAGGCGGCCGATCCCGACGCGGCCCTGCTGGACTTCTTCCAGTCGACCTACGCGGCCGCGGCCGACCTGGGCGACTGGCCCCGCGCTGAACTGGAGCGATCATGAGCGAACCTGTCGCCGCCAAGCCTCACCTGCCGCTGTCGACCCTGATCGGGGCGGCGGTGGCCGCCGCGGCGGTCGGCGCGCTGGCCGTGGGGGCGGTCTCCATAGGCGCCCTGGCGATCGGCGCGCTTACCGCCGGGCGGGTGCGGATCAAGCGCCTGGACATCGACGAACTGCGCGTCCGCCGCATCGTGCAGCTGGGCGAGGACTAGGCTGGACCTAGCCCGCCGCCGCCGGCGCGGTCGCGGCATAGGGCGAAAGGTCGATGCCGGGATAGCGCAGGGCGACGTCCGAGAGGGTCTGGGCGTTCCAGTAGGGATCGCCGGGCGGCGGCCAGCCGAACAGGTCGCGCTGGCGCGGCGTCATCTTCACCATCGCCTCCTTCCAGCCTGGGTTCGGCGCGCGATCGGGCCAGGCGAGCTTGCCCTGCCAGCGCCACCCACGCGGCTTGAAGTCCACCGGCATCACGAACCGCGATCGCCCGGGCGCCGCGAAGTTCGAGCCGCGGTGGAAGACGTCGGTCTTGTAGATCAGCATCGAGCCGGCCGGGCCGGTCACCGCCACCTCGTCGGCGAAGAAGTCGCCCATCTGCGTCTGGGTGATCCCCAGCGGGATGTCGCGGGTCTTCTCCAGCGGCACGGCCTTGGTCGGCCCGTCCAGGTCCGTGACGTCGCTGAGCAGGATGAAACAGGTCATCTGCGGCATCAGCTGGTCGGCGCGGGGCACGACGATGGTGTGGTTCTCGTAGTCCCGGTGGTGCGGCTGGTCGTAGTCGATGGCGCCGGAGTACTTCGCCCAGAGTTCGACCTTGTAGCAGTCGATGTCCCTGGTCTGCAGGAAGCGCTCGGCCGCGTCGATCAGGTCCGGATAGACCGCCACCCGGTTCAGCGCCCAGGACGGGTAGGGGAAGAACCGCAGGCCCGCGAACTGGCTCCTGGCGAACTTCGGATAGGCCTCGGGGTTGGCGAAATAGTCCTGCGGCCGCGGGTAGATCTCCCACAGCGCGTCCTGCGCGTCGGCCAGGGTCTGGCTGTCGAGGAAGCCCTCCACCACGGTGAAGCCGCGATCGAAGACCTCGGCCAGTTGTTCGTCGGCGATCCGCATGGCGCCAGTGAACCGCCGTGCGCGGCCGCGCGCAACCGGCCTTGCGTCACGCCCCCGGGCGCGCGAGCCTTGGCCCATTAGAACAAAATGCATTTGGAGGACCGGTCATGAGTGAGCCCCGCATCAATCCCGATGGCCCGCTGAAGGGCCGCAACGCCCTGGTCACCGGCGCCAGCCGCGGCATCGGCGAGGCCATCGCCGCGCGCCTGGCCATGGAGGGCGCCAATGTCGTGGTCTCGGCGCGCACCGCCGAGGAAGGCGAGAGCCGCCTGCCGGGCACGCTCCAGGAGACCGTCGACCGCATCCGGCGGGCGGGCGGCCAGGCGACCTTCATCAAGGCCGATCTCGCCCAGGCCGCGGAGCGCGAGCGCCTCGTCGAGGAGGCGGTGGCGGCCTATGGCCCGGTGGACATCCTGGTGAACAATGCGGCGATCACCTACTTCATGCCGGTCGCCGACTTCCCGGAAAAGCGCTTCAAGCTGATGATGGAGGTGCAGGTCTACGCGCCCTTCCACCTGGCCCAGCTGGTCCTGCCGTCGATGCGCGAACGCAAGCAGGGCTGGATCGTCAACATCTCCTCCGGCGCCGGCCTCCATCCCAAGGCGCCCTATACGCGGCGCGGCGGCGGCACGGTCTACGGCATGTGCAAGGCGGCGCTCGAGCGGTTCACCACGGGCCTGGCCTCCGAGGTCTATGACGACGGGATCGCGGTGAACGTGGTCTCGCCGGGCCTGGTCGACACCCCCGGCGTGGCGGTCCACGGCCTGATCAACGAGGCCACCAAGGACCGCGTGCAGCCGATCAAGTTTATCGCCGAGGCGGTCTACCGCCTGGCGTCCGGCGATCCGAAGACCCTGACCGGGACGATAAACTATGCCGAGCCCTTCCTGAAGGAACAGGGCGTCGCCCCCGCCGAACTGGTCTGAGAAAGGCGTCCCATGATCGAACAGACCCTCGACATCCCCACCAAGGACGGCGCGACCACCACCTTCATCGTCCATCCGGAGCGGGACGGGGCCCACCCCGTGGTGCTGTTCTTCATGGACGCCCCGGCGATCCGCGAGGAGCTGCGCGACATGGCCCGGCGGATCGCCACGGCCGGCTACTACGTCATGCTGCCCAACCTCTACTACCGCTCAGGGGTGATGGAGCTGGCCGACCTGCCGAAGCTTGCCGACGCCGAGGCCCGCGCGCGGATGTTCGAGCTGATGGGCTCGCTGACCATCCCCAAGGTGATGGACGACGGCGATGCGCTGCTGAACTACGCCGACCGCGACCCGGCCGCCAGCAAGGGCAAGGTCGCGACCCTCGGCTACTGCATGAGCGGCCAGTACGCGATCAACTTCGCCGCGCGCTATCCGGACCGGGTGGGGGCCGCGGCTTCGATCTACGGCGTGCAGTTGGTGACCGACCAGGCCGACAGCCCGCACCTGGCGGCCCAGAAGACCAAGGCCGAGCTATACTTCGCCTGCGCCGAACACGACCCCTACGCGCCCTTGGAGATGGTCGAGGCGCTGGATCAGACCGTGAAGTCCAAGAACCTCAACGCCGAGGTCGAGCTCTATGAGGGTGTCCACCACGGGTTCGCCTTCCCGCAGCGCGGCGCGGTCTATGACAAGGCCGCGGCCGAGCGGCACTGGGAGCGGCTGTTCGCGCTCTGGAGGCGGCGGCTGGGCTGACTATTATGTTTCCTACCCGACATAATGTGAACCTAGGCTGAGCCATGGCGTTCAGGGCAGGCTCAGGCCACGGGCGATAGCTTGGGGTCGTGAATAAGGAACCTCCCCAAATGAAACGTCTGCTCACCGGCGCGCTCGCGCTCACCCTGCTCACCGGCACGGCGGCCATGGCCCAGCCGGACCGCCACGACGACCACGACGGCTACGCCCAGGGTCATGACGACCACCGCGACCGCCGCGACAACGATAACCGTGACAACGGCAACCGCGGCGGCGACAACCACGGCGCCGACCGTTCCCGCGAAGTCCATATGCGCAACGACGAGCGCCGGGCCGAGCACCGCTGGGCCCGTGGCGAGCGCCTGCCGAGCGCCTACTACCAGGACCGCAGCCACTACGTCGATTATCGCGCCTATCACCTGCGCGCCCCGCCGCGCGGCTACCGCTGGGTGCGGACCGAGGACAACAACTACGCCATGGTGGCCATCGCCAGCGGCCTGATCGCCTCGCTCATCGCCAACAACCGCTAAGGCGGCCTCGACGACGTCGAAGGGCCCTCCGTCGCTAGCGGCGGAGGGATTTCCTGTGGCTGCATTCACGTTGGGTGTGGCGATCGAAGCGCCCTCCCTTTCCCCTCGATGGGGAAAGGGTCGGGGATTGGGGTGTTCTCATGGCTTCCCAGCGATAGGCGCGATCGGCGCGGGCGCCCTTCGGGGCCGTCTTCATCCCAGCGGCCACACCCCATCCCAACCCTTCCCCATCGAGGGGAAGGGCTCTTGCAGGTGCGCTGCCGGGATCAACGCAAGTTCGGCGTCTTCGCCTGCGCCACGATCGGCGGGACGAAGCCGGGCTCCAGCGACTTGGCCGGATGCGAGCCGGTGACCATGCCCATGAAGCTCGGCCAGAGCTCGTAGCCCAGCAGCGCCTGGGCCCGGGGCGACATGGCCCGCACGACCTCCTTCGGCACGGAGAGGAAGAAGTTCTCCTGCGGCCGCGCCCAGCCGGCGCAGTACTGGTTGGTGAACGCCAGGCGCGGCCGGTCCGTGGTATTGGCTCCGCCCCGGTGCAGCAGCTTGCCCGGGAAGACGAAGGCCGCGCCGGCCGGGACTTCCATCGCAACCAGGTATTTCTCCAGCCCGCCCGGCTCGTCGCGTCGCCGGGCGATCTCGTCCTCGCCCCAGAGGTGGCTGCCCGGGATCACCTCGGTCGCGCCGTTGGCCTGGGTGAAGGCGTCGATCGCTCCGATCACCGAATAGCCGACCGCCGGGCTCGATCGCGGCTGGCGATAGAAGCCGTCGTCGGTGTGGATGGACTGGGCCGTCTCGCCCGGCGTCAGGTTGATGGCGTGGGTGGCCGAGAGCAGGAAGTTTCCCTCCAGGAAGCGGCTCAGCAGGGCCATCAGCCGGGGGTCGCAGGCCAGGTCCTCGAACACCTTGCCGCGCGCGACCAGGGTGTAGACCCGCTCGGTGGCGAAGCCCTCGAAGTCGTTGCGGCCGCGGTGCGCGCCCAGGAACGGCGCCAGCGCCGCGCGGAAGGCGGCGAGGCTGTCCGGCGTCATGAAATCCCGGATCACAGTGAAGCCCTGCCGGCGGATCTCGCCCGCGTGGGCGTCGGCGTCGAAGCGGGCGGTCGTTGCATCCATGTCGCGGCCTCCGAAGACCTATTGTAGCATGGCCCATCGCCGGTCCTGGAGCGCCGCACATGGCTGAACCGCTGAAGATCCGCCGTCTCGCCGGCGCGCTGGGCGCGGAGATCGCCGGGCTCGACCTAGCCCAGGAGCTGCCGGACGCGACCATCGCGGCGATCCGCCAGGCGCTGCTCGACCACCAGGTGATCTTCTTCCGCGACCAGGCGCTCACGCCCGAGCGCCAGACCGCCTTCGGCGCGCGCTTCGGGCCGCTCAACATCCACCCCTACGTCGCCGGCATGGCCGACCACCCGGCGGTGATGGAGGTGGTCAAGGAGCCGGAGGACCGCATCAACTTCGGCGGCGGCTGGCATTCCGACATGAGCTTCCTGGAGCATCCCGCCATCGGCTCGATCCTCTATGCGGTGGAGACGCCCGAGTTCGGCGGCGACACTCTCTTCGCCAGCCAGGCGGCGGCCTACGAGGCCCTGTCGCCGGGACTGCAACAGACGCTGGAG
>Ga0105240_10005541_pt1 | contig 18798 bp, 14 predicted proteins | sample KBSC54metaG_FD_80426 | JGI IMG/M metagenome (GOLD analysis project Ga0105240, IMG submission 80426) | Corn rhizosphere microbial communities from Kellogg Biological Station, Michigan, USA - KBS C5-4 metaG | ecosystem: Host-associated > Plants > Roots > Rhizosphere > Soil | place: Michigan, USA... | reverse complement strand
CGAAAGCGCGCGCGGTCACGTCACCGGCGAAGCGCTGTACACCGACGATCTGGCCGGCCGATTCCCCTGCCTGCTCCACGCCTGGCCGGTCATGGCGCCTCATGCGCACGGTCTGCTCACCTCGCTCGACGTCGCACCCGCCATGCAGGAACCCGGTGTGCACACCACGCTCACCGCGGCCGATGTGCCGGGCGACAACGATTCCGGCGCCAACCGCCACGATGAGCCGCTGTTCCCCACCGAGGTGATGTACCATCAGCAGCCCGTCGCTTGGGTCCTCGGCGAGTCACTGGAAGCGGCGCGCCGCGGAGCCGAGCGTGTCCGTGCCACCTACCAATCCCTGCCCGCCCTACTCAAGGTCACCGACGCCGTCGCCGCCGAGAGTTTTCACGCCGGCCCGTTGCGGCTGTATCGCGGCGACCCGGAAGGCGGCCTGCATCGCAGTCCGCACCGTCTGGACGGCAGCTTCGAAATCGGCGGCCAGGAGCATTTCTACCTGGAGACCATGGCGTCCATCGCGTGGCTCGATGAAGCCGGCGGCGTGTCGGTCCACTCTTCCACGCAGCATCCCAGCGAGACGCAGGAAATCGTCGCGCGCGCCCTCGGACTCCCGCGGCACCAGGTCACGGTCGAATGCCTGCGCATGGGCGGCGCGTTCGGCGGTAAGGAAGTGCAGGCGAATCCGTGGGCGGCCATCGCGGCGCTCGGCGCGTGGAAGACGCAGCGGCCCGTCCGCGTGCGCTTGCCTCGTGCGCTCGATATGGCGCTCACCGGCAAGCGCCATCCTTTTCTGGCGCGCTACTCCGCGGGGTTCGACGACGAAGGTCGCCTCCTCGCGCTCGACGCTTCGCTGTATTCCGACGGCGGTTGGAGCCTCGACCTCTCCGAGCCTGTTCTGTGGCGCGCCATGTTCCACGTCGACAACGCCTACTGCCTGCGCAACGTCGCCGTGACGGGCTTCGTCTGCAAGACCCACAAGACCTCGCAAACCGCCTTCCGCGGCTTCGGCGGACCGCAGGGCATGCTGGTGATCGAAGACATTCTCGATCGCATCGCGCGCCGCCTGTCCCTGCCGCCCGAACTCGTGCGCGAGCGCAATTTCTACCGTGAAGGCGACGCGACGCACTACGGCCAGCCCGTGAGGGACGCAGGCCGCATCGCAACCATCTGGCACAATCTGCTGCAGACCAGCGACTTCGCCGCGCGCCGCGACGCCATCACGCAATTCAACGACGCGCATCCGCATGGCAAGCGCGGACTCGCCATCACGCCCGTGAAATTCGGTATCTCCTTCACCGCCACATTCTTCAATCAGGCCGGCGCGCTCGTGCTGATTTATCGCGACGGCAGCGTGCAGGTAAATCACGGCGGCACCGAAATGGGGCAGGGCCTACACACCAAAATCCGCCAGATCGCCGCCGACAGTCTCGGACTCCCGCTCCAATCCATCCGCATCATGCCGACCCGCACCGACAAGGTGCCCAACACATCGCCCACCGCCGCATCGGCCAGCACCGATATGAACGGCGCGGCCGTCGCGGACGCCTGCCGCCAGTTGCAAAAGCGGCTGGCCCCCATCGCGGGCGCGATGCTTGGATGCGCTCCCGAAGCCGTGACTTTCTCCGACGGAGCCGCCTGCGTCGTCGGTGATCAGGTGCAATCGATTCCGTTCGCAAAGGTCGTCGAAGCGGCCCACCGCCAGCGCATTCCGCTGTTCGCGCAGGGCTACTATCGCACCCCCGGAATCCACTTCGATCAGCAGACCGGGCGCGGCGAGCCCTTCCACTATTTCGCCTATGGCGCGGCGGTCACGGAAGTCGAACTCGACGGCTTCACGGGCGAGCATCGCGTTCTCCGCACGGACATCCTCCAGGACGTAGGCGACTCCGTCTCGCCGCTGATCGATCGCGGTCAGATCGAAGGCGGCTTCATACAGGGACTCGGCTGGCTCACGCTCGAAGAGTTGCTCTGGGACGCGCAGGGCCGCGTCGCGACTGCCGGTGCGTCGACCTACAAACTGCCGTCGTGGTCGGAGTTGCCTGAGGTCTTCAACGTCGCCTTCCTGGAGCGCGCCACCGAACCCGGCGTGATCTTCGGTAGCAAAGCGATCGGCGAGCCGCCTCTCATGCTCGCCATCTCCGCGCGCGAGGCCATCCGCGACGCGATCTCGGCATTCGGGCCCGGCGGCGTCATCGCACTCGATAGTCCGCTGACTCCCGAACGCATCTTCTGGGCAATCGAGAAACTGCGGACCTCTCTGAACATCATGGTCCCGCCGGCGGCCGGAGCGACTCGCGCGTGACCGTCACCGATCTCGGTGTCCTGCCGCGCGAGCAATTCGTGGCAGCTCTCGGCTTTATTTTCGAAGACTCTCCCTGGGTCGCGGACCGCGCCTGGACACACCGGCCGTTCGACTCTGTGCAAAAACTGCACGCCGCGATGACCGGCGAGGTCGAGCACGCCACTCGCGGCGAGCAACTGGCGCTCCTGCGTGCCCATCCGGATCTGGGTGAACGCGCTCGTATGAGTGACGCCTCCGTCGGCGAGCAGGCCGGCGCGGGCCTGGATCGCCTGACCGCTGACGAACACGAGAAGCTGCGTTCGTGGAATGAGGCCTACCGCCGGAAATTCGGCTTCCCGTTCCTGTTCGCCGTCAAAGGCGCCACAAAGCGCGATATCCTAATATCCCTGGAACAGCGGTTGCACGCGACCGCGGACCAGGAGTTTCAATACGCGCTGCAACAGGTTTACCGGATCGCGTGGTTCCGGCTGGAGGCCCTCGTCCAGCCTGAGAAAGGAGGAAGCTGATGCGCCAGTTCGCTACAGGTTGGAAACGGAATTACTATGGCAAGGCCGACGTGATCGCATACCGGCTGCATCGCGACGGCAATGCGCCGCCCGGTCAGTCGCCGGTCTTCGGCGCGAACGTCACGATGCTGCTCTACGGCGACGCCTTCTGGCCCACTTACACGAGTGGCGACAACACGGGCCTGGTGGCCACGGACTCGATGAAGAACTTCATCCAGCGCGAGACCTTGAATTTCGACGGCGCGGCTATGGAGCCGTACTGCTTCTTCCTGGCCGACAAGTTCATGCGCACCTATCCGCACACCGAAGGCATTCAGGTCTCCGCCACGGACATTCCATACGAGACGATCGCCGCGGGCGGCGTGGCGTTTGCGCCCCGTGGTGCGGATTGCGCGCACGCTAGCGTGGAACTCACGCAGACAGGCATCGCCCAGGTGCGTGGCGGCATCCGCGGGTTCAAACTGCTGCGCCTCGGCGGCAGCGCATTTCATGGCTTCGTGCGCGATCAGTACACCACGCTGCCCGACATTCACAATCGCCCGCTGCACATGTGGCTCGACCTCGACTGGGCGTACGGCGACACCGCCGCAGCGCTCGGCGGCGACACGGCGCCGCAGGTGCGAACCCTCGTGCACGATGTCTTCCACGGCTTCGAATCGGGCAGTATTCAACAGGTGATCTATCAGATCGGCACGCGCCTGCTGGAAGAGTTTCCGGCCATCGCGGAGGTCAACCTCGAGGCCAACAATCGCACCTGGGACACCGTCGCGGAACAGGGCGACATCGGCGTGTTCACCGAGCCGCGGCCGCCGTATGGCGTGCTCGGGTTGTCGCTGAAGAGATAACCATGGCCAGGCTCTCCACCCACGTGCTCGATACGTCTCGCGGCAAGCCAGCCGCGGGTGTCGAGATTCGCCTCTACCGCGACGGCGAGCTAGTGGCAAGCGCCGCGACCAATCAGGACGGCCGCACCGCGCAGCCGCTCCTGTCGGGCGACACTATCGCAGCCGGCACGTATCAACTCGAGTTCGCCGTTGGCGCGTACTTTGGTTCGTCCGAATTTCTAGACGACGTGGTGGTCCGGTTTCGCATCGCCGACCCCGCCGCAAACTATCACGTGCCGCTGCTGATTTCGCCGTTCGGCTACACCACCTACCGGGGATCGTAATGGCGTCGTTCCTCCAGCAGGCTCGCGAGGTAGTGCGCCGCTGCCGCAGGCTGGCGCGATGCACCGAAGAACCGGGCCGCATCACCCGCACCTTCCTCTCCCCGCCAATGCACGAGGTTCATTCTCTCGTGCGTGGCTGGATGGAGGAAGCCGGCATGCGCGTCGGGGTGGACGGCGTCGGCAACATCCGCGGCGTGTACGGCGAGGGTCCGCGCCTGATGATCGGCTCGCATTTGGACACGGTGCCGAACGCCGGCGCCTTCGACGGAATTCTCGGCGTCATGATCGGTATCGCGCTGGTCGCCCGCCGGCCGCCGTGTGCCGTCGAGGTCGTGGGATTCTCCGAGGAAGAAGGCGTCCGCTTCGGTGTGCCGTTCATCGGCAGCCGCGCGCTGGTGGGTCGGCCCCTAAAGGCGCTTGCGGTGCGCGAGGCCATCCGTGCATTCGGCCTCGCCGGCAAGGCGACGCTTCCCCGCGACGTCAAGGGCTATCTGGAATTCCATATCGAGCAGGGTCCGGTGCTGGATAGCAAGAATCTGCCGCTGGGCGTGGTCGAGTCGATCGTTGGGCAGGCGCGTTACGACGTGCGCTTCGAAGGCAGTGGGAATCATGCCGGCACGACTCCCATGAACATGCGGCGCGACGCCTTGGTTGAGGCGGCCCAATGGATCGGACTGGTGCAGCAGACCGCGCGCACGATCCCCGGACTGGTCGCCACTGTCGGCAAGTTGCGTGTCGAACCCGGCGCAGCCAACGTAATCCCCGGGCTTGTTCACGCCACCCTCGACATTCGCCATGCGGACGACGCCATTCGCGACCGCGCCGCGCAACAGATACTGAAAGGCACGCAATGGGAGGAGCGCTCGAAGCAGGATGCTGTCCCGACGCACTCCGGCGCGCTTGCGGCTGCAGTGAAGGCCGCCGGCTACCGCGTCCATCGCATGGTCAGCGGCGCCGGCCACGACGCCATGATTCTCGCCGAGAAGGTCCCCGCCGCGATGCTTTTTCTGCGAAGTCCCGGAGGCATCAGCCATCACCCCGACGAAGCGGTGCGGGTCGAAGATGTCGCCGCCGCGCTCGCAGTCGGCGCGCGCTACCTCGACACATGGAGGCCCGCATGATCCCTGCAGTGCCCCATAACCAGCCGTGCCCCGGCGCACCCCTGGACACATGTACCGCCAGTATCGTGGCAATGTGGGGCAGACCCCTTGGTCTGCGCGGGACGCCCTCGTCCCGCTCTTCGTTCCCAGAATTAGTCTCCGCACAAGCGGGGCCGTCCCGCGCCGCATCCGCAGACCCCCGGAGGCCCGCATGATTCTTCGCGGCGGCACCATCGTCACCACCGAATCCATCTTCCCAGCCGATATCCACGTAGAGGACGGCCGCATCGCCGCCATCGCGCCCGACCTTCCGGCGCAAGGCGATGAGATCGATGCACGTGGACTCACCATCTTTCCCGGCGTCATCGACGTCCACGTCCACTTCAACGAACCGGGCCGCACCGAATGGGAAGGCGCCGCCACCGGCAGTTCCGCGCTAGCAGCCGGCGGCGGCACGCTCTTCTTCGACATGCCGCTGAACTCGTCGCCCTGCACCGTGGACGCGGCCGCGTTCGACGCCAAGCGGGCTGCCCTGGAGATCTCGTCGCACACCGACTTCGCCCTCTGGGGCGGCCTCATCCCGGGCAACCGCGATCGGCTGGACGAATTGGCCGACCGCGGCGTCATCGGCTTCAAAGCCTTCATGGCCGATTCCGGCCTGCCAGAATTTCCGCGCGCCGACGATCGCACGCTCTATGAAGGCATGCGCACGGCCGCGCGACTGCGTCTCCCCGTCGCCGTCCACGCCGAGAACAACGACCTGGTGTCGGCGCGTGGCACCTCCATCCGCGACTATCTCTCGTCGCGCCCCATCATTGCGGAAGTCGAAGCCATCCGCCGCGCCGCGATCCTGGCCAAAGAGGCCGGAGCCAAGATCCACATCGTCCACATCAGCAGCGGCCGTGGAGTCGCCGAAGCCCTGGAAGCGCGAGCGTCGGGCGCCGACATCTCGATCGAAACTTGCGCCCACTACCTCTACTTCACGGGCGAGGACATGGAGCGCATCGGCGCGGTCGCCAAATGCGCGCCGCCCCTGCGCCCTGCCGTCGAACGCAATTCGCTCTGTGCCCTCCTCCTCCGCGGCGACATCGACATCGTCGGCTCCGACCACTCGCCCGCGCCTCTCTCCATGAAGCAAGGCGACAGTTTCTTCGCAATCTGGGGCGGCATCGCGGGAGTACAATCCACCCTCGCAGTCCTGCTGGATCGCGGCTGTCCGCCCCAGCGAATCGCAGCCGTAGCCGCCGCGAACCCGGCTGCCCGCTTCAACATCGCCCGCAAGGGCAGCATCACCATCGGCAATGACGCCGATTTCACCCACGTCGATCTCGACAGCAATTACACGGTCACACCGGACAGCTTGTTCCAACGCCACGGACTGAGTCCCTACATCGGCGCGCAATTTCGCGGCGTCGTGCGGCGCACCATTCTCCGCGGCGAAACGATTTTCCGGGATGGAAAGATCGCGGGCGCACCCCGCGGCAGATTGGTCACACCTCATGCAACAACTCGGATACACACGTAGCTCCTGCAAACGGGATCATCTGTTACTCACGGCCGACACGTTCGTGCGCGCGCCGCTGCCCGGCATGCAAAAGGCGGCCGCCATCGTTCATGTGTCCCCCGCCGCCGGCGCGGCTTTCACCCAATACACCGTCGAGTTCGAACCCGGCGGCAGCATGGCACCATCGCCGCATCAGCGCTTCCTGTACGTGCTGGACGGCGCGGTCACCATCGGCGCGCAGACGCTCACCGCCGATGAGTACGCATACCTGCCGCCGGACCATCCCGATCCCATCACCGCTGCGTCTGCCGCGCGGACCGCTGTTATCGAGAAAACGTACATCCCGCTCCCCGGCGTGACACCTCCCGCAGTGCTGATCGCGAACGAGCGCGAGATCGCACCCGCGCCCCTGAATGGCGACCCCGACCTGCAGGTCCGCGCGCTCATCCCCGCTTGCCCCTCGTTCGATTTCGCCGTGAACACCATGGAGTATCAACCTGGCGCGGCCCTCTCCATGATCGAGATTCACGTGATGGAGCACGGCCTGCTCATGTTGGCCGGCGGCGGCATCTACCGGCTCGGCGACTCCTGGTATCCGGTCACCGCGGGCGACTTCATCTGGATGGCGCCTTACTGCCCGCAGTGGTTCGGCGCGCTCGGAAAAACGCCGGCGAAATATCTTATCTACAAAGACTGGAACCGCCACCCGTTATGAGTCTGCAGAGCGAACTCGAAACTCTGGCGACGTTCACTGACGCTCCGCCGCCCGCCGTCACCCGCGTCGTCTACTCCGCCACGGATCTCCGTGCCCGCGAGTACGTGAAAGGCCTCTGCACCGCCGCCGGACTCGCCATCCGTGAGGACGCCGCCGGCAACATCTTCGCCCGCTGGCAGGGCGCCGACCCGGCCCTCCCCGCCGTCGCCACCGGATCCCACATCGACGCCATCCCCAATGCCGGCGGGTACGACGGCACCGTCGGAGTCCTCGGCGGACTCGAGGCCATCCGCATTCTGCAGCGCACCGGCGCCCGTCCGCGGCGGTCCATCGAACTCGTCATCTTCTGCGCCGAGGAGCCCACGCGCTTCGGTATCGGTTGCTTCGGCAGCCGTCTGCTTGCCGGCCTGCTCGACCCCGCCACCTTGCGCGACCCGGACGGCCGCACGCTCGACGATTGGCGCACGGCCGCGGGATTTCACGGCGACCTCGCACATGTCCGCCTGCCCGCCGGACGCTACTCGGCGTTCGTCGAACTGCATATCGAACAGGGTCCGCTGCTTGAGCAGTCCGGCGTACCGTTGGGAATCGTTACCGCGATCGCCGCGCCGGCCAGTTTGCGCCTCTGGATCGAGGGCGAGGGTGGCCACGCCGGAGCTGTTCTGATGCCGCAGCGCCGCGACGCATTCTGCGCGGCCGCCGAGATCGTGCTGGCCGAAGAGGCCGGCGCGAAAGCCACTGGCGCAATCGACACCGTGGCCACGGCCGGCATCTGCGAAGTCTTCCCAGGCGCCATTAACAGCATCCCCAGCCGCGTTAAGTTGGAACTGGATGTCCGCGATATCGATGAAGGCCGCCGCGACGCCGTACTGGCCGCAATCGATCGCGCTTGTGAGGAAGTGGCCGCCCGCCGCGGAGTGACCGTAAGGAAGGAATTGATCAATAGGGATGCGCCGGCCCACTGCGCCCCGCTGGTGATCGACGCGCTAACCAGCGCGGCGGAACGGTGCGGCCTGGCCTACCGGAAGATGGTGAGCCGCGCCTATCACGACTCGCTCTTCATGTCGCGAATCGCGCCCACGGCCATGCTCTTCATACCCTGCCGGGGCGGTGTCAGCCACCGCCCCGACGAATTCGCCACGCCGGAAGCCATCGCCTCCGGCGCGCGTGTGTTGTCTGAAACGCTCGCCCTACTTTCCGACCTCTAAAATCGTGAACGAGTCCGGCACCATCGGACCGCGTCCGCCGCGTCCACCCTTCTTGGTCGGATCGGGCGGTGTAGCCGGAGCCGGCGGCGCGCCGTACTCGGCCGCGATGAGAAGCAGGTGTCCCGTCTTGTCATCCAACGTCAGCGTCTTCGCGCCGGTCATGGTCTTCAGCGTCTGTTCCTTCGCGAAGGTCGTCGGGCTATTCTCCTTCACGACCGTCATCGTGCCGTTGCCCTGCGAACTGAACGCCTCCATGGTCTTCGGATTGAACACCGCGCCGTCGCTGCTGCCGTCCAGCGGAATCGTTTCGAGAATCTTGCCATCCTTCGCGCTGACGATCACCATGTTCTGCGGATTGCGGCAGGCCGCAAACAGCACCTGATTCTTTACGTCGAGCGCCAGGCCCGCGCAGCCGTCGCCCTTATCGCCCAGGTCGTAATGCGTCTTCACCGTCATCGCCTTCGCGTCGACTACGGCGATGTTGTGGGCATCCTCGATATCGATGAAGATCGTGCCCTTGCCATCGGTCGCGGCCTGCTCCGGTGCGCCGCCCAGGTCCTCTATCGTTCCTACAATCTCCCCATCGGCCGCATTGATGATGGTTGCGTGCGGCTTCGCGTGACTCAGGATGTACACGCGATCGTTGTACGGATCGTACAGGTAGCCGTCGGGATTACCCTTCACGTCGATGGTCTTGATGGTCGCCATCGTCTTCGTGTCGAACATGATGACCGGGTTGCTGCTGGTGAATCCGTGATTCGATTTCGGCGATGCCGTCGCGCCGTGTACCCGCATCGCGTTCGGAATCTCGCCGACCTTTTCCAGATTGTCCAGGTTGTACACCATCACGCGTCCCGGATTGCCGCTGCGTCCCACATACAGCTTGCGACCGCCCGACTCGGCCGTGACGTAATCGAAGCCGCCCTCGCCGCCCACCTTCGCGGCCTTCAGGATCTTGTAGGGCCCGTCTTGTTGCGAAAACCCGGCGAGGGCCGCAGCCAAGGCCAGGAGAATGGCTTTCCGTGTCGTCATTTTGTGCACTCCTTACTTTCCGACTACCAATACGTGGAAGCTATCGGGCAGCACCGTGGCGCGGCCTTTCTTGCCGTCCTTGGCCGGCGCCGCCGGACCATATTCCGCGGCCAGCAGAAATATCTTATGCGTCTTGTCGTCCACGACCATGGTGCGCGCGCCGCGCTCCGTCGTAACCGTGTCGACCGTTTCGTACTTGCCGTTCACCTGCTTGATAATGCTCAGCGTACCGTCGCCGTTCGAGCTGAATGCCAGTCCGGTGCCCGGATCGAAGCCCGCCGCGTCGGGACCGTTGCCGATCGCCGGCGTCGCCACCACCTTGAAACTCGGGATATCGGTCACCGCCATCACCTTATCGCAGACCGAAAACAGCTTCTTGTTTTTCACGTCGATCGCGAGGCCGCTCGGTCCTTCGCACGGCAGGATCGACGCGCGCCGTGTCACTTCCATCTTGGCCGCGTCGATTTCCACGACCTCGTTCGATGCCTCGATATTGACGTAGAGTTTGCCCGCGCCATCGCCCACGCAGAACTCGCCGTCGGAGCCGATCTGAAAGCTCTTCAGCACTTCGCCGGTCTTCGCGTCGATCGCGGTTGCGTCGGTGCCGCTGTGATTGATGGCGAACACACGCTTGGTCTTGGGTTCATAGCAGACCGCATCCGGACCCTTGCCCGCCGACGGCTCACCGCTTTTGGCGAGCGATTTCAAATCGAAGATCGTCACGCTGTTGGATGAGCCGTTGGTGATGTATCCCTTGCCAAGATCTTGCGCCAGCGCGATTCCATGCACGCGGTGCAATCCCGAAATCGTGCCGAGATTCTTGCCGGAATCCGCATCCAGCACTTCCACGGAACTGGCATGCGAGACGTACAGCCGGCGCGCCGCGCTGTCGATCGCCACATAATCCCAGCTTCCTTCGCCGCCAATCTTGTACTTGGTGAGAATCTTGTAGCCCTCCGCGGCGAACGCTGAAGCCACCACCAGAGCGATCATCAGAAACTTTTTCATCTCTCCTACTCCTTTTCGTTACGCGTCCCGGCCGCCCAAATAATAGCGGACTGCCGGGGTTACCACCAGTGAAAGCACCATCGAAGCAGCGATCCCGCCGATCACCGCGATTGCCAGGGGTTGCAGCATTTGCGATCCGGCGCCCCAGGCGAACGCCAGCGGCAGCATGCCCGCCACCGTCGCCAGCGCTGTCATCACGATCGGGCGCAGCCGCCGTTCGCCTGCGCGAATCATACTCTCTTCGGCCGGCACGCCGTCGCCGCGAAACTTCTGGTCGGCGTCCAACAGCAGAATTCCGTTCTTCGCCACGATGCCGATCACCATAATCAGCCCCATGAAAGATGACAGGTTGAACGTGGTCTTCGTGATCAACAGCGCCAGGAATACGCCGCTCGTCGAGAGCAGCGCCGACGAGAGCACCGCCAGCGGCGAGGCGAAATTGCCGAACTCGAACAACAGCACGATGAACACCAGCACGACCGCCAGCACCAGCACGAACGCGAAATCCTTGAACGACTTCTGCTGCTCTTCGAACGTGCCGCCGTACTGCACGCGAATGCTCGGCGGCAGCTTCAAATCTGCGATCGCTTGCTGCACCCGCTTCATTCCGTCGCCCAGGTTGATGCCTTCGAAGCGCGCCGTCACTTGCACGTCACGCTGCAGATTCTCGCGCCGGATCTCGTTCTGTCCCGGATTCTCCACCATCTGCGCCAGCGAGCCCAGAGTTGCGGTCTTGCCCGTTCCGCTCACCAGCAGCGTGCTGCGCATCGAGTCGAGCGTCTGGGGGGTGCCATGCGGGAAGCGCACGCGAATCGTATACGCCCGATCGTTCGCCACCACAGGATTGGCCGCCGGCTCGCCCTGCAACACCGCGCTGGCGTCCAGTTCCAGTTCCTGCGCAGAAAAGCCCGCGCGCGCCGCGGCAACCGGATCCACGTTGAAGGTCCGCGCCGGACCGCTCACCGTGTTCTCGATCCCGTTGAGCACGTCCACTACGCCGGGGATCTTCTTAATGGTGTCGCCAACCGACGTAGCCCACTGCGTCAACAGCGCCGGATCCTGCGAGAACAATTTGATCACCACCGGTTCCGGCGCGCTGGTCAAATCGCCAATCATGTCCTGCAGCAGTTGCGGCAATTCGATATCGCAGACCGGTTCGGCCTTCTTGATTTTGTCGCGCACCTCGGCGATCACGTCCAGGCCGCTGCGCTTCCGATTCTTCTTCAGCTTCACCGAGATATCGCCGGTGTTGGCTTCGGTCACCTGCGCCAGACCCAACTGCAATCCCGTGCGCCGCGACGTGCTTTCCACTTCCGGGGTCGCGCGCAGAATTTGCTCGATATGCGTGACCACGCGATTGGTCTCCGCCAGCGAAGAGCCTGCGGGCATGATGTAATCCACGATGAAGCCGCCCTCGTCCATCTCGGGAAGCAGGTCGCTGCCGGTATTCGAGTAGCAGACATACGTGACCGCGATCAGCACCGCCGAGAAGATAGCCAGCACCCACTTGTGCTCCAGTGCTATTCGCAGCGTTCGCTCGTACACGCGCATGATGCGCGGCGAAACCGTCTCGTGATGCGCCGCGGCTCTTCCCGAGCGGCTGCGAATCAGGTAGTGACTCAGTGTCGGCGTCCAGGTGAGTGCCAGCGCCAGCGAAGTCAGCAGCGACGCGCCTACCGTCACGGCCAGCGCGCGGAAGAATACGCCGTTCACTCCGGCGATCGAAATCAACGGCAGGAACACCACAATCGGGGTGATCGTTGACCCCACCAGCGGCACGCGGATTTCGTGAATCGCATTCCGGATCGCCTCGGCGCGCGACTGTCCGGCATCGCGGTGCATGACGATGTTCTCTACCACCACAATCGCGTCGTCGATCACCAGTCCGACCGCCGCTGCCAGTCCGCCCAGCGTCATCAGGTTGAATGTCTGGCCCATCGCACGCAGGATGATGAACGTCACCGCGATGGTCGCCGGGATCACGAGGCCCGCCACCAGCGACGTGCCCCAATCGCGCAGGAAGAGCACCATGATCAGCGATGCCAGTACCAGCCCCAACAGGATGGCGTCGCGCACACTGGTGATCGATTCCACCACGATCTCCGACTGGTCGTAGAACGGCCGCAGGTCGATGCTCTTCGGCAGTTCCTTGCGGATCTGCGCAATCTCATCGCGAATGGCACTCGCCACTGTCACCGTATTGCTGGTGGGCTGGCGGTTGATGTTCAGCAGCACCGCCGGCTTGGCGTTCGCCGTCACCACCGTGTACACCGGCATTTCCGACGGACCCACATTCGCCACATCGCCGATCCGCACCGGCGCGCCCGCCGGGGTCGTCTTAATCACGATGTTGGCGATCTCCGGGGGCGTGCGCGTCTGGCCACTCACCAACCCGAGAATCAACTGATGATTCTCCTCGATCAGGCCCGGCGAGTCGACCATGTTGGTATGGCTGATCGCGTCCAGGATATTCGGAATCGTTACCGCGGTCTGCACGAGTTTTCCCGGATCGGGCTGTATCTGGAACTCCGGCACCTTGCCGCCCTGCACGATCACGGTCGACACGCCGGGCTGCCGGTTAAGCCGCGGCTTGAGTTCGTAATTCGCCATCTCCCACAGCGCCGTCTGCGAGATCTTGTCCGACGTCAGACTGTAGCCCATCACCGGAAATGCCGCGAAGGTCAGACGATTCGCCGTGATCTTGGCAGTGGAAGGCAGCGACGATTGCGCGCGCGCCAGAGCCGCATTGACCAGTTCCAGCGTGCGATACATGTCCACGTTCCAGTCGAAGAATAGATCGACTTCGGCCGTGCCGCGGCTGGTGATCGACCACAGATGATCGAGTCCTTGGACCGTATTCACCGCGTCCTCGATCGGCTTAGTGACCGTGACCAGCATCTGGTCGATGGGAAACACGCCGTTGTCCACGCCGACCACGATGCGCGGGAAATCCGTCTCCGGAAAAACTGCCACGGGAATCGTGAACGCCAGGTAGATGCCGACGGCGACCAGCGTCAGAATGACGAAAATGATGGGCTTTCCGTGGCGCGCCGTCCAGTGCGGCGTGTCCCCATTGGCCGGGGGTGTGGGAATCGAAGGGTCGCTCATTTCTTCGGTTTCGCTTCGTCCTTTTTCTGGTCCTTTGCAGGGGCCGCGTCTTCCGGCTGATCCTCCTCTGCCTCGGGCGCCTTGGCCTCGACCACCTTCACCTTCGCCTTATCGTCCACTCCCATGCCGCCCACCACCACCACGTCTTCGCGCGGCAGCACGCCCGTCAGCACTTGTACCTTGTCGCCTTGGCGGGGGCCGAGTTGCACCGCGCGCCGGTGCGCCACCTGCTGCGCATCGATCACCAGCACCGCCGTGCCGCCCGTCTCGCCGGGCAGGATCGCCGCCGTCGGCACCAGCATCGCGTTCTTGATCGTCTCCGTCACGATCGCGACATGGACGGCCGCCCCCACTTTCAACGTGCGGCCGGAATTGTCCACCGTCACCCACACCTGCACGGTCGCGCTGTTGGGGTCGGTCGCGGGACTGACTACCGTGACCTTTCCCGGCACCTCCTGGGCGTTCTCGACCAGTGTGACGGTTGCCGGCTGGCCCACTTTGATGCCAGTGGCATCGGCCACCGGAACGTTGACGCGAGCCACCGCGCGTGCGACGTCCATCACCACCATCAGCGGAGTGCCGGTGGCGGCGATATCGCCGGGATACAGCGGCCGCTCGGCGATAATGCCCGTCCCGGGACTGCGCACTTCCGTGTACGCCACCTGCGCCTCGGCCGACCGCAACTGGCCCTGCGCGGCCGTTACCTGCGCCTTTGCCTGATTGATCTGCGCCTGCTTGCCCGCGGTCTGGAGCGTGCGCAGATGCTCCTTGGCCGTTTCGAGTTGCGCCTTGGCTTGCGCGAACTGCACCGCGGCTTCGTCCACGAGCCTGCGGGCCAGAGCGCCTTCCTGCAGTAGCTTCTGCCGGCTCTCCAGCACCTTCTTCGCAGCATCGAACTGCTCCTGGCCGCTCTCCACGTCGCTCTGCGCCTTCACAATAGACTCGGGGATCGAGGCCAGCTCGGTGTTCTCCAGATTGGCCTGCGCCTGCTCCACCTGACCCTTGTTCGAGGCGGCGGTGGCGACCAAATCCTTGTTCTCCAGCACGGCCAGCAGTTGGTCCTTGCGCACCGCGTCGCCGCGATTCACAAGGAACCGCTGCACCGGCGCGGTGATCTTCGGCATTACGTTCCACTGATCGACGGGGAACAGCGTACCATCGGCCGTCACCGACTTGCGGATCGTGTCCTCGGTCACGGCTGCCACCTGGACCGGCGCCGGCGCTTCGACCTCGGCTTCCTGTTTCTTCGAACAGCCGCCGGCGACAATCAGGCAGGCGGCGCCCAGCAGCGAAAAGTATCTCTTCATTGGCTAAAACGCCCCCGTGAGTGTCTGCAGGTTTGCCAGGGCGAGGCGATACCGCACCAGTCCGTCATCGTATGCATTGCGCGCCTGCACCAGCGCGGTCTGCGCGTCCACCACTTCCTGCGCCGTCGATTCGCCGGCCTCGTAGCGCAGCCGCGTCAAACGCAGGTTCTCCACCGACAGCGCCATCGAATCGCGCAGCGACGCGATCTGCGAAGTGGCCACCTGCGCCTCCAGGTAATAGGCCTGCATGCTCGACAGCAGCGTGCGCTGCGCCAGCGTCAGGTCGTTCTTGGCCTGCTGCAGTTCCAGTTGCGCCTGCTTCAGCTTGCTCTTAGTCGCGCCCCAGTTCCAGATCGGCACGTTCAGTTGCGCCTGGAAACTCGACCCGATCTGGTTATAACCTTCGGGACTGTGGATCGCCAGGTTGTTAGCCTCCAGCCCGAAGAAGTAATCGAACGTCACGGTCGGCAGATACCCGGCGCGCGCCGAGGCGATCGCGAAGTTCTGCTGCTGCACAGTGGCCTGCGCCGCGCGGATATCCGGGCTGTTCTTGCCCGCCAGATTCTGAATCTCGGAGAAGGCCGGCAGTTTCGGTGAGGCATCGAGGTCGTCCGTGACGGAGAATTCCGTGTTGTACGTCGGGAACAGGATGACCGCAAATCCGACCCGCGCTTTCTCCAGGTTCACTTGCGCGTCCTGCAGATCGCGCTCCCGCTGCTGCACCTGCAATTGCGCCTTGATCACGTCGACTTTGGCCGCCTCGCCGCCGCGCTCCTGCTTCTGCGTGATGTCCAGAAACTCTCGCGCCTCGCGTAGGCTGGCTTCCGCGTTGTTGATCTTCCGCTGCGCCACCGCCATGCCGTAGAAGTCCTGCGTGACTGTCGCCACCAGTCCGCGCGCCGCGATGTCGGCCCTCGCCCTGGCGACTGCCTCCGCGGCCTGGGCCCGCCGGTAATCCGCGCGCTTCGCCGGATTGAATACATCGGCGTGAACGGTCAGCAGTTCCGTATATACGCGCGGCCCGTCGTTGGGCACGAACACGCCGCTGGGTGTCCCGTTCGGCTGCGTATAGATGAAGCCGCTCACCCCTTCGGCGGTCGGCAGCAGCGCGGCCTTCGCCTGCACCGCGTCCTCATGCGCCAGCAGCGCCGAAATGTTGGCAGTGTACACCTGCTGACTGTACTGCCTGGCCCTGACCATGGCCTGCTGAAGGGTCAAGGTGATCGGCCCCTGATTCGGAGCCTGGGCAAAGACGCCCTGTTGGCAGAAGGCTAGACACAGACCCAAGATGGTCAAGCGGGGTTGCATGGAACTACCACAGTATAGAATTCGCCAGATGAACGCACGATGAACGGCGGCCCCCGGCAACTCTACGCAGCACGGCGACCACGACTCTTTTTGCTCGCTGTAGTTTCCCGCTGTCCCAAAGCTTGAGCAGCGGCCGCCACCATAAGCATGTTGAGACTCACGCCTTCCTTCTCAGCCTGCGCCACCAGTCGGGCATGTAAGCTCCTAGGCATGCGAACGCGAAACTGACCGCTCGAAGACACATGCCCGCTTGGCTTGGGTATGGGGTCGCCATGTTTCTTGCAACTCAGCAGGTACGACCGCACAGCATCGCGACCATTCACGACAGCCTCTTCGGGCGTCTCACCGTCCGAATGGCAGCCGGGCAGATCCGGGTATTCGATTAAATACCCGCCACCATCACGAATTTCACGAAGTCACGCACTTACCAGGCTTTGACGGGAATGTGCTTCGGCACGGTAGTTCTGCCCGCCTTTGGATGGCAGAACGTTACATGGCTCGTACCGCCCTGGCTGTCAACATCAACTCCGAACGCCTGGCCACAACTTCCAGGTCCTCCACGCGCCAGTTGCGGGGATTCTACCGCATTCCGGCAAGGAGCTTTTTGGCATTCGACGTCATTCCAATGGTACCGAATACGGCACCACCGTGCCAACCGAGCTTGGACGGGCATCTCGCAGTGTTACCATCTTCCTCTTGAAACTCCGACTCTCTGCCCTGCTCGCGCTCCTGGCAGTCCTGCTGATGGCGATGTGGGTGCTACGATCCCGCCACTCCGCCGACATTGTCCGCGTGGGACCCGCCGAGATCTATCCGGATGCCGCACGCACCCCGGGAGCAGCCAATCCCGCCATCACACAGGACAACATCTTTCAGACGATTTGCAGCGAGTCGTGGAGTACGAAGGAGATCCGTCCGCCGAGTTCGTACACGAGCGCGCTGAAGCGCCGGCAGATGCGTGACCTCGGACTCGACGGACCGACCGCGGAGTACGAAGAGGATCACCTGATCAGCCTCGAGCTGGGCGGACATCCGACCGATCCGGCGAACTTATGGCCCGAGCGCTACCAGCCACGGCCGGGCGCCCGCGAAAAGGACACCGTCGAAAACTATCTCCACCGGCAGGTCTGCGAGCAGAAGATGACGCTGCGGGATGCCCAGCAAGCCATCGCTGTGGACTGGTACAAAGTCTACCTGCAGATCCAGGACTAAGTCGCCGCTACTCCCGCGTTTCGGCGTGATGCCGGACGTCGATCCCCTTGACGAGGAAGAGCACGTCCTCGGCGATATTCGTGGCGTGATCGGCGATGCGCTCCAGGTTCTGGGCGATGAACATCAGCGATACGGCGCGGTTGATGGTGGTGCTCTCCTCCTGCATGAACGCCAGGAGTTCGTCGTACACCGCGTCGCGCAGGTGGTCGACCTCGTCATCGGCCAGCAAGACGTCGCGAGCCATTTCGGCGTCGCGGCGCGCGAAGGCGTCCAGGCTACGGCGCACCATGGTCTCGGCAAGTTCCGCCATCCGGGGGATGTCGACGAGCGGACGCAGCACAGGTTCCTTCATCAACGTGAGCGCGCGCTCCGTAATGTTCACGGCGAGGTCGCCCATACGCTCCAGGTCGCTATTCATCTTGATGACGGCGGTGATGAAGCGCAGGTCGCGGGCCATCGGCTGGAATAGGGCCAGCAGCCTGGTCGCCAGCTCGTCGATCTCGATTTCCTTCTGGTTAATCTGCGCCTCGCCCCACATGACTTCTTTGGCGCGGTCTTCATCGCGCTCGACGAGCGCGTTAATGCTGTTGGAAATGGCGGCCTCGACAAGACCGCCCATCGCCAATAACTTGCTTTGGAGCTCTTCCAGCTCTTCGCGAAAATGAAGCATCGTGGTTTCCTGCCGTCGTGGTGCTAAGTCTACCCGAACCGTCCCGTGATGTAATCCTCGGTCTCTTTTCGCGCCGGGCGCTTGAAGATCACCGCCGTGCGATCGAATTCAATCAGCTTGCCCATCAGGAAAAAGCCGGTGAACTCGGCCACGCGCGCCGCCTGCTGCATGTTGTGCGTGACGATCACCTGCGTGCACTGGTCCTTCAGGCTGAACATCAGGTCTTCGATCTTGGCCGTCGCGATGGGATCCAGTGCCGAACACGGCTCGTCGAGCAGCAGCACCTCGGGATCCACCGCCAAGGCGCGCGCGATGCACAGCCTCTGCTGCTGGCCGCCTGACAGCGAGTACGCAGATTGCTGCAGCTTATCCTTCACCTCGTCCCACAAGGCCGCGCGCTTGAGGCTATGCTCCACCTTATCGTGCAGCGACCCCTTGCCCTTGAGCCCGTTCACGCGGATGCCGTACGCCACGTTGTCGAATATCGACTTGGGAAACGGATTCGGCCGTTGAAAGACCATGCCAACCCGCCGCCGCAGGCTGGTCGCGTCCACGTCCATCACGTCCTCGCTGTCGAGTGTCACCGACCCCTCGGCGCGCGCGTGCCGGATCATCTCGTTGATGCGATTCAGCGTACGCAGGAAGGTGCT
>Ga0105240_10005534_pt1 | contig 18812 bp, 7 predicted proteins | sample KBSC54metaG_FD_80426 | JGI IMG/M metagenome (GOLD analysis project Ga0105240, IMG submission 80426) | Corn rhizosphere microbial communities from Kellogg Biological Station, Michigan, USA - KBS C5-4 metaG | ecosystem: Host-associated > Plants > Roots > Rhizosphere > Soil | place: Michigan, USA... | reverse complement strand
CGCGGGTCACCACGCTACCGGCGCCCACGATGGCGCGTTCGCCGATGGTCACCTTGGCGAGAATGGTCGCGCCGGAGCCGATGGAAGCGCCCTTCTTCACGAGCGTGGGCTCCACGGTCCAATCCTGCCCCTGCTCCTGGAGCGCGCCCGATGCGGTGGCGGCGCGCGGGTAGGAATCGTTGATGAACACCACGCCGTGTCCGACGAAGACCTCGTCTTCGATGGTCACGCCTTCGCAGATGAAGGTGTGGCTGGAGATTTTGCAATTGCGGCCGACGACGGCGTTCTTCTGGACTTCCACGAAGGCGCCGATTTTGGTGTTTTCGCCGATCTCGCAGCCATACAAATTGATGAACCTGGAGAGCTTGACGTTGGCGCCGAGTTTGACGTCGGGCGCGATGCAGACGTATTCGCTCATAGGGTCACCGGGCGGCCGCCTTGCTTCAGGGATTGGTCGGCGGCTTCGAGGATGCGGACGACGCGCAGGCCGGCATGGCCGTCGTTGAAGGGTCGCTGGCCAGTGGACAGGCATTCGACGAAGTAGCGGGCTTCGGCGGCCAGGGCCTCGGTCTGGTCGATCCGGGGGGCCAGCATATCGCCCGAGCGGTAGCTCACCAGCAGGTCGTAGATTCCGTTTCCGCTGGTCACGTCGACGCCTTTGTCGTAGATCTTGATCTTTTCGTCGACGGCCACGTCGTTCCAGACGAGCATCTTCTTTTCGCCGCCGAGCAGGGTCATGCGCACTTTGACGGGCGACAGCCAGTTGACGTTGATGTGCGCGATCATCTTGCCGGTGAAGTAGACGGTGACGAAGGCGAGGTCGGCGAGTCCGTTGAGGTGGCTCTGGCCGGTGGCGATGACGACCTCGGGTTTTTCGGTGGTGATGTGATCCACGATGGAGAGGTCGTGGGGCGCGAGGTCCCAGATGACGTTCACATCGTGCTGGAAGAGGCCGAGATTGACGCGGGTGGAATCGTAGTAATAGAGCTTGCCGAGCATGCCCTGATCGACCACTTCGCGGATTTTCCTGACGGCGCCGGTGAACAGAAAGGTGTGGTCCACCATGATCTGGAGGTTTTTTCGTTCCGCCAGCTCGATCAGCTCTTCGGCTTGCGCAGCGGTAGAAGTGAACGGCTTTTCCACGAAGACGTGCTTGCCGTGCTCGAGGGCGGCCTTGGCCAGTTCGTAGTGCGTCCAAACGGGGGTGATTACGGCGACGGCGTCGACATTCGGGGACGCCACCACCGCGCAAGGGTCGGTGGTCACTTCGATGGCCGGGTAGGCGCGTTTGGCACGCTGCAGCGCCTCCAAGTTCGTATCGCAGACCACCGTAACCTGGCAGTCGTTCACGCTTTGGAAGTTCCGGACGATACCCGGACCCCAATAGCCGTAACCTATGACACCCATTCTGATCATTGCGGAAGCCTGTTAAAAGGGGATGGATTAGAAGCGCGGCGTGGCGTTCAGTAAGCGCCGTTGCCCATGAGGACAGCACGGGGAGTGCGCCAGAGAATCTTGAGGTCGAGCCAGAGGGACCAGGAGCGGGCGTATTCGAGGTCCATGCGAACCATGTCGTCGAACTTGACGGCGCTGCGGCCGCCGACTTGCCAGAGGCCGGTGATTCCGGGGGTAGCGGTGAGCAGGCGGCCCTTGTGCCAGAGGTCGTAGGCCCTGACTTCGTAGGGGATGGGCGGCCGCGGACCGACGAGGGACATTTCGCCGATGAGCACATTCCAGAACTGGGGCAGCTCATCGAGGCTGGTGCGGCGGAGGAAGCGGCCGATGGGACTCACGCGGGGATCACTCGTCAACTTGTAGACCTTGGTATCGCTGCCCTTGACGGCTTCCGCCGAGGCGGAGCCTTCGATCAGACGGCGGGCGTAGTCCTCGTGAATCTTCGGGTCGCTATTCACGTACATGGAACGGAATTTCAGGAATTTGAAGGGGATGCCATTCTGGCCCAGGCGGTCCTGACGGAAGAGAACGGGACCTTTGGAAGTGAGCTTGATGAGAATCGCGATGAGGGCGAGGAGAGGGAGGAAAACGATGAGCGCCATGCTGCTGCCGAGGATGTCGGTGGCACGTTTGACGATGCGGGCGGCGCGGCGCGGATCGAGGTCGCGCTTGAGGTCGGGGTAGAGCGTGGAGTCGGCGGAGCGGCCGGTTCCCTCGCTTTCCCAATCTTCGGGAAAGACGTGGAAGGACAATCTGATCTGGTTGATCTGATCGAGGCGGAGGGTGTTGGAGAGGGCGTGAGTGACTTTGGCGAGGAGTGTTTTGGCGGCGGCGTGTCCTTCCTCGATGGGACCGATTTCGGTAAAGATCACGCCGAAGACTGAGCCTTCGCGATACCAGCCGATGACGTCGGTGGCGCGCGTGGAGCGGGTCAAGGCGCGGAAAACTTTGCGCAGCGTGTCCTCATTCGCGCCGGGTTTCAGAAGGCCGGCGGATTCGAGGAGCATGAGGACGAATGGGCGGCGGGAACGCTCGGTGCGTTTACGCTCTACGCACAGCATTTTCATGAAGTGGACTTCGGGCAGGATTTCGGCGTCGGGGAGAGCATCGGGAGGCGGCAGGGTCGGGCGGGCGAAGCGGTTCCCGTTACTGTTGGGCTCGGATGATTTTTCGTAACGCAGGATCTTCAGCACAGTCAGCAACCTCTCTCAGTTAATCCGGGCTTCGGACAGGGTCAAGTTACCGGCGGGCAAGTTCGCGGGCCTGACCCATTCCTTTTTGATTTCGACCACGACGGAACACTGCAACAAGGTGATGGAGACGACCAGGTGGTGGCGATCGCTGCGCTCCACGAGGAAGCCATCGAGACCGGCCAGGGGTCCATTTTCGAGCCGCACGCGCTGGCCAACCCGAAGGAAGGGGCAAGGCGCGGTGTCCAAGCCGGAGGCCAAGGCCGCTTTCATGGCTCTGATTTCCATTTCATCGATGGCGACCGGAAGTTTGCCGCGTCCGACGATGTGCAGGACGCCGGGAATCGTGAGCAGGAGCAAGCGGTCCTTGGGATCGACGCGGCAGAATACATATCCGGGCAGCAGGGGAAGATCCAATGATTTCGAGCGGTCGGACCAGGTCCGGCGGGAACGAACGAGCGGCAGAAATGACTCGAAACCCCGGCTTTCCGCCATGGCGGCCACGCGTTTTTCGAAGCGGGACTGCACTCGAAAGGCGAACCATGGGAGCGGATTGTAGAGTTCGCTATCGCTCATCGACCCCGTGCCAAAATACCGATCAGGGCAAGCTTCCGCCCCTTCAGTCCCATCGGGATTGTTTTTTACAGGTGTTCTGAGTCCGCTTATATGCAGGTAAGTTGCCAATTTCACCGATCGTCAGAAGTCGCTGATTTCACATGGAAAACCGGCATTCAGGGGGCGAGCGGGCGGAATTGCGGTGGTTTGTGCCGGAAGGACGACGGTGTTGCTTGAGGATGTGCGGCTATTTACTTTAGATACTGAACCTTGCCTGTCTTTCGCCGACAGGACGAATGGCGTTGGGCGTAGGCGAAAGCTTGTCAGGGCGTCACAATTATTCGGACACGCTCTCCTAACGAGTTAATACTTTGTGGCAAATCTTTGGGAACGCCGATGCGATCCGCGGCTGCCGGCGCAGTTCGCCGAGTAGGGTGATCCGAACGGGCTCTCTAAGCTTGAAACGCCTTGATCGTCGTCCGGATAATCTGCGGGATCGCCGACGAGATCACGCCGTTTCTCGTGGCGTTGACCTTGATGTACGGCGATTTTTCGCTGAGGTTCTGCCAAGCGACAACGTAGCGCCTGGAGACGAGACCGGTACCGAGCGGGACCTTGTCGATCACGGAGACTTCGGAGAACACGTTGGGACCTTCTTCGCGGCGGCCCAATTTGGCGACTCCTAATTTGTTGAGTTGGACGGTGATCTGCGGGATGGCGTCGGTATCTTCCGCCGGATTGTGCACGTCGCCGAAGCAGATCCACGGCGTGAGTGCGTGGGGTAGAGGCAAAGCGGCCTGGTGCAGCAAATCGGTACGCATGACATCTCCCGGGTCGATAGACGCGAACTTTTTGGCGTCGATCATCGCGACCAAACCAGCCATCTTCTCCGTGGTTCCGGCGATGCCGGCCGGCCCGTCATTTACGGAGAGCGCGCCCCTGACCTTCGGATATTGGCCAATGTAATCGGCGGCGAGCCAGATCCCTTGCGTAGGGTTGAAAGCATCGCCGGAAAAACCCTGGGCCTGGATGATGCCGTTCAGAAAGCTGTAGCCGATTCCATGAATCACGGTGGCAGCGGCCTGGTCGTCGCTCAGAATGATCATGTCTTCCAAAGCGCTGCTATAGTCTACTGTGAAATCGATCAAACCTATGGGATCCAGGTAGAAGACCTTGTCGTACTGTGGCTTGCGGTGGGTATCGGAAATCGCGACAGACGAGCCGTTGATATCCTCGCCTTTTTTGAGTTCCGGACCGTCGGCAATGATTTGCGGGTCGGCAAATTTCTTGAGCTTGTCAAACACGTCCTTGTCCGTGACGCCCGGCGCTGCGCGGAAGCGGCGCACCAGGTCGCGCAGTTCGAAGGCCGCGTACATGGCTGCGACCTTGGCCTCACTGGCGATGAAATCGACTTCCGCGCCATTGTAGGACGCCGATGGAAATGGCGGCGTGCCGCTCGTTATTTCGGCAATGGTGAACGGAATGGGGAAGACGTCGTTCTCCTTGCCGGTTCGCGGATCTTTGAGGATCTGATGCTGGGCCGACGCCACGGCGGTGATGGCATCGGTGAGGGCTTTCTGCAGCTTGACGCTGGCGGGTTTGTTCTTGGCCTCGAAAACATCGGGCAAACCGAAAAAGGGAAAGATCTGGATCTGCAATAGCGGATCGGGTTTAGCGGCGACTTGATCGGGGAGCGGCATGTTATTCCTAAGCGGTCTCTGGCGGAGGCGTGAGGCGCATCCAGCCTTCCGTGCCGGAGGGAGGATCCAGGGGCAGGAGCGCGTCCTGCGTGGCGTTGGTGATGGGGAGTTCGGCCCAGGTGTTGGCGTCGGCGCGATAGTCCCAACTCCAGGCGCCGTTGATGTCGGTCGGGATGGGCATGCGAATGCGCTTGGGGTCGACCAGGAGGGGACCGAAGCGAAACGTGGGCGAGAGCTTCGCGAGGGCGGCGGCGGTCCATTCGCGGCGCATTCCGATTTCCTTGCGGGGAAGCAGACCGCAGGTGGCGTGGACCACACTGTGCGGCTCGACCAGCAACGTGAGGCTCACGTCCTGGTTCGGCTGAACGTACATGATGCCGGAGGTGTCGATGTACGGATGGGAAACGGGCGTCGTGCCCGTATCGGGGACAAAGTCGGCGAAATGGCCGGGGACGAGATTGATGGGTTGCAGAAAGCCCTGGTTGGGCCCCACCTGGCGCGCCAGGCCGGCCGCGGCGGCGTCGGAGCAATGGAACGAAGTGTAGTCGTCGTTCACAAAATAGCCGAATAGCCCGTCCTGCCAGTGGGCGAGCGCGCCGAGGCGCACCGGCACGACGTTTAGATTGGCGAGGTCGGGCTCGACCGGCTCTTGCAACTCGAGCCGCAGAGTTGCGCGTACAACCACGACAGGGTGTCCGACCAGGAGCGCCAGATGTTCGTCGCCTGTGTGCCCGTAGGGATCGACAGCCCAGAGGGTGGAATCGATCACGCGCAGCATGGCCTGGAGCGCGTCGTCGTTTTGTACACCCGACGGGGCGGCGCCCCATTGGAGCAGTCCTTTTGCGATCCCGGCGGCAAAGCGGTTCGGAATGGCGCGAGCGGGATCCTGGCCGATGGTGGAGTCTTGGCCAGGGGCTTCTTCCCACCCGATGGTCTTGGCGTCTTGCGGACGGATGAAGCCGAGGTTGTCTCCGCCGGCATCGAAAAACTCGACGGCCCCGTCCAGGTGGTTCGGCATGAGATAGCCGCATACCGGGCTGATGGTGTTGCCGGTTTTCGGATCGAGATTGGCTTCACGTCCCGAGCCGGCGCCGTCCACGTAACGGAATGTCAGGCGGGCGGGCGCGGTGAAGCGCGGAGGGAGGGCGACTAAACCGGTCTGATTGGGGACCGCCATCGAGTCGGATTTTACGATCGAATCCGAGGTTTGAACCAGGTCCACAAATTGGCCGAAGCCATCCACCAGGCGGAGTTTGCGGAAGCGCAGGAATCCGGCGCGCATGGCAAAGAACGGATCGGAAGCGCCGCCGGCGGGTTTATCGTGGCCGTCGCCCGCGAAGCCGGCGCGCAGAAAGGTGATGAGACCGTCGAGGCCGCCAGTGAGAACGTCCATGTCCGAGAGGGCCGATGCAATGTCGTCCAGAGGCAGGCGATCGGCCGCGGGAACGCCTTTCGAACCGGTGGCAACGGCAATAGCCTGGAACGCGGCGACGGCTTTCTGAGCGATGGGCGAGAAGAACGCGATGCGAGCGGCGGGGTCGGTGATTCCGCTGCCGCCGGTACTGGCCGCCTGCTCCAGAGCTTTGCGAATGGCGGCGGCGACGATGTTGTTTGAAGCCTGAGTCAGCAGACTGCTACTTTCGAAAACGACTGGCGCGGCGGTTTGCAACGTTTTGAGCGAGTAATCGATCTCGCCGAGTTCCCAATCGCCGGCGCCCCCGGTGGACGGCAGATATTCGATACTCCAATCGAGACGGATGGGATTCCAGGGCTGGACGGGAAGCGAAATCGCGATCGGAGACGGCAGGCGTCCGGCGATGCCGCTCAGCGAAAGCAGGGGCGAGTGGTCGATGCGCGGATCGCGGGTGGCATGCCAGGCGGTCTGCTCGACGGTGAAATTGCGGGCCAGCGACTGCAAGACTGCCGGAGTGGCTTTGGGGCCGGCGGCGGTTTGCGCGGCGGCGGTCGCGGTGCCAGGGTCGAGGACGGCCAGCTCGCGCAATAGATCTTCGCACTCGGGTGGCACGCTGCCGTTCTCCACACCGCGTTCCAGCAGGTCCGAACCGGAGACCGTCATGCGCACCTTGTTCAGCAGCGAGCTGACGTCGGTGGCGGAGTCGCCAGTGAGGCGGCAATAGAGCAGGCCATCCTTGGATAAGCTGCCGGGCTTGTGCTTGAACGTGGACTTTCCGCCCTCGATCAACAGAATGGGATCGGTGGGATGGAAAAATCGCGGCAGCGCGCGTTTGACTTTAATCCACTGGCCGGGTTGCGGGTCCGGCGGTGGAGTCACCAACTGCTGATCGATCACATCCAGCAGGTTGCCGGAAATGACTTTGGTCTGGTTGAGAAAAGCAGGGCTTTGCACGGACTTCGTGACGATGGGGCTCAACTGGGCGCCGCTGAGGTTGACCTGGCCATGCAGTCCTCCGACAGTCCCAGCATTGGAAGCATGTTGGTAGCGGCTGAACACACCAGCGGGTGGCGCCGGGGGCTTTGCAGGCGCGGCCTGATTGACGGAGGTCGGCGGCTGCCAGATGGTTTCGGTGGTTTCGCCGGCGGAGATGGACCCGAATGTGGTCGCGTGCAGCAGCGAGTCAATTTGTGCCGCGCCGTCGGGATCGTTCAAGATCTCCAGCGCGTTGAGTTGGAACGCCTCCAGGATGCGCGTTTCGTCGGCGCGATTTTGATCCACCGCAACCAGCTTCGCCATGGCTTCGGTGACGGTGTTGCCAATCGCGACCTTGATCGTGGATGGATCCGGCGGCCCTCCCACGGGTTCGCCGAGTTTCGGGTTCCATACGTTGGTCGCACTTGCCGGCCAGCCTATGCCGACTACAGCGCCATGCAGGATCGACATTTGGGGCCACCAGGAAGCCGCCGAAGAAAATGTGAGCGACTGCGGATCGAAGGCAGCGGCCGCCACCATTCGATTGATGGCAGGAAGAGCGCGCGGCGTAGAGACAGGCAAGCCGACCGACCTTGCGGCGGCAACGTGATTGCCGGCGGCATTCTGTGCCCGGTCGAGATCGCCGTCGGGGAGAGCCCATCCGAGTTCCTGCAGACGCGCGTAAAACTGAGCCAGAGAGTGGACATTCGCAGGCCCTAACGGATCCTGCGAGGGATCGGAGTACCAGCCGCAGACCAGGTACGCCACGGGGCCGGCCTTGACGTCCTTCAGGTCGTCATAAAACGCCAGCCGATTTTGCGTGTTGTCGAAAAAGCCGGCCCAGGAAAGGTCGCCGTAGCCGAGCACGTTCAACGGGGCTTTGATTCCGGCCGGGGGCACGCCTGGTTCGGTCCATGCGTCCAGATCGATGGGTTGCGGATTGTCGTCGTGCGCCTGCAGAATCCAACCGCGCACGGCCCGGCGGCTGGGAGTCGTCGCGGACGGAGATAGACGAGTGATGAGCCAGCGATCGGGGACGGTGGGGAACGACGCCTGGCCGCCGGCGGTTTGGCTGCCACGAGTCAGCGCGTCGGGCAGCGACCAGTGCAAATAGACGCCGGGGGCGCGGGTCTGATCCCGCAGTGCGAACGGCTTAGGCAGCAGGTCTTTCGCAGGGGTCAGATCGCCGGTGGCGGGCGTGCGCTTCATCAGGGTGTCCGCCCACTTGGCGCCGGGCTGGCGCACGACCAGCGCATCCACGATCACGGGCACCATCACCCGCGGGTCGCGCGGAACGGTTGGATTCCAGGTGCGGAGGGTGCGATCGGTCAGCCCGTGAGCGGCTAACATCGCGACATTGAATGTTCCGAAAGTGCTCATATCAGCCAGGTCCGTTATTTCAGCAGGCTCTTGATAGCGACGGCAAGCTGCGGGCGCTCGACGGCGGATGCGATGTTGATGCCTCCGCTGAATGTGCCGGCGGCCTTTTGAAATCGCTGCCGCCAGGGTGGACTCAACACGGAGATCGCGTAACCGGCGGCGCCGGTTTGTGCCGGAAGATGAGGCGCGCCGGTGTGCGTGCTCAAATCCTGATCCTTTTTGATGATATCTTTGCGAAGCTGCGCGACGGCGATCACGCGCCGTCCTCCCGTTCGAAACGGCACGGGAAGTTGGTTCGCGGGAGCGTTGCTCGGGAGCAGCGCCTTGCCCGATGCATCGCGGACAGGGATGAAGAAACCTCCGCGGCCATTTTCCTGGACAGCGAACTGGACACCGTGATGCGGCTCCTCGCACCAGACGAGTTTCGGGACCCCCTGAAAGAGCGCGATGAGCACGCTGGGCGAAAGGCGTTCCAAGCGAAGCAACGACATAACGAGCGAATTACTCACCTGGCTGGGATCGATTCCGGCCGGCACATCACCGCTGAACGCTCGCACGTCCATTTGGGGCCAGCCGCTGACGGCCGCCGATCGCAACAGCAGACCGGTGACGATCTGGCCGGCATCGGGATTCTGGTCGCCGGTCTGTTTGGCGGAAGGAAAATCCTGCAACCCGCGCTGCAGGATGCGGACCACACGTTCGGTGCGGTCGAGTTGCTGCTGCGCTTGGGGAGCGTGCGCCTGATGATGCGCCTGTTCGCGCGTGCCGATTTTTCCTACTGAAAGGGCGCCATCCACCAAGCGGTCACACCAGGAGCGGTCGAGGTAGAAAAACCGGATGGATTCGTCCGGCAGCAGGCGCGAATCGGCGACCAGATAATCGAATGGCACACCGATCAGCAGCCGCAGGTGGGCGAGGAACGACTCCATATAAGGCGGCATTTCCGCTTCGGGTGACGGCGCCGCGAGTTGCACGGGATTCACCATGCGCGCGCGGAGAGCCTCGGCGCCGGTTGTCCACGCGGCCCTCATTTTGTACCTCCGGTGGGTTTGCCGAGCTTCAAGATGGCGGTTTGCAGAAGGGTGTCCCGGGCGGTGGCCAAACGATTGAGGCCCGCCGTATCCGCGGCTACCTGCTCCAGAGTGACGTTGGGCCGGGGCGTTTCGGCAACCGGTGCGACCACCGCGCCTAACGTGGCAGGATCGCCGCCAAGAATCGCCTTTGCCTGATCGGCTGCGATCGCCCAGGTTGTGGCAAGTGCAGCCGGGTCCATGCCGGCGGTATGCGCGGCGATGTTGATCCGATACCTGTCTGCCACGGGCAAGCCACCGCTGGCGAGCGCCTGGGCCGCACTGACCGAAACAGCCGGCGCGATGGGCGCCCGCAGTTTGTCGTTGAGCGCCGTGGGAAGATCGACGGCAATGGCTGCCTGAACCTTCGTGATGGTATCGGCGCGCGCGGCCTGTTTATAGGATTCACGACGCCAGCGCATCAGTTCCTGTGCCAGGCGAGCATCGGCCGCGGCGAGCTGCCGGCCCACTTCGAAAGCGGCCGCGTAGGAGACATCCTCAGCGCCGGTCTCGGGCGTCGCGCGCCGGCACTGGTCGGCGCTGTGATACGGACCGAGAGGGTCGCGCGTGAGCTGCCACGGGACCAGAGGTCCGCGATACCACGCGATCTCGTTTTCGCCCGCGCGGTCCAAGATGGGTAAATGCAAATGGCCGGTGTCGGTGAGCTGAGGCTGGTTGCCGGCCGTCTGGCCAATCATGCCGATATTGACCTGCTGCATCAATTGCCGGAATGTGCCCGGGCCCTGCACAGTGAATTTCCAGCTATGCAGCAGAACCAGTCGCGTTTTGGCGAGGAGCACAGGCAAACCCAAGGACAATCCTCCGACCTCGTTGGCCAGGTTGAGGACGTTTCCGCGAGATCCGAGATCGTATTCGAAGGCCGGAGGGTCGGCGCGAACCAGGTCGGTGCGCTGCTCCAGCGAGACCAGGCAGGCGCGGCAAATCGTATTGGGCGCGGGAAGGCGGTTGGACATGACGACGGAAAAGAATCCATCGCTCGAGCCCGCGCTCAACTCGCGGTCTTCCACGTTGACCTGGCGCACGTGGCACAGCAACTGCAGCTCTTCGCGGCTGGGCAGAAGACTCTGAAGGAGGCCGGCGTCGGCTTCGACTGCGTCGCAGAGAATGTTCGCCGGCGAGCCCAGGGCCGTAAAGACATGGACGGGCACTACGCTTTCCAGAGTCTGATTTTGCAGCAGCGTGAACTCGCCTTCTTCGAACAGCAGCAACGCAACCCAGGGGATATCGCCATTCGGCGGATTGCTGTTATCCCGCGGTTTGGGAAGTGGATTCGAATCGCTATCGATACGGCGCTCCCACGGAAAAGTGCGGCGGCTGAATACGATTTGCGGCAGGGAATCCTCATAACTTCCCTGCCCGTTTCGAGGCGGAAACACGCTGGTTACGATGGTGGGGTCGAGCGTGAAGCGCGGACCCACGATGTCAAAGAAGCGATCAATGGGTGCGGATTGCGACGTCCCGTAATTGATATTCGTGCTGACGGTCATCTTGTAACTTCCGTCGACGGTCGGCGGAGTGATGTCATCGTATAAATACATGGACCCGCGGGGCGGATCGAACTGATTGATCACGAATTGCCTCCGGAAATTTTAGTGAGCCGGACCTGTAGCGTTCCGGTGGGACTCAACGGACCATCAGGTACGAGGTGCTGCGGAACGGCGCCGTGCAGTTGCGCCGCCCATTCCGCGGCGCGGCCGGGAAGTCCGATGACGCCGGCCAGCGCCCAGCCGGTCTTGCTTCCCGTGGCGATGGTAATGTGCTCAGCTTTGGGATCGGTGGACGTCACATCGTACAAAAGCGCCATACGGTTGCCGCCCGCACCCAGCACCGGCGGAACGGCGAGTGTCGCTCCGTCGCAGGCGATCGCGAGGTCGCCGTCATCGGCCGCAGTGGCATCCTGGCGATCCAAGAGAATCATGGCGACGCGGGTAGACTTCGGAAGCCGGGTCTCGATGCCCTCCTGACCGGCGAGGGCGGCGGAGATGGGTGTCATGCCCTGCGTGGTTCGCTGATTGTTGAGCAGGGCGATATGCGATTTGTTCAGGACGAGCGCCGCTCCTCTGGCGAGAATGGTAGTGGCGCCGGCTTGCGGGAAAGCGTTCCCGGTCTGCCAGCCTACCGCGGCGACGGATCCGCCCGGTGCAAGCATCGACGATAGCGCGCCAAAGCCGGCGGCGATTTTGAGCTGCGGCGCTGTGCCGAGGCAAGTGATCGCGACCATCTCGGAACCGGGAACCGGCGTGGAAACGAAGCGTCCGCTCACCAGAGCTTCCATGTCCTGGAGCGTGTTGCCGGCGCGGTCGAGATAGACGACACGCACGGCGGCATTGCCGGTGATGTCGAAGCTGAACGAATCGCCCGGCAGTTCCCACAGGTGCGTGGCGCCGGCGGGAACGGTCACGCCATTACCGAGGATGGACTTGGCCGCAGCCGCGAAAAGCGTGGAATGGGCTGCGCCGGTCAGCGCTCCCACATCCGGATTGCGCAGTGTTCGCGCAGATGTCGCGATGGTCGTCGCCGCCGGAGCAGTCGCCGCGGCGACTCGCTGCAGTTTGACTCCGATGAACGAAGAGGCGACGGGAGCGGCCATACGCGGCGCGGTGGCCTTCGTGACGGTAGTTCTCACGGCGGGCGGCGCATCGACCGTGGGCAGAGCGCGCGCTTGCAGTACGGCTCGCAGGCGCGGTTGATCGAGCGGGACTGCGGTAACAGGTCCAGGGTGGACGAACACGGGAGGGGCAGGCAGCCCGACCGGCTTCATGGATAATCCGGTTGCCAGCGGGGTGAGCAGCGGCGGCGCGGAACGATCGTTTCTCAGCGCGCGTGCGGCCAGGGGCGGAATTCCGCCGGCCGGCAGACCGGTGGACTGGCGCGCCGCGGCGAAGAATCCACTGCCGGTCAATATCGCGGCGGCGGCGTTCAGGGCCTTGCCGGTTCCGACCGCGGCGGCAAGTGTAGCCAGGGTTTCCGCGGTTACGCCGGCAGTCTGCAACGTTCCTGTGGAGACGCTCACGGAAGCGAATGGCAACGGCCGAGAAAAGCGCGGATCGTCATCCACGAGCGTCGAAATCGGAATCAGCGCGCTCTTGCCTTGGAGGACCGCCACCCCTGTAATGCGCAGCCCACTTATCGCGTTGATGCGATTTGCCGCGGCCGGCAAGTGGGCCGGATCGTACCAGCGCCACGTCGCTTCCGGCATGAGGTCGGTGATTTCTTCGATCAGGAATTGGTTCGGATGAGTAACAGCGGGGGTGAAGGTCACGCTGTGGGCACTGCCCACCTTCAATTTCTGCATGGGCGCGATGTCAAACACTTTGGCGTCGGCCTTGGACGCCAGGGTCACTGGAATCACTGCGCCGGTGGAGTCCAGCGAAGTGGCGCTGACCAGGTAACCTGACACGGGCATGCGCGATTCGGTCAGGAACGCAAACTCCGGATTCATCTTCCAGGGCTGCGCCTGTGATCCGGGAGAAGGTTGCGCGCCGGGAGGTTCGGAAGCCAGTAAACCTCGAATCACTCGCACGCCCACCCAGGTATTTTCGGGATTCCCGGAAATGAGGTATTTGTCGCGGAAGGTCGCCCAAGGCAGTGTCGGCGCGACGGGCAGCGGATCGCCGCCAAAGCTCAGCGTGATGCTGGTGATGTAGGCATCGAAGGTGAGATCGACATGGAACGGCGGTCCGAAAACGTGGATATCGGCGCCCCGTGAAATCGTGATCGACACGGAAGCGCAGGCGCCGAAGAAGCACACCTCGATGGTCAGCGAAACACCGACCTGGATGCCGCCCAGAAAATCGTAATGGAACGGGTCCCACTGAATCAGAATGTCCACATGCGCTGTGAACCACGCGCGAACGCCGTCCAACGAGGCCGTAGCTTCGAGCCGGCCTCCGCACATGAATGCGGAACTGGTGATGGCGAAATAAGACTCGCCCTTGATCTGTACTCCATCGAACACCTGCCAGTGGAAGCCGAGGCGCGGCACGTCGGGAAATTCAGGCGGCTTCTGGAACGAAGGATGGTAGCCGCCCATCGTCAGCACGAAGTGGCCCTGCGCGAACCAGATGAAAAATGCGAACCCGCCGGTAAGCTGGCAATCCTCGCTAAAGAGCCACGAGTGGTCCGTCAACTGCGCCTGAATGGAAAGAATCTGATCGGCGGTGCTGTAGCGGGCCTTGAGCGCGAGCTCGATGTTTACGATCTCCACGCCAGGCGCCGGAAGCTGCATGCGGCTGAGCCCGAGTATGCCGACTTCGAAGCCGCGGTCGAGTGCGACGTAAGCCACCGCGACGGTGTTCACTACGACATACGAATTGAAGCGCACCCCGGCAGCGAGCCAGTAGCCTCCGCGCACCGGTGGAACCGCGCGGCCCATGGAAACCAGCGCGCCCATCGGATTGTTGGCGAGGCTGGCATCATCGATGGCGCTCACTAGAAAGAAATCGGGAATCTGGTTCAGGTCCGATGGCGGAATCAATTTGCGGTTATAACCCGCGCCGCCGCCGAGCCCGGTGACAAACAGGAACGGCGGGCCGCCGAGGGTAATCGGAAGAGAAACGAAGATGAAGAGCGAGGTGAAATTGCCCTGCGAGTCAGCAGGCCGGGCATAACCGCCGACCACGGTAAAGCCCCGGCCGGCGATGTCGGCGCTCAGCAGTCCATCGTATTCCACCGGCGGACCAGGGTTCTTGCTGAGGCCGCCGGCAATCGTTACGGTATCGGAGTCGAAGCCCACCGCCAGCCCTTGCAAATCCAGACTCCAGTTTTCGGGATGGAGCAGCCGTTGAAATGGAACGTTCAGGCCCAACTCATAGGCCTGGACCGTCAATGATGCAACTTTCACGCTGCCGTCGATCAGAAGGTCCGCGCTGATCTTGTCCCAACCGACACCGATCTGTTCGATATAGATGGGTCCGAACGAACGATGCACTCCGATCCACAGAGGAGGATTCGGCGCGCCGAGTTGAATGTCGAACGAACCGTTGATGGACGAGACCGTCACGTCGATGGCCGGGTTGACGGGGTTCGGATCGCCGCCGCTGCCCGCGCTTTGGAGAAGACTGGAAGCCACCGGATTGCCGCCGTCGTGCGGACCGCCCAAGAGTCCCAGTGGAAGGCCCACGCCCTTTGCCTCAATCGCTCCGCCGAGGTTCGCCAGGTCACCGTCGAAATCGAAGAACAGGCTGCCGCCGGCGCTCTGCATGCGGAAGGCTGAATTATTGACCAGCGGTCCGCCACTGGGGCCGGCGAGTTGGACGCCGAGTCCCGCGACCGAAACCTTGGGGCTGAAGTGCAGTCCGCCTGAATCGCGGAACAGATAGATGGTGACGCCGGGGGTCGCAAACGGGATGTCGGGATTTTCAAGCTGCAGTTTGAGATCCACGGAGCCGAGTTGCACATCCCTGAAGCCGCGCAAATTGACACCGAGACCGTTGGTGTCGCTCACAAATTTGAGCTTGAAACCGGCGATTGTGAGCTGCGCTTCGGTGGCGAAACTGGTGGCGAGGTTAAGGATCAGCGTGCCCGGGTCGGGCATCTGAGGCGCCAATTCGCCCGTGGAGGTGATGATTCCAGCGCCGGCCAACAGCTTCTGCAAGGTCGGACCACCGCTCCACAGAGCCAATCCGAAATGCGGCCGGGCGGCGGCAACCACCAGGTCAGAAGCGATGGGCAACAACAACCCGGTCGCAAGCGCCACCGCCGTATCGCCGTTAGTCACCACGCTGGGAGACGGGAGCAAATTGATGGCAAATGTCGATTCATTGGTCTGCCCGAGCGGCAGCAACTTCGCGTTGAAGCCCGTGCCGTTATAGGCGACGTCCAGAACAGGGACGACCGGAACGCCGATGCTCGATTGCAGATGAAGACCGAGGGTAACACCAGCCGCGATTTTGCCCGCGACAAATCCCAGCGATATATCGGAGGAGAGGGCGCCGCCGGCGGGTCTAAGCGCGCTCGTGCGCAGCGACACAGTGGGTCCGGTGTCCCACCCAAGGGCAACGGTGAATGCGCTTCCCACGCCGATGTTCACCGTGTTCGCCGAGACGCTAACGGTGCCGGCGACGTGCGACAGCACCGCGCTGAGTGCCGGGATGGCGGTGGATCGCATCGCCGTGGAAACGGCCGCGGCCCAATTGCCTTGCGTCAGCGCGCGCAACTGATTTGCGTGCTGGTCAAATTTCCCGACGGGGTCCCACAGATCGAACGCCTGCGCTAAACGGAGGGCGTCGTCGCGCAGCGGCGATGGCCCAACAGCGTCGACGAGTGCATCGAGAGCCTGCGGCAATAACGCCTTCGCGGCGCCCGCCAGCGAACCGAGCCCGCTGAACGACGGGAGGATCTGAATCGGCGAACCGGTGGAAGGCGCGATCGAGAGAATTACGCCTGAAGGACCTACGCCGAATGTGATGGTGGTGGCAGCCCACGATCCAGGAAAGCCAAGGTGCAATGTCACCGCGCCGGACGGTGTCACATGGCGCGCGCAATCGATCTGCGCGGCGAGCTGTAGATCGGCCACACCGCCGATAGGAGCAGTGGTGGACAACCGCAATTCCACGGGATTCGCGCCCGACGCCGTCAACTCGATGCCGCCGGGGAGCGTCAGTCCTGGACCGGCGGGCAGACCGATCGTGCTGGCCGTCGATTGCAGGAACGCCGTGAGCTTTGCGGAGTCAAGACAGGTTCCATTGCCGAATACGGAGGCGATCGTCTTGCCTGGATTGTCGAATAAGACAGCAAGAGGCGCGACGCTGACGTCCGATCCCAGGCCCGCTTCGAGCACCGCGCTGGCGGCAGCCGAAAGCAACAGCCGCGGAATGGCGTGATTCAGGGCTGCGGCAAGATCGCTCGCCGAGGGCGCGGGAATGAGCGAAAGCGAGTCGACCCATGGCGGCGCTGTCAGCGTGAGCCGCCCGGTCGTCTCGGCGTACGTCACGGAGACGGCGCCTGCCGAGAAGGTGAGGTCCAATGACGGGGTGAACGACGCGAGCGACAGCCGCGCGTCGGCGGCAATGGATGCGAGATCGGAAAACGCGAAGCTGCCGGTAGTGCGTATGCCGATGGAACTGCCTTCCAGGTACACCTGGAACGGCGTGTCGCCGATGGCCTGGGTGAACGGCGCCGTTGCTGAAAAGCCTCCGAGCCCTGCCTGGAACGCGGCGCCAATGCGCGGAGTCAAGTAACCGCCGGCATCGGTGGTGAGCGCCTTCCAGGCATCGTTCGAAATGCCCACGCCGCCGTGCGGATCGGCCGTCGTGATGCCAAGCGCCGTAAGCGCGTTCAACACCGCTGCCACGGCGGCTCCGGCGGCAGGTCCAAGATCGGCGAAGGCGTGGAACATCGCACCCAAGACCGCTTGCGCCTGCGGATGTGTCTCGTCGATCACGCCGAGCGCCGGCGATTCGAAAGCGCATCCGTGCAAGCGGAACGATGGCTGCACGGAAGTATCGGTGGCGTTGACGGCCAGTTCGGCCCAGCGCACGCGCACGTTTGACGCTGCCGATCCGGCAATCCAATCTCCGGGCCGCGAGAATGCGATCCCGGCCGTGAACGCGTGTTCGGGACGAGCTGGGTTCGCCAGCCCTTTTTTCAACGCGAGCCGCGCCCCATCGACCCGCAGCGTCACCGCAGGTTCAATCTCTCCGGCGGCGCCGAAATCGAGTCGCGCTCGTACACCGAAACTGAGATGAGTGGGCGCGGGTTTCACGGCCGCCGCGGAGACAGTGGCCAGTGCGGCGAGGGCTTGCTTCACCTGATCGAAAAGACTGACGTTGATTTCGCTTCCCAAGGCGAGCGCGGGAACGCCGGCCGTGTCGGTCGTGGCAGGCGCGATAAAAGCGGCCGTGGGAAACATTCGCGTCACCGGCAATTGACCGGGCGCCGCCGGCAGAACACCGTCCATAGCCAGCGTGATCGCGTGGATGGCGTCCTGCAATGGACCCGCGGGCAGCGACGGCGTCAGTTCGTTGATGGTCCGAATGGCGGTGCCGGCCGCGGCATCGAGCAGCGGCAGCAGCGGAGTGCCCAAGTGCGGTGTTCCCAGCGTGATCAGGCCGCGAACAGAGGCCGGGTTGGCTGCAGTGAATGCGCGTGCGGCCAATCCCGCGGAGGAGTGCGCGACCAGCGTGACGGGAGGCCCTCCCGGCCGTAGCTCAGCGATCCGCGCGACTACTCTGCCGATCTGCGCGGTGACTCCGTCCAAGCCGTTTTCCGCAAGGTCGGCAGTGTAAAAATCGGCGGCGGCAGTTACGCCACGCAGGTCCACGGCTGAAGGATCGACTCCGGCAACGCGCAGATTGAAATTGGGCTTCAGGGCGACGCTGGTGAGCAGGTTGTCCCAAATCGTGTGATCGGAAAACGCAGGACCTACGAGCAACACCACTTTATCCGCGGGATTCAGGGCGGCGATTTGGGCGTTGATCTGCGAGATGGCGGCTGGATCGGCGGGCTGGCCCGTATGTGCCGATTGCAGCAAGGCGCCGCTGGTCCATGTGCCTCCGGTGGGCAATTGCGATTCTGACGGTACGAAGCCATCGCCAGTCAAAAACCAGCTTTCGAGTTGGTTGAGCGCCGTAATCAGACTTGCGCGATTGTGGTGCGCCAAAGCCTCCTGAGCAGTGGGGACCAGGTTTCCAAACCTCTCGCCCCACGCGAGCATCTCGTCGTATTCTTCGAATTTTCCGATCTGCGTGGCGAGCGGAGCGGCCCAGTTGGCGGGCGGACCTGCAGGTTCCAGCCAGGTGATGAGATCGACGCCGCTGGCGACGCCAACGGCCCATGGATCGTCATATGTTCCGGAGCCACCCACGACGTCGGGCGCGGGGCCATCCAACAGCGGGCGCGCGTCCGCAAGGAACGCCTGCGCCCACGCAAGAAGGCGCGGCAGGAATGGCGAACCGTCGGCGGACACGGCTATCGCGAGTTGATGCACCCAGGCCCGCAGAGCGGTAAACGGATCGGTCAGGAAGTCGCCTGTGAGCACCGGCCAATCCGATTGCAGGCCCGGCAAATTCCCGTGCAAGCCGAGGAGCGCGGAAAGTGTGAGGCCCGGATT
>Ga0105240_10005533_pt1 | contig 18815 bp, 22 predicted proteins | sample KBSC54metaG_FD_80426 | JGI IMG/M metagenome (GOLD analysis project Ga0105240, IMG submission 80426) | Corn rhizosphere microbial communities from Kellogg Biological Station, Michigan, USA - KBS C5-4 metaG | ecosystem: Host-associated > Plants > Roots > Rhizosphere > Soil | place: Michigan, USA... | reverse complement strand
ATCGCCGACTTCCTCGCCGACTGGAACCGCCACCCGACTCCGTTCGTCTGGACCAAGCAGGCCCGCACGATCATCCGACACAGGCGAAGGATGCTTGCGCGGATTTCACGAACGGAACACTAGAACCGGTAGCCCAGGCCGATCCGGTACCACGCCGAGAGGTACCACGTCCGAGCGTCCGAGCGTACGTCACCGTGGTTCTCCGGCCCGAGCAGGAGATCGGTGCTGAGCGAGAAGCCCGACCTGAAGGTGACCTCGACCCCCGGGCCGACCGCCGCGAACAGGTCGGAGTGCGTCTTTCCCCCGGTATCGTCCACCGTCTCGCGCTTCCAGCCGACCTCGCCGCCGAGGTAGGGGGCGGCGGTGCCGGTCAGGAAGTACCAGCGGCCGCCCAGCGTCGCCTGCGTCGCCTCGATGTCGTGAAAAGGAACCCGGCTGACGCCGACCGAGAGCAGCAGGTGCGCGCCCAGCTGCCGTCCCAGCTCGATGCCGAGGGGATAGGTCGAGATGTCCGAGCCGGCGAGATCGGCCCGGCCGGAACCCAGTCCGTGAAAGAAGAGCTGCGGGTCGGTCCACACGGCGAACGACCGCTGTTCGCGGACACTCTCCGGCGCGGGTTCGGTCGCGAGCGCTGCCAGCAAGACCAGCACGGGGAGCGACGTCATGGCTCGCCAGGGAAGCAATCGACACGCCGGTCGCGGACGGACCCACCGACCCAGGGGAGTGGGCGGCTTTGCGGCGGATGGACGGTACGACCTGTCGAACTTTCGACAGGAGCTGTCGGAACGCTGCGAAGCACGATGGAGCCGCGTCCCGTAACGGGGGGGCGTCCTGTCCCGCGCCGGTCACGGCGGGGATGCTGGTCCACGTGTGCGTCCAGGCGCGCCGCTGGCGCCCAGTTCTGCGGCGTCAGGCGGGCGTGTACCTGGAGAGGTCGTGGATGGCGAGCGCCTTCTCCAGGTCGCCCACCTCCTTCAGCGAGCCTTCGAAGCCGGAGCTGCCCAGCAGCTTGTGCTCCTGCTCCTCGAACTGCTCGCCCAGCTTGTCGAGCTCGGCCTCCGTGAACTGGGCGCGGTAGGCGGGGAAGATCTCGGTGTCCTCCCAGGCCGCGTGCGCGGCGTACATGCGCCCGAAGCTCTGCATGTCGGTGATGATGGCGCGCCGTTGCTCGGCGCTGGCGCCCTTGCCGGCCTTGGCGTTCTTCGCGATGGACTCGGTCAGCTTGCGGCCGGCGGTGTGCTGCACGCGGATGGTCTTCGCCAGCTCGACCAGCTTCCCCGCCTTTTCCAGCTTGGGGAGGACGAACTCCTCCTCCAGCTTCTCGTGATAGGCCTCGACGAACCGGCGCACGACGGCGGCCGCGCTGCCGACCACGGCCACCACGGCGTCGTCGGCGGGTAGGCGGCGGGCCGCCTCGTCATAGACCAGCAGGATCCGGCGCAGGACGCCGTGCTCCCGCATCAGGTCCTCGGTGGGCGGGATGTCCTCCTCCCCGCCGCCGGTCGCCTTCTTGTCGCGCGCCTTGTCCGGCGCCGCGACCGCCGTGGCGGAGAGCACGGCCACCCCCGCGCCCGCGACGCCGCCCAGAAACTCTCGTCTTCCCCGCTGGTCGGTCATGCGGGAAACATATAAGCACTGCCGGCGTTCCGCGCGAGCGCCGCGCGCCACAGGACGAACATGAAACCTCGAAGTGACGGCGGCCCGGTGTCGCGGACCTCGCTGGCCGAGCTGGCGGCCCTGTTCTTCCGCCTGGGCGCGACGGCGTTCGGCGGGCCGGCCGCGCACATCGCGATGATGCGCGACGAGGTCGTGCACCGCCGCGGCTGGCTCAGCGACGAGCATTTCCTGGATCTGCTGGGCGCCACGAACTTGATCCCCGGCCCCAACTCGACGGAAATGGCCATCCACGTCGGGTGGGCCCGGCGGCGCTGGGCGGGCCTGGTCGTGGCCGGTGTCAGCTTCATCGTGCCGGCGATGGTGATGACCGGCGCGCTCGGCTGGGGCTACGTGCGCTACGGAAAGCTGCCACAGACGGCGGCGCTGCTGTGGGGGGTGAAGCCGGTCATCCTGGCGGTCGTCGTGCAGGCGATCTGGAAGCTGGCACCGGTGGCGGCGCGCACCTGGTCTCTGCGGGGCCTCGGTGTCGCGGCGCTGGCGGCGGCGGCCTGCGGGCTGGACGAGCTCGCCATCCTGTTCGGGGCGGGGGTCGTCGCCGTCACGATGCGGCGCCTCGCGCGGCGGGACGCGGGCCGCCTGTCCCAGTTGTTGCCCGCCGTACCCGTGGCGGCCGCCGCGGCGGCTGCCGCCACCGTGACGCTGTCCGGTCTGTTCTGGGTGTTCGTCAAGATCGGCTCGGTGCTGTTCGGAAGCGGGTACGTGCTGCTGGCGTTTCTGCGCGCCGATCTGGTGCAACGGCTGCGCTGGCTGACCGAGACGCAGCTCATCGACGCGATCGCCGCGGGGCAGGTGACGCCGGGGCCCGTCTTCACCACCGCGACGTTCATCGGCTACCTGCTGGCGGGGCCGGCCGGCGCGCTGATCGCGACCGCCGGGATCTTCCTGCCGGCGTTCGTGTTCGTCGCCCTCAGCGGGCCCCTGGTTCCGAGGTTGCGCGCGTCGCCCGTCGCCGGCGCGTTCCTGGACGGCGTGAACGTGGCGTCGCTGGCCCTGATGGCGGTCGTCACGGCCCAGCTCGGCCGGGCCGCCGTGGTCGACGTCCCGACCGCGCTGCTGGCCATCGCCGCCGCGGTCGCGCTGCTGCGGTTCAAGGTGAACTCGACCTGGTTGGTCCTGGCGGGCGCCGCCGTGGGCCTGGCGGCGCACCTCATCAGGTGAGCGGGCGGCAGCGCGCCTCCGTCGAGCCGCCCCCAGAAGAAGCGGCGAGCGCGAAAAGTCTGCGCAGTCCAGCGGGGCCTCCGCACATCTCACCGACGGGGGATGGCGGAAGTGAGCGCCGGAGTCGACGATGCCTGGACTGGCACTTCGGATGCAGCGAGGCGGGGGCACGACGTGAGACATCTGGGACACACACCACCATTTCGGCATCCAGGGGGTGGGCTCGTCGACGGCAGCATCGCGGAGGTGGCGTATCTGCGACTGGGCGGGCTCGAACAGTGGGTGATGATCCGGGGCGAGAGCGTCGACAATCCGCCCCTGATAGTCTTGCATGGAGGGCCAGGTCTCAGCGAGACGGCGTTCCTCCGGTACTTCGATGCGCCGCTGGAGAAGGCCTTCACCGTCGTCTACTGGGATCAGCGCGGTGCTGGCAGGTCCTACGACCATCGGATCCCACGATGGTCGATGACGGTGGCGCAGTTCATGGAGGATCTCGACGAGCTCGTGGAGGTGATCCGTGAGCGCCTCGGCAAGAAGCCGGTGGTGATCTTCGGGCACTCCTGGGGATCGGCGCTCGGGGCGCTCTACGCCGCGCGGTTCCCGCAGAAGGTCGCGCTCTACGTGGGTGGCGCGCAGATCGGTGACTGGGCGTCGGCCGAGTCGAGCTCGTATGCCTTCGCGCTCGCCGAGGCGCGCCGCCGAGGCAACGACAAGGCGCTGAGGCAGCTCACCGCGATGGGCCCGCCGCCATACTCGGCGAAGAGCCTGTTCGCGGAGCGCCTGTGGGTGTCGCGACTGGAGCGGCGGATGGGCCCGGGGGAGCTCTGGAAGACGGGGCGAGCGGTGCTCCGCGCGCCCGAGTCCTCGCTCCTCGATCTCGTCGGGGCCGTGCAGGGCTTCCGATTCTCCCTGGAGACGATGTGGCAGGAAGTGTCGCGCCTGAACTTGCTCGAGCGGGTGCCCGCGTTGCGAATGCCGGTCTTCTTCCTGATCGGAAGCAAGGACCACTGGGTGCCGCCCCGGACCAGCCTGGATTACTTCGACGCCTTGAGCGCACACGCGAAGAAGCTGGTGTGGTTCGCGAACTCCGGGCACGAGATGTTCATCGACGAGCCGGCCAGATTCATCGAGACGATGGTGCAGGTGGTGCGGCCAGCGTATTCGCCGGGACCGCCAGCGGTCGGCGCGCCGCGCCTGGCCGGTGCAGCGGGCCGCGCCGGCCGGGCGGCGGCTGAAGACGGCGCGCCTGCCTGAGCTGGCCGGTTCAACCGTGGGCAGCGGCCAGCGCTGTTGCCAGGACGTGCTGCCTTCGTCGAGGCCGCGCTCCGATCATGCTCGGCGCTTCTTCTCTCGCGGGGGATGCAGCGTCTTGCCGGCGGCGCACAGGGCGACGAACTGCTCGATGCGCCGCGCCCGGGTGTCGGGCTTCTTGGCGGTCTGCACCCTCCAGAGGATCGCGTAGCGATTTGCGCGGTCCAGGGCGTCGAAGAAGGCGCGCGCTCGTGGCGCGCTCGCCAGCGCGGCGGCCAGGTCCTCAGGCACCTCGGCGGTGCGAGAGCCCTCGTAAGCCCCCGCCCAGCGACCATCGACGCGCGCCCGCGCCACCTCGTCGAGCCCGGGCTGCTTCATGGCGCCCGCCGCGATCAGCGCCTCGGCGCGCGCGCGGTTGATCTTCGACCAGGGGCTCTTCGCGGTCCGCGGGGAGAAGCGCTGCAGCCAGGCTGACCCGTCGAGCGCGCGCTTCTGGCTGTCGATCCAGCCCCACGACAGCGCCGCGTCGAGCGCGCGCGCGTACGTGAGAGCGCTCCCCTTACCCTTCGGGATGCGCAGCAGGACGGCACCCGTCTGATCATGGTGCTGGGCCAGCCAGGCCTCCCACGCCGACGCATCGGAGAACGTGAGGGTGGGTTCCGCTTTCGTCGTCATTGCCGCTTGCCGTAGTGGAGGTGCACGACGCCACCCAGCCGGCGCTCGCCCTCGAGCGTGAGGGTCCGGCGGAGGTCTGGCGGCAGCCAGGGATTCCCACCGCCGAGAATGACTGGGCTGACGAAGGCGTGAAGCTCGTCCACCAGGTCGGCGCGCAGCATCGCCGCAGCCGTCTGCGGTCCGCCCACCGTCAGCGTCTGGTCGCGCTTCAGGAGGCGGATCCCCTCGGCGTCGAAGGAGGGCAGGATGCGCGTGCGGCGCGTCGTCGCGGTGGCCAGCGTCGTCGAGATCACCAACTTGTCGGCGCCGCGCCACACGTTCGCGAAGTCGCGCTCGAGAGCGCCCAGGCCGGGCACGAACGACGGTGCATCGGGCGTCAGGTGCGCCGTCTCCCACAGCGCCATGACCTCGTACATCTTACGGCCGTACAAGTGCGTGCCGGCGCCCCGCACCAATTCGAGGATCGTGGAGAACACCGCCGGTGTCGGGACGGTGAAGTCGAAGTTTCCGGCGCGGTCGGCGACGTAGCCGTCGAGGGAGACGTTCGCGATGTAGATCAGCTTGCCCATGGCGTCCTCCTTTCGAGATACGCCAAGGGGGGCTCCTCCGTCCACCGCGGTGCCGTCAGGGCAATCGCTCGGGCGGGCGGGTGGCGAAGCGGCGCCGGTAGTACGCCGTCCAGCCGAAGATCGCCGGAATGCCGAGGGCGGGGACGGCGATCCAGAGCGTCGTCGAGAAGGTACGGCTGCCGAACCGCGCGGCGTTGACGACGACCAGCGCGGTGAGCGCGGCGATGCAGGAAGCGAGCATGCCGCCCATGTGCGCGAACCACCAGTGGTGACGCGTGGTGGGCGTTCGCAGCCAGTAGCGGAGCTGACCGGTACCGGTCATCAAGCCGATCGGCGCGAACGCGATGAGCAGCGTGCGGTGCTCGATCACGCCGTACACCAGCGACGCCAGTGCCATCGCGACGTTGGCCGCGGAGATCCCGAGGTCCCACGCCCCGCGGTGGGGCCCGCTACGCGCCTTGAAGCGCAGCGCGCGCACGCCGGACGACACGCCCGCCGCGGTCAGCGTCGCCACGTAGAAGAGGAAGAGTCCGAAGGCGTGGGCATTGGGGTGCTGCGCGTCGGCCAGCGTGAAGCGCCGGATGGCGAGCGCGAACGCGGTGACCGAGACGCCGGTCATCGCGATCACGAACACCCAGCCGGCGCGGCGATGCACGCGGCCCCCCTTGGGTGCGACGAGCGGGACGACCATCGACGACAGCGCAACCACGCCGGCGATCACGTGGGGGGTCAGCAGCAGATCGTGCATGGCGGGATGATGGGCGCGGGACGCTGGGCCCGCATGTGCCGGAGGTCATCCAATCGACCATGACTTCTGGCACAGGCGGCGCGGTGGCCCGATCTGTATGCTTGCCGGCTTGCGACCGGAGGCCTGGATGCGAGCGGCCGGGTTCGGCACGTGGCTCGTCGCCCTGTTGCCGAGCACCGTGGCCTTCTTGCGCGCCGAGCTCCCGGGGCCGCGGGCGCTGGGGTTCGTGCTCGGGGCCATCGCGTTCCTGGCGGCCTACCTTGCGGCATGCCGGCCGCAAGGCAGGCGCACTGCGCACCTGGCCGCGCTGGCGGTGCAGTCGCTGGCGGCGGTGGCCATGGTGTGGTTCGGGCGGGGCGTCGTGACCGCGGCGATCTTCGTCGTGATCGCCAGCCAGCTGCCGGGCGTGGTGTCGGGCGGCGTCGCGGCCGCCTGGGTCGCGCTGCAGTCGGCGGCGATCGCGGTGCGCTTCGGTGCGTACCCCGGTCCTGGGCTGGCCAGCTGCGCGGCGTTCGCCGGCTTCCAGGCGTTCGCGCTCGCCGCGGCCTCGCTGGCCGCCAGCGAGCGGCGGGCGGGCGCGAACGCCGCCGCCCACTCCCGCACGGTCGAGCGCCTGCGCGTCGCGCGCGACCTGCACGACACCCTCGGGCACCACCTCACCGCGCTGGGCATGCAGCTCGAGGTGGCCGCGCGCCTGACCGACGGTCGCGCGAAGGAGCACATCGAGCGCGCTCACGCCATCGGGCGGTCGTTGCTCACGGGCGTGCGCGACGCTGTCAGCGACCTGCGCGATCCGCGTCCGCTCGGCGCCGCCCTGCGGACCCTGGTCGCCGCGCCCGGAAAGGCCGCCGTGCATCTCGAGCTCGCCGCCGAGCTCGACGGGCTCGGGGGCGAGCGAGCCGACGCGCTCATCCGCTGCGTGCAAGAGGTGCTGACGAACGCCGCGCGCCACGCCGGCGCGCGAAACCTGTGGATCGCGATCACTGCCGACCCCTCGGCGATCCGCCTGCGCGCCCGCGATGACGGGCAGGGCGCGCCCGCCGACGCGATCGCCTGGGGACATGGCCTGGCCGGCATGCGCGAGCGTTTCAGCGGGCTCGGCGGACAGGTCGAGGCGCGCCGGACCTCCGAGGGCGGGTTCGAGGTCGAGGCGAGCCTCCCGCGGGGGCGCTCGTGACCGTCCGGGTCGCCATCGTCGACGATCAGACGCTGGTCAGGCAGGGCATCCGCGCGCTGCTCGAGCTCGTTCCCGAGTTCGCCGTGGCGGGGGAGGCGAGCGACGGGGTCGAGGCGCTGGAGATGCTGGCGCGCGTGCCCGTCGACGTCGTGCTCGTCGACGTGCGCATGCCGCGGCTCGATGGGCTAGGCGTGGTGCGCGAGCTCGCGGCGCGCGCCGCCGCCGGTCACCGCGCGCCGCCGGCCATCGTCCTGACGACCTTCGACGACGACGACACGCTGCTCGACATGGTTCGCGCCGGCGCCAAGGGCTGGCTGCTGAAGGATGTATCCCTCGACGTGCTCGCCGACGCGATCCGCAGCGTCGCCGCCGGCGGCACGATGATCCGGCCGCAGCTCACCGAGCGGGTGCTCCGCGGCCTGGTATCCGCGCCGGGTGACCGCACGGCGCCCGCGTCGCCCCTCACGGCGCGCGAGCTCGAGGTGCTGCGCTTCATGGCGGGCGGTTACTCGAACCGTGAGATCGCCGACGTGCTGGGCGTCGCCGAGGGCACCGTGAAGAACCACACCTCGAGCATCCTGTCGAAGCTCGGGGTCCGCGATCGCACCCGCGCCGTGCTGACCGCGATCGAGCGCTGCCTCATCTAGTCGCCCCTGGGTGTCCTGGTGACCGTTCAGGGCCAGATGCTCACGCGGAGGGAGCGCGCGCCTCTGGTGTGCCAGCCGCTCCCTCGTTCGGCCCACCGGAGCGCGCGAACGCGCGAACCACGAGCGCAAGAGCTCCGGCGACCAGGAACAGGTCGAGTGTGACTCCGAGCCTGGTGGCCCCGAACATCCCGTAGAAGAGACCGACCGCGGCGAGGACCAGCGACCACGCGCGTCCTCCGAAGCCACCGAAGAGAAGCGCGAAGCCGATGGCGAGGGAGAGTGTCGGGCAGGGGATCACCCCCATGGGAGCAGCCCACAAGTAGGTGGCTGGCTGGAAGCCATCGAGGAAATGCGGATAGACCCAGGCGAACGCGATCGAGGCGCCCCCGCTCCATCGCGCGAGAGTCGATCCGAGCTCCGCCGTCGTGGGGGGGAGCCGCCGAGCCAGGACGATCAGGGCCGCGCCCGTCGCCCCCAGCAGCGAGCCGTTGAACGGGTTGCCAATGGCGAAGGCGGCGGCGCTCGCCGATACGATCGGCAGCGCAACGGCGGTGGCGCCGAGCCGGCGCGTCGGTCGGTACCCCCGGATGAGGGCGATGATCGAGACGAGCACGCACAGGTGCCAGATGATGGCGAGCGCGATGAACCGCCCCGACGCGAGCCGCAGGCCGGCCAGTATGGTGTCTGAGCTGGGCATGGCCATCTCCTCCGTTGGCAACCGGCAGACGCCGGGCTGCCTGCGGTCGTCCAGTCCCAGACGTTCTCTCCATGGAAGGGTGGATGCAACCGTGGTGCCGGTTGCAACGGCAGTGAATGCCGTGGCTATCGGCCTCGACGATCGGCCGAACGCGCGCGAGGAATGCAGAGCCAGGTGGAGGTCGCGCAGAAACTGCGTTCAGCGCAAGGAGAAGAAGCCCAATCAAGGCGGTCGAGTTGCGGCGGTCGGGTAGACTGCGGGGGTGACCGAGGCTCCGTCGGACGAAAGTCTCCTGGCGAAAGCGCGGGCGGGCGACAAGCAGGCGCTCGAGGCGCTGCTCGAGCGACATCAGGCGCGGGTCTATCGCTTCGGGATGAAGATGTGCCGCGATCCGGAGGACGCGAGAGACGTTCTGCAGGACACGTTGCTTGCGATGGCGCGCGGTGTTCGGGACTTTCGGGGCGCGTCGTCCATTTCCACCTGGCTGTACACGATCGCGCGCAGCTTCTGTATCAAGAAGCGCCGCCGCAGCAAGTACGCGCCTGACGAAGAGCGCTCCCTGGATTCCGACGTCGCCGGCGAGGCCAGGAGCCTCGTGGCGCCGGGCAAGGACCCCGATGAAGCGCTGGCTGGGCGGCAGGTCGAGCGCGCGCTCGAGCAGGCGATCGCGGGGCTCGACCCGATGTACCGCGAGGTGCTCCTCCTTCGAGACGTCGAGGGTCTCACCGCTCCCGAGGTGGCCGAGGTGCTGGGCGTCAGCGTGCAGGCGGTCAAGAGCCGGTTGCACCGCGCCCGGCTGTCGGTGCGGGAGCGGGTCGCCCCCCTCCTCGGCGTCGAGACTGACCTGCCCGGTGCTGCGGCCACCTGTCCCGACGTCCTGTCGATGTTCTCCCAGCACCTGGAGGACGAAATCAGCGCGGACCTCTGCGCACAGATGGAGCGTCACCTCGGAGCCTGCGCACGGTGCCGCGGCGCCTGCGACACGCTCAAGCGAACGCTCGCGCTCTGCCGCACCAGCGGACAGTCCGTGCCGGTTCCGGCGGCGGTGCAGGCCTCGGTCAGGACGGCCCTCCGGGGCTTCCTGGCCGAGAGCGTCTGACGGCCGCTTGCTCGTCAGTGCGTGCGCATCATCTCCGGCATCCCGTTCTCGAGGAACAGGCTGACCACGTCGGCGTGCCGCCTCACGAGCTCGACGACCGCGGGATCGTCGGAGGTCTCGGTCACCGTTATCCCCTGGGGCGTGTTCTCCATCTGCACGTGAATCTTGTCCGCGTTCTCGAAGATGGCGGCGAACAGCGGATCGCGCGCGTTGATCGGCCTATTCTCCTCGAGTCGCGCGTACATCGAGTGCACGTGTTCGCGGAGCTGCGCCACGACCGCGGGGTTGTCCGACTCGGTGGTGGCGCGCACACCACCCGGAATGTCCGTCACCGTCCGCCGGATCTGATCCCGGCTCGCGAAGAGCGCGTGGAGCCCCATCATGTCGGCGCCATGTCCGCCTCCCGGTCCCATCCCTGGCCTCATCCCCCGACCGCCGCCCGGCCCCATTCCGTGACCGGCCGGGGGCCCCATCCCGCGGCCCCCTCCGCACATGCCGCCTGGCTGCGGCGGTCCTTCGGGCGGCTGGGCGAGCGCCGCGGCCGCGAAACCGAGCACGCCGGCGATGGCGAGCCCGAAACTCAACGCTTTTGCGCGGGTCCTGGACTTCATGGTCTCCTCCACTCACGTGTGAGCCTGACCGACAGAGAAGGGTTCGAGGACTGCTCGCCGAATCCTTTGGCCATCGGGCGGCTCCAACGGGTCAGGGAGGTCAGATGGCGACCATGGACGTGACCGAGAAGAACTTCGAATCGACCGTGAAGCAAGGGATCGTCATGCCCGACTTCTGGGCGATCGACAGGGGAGAGGTCCTCCGGGACCTCGACGCGCGCGCCGATCGGCGGCGGGGCGAGAAGGGGGGAGGGCTCTGATGTGCCGGCGGACCGAGTGCCGGAAGTGCGGGAAGCCGACGTTCGCGGGCTGCGGAATGCATGTCGAGCAAGTGCTCGGCGACGTGCCGCCCGCCCAGCGCTGCCGTTGTCGTGAGGAAAAGCCCAGACAGCCCGCCACCGCTGCTGGCGGGCAGCTGCGATCGCGCCTGCGAGCCCTGTTCGGGAGGTGAGTTCAGGTCGATGGCTCCGGAACGCGCTGCCGCCCGGCACGCCACCAGCCCCCCTACTCCCACACGACCCGGATGACGACCTGGCCCCGCGCGTGGCCCTCTCCCACGTGCCGGAGCGCATCGGCGACCTCGCTCAGCGCATAGTGTCGCTCGATCACTGGCTTCGCCTTGGCGGTTTCGACCAGCTCCTTCAGCGAGAGCAGGTCCGCGCCGCTGGGGGAAACGATGAACATCTTCAGCGTCTGGCGCGTGAACAGCGACAGCAGCGACACCTGCGCGAGGCGGAGGAGCCAGCGCCACGAGGAACTCCCGCCGCTGCATGCCACGTACGTGCCGGTCGGAGTCAGCACCTTTCTGAGGTCTGCGAGCGAGCGGTTGCCCACGGCATCGAACACCAGATCGAAGCGCGCCCCACCCGCGGCGAAGTCTTCCTTCGTGTAGTCGACGACTGAATCGGCGCCGAGCGCGCGTACCATGGTCGCGTTCCGTCCGCTGCAGACCGCGGTCACCTCCGCTCCGAGCGCCTTGGCGATCTGGACGGCCCAGGTGCCGACGGCGCCCGAGGCGCCATTGATCAGCACCTTCTGCCCCGCCTGGACGGACCCCACGTCGCGTACGCCCTGGAGCGCCGTGATCGCCGAGGAGGTGGCGGCGGCCTCTTCGAATGACAAGTGCGAAGGCTTGAACGCGAGCCGCTGGGCAGGCACGGTCGCATAATCGGCGAACGCGCCGGCCGGTGCGTGGCCGTACACCTCGTCGCCCGGTCGGAAGGACGTGACCTTCGCGCCGACCGCTTCCACCCGGCCGGCGAGCGCCATGCCAGGCACACGGCTGCGCGGGTGCCGAAGTCCGGCGTGCGGACTGAGCCGGACCACGTACGGCGTGCCGGTGACGACGTGGTGGTCGCCAACGTTCGCGCCGGCGGCGTGCACCCGGACGAGCACTTCGTCGTCGCCGGGAACCGGACGCTCGACCTCTTCGAATGAGAGCACGTCCGGGGTGCCATAGCGACGGTGCACGACGGCGCGCATCCGTGTGGTGACCGCCTCGGCGCGGGTAGCACCGAGCGCAGGGGATAGGGCCGGGGTCATGACGTTGATCGTGTCCATGTGTATCTCCTTTGATGCGGAAGCCATCCGTGGCCCTAGAACATCACCGGGATGTCGACCTGCACAGCGGTCGTCCGGGCCGTGAGCAAGGGCGCGTCGAAACCGCGAGCGTCGAGTCCCCGCACCAAGGAGACTCCAGGGCGAATGCAGCTCTGCTTCCCCACCCTGAAATGAAGCCGCGGACCAACGGCGACGGTCGTGCTCGCCATCTCGCCGTCGAACAACGCGACCCGCGCCCCGGTGGCCGCGCTCTGGGTCGTCGGGTGCGAGAGCCAGCGCCGATGGTGCAGATCGCCGCTGAGCGAGACGTGTGAGCCGATGAAGTAGCCGAGGTGCAGGCCCACGGCCGCCTCGGTCCGGAAGGGATCGGTGGCGCCGATGCCGTTCTCCCCGCGGGCGCGAACGAGCTGCAGCAGGGTCGCCTCCGCCTGGGCGGTGAGGCCGTGGTTCACGTAGGCGAGGTCCGCGCCCGCGATCGCCGCCATGTAGTTGACCGCGAACATGACGTCGTCGGCGGGACGCGCCGTGCTCGACGCGGCGTTCGTCTTGGCGGCTCGGATGTTCGGAGCGTCGCCGCCTCCGGTCCCGAGGGGGAGAGTCGTCCCACCGAACAGCGCGAGGCGGTAAGGCCCGACAGGGCGCGCATAGGTCGCGCCCACGAGCGGGTTGGCAAAGGAGCTGCCGTCGGTGGCCTCGCCCGGCGCGTCGTTGCCGACGAAGGCGAGCCGGACCACCGCGGCCCAGTTGCGGTTCACCTGGTATTGGGCAGTCACGAAAGTGGCGACCGCTTCGTCGAGGTTCCCCTGCGCGTCGTTGAATACGGAGGCGACGCTGTCGACACGCGCCAGGGTGCCGATCGTCACCGGTCGGAGCTGCCATGGCAGGGAGTAACGCAGGGCGGAGTCCGGCGGAGCGACGGTCACTGGAAGCGAGGGTGCGCTGGCTATTGCCAGAGCGGGTGCGCCGCTGTTCGACTCCGCGTGCGCGACCTTCTGAGCGCCGTCGGCCGCCGCCAGGGTCAGGACCAGAGCGATGCGGGACTTCGTCACGATGGCGGTCATGTTCGGATCCTTTCGTATTGGTGTCCGTGGAAGGGTGGGAACGCGGTCAGGGCGAGGCCGGCGGCAAGGTGGCCAGGATGGTGTTCACGACGACATCGGGTCGATCGAGCTGGATGTGGTGCCCCGCGCCCTGGACGATGATTTGCCGGCCGTCGACCGCCTCCGCGGCGAGCGAGGCGAGCATCGACTCCCAGAGCGACTCCTGCGCCGGCGACCATGGATGGTCGGTCGCAGTGAGGACGCGGACGGGAGAGGAGCCAAATGGACCCGCGGCGCGCATTTCGTCGGAGGCCCCGGCGAACGCGTGGTACTCGGCGATCGTGGCGGCCGACTGCGTGCTCAGCACCGATTCGGGGATGCCGCACTTGTCCAGGGGCAACCCGGCCCCGGTGCAGGCGTCGAGGAAATCTGGATGGCGGGGATCGACGAGAACGGTGCCCGCAACCTCCTCGGGGTGCGATTTCGCGAACAGCTCCATGTACGCGCCGCCCATGGAGTGCCCGACGATGAGATACGGGGGCGCGTATCCCTGGGAGGCGAGCAGCGCCCGTAGCTCCTCGACGATCGTCCTGGGATCGCGGGCGGTCGTCACCGGGCCGCTCGCGCCGGTGCCGGGCCGCGAGTACGCGAAGATCCGGGTGTGGCGCGCGACCTCACTGGCGACCTCGTCCCAGTGGGTCCAGTCCTCGCCCAGGCCCGACTCGAAGACGACGGTCGCGGCGCCGCCCGCGCCGGCCGTCGCGAGCTCGACCTGGTGGCCGTCGACGACCTCCACCCGGGCGGTGATTCTGCTGCTGCAGGCGGCGGCGAGAACGGCGATCGAGAGGAGCGGGACCGCGGTGGTGTGGAAGTGGCGAGTGCGGTGTTCGAGCGCCATGGGGAGCCTCCTTCGTTTGCGAGCAGCTCCACAATTACGCTCCGCCGCGGCGGACGACTTGAACGGAAGGGCTACATAACGCTCAGCGAGTCCGCGGTGATTCCGAACATCCGCCGGAATGTCCGACTGAGGTGCGACGAATCCGAGAAGCCCGCGCTCTGGGCAGCGTCGGTGAGAGACGAGCCTGCCGAGAAGAGCTCGGCGGCGCGCATCAGTCGCCGCCAGAGCACGTAGGTGCGAAAGGGCAGCCCCGTCGCTTCGACGAACAGATGGCGCGCCCGTCCCGTGGAAAGCCCGACGTGCGCCGCGGCGTCGGCCAGGCTCACGGGCGTGCCGAGCCGGCCGGCCGCCCAGGCCGCCATTCTCCGCACGCGCGCCTCCGGGCGGTCATCCCGATCGCTGCCGGGAGCCAGCTTCGCGAGGATGGCGCGGCCCAGGTCGGTCAACAACTGATCACTGCGGTGAGGTGACTCGAAGCCGGCGCGCAGGCGCGCGGGGAGGTCGACCAGCCGCGACGGGGGAATGGAGACCAGCGTCGGGCCGCCGAAGAGGGTGCGCTGCAGCTCGCGTCCCGGCGCTCCTTCCGGATCCACATAGAGGTGGGCCACCATGCCCTCTCCGGCGAGCGCGTGCTCCGCGTCGGGCGCGACCGCCGCCGCCTCACCCTCACCGCCAACCTGCCGTTCGCGATCCTCGAGCGTGAACCACCCGCGCAGCGACAGCGTCACCTGGACCGCGTGGTGGGCGTGGAACTTGGTCTTTGTATAGGGCCCCTCACCCGGCCGCGTGCCGAGGATCCACAGGCTGGCCCCTTCCCAGAAGACCATCCGGCCGTACGCCTTCGTTCCCACTGACAGACCCTACCCCCGTTTGGTCGAGAATGGCCCCTTCGTTCAAGTGCTGAACGGTGCACCCTCAGGGTCGGGTCAACGATCGAGTTGTCGCCCCTGCAGGGAGACGGAGCGGTGGCTCAAGCATCGCGCGGGCGCAGCTCGACGGACACCACGTCGCTATCTCCCTTTCCACCTAGCAGGCGCTTCGGTACGGGCAGGAGCGTTCCGTGCTCCTTGTCCCGCCAGACGCTCGTGTCCCACGACTGGCCGTCCACGGTAGCCGTCACGGGCGTCCGACCCCAGGCGTGCGTCGCGGGTGGGGCGCGGTCCTCCGGCACGCGTGCGAACGTCCACCGGCCGGGGCCGGGGTAGCGGAACAGCGTCGTTCGGAAGGTCGTCTTCTTTGCGGCCACCCGAGGACGCTAGCGCCGCGAGCGGCGGGCGCGCAACGGCCCCAGCGTCTCGACGAAGGCCATTCCCTTGTCGACCCACGATCGGACCATTGCCAGCGTCCGGGCGCCCTCGGGGGCGACGTACACGTACCCCTGCAGCGGCCTGCCGGTGAAGTCCATCGGCCGGACGTGCGGGCGGGTGAGTGATTCTTGGTAGCGATCCGTTCCGACTCTCACCATCAAATCCCGCTCGACGATCCCGCAGAACATCTTCCCGTTCCACAGGAACGACAGACCACCGAACATCGCCTTCTCCGTGACCCCGGTACGCTCCCCGAGGGCGCGGCGAATTCGATCAGCGAGCTCGGGATCGTGGGCCATGGACCTCAGGCCGCGTCGACCGACGGCTGAGCGGCCTCTGCGTAGCGCTTCAGAGCAGAGAGGAAGCCCTTGATGCCCGCGTTCCATTTCCGCCGGACCATCATCACATCGAGAAGCTTGCCGAGGGGACCGAACTTCAACTCGTACTCCATCCGCTGGCGGACGACGGTCGCGCCGCCCTCGCGCACCAGCGTGTAGTCGTGTCGAAGGCGCCGCACGGGCAGGGTGCAGTCGTACAGCTCGAAGGACAGCGCCTCATTCGGCCGCCAGTCCGCGACGCGCTCCTTGAACCAGCCGCCAGGCTTCAAGTCGCACCTCCGCGCCGCCCCTGGACCTTCCTTGGTCGACGAGACGATCTCGGACTTGGAGACGCCGGGGTCGTACTTGGCGAGGGCGTCGAGGGACGCCAGGACCGACCAGACCCGCTCTGGCGTCGCGTCGATGCGGATCGAGTTCTCGAGCATGGTCATGTCATCTCCGTTCGTTTGCTCGCCCGGTCGGCAGGGCGACGCCCGACGTGCGACGCCTGCAGAAGCGAGCGAAGCTCCTTCGTGAAGGAGTCGCGATCGGCCCGCAGCCGCCGCACGAACTCTCGGTCTGCGGCCGTGCGCGGATCGTGCTTCGCGCTCCAGCCGATGATCTCCATCATGATCGGCAGCAGATCGATCCCCTTCGGGGTCAGGCGGTACCCGCCGCCGCCGGGGCCTTCGTCCTTCGCGATGATCCCGTCCTGCTCCAGCCGCGTGAGCCGGTCAGCGAGGACGTTCGTGGCGATCCCCTCCTCGGCGCGGAGGAACTCCGAATAGGTGCGCCGGTCCTTGAACATGAGGTCCCGGATGATGAGCAGCGTCCAGGGATCGCCGAACACCTCGAGCGCGAAGTGAACGGGGCAGTCAGATTTGTGGTGGCGCCGTCTCATCCTGTCCTGTCTTTGCTTGCTTTTAGCAAGTATCCTGTCAGAGGCACTTGCTAAAAACAAGTACCCAGGGAGGCTGGACGGCCGCCACGGTGAAGAAGGCGCGGGCGAGGAGGGGATCCCGGTCAAGGTCACAGCGTGCCGCTCACCAGCGCGATCCCGACAAGGGCGAAGACCACAGCGGCGATGCGTTTGGTGCGGTTCGGATCGAGGAGGCGACCGGCCCTGTTCCCGACGAAGACGGCGATTCCGGCGACGGCCCAGAGCGCGGCGGTCGACCCGACGAAGACGGTGACCCGTGCGTGATAGTGCGCGGCGAGCGCGGCGGTCCCGACCTGCGTGAGGTCTCCCCACTCGGCGTCGATCGGCCGAGGTGTCGAACGGGCGGGCACGTCGAGACCTCGGCCAGCTTTGGTGCTGGTCCCGCTGGCTCACCAACGGCTTCGGCAACGAGGGGACGCGAGTCGAGAAGCGGGCTTACGGCTATAGGAGCTTCCAGAACTACAGACTGAGACTCCTAAATGCGTGTGCCTGAACGCTTCTTCGGCTCTACCCACCACGAAGTGAGCAGAACCCTAGAACCCCGAACCGGAGTTAAGTTGTCGGGGCGAGAGGATTTGAACCTCCGACCTTTCGGTCCCGAACCGAACGCGCTACCAGACTGCGCCACGCCCCGTGGTGGGGGCACGTTCTGCCAGGACGGACGGAGGAAGTCAACGCCGGTTTCGCGTCATTTCGTCGCAGGCTGCCGGTCGCGCCGCCCGCCGCCGTCTCGGGGCCGCCCTCACTGGAGCATCAGCATGCCCATCATGCCGTCGTCGGCGTGGTCCAGGATGTGGCAGTGGAACATCCACATGCCCAGGCGGTCGTCGTACTGGACGGCGAACTTCGTGGTGCCCAGCGGCGGCACGTCGATGGTGTCGCGCCACTCGGGCGCGGGCAGCGCGGCGCCGGTCAGGGGATCCAGCGGCTGGAAGAAGAAGCCGTGCAGGTGGAAGGGGTGATTGAAGTTCACCGAGTTCGTGATCGTCCACAGCTCCGTCGTGTTGGCGGCGGCGGGCAAGGGGACGGCGTTCCAGGAAGGGACACCGTTGATGCCCATCACGACGCGGCCGGTGGACGCGTCCAGGGTCAGCTCGATCGAGCGCGGCGTGGCCAGCGACGTGTCCACGGGGGCGATCGCGCGTAGCTGCGCGGGCAGGGCGGTGTTTCCGCCGGTGACGGCCGGCTGCGCGGACAGGCCCAGGTAGAACAGGTCCTGCGGCGGACCCTCGAACGCGGTCCCGAAGCCACGGTCGTACGGCACGTACTGAACGGCCAGCACGGCGCCGGGGTCACCGACCGGCGTGACCAGGACGTCGACGCGACCGGCGGGGATGATCACCACGCTGTCGGTGGGCGCCTCCGGCGCGGGCAGGAAGCCGCCGTCGGTGCCGATGCGCGTGAACTGATGCCCCGCCAGCGCCAGCTGGAAGTAGCGGCTCTTCGCGGTGTTCACGATGCGCCAGCGCTGGCGCAGGCCCGACCGCGCGCCCAGGGTGGGGCGCACGCGTCCGTTCACCAGCAGCACATTCCCCTCCTGACCCATCAGCAGCGCGCGCGTGCCGTCGTCGGGCTCGGTCAGCGGCGGCGCCAGCGAGCCGTCGGCGGCGATGCCCATGTCCGACAGCACCAGGACGACCTCGTCGCCCAGTTGCTGCCGGTTCACGGCGCCGGGCGCCGCTGCGTCGGCGTCCGCGGGGTCGACCAGGATGGGACCGTAAAGACCGTAGCCCACCTGCGCCGCCGAGTCGGCGTGCGGGTGGTACCAGAACAGCCCCTCGTCGGGCAGCGTGAAGGAATAGTCGAACGTCCCACCGGGGTGGACGGGCGGCTGGGTGTGGCCGGGCACGCCGTCCATGGCCGAAGGCAAGCGGATGCCGTGCCAGTGTACGGAGCTGTCCTCGGGCAGGGCGTTCGTGAAGTGCAGGATCAGCTGGTCGCCGGCCTTGGCGCGCAGCAGGGGCCCCGGCGTCGTGCCGTTGTACGTCCAGACCGGCGTCAGGGCGCTGCCGATGACGTTCAGGTTCGTCGGAACGGCCTGCAGGTCGACCTCAAGCACGTGCGGGTCCGGGTTCAGATCGATCGGCTGCGCCAGGGCCAGGCCGTCGCTCCATCCGGGGTCCTGCGCCGGCCGCGCGATGGGGTCCGCGTCGCAGCCGGCGCCGAGCGCCACCGCGCCGACGCACAGGACGCCGACCAGGGCGCGCCGGCGCCCGCGCGGACGCAGCTCCGCGTGGCCTCCGAGCTCGCGGTCGACCTCCTCGACCTTACCCGCCCCGATTTTCCAACCTTGCCGCCACTTCGCACGCGCGAACCAGACCAGACCAAGCAAAGCGATAATTCCTTTCGGCCTACCTGCGATTTCCGCCGGGCTCGCTCCCCCCGAACGATCCAGCGGGACGTATCTAAACAGATCCTCGGCCCCCGCGAGCATCTCAACGTTT
>Ga0105240_10005532_pt1 | contig 18818 bp, 10 predicted proteins | sample KBSC54metaG_FD_80426 | JGI IMG/M metagenome (GOLD analysis project Ga0105240, IMG submission 80426) | Corn rhizosphere microbial communities from Kellogg Biological Station, Michigan, USA - KBS C5-4 metaG | ecosystem: Host-associated > Plants > Roots > Rhizosphere > Soil | place: Michigan, USA... | reverse complement strand
GATGAAGGCCAGCTCCTCGGGCGAGAGGCGAAGGTTGAAGGTGTGCACCACGCCCCCGGCCAGCGGCACGCCGAGATAGGTCTCGAGGTGCGCGGCGTGGTTCCACATCAGGGTGCCCACGCGATCTCCGGGGCGGAGCCCCGCGCGCGCCAGCGCCTCGGCGAGCGCACGCGCGCGCGCGGCCACCTGGCCGTAGGTGGTCCGGTGCAGCGAGCGATCCGGCAGGCGCGACACCACCGGGACCGCGGGGAACATCCGCTCGGCGCGGACCAGGAGGTGGTCCAGCGTCAGCGGGTAGTCCATCATCGTGCCGAGCGAGGACATCGGACGGCGCCCTCCTCCTGGGAACGAGGGAGGGTCACCCTCTCACCGCCCGCGCCGGCAATCCACCTCTCAGCGGGCCGATGTCGAGCCGGTGGCCGGCCGGGCGAGCAGCTCCCGGTAGAGCGCCTCTGTGCGGGACACGAGCGGGCCGGGCTGGAAGCGCGCCAGCGCCGACGCGCGTGCCGCGCGGCCCATCGTCCTGCGTCGGCTCGGGTCCGCCAGGAGCGAGAGCGCCGCCCGGGCCATCGCCGCCGGATCGCGCACCGGAACCAGCCAGCCCGTCTCGCCCTGCGTCACCACCTCCGGCACGCCGCCCACGTCGCTGGCCACCACCGGCACGCCGGAGGCGAGCGACTCGAGCGCCGCGAGGCCGAAGCTCTCCTGATCGCTGGGAAGCAGGAACAGGTCGGCGTGCGCGAAGAGATCTCCCAGAGAGCGCCGCTCGCCGGCGAAGGCCACCGCGTCGCGGACGCCGAGCGCGTCCACGAGCGCCTCCACCGAAGGCCGCTCCGGGCCGTCACCCACCAGCACCAGGACGGCCGCACGCGCACGCCGAACCTCGGCCAGCGCCCGCACCGCGTCGCCCACGCGCTTCACCGGCCTGAAGTTGGAAGCGTGGAGGAGCACCGCCGGCCGCCGCTCGGGGCTCCAGTCGAGGCGCGGGAAGAGCGCCGGCACCTCGCCCTCGCCGTTGTCGAGGGGGTGAAACGCCTCGGGGTCGAAGAAGTTCGGAAGCACCTCGATCCGGAGGGTCGACGGCAGGGCCAGCAGCTCCACGGCCCTGCGGCACAGCCACGCCGATGGCGTGAGGACCGCGTCGCTGCCGAGGACAGTCTCCCGTACCTGCGTCCGGGTGCCGTTCTCGCCGACCCCGGTCACGTCGGTCCCATGGAGGGTGGTGACCAGCACCGGCGCGCGCACACCCTGGAGGCGGAGCCGATCCCGGGCGAGCAGCGCGGCCGGCCCGTGCGGGAGCGCGTAGTGCACGTGGAGGACGTCCAGCGATTCGCGCGCCGACACCTCGGCCATCGTCCGCGCGAGGGCCTGGGGATGGGTGGTGATTGCCGGTACCGGCCTGGGCGAGCTCTCGACCAGGTGGACCGTCCATGGCCCATCGCGATCGAGACGGACCGGGACCGCCGAGGAGAAGACGTGGACCCGGTGGCCCCGCGCGGCGAGCTGCATCGCCAGCTGCGAGGCGGCAACACCGCTCCCGCCCACGGTGGGAAAGCAGGCGATGCCCACGCCGAGCGCGCTCACGGCCGCACCGTCCTGAGCTCCGGCGAGAGCGACGCCGCGGCGGACACCAGCGCCGAGACCAGCGCCCGCGGGCCGACCTCGGCGGCGATGCCCCAGAATCCGTGCACTCGTTCCTGGAAGAGGCCCGCCGGCCGGAGCGCGGTGGTCACCTGGGTGAGCGCGTCGAGCGCGCCGGTCCCGAGCCCGCTCTTCACCAGCGCCGCGCGCTGCAGGCGCGAGATGAGGCGATCCACCCCGCGCGCGACGTGGGCCCGCGTCTTCTCCACCGCGCGGGCGAGCGCGGGATCGAGCGCGACCGCCTGCGGCTCGGCCGAATCCAGCTGCCGCTCGATGGGCCCCAGCAGCCGGTCGCGGAGCGAGCCGTCCATCCACGGGGGCCAGGCGTGGAGCCGCGCCGCGAGCGCATGGAACGGGAGATCGGTGTCCTCCGGCTGGAGCCCCAGCCGGTCCAGGAGCGCGGCAGTCCATGGATCGACCACCCGGAAGCGCGCGCGGGGGGCGATCATCGGCAGCTCGAGCCCGGCCCGAGCGTACACCTGGGGCAGCTGGGCGAAGTACGTGCACTCGGCCGGACCGCCCAGGTACGCCGCCGTGGGGAGCAGGCTGTCCTGCACCAGCGGGCGGAGCAGCGCCGACGTGCTGAACGAGAGCGGGTCGGCCGCGAGGCGTTCGCGCAGCTCGGCCCGCGACACCCGGCCGAGCGGCGTGCGGAACCCGTCGCCGTCACGGTCCGGCCGGAAGCGAGGTCCCGCGGCGCCGGAAGGATGGAAGAAGGCCAGCGAGGCCTTGCGGGTCTGGACCTGCTCGGTGAAGCCGCGGCGGGCCAGCGTGGCGCAGCGCTCCTCGAGCAGCGCGCCGATGGCTTCCTCCTCCTCGAGGGCGAAGCGAAGGACCGGCGCGGCGAGCGCGGCCATCGCCGGCGTCCGCGGGTCGAGGAGCACCAGCCCCTCGGTCGCGAAGAGCTCGGCGAGCACGCCGGCGAACGCGTCCCCCGGAGACCTTCCTGCCACGTAGTGGCGCCCGAGGAGCGCGCAGACCTCGGCGCCGTGGGGGAGCGGGGCGAGGACCCGGGCCAGCGTCGCGAGGTGGACCTCGACCTCGGGCGGGAGCCGGCGCTGCGCCAGCGAGATGCGTGCCTCGGCGCTCCACTCGGGTGCGAGGCGACCCCGGATCCACGTGCCCCGGACGCAGCCGTCGAAGCGCGCCACCTCCGTCCAGTCGTGGTCCTCGGTCTGGAGCCAGAAGATCGGAATGCACGGCCGCCCCGTGCGTTCGGCGACCCAGCGTGCCCGCGCCACCGCGCTGGCCGCCTTGTGCAGCGTGTACAGGGGACCCAGGAACACGCCGACCTGCTGCCCGGTGACGACGCACGTGGCGCCGGGCCGGTCCAGCGCTGCGACGGCCTCGTCACGCGCGCTGGAGGCGGGGAGCGACGCTGCCTGTCGCTGCAGCTCCGCGACCACTCCCTGCATCGTTCGACGGCGCCCGGCGCGTTCCGCGGCCTCGTCCCACGCCGCCGGGTCCATCGGACGCGAGGGCAGGAGCGACGCCGCGTCGTCTTCCCCGGCGATGAACTGCGCGAAGAAGTCCGAACCCATGCCAGATTGCACCGTACCAGTGCCCATGCACCCGTCCAAACGCGCGCGCAGCGTCGCGCTTGCTCCGATGGCCCTCACCTTGTTGCTCTCCACCGCGAACGCCGCGCCCACCCTGCGTCCCTCCCAGCCCGATGGAGCACGGCTTGAACGCTGGCTCGATCGGCTGCTGGTGGTGGGAGGTGTCCTGTACGTCGCCGCCCACCCCGACGACGAGAACACCCGGCTCCTGGCCTACCTTTCCAACCATTCGCTGCTTCGAACGGGCTACCTGTCCGTGACGCGGGGCGACGGGGGCCAGAACCTCATCGGACCCGAGCTGGGGCCGGGGCTGGGTCTCATCCGCACCCAGGAGCTGCTCGCCGCCCGGGCGATGGACGGCGCCGAGCAGCTCTTCACCCGCGCGCGCGACTTCGGCTACTCGAAGAGCTCCGAGGAGGCGCTGCGGATCTGGGGCCACGACGCGGTGCTGGCCGACGTCGTCCTCGCCATCCGCCGCTTCCGTCCGGACGTCATCATCACCCGCTTCCCGCTCGAGGACGGAGACACCCACGGCCACCACACCGCGTCGGCGAAGCTGGCGGTGGAGGCGTTCACCCGCGCCGCCGATCCCGCGTACATGCCCGACGCCGAGCACCGCCGCCTCGGCCCGTGGAAGGCGCGCCGGGTGGTCTGGAACGAGAGCGGGTTCTTCGGGAAGTCGGATACGCAGCTCGCCGCGCTTCCTCACCTCGACGTGGGCGGGTACGACCCGTGGCTCGGCCTCTCCTATCCGGAGCTCGCCGCCGACAGTCGCAGCAACCACCGGAGCCAGGGCTTCGGGGCAGCGCGGCGGCGCGGACCGACGCCCGAGGCGTTCCATCCGCTCGCCGGTGAGCCGATGAAGGAGAGCCCGCTGGACGGGGTGACCGCCGAATGGTCCCGCGTGCCGGGGAGCGCGAAGCTGGTCAGCGAGCTGAAGCGGGCCAGGCAAGCGTTCCGGACCGGGACACCCGAGGCGTCGATCCCGGCCTTGCTCGCGGCGCGCGCCGAGCTGCAGCGAATGCCGGACAACCCCTGGAAGGAGCAGAAGCTCGCCGAGCTCGACGCGGTGGTGGTCGCCTGCGCGGGGCTGTTCGCCGACGTCGTCGCGGATCGCACCAGCACCTCGCCCGGCGCGACCGTCACCCTCACCTCCACGGTTCTCCTCCGCCGTCCAGCGCAGGTGAGCCTCGCCTCGGCGCAGCTGGGGACGCGGTCGCTGCTCGGCCCCGCGCCGCTCAAGGCTGGCGTCCCGGTCGAGTCGAAGACGAACGTGGAGGTGCCGGCGGACACGCGCATCTCCAATCCGGCCTGGCTGGACGCGCCCGAGCCGGGCCTCTACCCGGTCCGGAATCCGGCGTGGGTGGGGCTTCCCGAGGAGCCGGCGCCGCTCGAGGCCGAGGTCGTGCTCACGTTCGGAACGGAGTCGATCACCGTCCGCCGGCCGGTCGCCTACAAGTGGACCGACCCCGTGCTGGGCGAGCGCTACCGCCGGCTGGAGGTGCTCCCCGCGGTGACGGTGGAGGCCGCGGCCGGGCTGCTCCTCTTCCCCGACGCGTCGGCTCGGCCGCTCGACGTCACCGTCCGGAGCGCGGCCGGCGCCAAGGGGACGCTGAGCCTCGAGCTGCCGCCAGGGTTCTCGGCCATCCCGGCGAACGCACCCTTCTCCGTGCCCGCCGGAGGCGAGACCGCGGTCCGGTTCACCGTCAGCCCACCGAAGAACGCGGCCCGGGGCACGCTGCGCGCGGTCGCGACGGTGAACGGGCAGCGCTTCGACCGCGGGCTGCATCGCATCGACGCCTCGCACATCCCGATCCAGACCTGGCTCCCCCCGGCGGCTGTGCAGCTCACGCGGGCGGACGTCGCCCACGCCAAGCGGCGCATCGGCTACCTCCCCGGGCCGGGCGACGAGGTCCCCGAGGCCCTCCGCCAGGCCGGCTACGAGGTGACGCCCCTCTCGCTGGGCGATCTGCAGAACGGGGCGCTCTCGCGCTTCGACGCGGTGGTGTTCGGCATCCGCGCCTTCAACGTCGAGCCGCAGCTGGAGACGCTCCACGGCAAGCTGATGAGCTACGTGTCCTCGGGCGGGACGGTGCTCGTGCAGTACGTGACCAGCAACTTCATCGCCCGGGCGCCGCCGGACATCGGACCGTTCCCCTTCACCATCGGGCGAGGCCGGGTCACCGACGAGACCGCGGCGGTGGAGGTCTCGACGGATCCCGTGCTCGCCGCGCCGAACCGCATCGGCCCCGACGACTGGGCCGGCTGGGTGCAGGAGCGAGGTCTGTACTTCGCCGAGTCCTGGGACCCGCGCTACGCCACGCCGCTGGCGATGCACGACCCCGGCGAGGCGCCGCTGAAGGGCTCGGTGCTGGTCGCACGGTCCGGAAAGGGCGCGTTCGTCTACACCGGGCTGTCGTTCTTCCGGCAGCTCCCCGCCGGGGTGCCGGGCGCGTTCCGCCTCTTCGCCAACCTGGTGGACGCGGGTGGCTGAGCCTGGCCCGCCCGGCGCTCCGGTGCGCCGGTCCACGGGCGGCGAGGAGCGCTGGGGGCGGCTCTACGCGCTGCTCCTCGGAGCGCTCGCGCTGGAGATCGCCGGGCTCTGGGTGCTGGAGCGGGTCTTCCGGTGAGCACGCTCGACTGGGGCGTGCTCCTCCTGACCCTGGGGGGCATCGTCGTCTTCGGGACGTGGCGGAGCCGGGGCGTGCACACCACCGAGTCGTACCTGCGCGCCGGGAAGGACATCCGCTGGTGGACCATCGGCCTGTCGGTCATCGCCACCCAGGCCAGCGCGATCACCTTCCTCTCGGTGCCGGGGCAGGCGTACCAGGACGGGCTGGGGTTCGTGCAGTTCTACTTCGGCCTGCCGATCGCCATGGTGCTGCTCTCGGCGATCGCCCTCCCCGTCTACCACCGGCTCGACATCTACACCGCGTACCAGTACCTCGAGCAGCGCTTCGACCGGCGCACGCGGCAGTTCACGGCGCTGCTCTTCCTCGTGTCGCGGGGGCTCGCCTCGGGTCTCGCGATCTACGCGCCGGCGCTGGTGCTCTCGGCGGTGCTGGGGTGGCCGGTGCTGTGGACCAACTGGGCCCTCGGCGCGGTGACCATCGTCTACACGGTCGCCGGAGGCAGTCGGGCGGTCAGCCGCACCCAGACCGCGCAGATGGCGGTCATCTTCGTGGGCCTCCTGATCGCCTTCGGGATGGCGGTCTCGCTGTTTCCCCCGGGGTTCTCCTTCGGTCGAGGCGTCGCGCTCGCCGGAGCGCTGGGCAAGCTCGAGGGGGTGGACACCTCGCTGCGGCTCGACACGCGCTACACGCTCTGGTCGGGCCTCCTCGGCGGGCTCTTCGTGCAGCTGGCGTACTTCGGCACCGACCAGTCGCAGGTGCAGCGCTACCTCGCCGGAGGTCCGCTGGCCGAGAGCCGGCGAGGCCTCCTGATGAACGGTCTGCTCAAGGTCCCGATGCAGCTCTTCATCCTCTTCATCGGGGTGATGGTGTTCGTCGTCTACCAGCTCACGCCGCCGCCCCTCTTCTTCAACCGGGCGGAGCTGGAGCGAGTGCGGGCGAGCAATCCTGCCGAGGTCGCGGCGCTCGAGTCGCGCCACGGCGAGCTCTTCGCCGAGAAGCGCCGGGCGATCGACGGCTGGATGCGCGGGGAGACCTCGTCCGCGGCGCTCCGGGTCGCCGAGTCCCGGGTCGAGGCGGTGCGGAAGGAGACCGGAGCGCTCGTTGCCCGGACCCGCCCCGGCGCCGACTCGAAGGACGCGGACTTCATCTTCGTTCGCTTCGTGCTCGACCACTTTCCGCGCGGGCTCATCGGCCTGCTGGTGGCCGTCATCCTCTCGGCGGCGATGTCCGCCAACTCCGCGGCGCTCTCCTCGCTCGGCGCGACGACGGTGGTGGACTTCTATCGCCCGCGCCACCCGGATGCGTCTGACGCGCGGACTCTCGCCGTCGCGCGGGGGGCCACGGCCGCCTGGGGGCTCGTCGCGGTGGCCTTCGCCAGCTTCGCCTCGCTGCTGGACAACCTCATCCAGGCGGTGAACGTCCTGGGATCGCTGTTCTACGGCCCGATGCTCGGGGTCTTCCTGGTGGGGTTCTTCCTCGTCCGCGTCGGGGGGCGAGCCGTCTTCTGGGCGACCGTCGCGGGCGAGATCGTGGTGCTCGCTGCAGCGGCGTTCGGCCACCTTGGCTTCCTCTGGTACAACGTGCTCGGGTGCGCGGTGGTGGTGGGGCTGGCTCCCCTTCTGCAGCGCATCTCGCCCCGCCCCTCACCCACCTGATTCCGGAGACCGACATGACCCTGATCCGAAACGTCGTGCTCGTTTGCTGTGCCCTCTCGCTTCCCGCGCTCGCCCAGGGAACGCCCGCTGCCGCACCCGCCCCGGCGCCCGGACCGACCTTCCAGGCGGATGTGGCCGGAGTGATCAGCCACACCCAGAAGGAGATGGTGTCGCTCGCGGGGGCCGTGCCTCAGAACAAGTTCAGCTGGCGCCCGGCGAAGGGCGTGCGCTCCGTCGCCGAGGTCTACCTGCACGCCGCCGGATCGGCCTACTGGTTCGGCAAGCAGCTCGGCTTCCAGGTCCCTGCGGACGTCGAGGCGAGGATGAAGGACTTCGAGAAGTCCACCACCGACAAGGCGAAGATCGAGAAGGCCCTCACCGACTCCTTCGAGTGGTTCACGAGCAACGTGAAGCAGATGCCCGACGCCGAGCTGACGAAGACCGTGAACCTGATGGGGCACGACCTCACCAAGCGCGCGGTGATCATGATCACCATGAGCCACTACGAGGAGCACCTCGGCCAGTCGATCGCCTACGCCCGTTCCAACGGCGTCGTTCCGCCCTGGAGCAAGAACGACAAGTCGTAGTCGCTCCGGTCTCGCCCGGTCCGCGGAACGCGCCGGACCGGGCGCACCGTCGTTCCCCCTGCCCTACGGGTTGAGCACCGTGCTCGCCTGGGCCTGGGCGATGAGCGCGTCGCGGTCCGCGGGGAGCAGGAAGCCCCTGTCCACCGCGTGGTTCGCCGCGTCGGTCACGGCTCGCACGTAGCCGGCGTGGTCGCCGTACCGCTCCTCGAGCGAGAGTCGAGGATCCCCGCTGGCCATCCGGTCGGCCTTCGTCCTCGCGAAGGGGACCATCCCGCCGGTGTAGTCGCAGTTCTGGTCCTTGTGGAACCCGGCGGCGGTGATGTTCCACCCGAAGTACGAGCCGAGCGGCGCGTCACGCAGGACCACCGGAACCCCTCCGAGCTCGTTCCCGTCCTTGTCCACCCGCGGCACGAGCATCTTGATCACCTGCTTGATCGGCGGCGGCTGGTTGGTCGGCACGCCCGATCCGTCGCTGGGGTCGAACTCCGGACCCCAGCTGTAGTCGAGCACGGGGTTGATGAACGGGACCTCGCGGATGGGTGAGCCCAGCTGAGCACCGTCGAGCGAGGTGATCGTCGAGGCCTCGGGCACGCTGGCCGGCAGCTCGGGGATCCCGTCGGGGAAGCCCATCGCGTCCTTGGTCGGCTCGACGAGGAAGCCGCGCGGCTTGCCGTGGTGACGGTCGTTCCAGTCGTCGCGGTCGTCGTCGATCGCGTCGCGATCGTCCTCCTGGCCGAGATCGTCCTCGCGCGCCACCTTGGGCGTGCCGCGGAGCGTGGGATAGAGGCTGGGCGGTGGCAGCGTGCCGTTCATCACCCAGTCCCGGAAGTGGACCCGGATGGCGTTGACCGTCTCGGTGTGCGGCACCGGATTGGCGCGGAGCGTCCCCTGGCCCCAGTTGTTGCCTGGACAGCTGACCACCGGCGTGCGGGGCGGGTCGGGATCGAACCCGCCGCGACCGCCACCGTGGGTGGTGCTGGGGATGTAGTAGCGCCGGACGTTCTCGGGGATGGGGATGTCCCGCTTCGCATCGGTACCCACCCACTCGATGGGCAGCTTCAGCTCCCAGATCTCCGCAGCACCGAAGTGCTCGATGATCTTCGGGCAGGTGTGACTGCGCCGGCAGCGGTCGAGGATTCCGCGCCGTGGCAGGTCGCGGACGTGATCCTCGTAGTCCGCCCACCACTGCGGTCCCTCGCTCCCGGCCTCGTAGAGCTCGAGCACCCCGTCCGGCTGTGCCCAGCGGAAGTTCAGGGCGATCCGCCGGCCAGCGATGATCGGCCACGCACCGTCGTGCACCTGGCGGCGGTGCTCGTCCTCGTTGAAGCCCAGGTGGAGGAAGCCGCGGGTGAAGTTTCCGGACTGCGAGACGCCGCGCATGATCGACCAGCGAATCTTCCCCATCAGCGGATTGGGGTTGCCGTGGTCGTCCTGCCGCTCGTGCTTGAAGAAGGTGCCCACGTCGCGGAACGCGGCGAAGCCGACCCCGAGGACGTAGGGGTCCTTGGCGACGAAGCGCACCTGATAGAGGAGGTTCGGGTCATAGCCGTCCTTGAGGCAGATCGCGGTGTCGGACGGCGTCTGGTGCTCCCAGTCGGTGCAGCTCGCCCACGCCCAGTCGCTGCTGGGAATGGTCCGGGCGACGGTGACGTGGCCCTTCATCGTCTCGTGGAGGTGGACGGTGATGGTGGCCTTCCGGGTGTCGAGCGAGGCGGGCCGGTACGGGAACTGGTTGGCCTGCACGAAGAGGAGCTGCGAGGCGGGGCCGCTCCGGTTCACGATCCGCGCGACGACCTCACCCGTCACCGAGGAGCCGTTGCGGTGATGGGCGACCGGCACCTTCACCCACTCGTTGGTCGTTCCGGTCTGAAGGGTGCCGAGACCGGTCGGGCTACCGGAGTTGTCGCCCTGCCAGCCGCTGCTCAGGCCGACGTCGCCGAAGCCCTTCTCGATGTCGACGATGGTGATGCGGCCGCCGCGGTTGGGCACGTCCTGCCACATGAGGCCGCTGGCCTTCGACATGTCGATCGGCTTCACCAGCTGGAAGGTGGCGGTGTAGCGGACCTTCCCGTCCGGGTCCTTGCCGAGGTCGATGTCCTGGATGATGGCGTTGAGGGGGTCGCGGGGGTCGAGCACCCCGTCGGCGAGCCCGGTGATCACCTCGTACTCTCCTGCCGAGCCAAAGCTGGGGCAGGTCGCCGGAGTCCCGGTGCAGAAGGCGGGCGAGGTGGTGCTGAGGATGGTGATCCGGGTCACCCGGGCATGCACCGGGGGTGACCAGAGCACGAACAGAAGCGGCACCAGCCAAACGACATACGGCGTTCGACGCTTCGACGGCATCGGCTGTCCTCCTCCGTGCGCCGTGGCGCACGGGTCATCGGTGAACGGAACCTCCCCCCTCGGGGCGGGGACGAGAGGTCATTGCGGAAGCACCGAACAAGGAGCGGTGCGTCGCGATTGACCGCTCGAATGCACCGCACTGCACGGTCGAGCGGCGCTCACGCGCGCGGGCGAAGAGAGAAGTCGCGCTTCAGCCGCCACGCCGTTGCGGTCGCACGTGTGTCAATTGCGACGGCAACTGTTTGACCGCGGACGCCGGTGGAGGCGGGCCGTCCTGCCTCTCGCGAGTTCGCCCGCTCCCTGTCCCGAGGATCACTGCGCCGGGCTGGGTCCGGAGGTGGGCCGGGAGCGAGATGGCGTGCGCCACCGACGTGCATGACGCCCGATTCGTGAACGGGACGGAGCGCCCGGCAGCTTCCCTGCCCTCCGTCCTGGCCGCCGGTCGCGGCGATCGCAAGTGTTGGTACCTACACCGACGCACCACGCCATCGAGGGTAAGGGCGCCCGTTCCATGAGACGGTTTCGCTTTTGCTCGATCGCGCTGTCGCTCCTGCTCGCCGCCTGCGGCGAGGAGCTCGGCGGATCGATCACCTTCCCCGTCCCGCGCTCCGGCCCGCGCGACCCGGTGACGATGCCCGGCTCCGACGCCGGGGCCGACGGGGGATCCACTGCCAGCCGGGGCCTCGATGCCGGCAGCAGCGAGGCGCCGACGAGCTCCGGCTCCGACAACGGCATCTTCCCGCCCGACAGTGCCTGGAACACCCGCATCGACGACGCGCCGGTGGACCCCCGCTCCGACGCGTACATCGCGTCGATGGGCGCCAGCGGGAAGCTGGTCGCCAGCTGGGACGAGGAGGGCCACGGGCTTCCCTACGTCGAGGTTCCGGACGGCCAGACGAAGGTCGCGGTCTCCTTCTGGGCCTTCCCCAAGGAGAGCGACCCCGGGCCCTACCCCATTCCCTGGAACGCACCCGTGCAGATCGGGAGCGACGGGCACGTCCTGGTGGTGGACCGGACCAACGGCTGGCTCTACGAGCTGTTCAAGGCCTCCCGGAACGCGGATGGCTCGTGGCAGGCGTCCAACGGGGCGAAGTGGAACCTGCGCACGAACGACCGCCGCCCCCTGCGCTGGACCTCGGCGGATGCTGCCGGCATGCCGGTCTTTCCGGGGATCGTCCGCCACGATGAGGTCGAGGCTGGATGGATCAGCCACGCCCTGCGGTTCGCGATCAACCGGAGCCAGCGTGGCTTCGTCTGGCCGGCCAGCCACGCGGCCGGAAGCTGCGATCTCGGCTCGGACTGCCCGCCGATGGGGCTACGGGTCCGGCTCAAGAAGTCGGTGGACATCTCCGGCTTCAGCTGGCGGATGCGGGTGATCCTGCTGGCGCTGAAGCAGTACGGGATGTTCGTCGCCGACAACACCGGCACCGACGACAGCTGGTGGCTGGCAGGGGCGCCGCATCCAGACTGGTCCGACCAGGAGCTCCTCACCCTCGGGGCGCTCCACGGGAGCGACTTCGAGGTCGTCGCGCACGGCGACATCCAGCCCCAGTAGCGCCGAGCTCGCGCTGGCTCCAACCAGCCTCGCGCCCGGGTTGACCTGCGCTAGGGTCCCGGACCTCCACGCACCCGAGGCCCGGATGAAGCACTGGTCGACCATCGCCCCGCTGCTCGCCATCGCGCTGCTCGGAGTGGCCGCCCCCTTCCGGGGAACACGTTCGTCCTGGTCGTCTCCGGCATCGCCCTGGTCGCCGCGGTGCTCGCCGCCGTCCACCACGCCGAGGTGGTGGCGCACAAGCTCGGCGAGCCGCTCGGGACCCTGGTGCTCGCCCTGGCGGTGACGGTGATCGAGACGTCGTTGATCGTCTCGATGATGCTCGCCGGCGGAGACGACAAGGCGGTCCTCGCCCGCGACACCATCTACGCGGCGGTGATGATCATCTGCAACGGCGTCATCGGCCTCTGCATCCTCGTCGGTGGCCTCCGGCACCGGGAGCAGACGTTCCGGATCGAGGGCGCCGGCCCCGCCTTCGCCGGCCTGGTCGCGCTCGCCACCCTCGCGCTCGTCCTCCCCGGGTTCACCACCAGCGCCCCCGGCCCGGCCTACAGCCCGTCGCAGCTGATCTTCGCGGGCACCTGCTCCCTGGTCCTGTGGGGCGTCTTCGTGTTCGTCCAGACCATCCGGCACCGCGACTACTTCCTCCCGCCCGAGGGAAGCAGCGAGGAGGAGCACCTGCCGCCCCCGACCACGGCCGCCGCCTGGAGCAGCCTGGGGCTGCTCCTCGTCTCGCTCGTGGGGGTGGTGGGGCTGGCCAAGGTGCTCTCGCCGAGCATCGAGGCGGCGGTCAGGGCCGCCGGCGCTCCGGACGCGGTCATCGGAATCGCGATCGCGATGCTGGTCCTGCTGCCGGAGACGGTGGCCGCCGTGCGCGCTGCCCGCGCCAACCGGCTCCAGACCAGCATGAACCTCGCGCTGGGCTCGGCCCTGGCGACCATCGGCCTGACCATCCCCGCGGTCGTCGTGGCCTCGCAGGTCTTCCACCTCCCGGTCGTCCTGGGCCTTGAGCCCAAGGATCTCGCGCTGCTCGGCCTCACCTTCATCGTCGGCGCGGTGACGCTGGGTCCCGGGCGCACCAGCATCATGCAGGGCGCGGTGCAGCTCGTCGTCTTTGCTGCGTTCCTCTTCCTCTCGATGGTGCCCTGATCCGCGGTCCAGCTCAGAGCGACCAGGCGCGGCGTTCGCGCTTGCCCGCCATCGGGCCCGCTGCGAGATTTCGCGCGTGAACGAGCCCAGCGGCCACCCCGTCGAGGACACCAGCGTCTCCGGGCAGTCGCGGGAAAGCACCGTCACGCTGACGCGGCCGGGCCTCGACCCGGAGCGGCGCATCGGCCCGTACAAGCTCCTTCGCGAGCTGGGGCGCGGCGGGATGGGAACGGTGTGGCTCGCCGCCCGGGCGGACGAGCAGTTCGACAAGCGGGTCGCCCTGAAGGTGGTCCGGGCTTCCGACAGCGAGGAGGTCCTCCGCTTCTTCCGGCGCGAGCGACAGATCCTCGCCGGGCTGGAGCACCCCAACATCGCCCGGCTCCTGGACGGCGGCACCACCGAGGAGGGGCTTCCCTACTTCGTCATGGAGCACGTGGAGGGCGTGCCCATCGATCGCTACTGCGACGAGCACGCGCTCTCCGTCCCCGAGCGGCTGCGGCTCTTCGAGGGGGTGTGCTCGGCGGTGCAGCACGCGCACCGGAGCCTCGTCGTCCACCGGGACCTCAAGCCGGGGAACATCCTGGTCACCGACGAGGGCATTCCCAAGCTCCTCGACTTCGGCATCGCCAAGCTGCTCAACCCCGGAGTGGCCGGGGGCGGCACGCACGAGACCATGGTGGCGATGACCCCGGACTACGCCAGCCCGGAGCAGGTCCGCGGGCGGGCGATCACCACCGCCACCGACGTGTACTCGCTGGGCGTCATCCTCTACGAGCTCCTCACCGGCCAGCGTCCCTACCGGGTGAAGAGCGGCGAGCAGGTCGAGGTGCTGAAGGCGGTGTGCGAGTCCGAGCCGGAGCGACCGAGCACGGCGGTGGGTCGGACCGGCGAGCGCCGTCAGCCGGACGGGACGACCGTCACCACCACTCCCGAGGAGACCGGACGGCTGCGCCACGAGACCCCGGACCGGCTGCGAAAGCGGCTCAAGGGAGACCTCGACGCCATCGTCCTGGCGGCGCTCCAGAAGGACCCGATCCACCGCTACGCCTCGGTGGAGGCCCTCGCCCGCGACATCCACCGGTACCTCGATGGCCAGCCGATCACCGCGCGCAAGACGAGCACCGTCTACCGGCTCCGCAAGCTCGTCGGACGTCACAAGCTCGGGGTCGCCGCCGCCGGCGCCATCCTCGCCCTGCTGGTGACCCTCGCGGTGACCTCCACGGTGCAGGCCAGTCGCGTCCGCAAGGAACGGGACCGCGCCACCGAGGAGGCGGCGAAGGTCACTGCGATGAACGCCTTCCTCCAGGAGGCGCTCGGAGCCGCGGACCCGTGGGAGAAGGGCTCGCGGAACATCTCGCTCCTCGACGCGCTCCGGCAGGCGCAGGGCAAGGCCGAGAGCTCGTTCCAGAGCCAGCCGCTGGTGCGCGCCGCGGTGCTCCAGACCATCGGGACGACCTTCGCGAACCTCGCCGAGTTCCAGGAGGCGGACAAGGCGCTGCGCACCGCGCTCGTCCTGCGCACCGCCGCGGCGGGACCGCGGAGCGCCGAGGTCGCGGAGTCGCAGGCCAGCCTCGCGAGCCTCTACGGGCTGTGGCACCGGTTCGATCAGGCGACGACCGCCGGCCAGGATTCGCTCGCCATCACCCGGGCGCTCTACGGACCGCGGAGCCTCCAGACCGCGTCGGCCCTGTACGCGCTCGGCCAGGTGTACCAGCGGAAGGGAGACCTCCAGGCGCTCAAGCCGCTCGCCGACGAGATGCTCTCCATCGTCCGGGCCCCGGCCCCGTCGACCGCCAGTGGAGCGTCTCCCGCACCCGACCCCGCGAGGCTGGAAGTCCAGGCCCTCGGCCTGCTGGCCGCGGTCGCGCTCCAGGAGGAGAACTACCTGCGGATGGAGGCCATCGACCGTGAGCGCCTGGACAAGATCCGCGCCCATCTCCCGGCACTGCACGGCGAGCTCGGCTCCGCGGTGAACGACCTCGCCACCGCGCAGCTGATGAGCAACGACCTGAAGGCCGCGGAGGCGAACTACCGGGAGGCGCTGTCGATCAACATCGCCGACGTGGGCGAGGAGCATCCGGAGACGCTGTCTGCCCGGGAGAACCTGGGGAACGTCTTCTTCCGTTCCAAGCGCTACGACGAGACGCTGCGCATGCTCGAGGTGGTGCTCGCCGGTCGCCGCAAGGCGCTCGGCGCCGACGCCGAGCCGGTCGGGCGAACCCTGGCGAACATGGGCTCGGTCTACAAGGAGGCGGGGAAGCTTCCGGAGGCCGAGCGGGCGTACCGGGACTCTCTGGCCGTCCTCGTCCCCAAGCTGGGCGAGCAGAACCTCGACGTGGCGTCGGTCCGCATGAGCCTCGCGGACACGCTCCGCCGCCTCGGCCAGCTCGACGCCGCGGAGCCCCTGATGCGAGCCGGGCTCGAGGCCCGGGTGAAGCTCCTGGGAGAGACCCACGCCGCGACCCAGCGGGCGCTCAAGGCCCTGGCCGAGCTCGCGACCGCCCGCGGGAAGCCCGCCGAGGCCGCGGACTACACCGCGCGCCTCACGCCGGCAAAGTGAGCCCGAGGCGGGCGCGGGCTCGGCCCGGACCAGACTGATCCATCGGGCGGATCGGCTCCCCCGGCGTTGACTTCCCCGCGCGTTTGCGGTGACGGTTCCCGGGGCAGAGGAGGGCTAGGCCGTGGGCACCCCCAGCGCGCGTATCCCCGAGCAGGAGCCCCAGCCCACCCCGCCGCCACCGTCGCGCCAGGAATGGCGCCAGCGGGTCGTCGGTCAGGTCCAGCGGCGGCGGCGACTGCTCATCGTCCTGGCCGCGCTCCTGGTCCTCTACACGGTCTTCGGATTCCTGGTGCTGCCGTGGATCGTCCGGCGCCAGCTGGAGAAGCGGCTGACCGCGGCGCTGCACCGCGAGACGACCGTCACCCGGGTCCGGACCAATCCCTACGCGCTGTCGGTGACCATCGACGGCTTCCTGGTGAAGGACCCGGACGGCACGCCCTTCATCTCCTGGGACCGGCTGTACGTGAACTTGACCCTCTGGCGAGTCGTCCTCCGGGAGCTCGCGCTCGAGAAGGTCGCCCTGGTGCGCTTCCACTCCCGGGTCGCGATGGACCGAAAAGGGCGCCTGAACTTCCAGGACCTGGTGGACGAGAGCTCGTCCTCGGAGCCGGAGCCCCCGCCCGACCCACAGAAGAAGCGGCCGCTGGTCTTCGCGGTGCAGCAGCTGGACATCATCCAGGCTCAGCTCGATTTCTCGGATCGCTCGCGGCGCCGGCCGTTCGACAGCACCATCGGCCCCTTCGACATCCACCTCGACGGGTTCCGGACGCTGCCGAACTCCACCAGCCCTTACTCCTTCGCCGGCAGGACCGAGTCCGGCGAGACGTTCTCCTGGGCGGGGAACCTGCTGACCGAGCCGCTCCGCTCGATGGGCACCATCACCTTCGACGGGCTGAAGCTCTCGAAGTACAGCCCCTACTACGAGCAGGAGGTTGGCTTCGAGATCCGCGACGGACTGCTCGGCCTGAAGACGGCGTACACCTTCTCGTGGGGGCCCGAAGATCACATGCTCCGCGTGGCAGACGGCTCGGTCTCGGTACGGACCCTCGTGCTCGGCGTACCCGGGCTCCCCGAGAACAAGGTCGAGCTGCCCGAGGCGAAGGCGAGTGGCATCGGGATCGACGTCGTCCGCCAGAACGCGCGCGTCGAGACGGTGGTGCTCCGTGACGCCGTGCTCCGCGTCCACCGGAATCGCGACGGTCGCTTCGACCTCGAGCAATTCAGGCCGCCGAAGAAGGCTGGTCCGCCGCCGAAGGAGACGAAGAGCGAGCCCTTCCACTGGGGGGTGGGCAAGGTCGAGCTCGCGGGCTGGCGGATCGAGCTGCGAGACGATCTGCCAGCGCGGCCGGCGTCGCTCACCCTTGCCCCCATCGATCTCCGTCTGGAGGACCTCGCGGATGGCAAGCAGCAGACGTCCCGGCTGACGGCCAGCGTCGGGTTCGGAGGCAAGGGCAGGGTCGACGTGGGCGGCTCGGTGAAGCTGCTCCGGCCCTCCGCCGATCTCGCTCTCACCGTCGAGCAGCTCGAGCTCGGACAGTTCGACCCGTACCTCGACCTCTACGGCGATCTCGCAGCGCGCCTGGGGAGCGGAACGCTGGGAGTCAAGGGCAAGGTTCGATTCGACGCCGCGGCAGAGCCGACGAGCTGGGGGTTCGAAGGGGACACCCGGATCGACGAGCTTGCCCTCCTCGACTCCCAGCGCAACCAGGAGCTGGCGCGCTGGAAGGCGCTGCAGATCTCGGAGATCAAGACGGCATCCACGCCCCTCGGACCCTCCCTGTCGGTGCGCTCGGTGCGCTGGATCCAGCCGCGGGTGCGGGTGGCGCTCGCCGAGGACGGCTCGTCGAACCTGAGCCGCCTGCTGAAGACTCCGCCCGAGAAGAAGACCGCGGCGAAGCCAGAGACGAACGAAGCGAAACCCGAAACCACCGAGGCCAAGCCGGAGACCGCCGAGGCGAAGCCCGCGGCGGGCGGCAAGCCACGTCCGCGTCCCGACCGACCCGAGGCGCCCGTGTCCATCGCCAGCTTCCAGATCGTCCGGGGAACCGCGACGTTCGCGGATCGCTCGGTGACTCCTCCGGTCACGCTCTCGATGACCGACCTCGACGTCCGGCTTCGCGGGCTCTCCAACGCGCTGAACGCCCGCTCGCAGGTGGCGATCAAGGGCTTGGTCAGCGGCGGGCCGCTGGAGGTGAATGGCATCCTGAGTCCCCGGATGGTCAACGACGCCACGAAGGTGAAGATCACCTCCAAGGGCATCGACCTCACCCCGCTCAGCCCCTATTGCGGAAAGTACGCGGGGTACCTGCTCGACAAGGGCAAGCTCGACCTCGAGCTCGAGTACAAGGTCGTCAAGAGGAAGCTCGACGCCGCGAACCTGATCAAGGTGGACCAGTTCACCTTCGGCGAGGCCACCAGCAGCAAGGACGCCACGAAGCTCCCGGTGAAGCTCGGGCTCGCGGTGCTCCAGGACCCGAACGGGCTCATCGAGCTCGACGTTCCGGTGGAGGGCAACGTCGACGACCCGGACTTCCGTCTCTCCCGCGTGGTCTGGCGGGCCATCGGAAACGTCCTCCTGAAGGCGGTGATCTCCCCGTTCAACCTGCTGGCGAAGGCGTTCGGCGGCGGCGGCAAGGACGCGAAGCTGGACGTCATCGACTTCCAGGCCGGTGCGCCCGACCTCACTCCGAGCGCGGACAAGACGCTCCAGAACGTCTCCAAGGCGCTCGCCAGTCGTCCCGCCCTGAGGATGGACATCGAGGGCACGACCGATCCAGCCAGCGACACCAAGACGCTCAAGCTTCGCGAGCTCCGCCGGCAGGCCGCCCTCGCGAAGAGCGACGGGAAGGGCAAGGGGAACGCCGAGCTCACCGACGACGAATACCTGCGCTTCGTGGAGAAGAAATACCGGGCGCTGAGTCCGCCGGCGACCGGAGGCAGTGCGCCCGACCCTGCGGCGATGGAGGACGCAGTGCTCGCCACGGTGCAGCTCCCACCCGAGGCGCTCGGCGCGCTCGGCCAGGCGCGCGCCGAAGCGGCCCGGGCCCGGCTGATGCACCTGGGGGTCGACGCAGGCCGCGTCTTCCTCACCAAGGGCGGCGAGCGTGCGAAGAAGGAAGCCGGCCCGCGCGTCTACTTC
>Ga0105240_10005530_pt1 | contig 18821 bp, 17 predicted proteins | sample KBSC54metaG_FD_80426 | JGI IMG/M metagenome (GOLD analysis project Ga0105240, IMG submission 80426) | Corn rhizosphere microbial communities from Kellogg Biological Station, Michigan, USA - KBS C5-4 metaG | ecosystem: Host-associated > Plants > Roots > Rhizosphere > Soil | place: Michigan, USA... | reverse complement strand
TTTTGCTTTATCAGCGCGGTATAGAGACCAATCAGCAAATTGAAAGAAGTAAGGTTTTGCCCCGAATTGATAGTGGACACGCGTATGTCATACAGTTTCCTGGAACCTACCGGCATGGCGCTTAGTTCGAAATGAAGACTGGATGGAACATGGGGTTCTGTGGGATAGCCATATTTGGCCAGCCATCGATTGATATGCGGATCGTTGGCATGTGTAAAGCTGAGACCGCCATTGAACATCAACGAAAACGTCGAGTCACTCGGGGGCCTGGGAACCAATAATTGTCCTTCGGACGAGCCGCCCTGGGCGGCCGCATGTCCAGAAATAGATACCAGTAGTGCCAGTATATAGAAGCCGCGCTTCATCGTCTATAAAAATAGACAAATTCAGACGTGGCGCAGACTTTTTAACAAAAATCTGGTGGTAGCCGGATCTGGATGCCGGCCAGTTATTGATCGACAGCCAGCGCTTTTTTCTCCTTCAGCTCCTTCTTGGTCATATTAAAAAGAATACTATGCCTATTGCTCACCCGCTGTACGAGATGTACATGGGCTATAAAGTCTTCTACTATCTGGATCTTATCGCTGGGCGTCACTACCAACAGCTGTAAGTGCAATTGCTTACAGAGCTCCATTAGGTAAGTGGCCTTTTCTTCATCCTGGTTGCTAAAGCTCTCATCCACGGCAATAAAGCGAAGGCTTTTTGCATTGCGCCCTTCCCGTGTGATGCCAAACTGGTAAGCGATGGCGCTGCAAAGGATGGTATAGGTGAGCTGGGCTTTTTCACCACCGGATAGCTGTCCCATCTGGCGATAAGTCTTTTTCAGCTCATGTGTTTCCCGGAATTTCTCGTCGGCCCAGAATTCGAACCAATTGCGGACATCCAAAACACGGCTGCGGTAGGAATCACTTTCATCCAGGCTATTGATAAGGGTTTGGACATTTTGCTTGAAGTGCTGCGCTTTTTCTTCGAAACTGTTCTGCTGCCAGTCCGCCGCCTGTGGCAGCGCATTTAGCAGCCGCGCGCGGAATTCTTTGATCACGCTGTCGGTGACGGGGCGTATCCCTAATTGTATATAGGTATCGGGCAGCCTGTTGAAGTTGATGCCGGCCAACGACCCATTCAATGTAAAGATGCTGTTCTTTATTTTTCTCTCCCAGCTTTCCAGCTCTTCGTTGAGCACCCCCATTTTTATCACGGCGGTGTCGTGGAGCAGCCGTTCGAAATCTTTTTTGTACCTGGGAAGATTTTCCGTTTGCAGCTTATCCAGCCACTCGAGGTATTCTTCCGCATGCTCCCTTTCGGTGGGCAGCTGCTGTGTATCGCCAATCCAGTCGGTGAAGCGTTGCATGATCTCCGGGGAAGGGTTTTTGATGCGCATCATGGCGCGGTCCAGCTCACGACCTTCCCGTTGAACGAGCTCTTCCAGCCGGCTGGCGCTGATAGCTGCCTGCTCTGTCAAATGCTGATATTTTGTATCGATGTTGTCCAATGTGCAATCAGCCAGTGAGTCAACATGTTTTTGCTGGAACTGCAATAGCTGGTCCTTATCCGTGTCCGTGAGAAGATCCAAGAGGGGCTTGCGTTCCAGCCGCTGTTTCTCCATGTTGTCCAATGCATTCTCGTCCAGGCTGATCCTGCCGATGAGCTGATCTTTTTCTGTTTCTGTGACTGCGATGGTTGTACGAATGGCATCGAGCTGCCTGGTGAGGGCCTTCAGCTGATCGCTGCCTTTTTTAAGCTGGCCCATCTGCTCTTCGATGCCAAACATATCCCGCTGAATACGGGCGCAGTTGAGGCTTTTGAAGCCTGGATGCTCAGTGATACGTTTGACCGCAAAGACCTGGTCCTGAAGACGGCGGCTTTTATTCTCTGCGCGCTGATGGGCTTCTTCCGCCTGTTCGATAGCACCCACGAGCTGCGACCTGCGGTGTTGAAGCGCGGATCTTTTTTTCTCGTTGTTCCATCCCATTACATACCTGCCGGGGTCGTTGCGTTCAGGTCTGTCATCCTTCTCATGTCTATCCCGATTTTTGATGAGTCCGTTGAGCGTGATGGCCTTTTCATAGCGTTCGAGCGTCTTTTCGCTGTCAACACAGCTGTAATTATATAATTGTATCACCTGCTGACTGACCCAGCCGCTGAGGGGGTGTTCGGGATGAAACTCGAGCTTGTTCCAGACGGTGCCTTCGTCGGCAAATTGTTGAAGTGCGATGTCCTTTACATGACTGTATACGAGCCGTGTCCGGAGATTGGTATTGTTGACGTACTTATTGAACCTCTTATAATGTTTGTCTGCAACGAGCAGGCGGAGAGAAAGAGGGTTAAGTAACTTCTCCAGAGCCGGCTGCCAGTCTGCCTCTTCGTGTATAACCTGCATTAGCTCTCCTGCAAAAGGCAGCTCATGTTCTTCCAATTTCAGCGCCTCGAGAATCTCATGTCTCAGCCGGATGAGATGACCAGGAATATTGTTCTTATTTTCCAGCAGCGTGTTTAATTCGGCCTCTATGAGGGTCTTTTCCTCTTTTGCTTTTTTCAACCTGTCCTGGGCGTCGTACAGGTCTTCGTTATTATTACGGATGTCGCCGGCCAGCCGCTTGTCAGCGCGTTCGGCTTCCTTTTTTATCCGTTGGTAGGCCGCTTCATCCGAGGGGGCGGATTCGGGTAGATGCAGGGCGTTACCCCACTCGGTGAACTGGGCGAGCGAACGCTCCGCCTCCCTGTATTCTTTTGTCAGGGTCTCCAGATCCTTTTCCAGCTGCTGCAGCCGCTGCCCCGCCTTATTCTGTTCCAGCAGATTTTTTGTCTGTCTCTCTTCCTCCTGCATGCCCGCGATCTTTTCTTTGATGACGGAGAGCTCTTCCTTGCCGCGACGGGTATCCTTTTCTTTGGTGCGGATGGCTTCGTCGAGCAGGTGGTATTTTGTATAGCTGTTCCAGACCTTTATCATTTCGAGCTCCTGACGGATCTGGGCCAGCTGTTCGGACCCTTCCCTGAAGTTCCGGCAATGTTTTTCCAGGGGCTGGAGAATGCGTATCTGCTCTTCGCTCTTTTCAATATTGCGCTGTGCGTCGCTCAGCGTGGACAGATGCTTTTTCAGCTCCTGGAAATCTTCCTCCATATTTCTCGGCTCGAGCATATTGGTGCGGATGAACTCGTTGAGCTCGCCCAGCACCTTGATACCCATGGTCTGATTGAAGAGGCTAAGGGCCTGCATGCTTTGCATACCGAGCACTTCCACGAGTCGTTGTGCGTAGCGGCTGGCGGCGTCGAACCATTCCACCTGTTTGCGGCTGCCTTTATTGTATTGCTGATCGATGCGACGGCGCCAGGCTCCATTGAGATCAAAAGGCCGGAAATCATCCTCGATATGGAGCGGCTTATGTGCGATGGCAAATACCCTTTTCATCTCGGAGCCGCTGAACCAGCGTACCTGGAAGAGGGTGACGTATTGCTCCGCCTCGTTCGAAAAATGTGCGAGTAGGATGCTGTAAGCCTGTTCTTTGTTTTCCCGGAGGTATAGGGTCTTGCTGGCCTGGCCATTCTCGGTGTGTACATTGCCATAGCCACCGAGAACATATGTTTCTTCTGTACGGTCGCCCTTTTTCTCGCTGCCGGAAGATTGATTATAGAACCGGTGTTTTTTCTCCGGCACGATCAGGGTAAGCAAGGCATCCACAAAGGTGGTCTTGCCGCTGCCATTGGCGCCGGTGAGCAGAGAGGTCTCGCCTTCGGGTCTTATTTTCCAAACGTGCTCGTCGAAAGTCCCCCAGTTGAAGATCTCCATGTATTGCAGACGAAAGCCGGATTTGGCCTCATCGGTACTAAATACGCCCAGTTGCATGTTCGGTCAGTTGTTGTTTAAAGTTTTCAAGGATCTCGTGGTCTACTCTTGCCTTTATGATCTTTTTGATACGGAATTTCTGTTCGTCTGCAGGCTCTGCGTTCTCCACCTTTTCGATGAAGTCGAGCTCTTCTACCTTATCGATGAGCCTGTCGAGGTCACGGATAAATTTTACCCGGCTGGGGTTCTCTTTAAAGAAAAGTTCGGCATATTCTTTTATCTCTCTTCTCTTCTTGATCAATTCACGGGCGGCGGCCTCTCCTACTTCAAATTCGGCCATCATATCCCGTAACAGTACGAGCAGGATGCTCTCTTCATAACCCAGCTGGATGCGGCGTACCCAGCCTACCACATTGTCCTCTTCGTCAAGTCGCTGTTGTTCGAGATAGGCATAACCGTCATCTTTTTCCAGCACGAGCACGAGACCCAGCTGCTGGAGGAAGCGGGTCAGCTCTACCTGGTATTGCAACAGCTGCTCCCAGGCGCCTTTTTCAAGGTATTCGACGGGTCCTTTCAGGAGCTTGATAAGCACCGGTGTATAAGGTAGTATAGCGTTCTTTTCTATTGCCATGGCTGTTTGTTTTTACCTGCTGAACAGCAGGTATGGTACTTCAATAAATCTGGTTCTGCCTTCGTCCAGCGGGATCAGCTCTGTGATCTCCTGCATAGCCTGCACGCGTGAAGCTTTTTCGCGGAGGAAACTAAAATAGCTGATGACCTCTGCCATGCCGTGCTCGAGGCCTGTGGTCTCGATGATCTCCGACAGGGTGGCGGTAGTCTTTTTCCGGAGGGCCTTTTCTACATTGTCCCAAAGTTTTTTCTTATCGATGTGGGTGGTGTTCAGCAGCCTGTTGAACCGTAATAGGTCTTCGATCTTTTCTTTGGCATTGGCGGGCTGTTTCACTACGCCGGCGGACTGTTTCTCCGTGAGGTTAAGCTTTCGCTCCATGCTCATTTTTATGGGAGCCGGCTCTTCCAATTGTAATCCACAGGGTGGCGGGCTGTCATCCATGAACTGGAAGATAAGTTCCTTAATACTGCCTATCTGCTGCCGCAGCCGGCGGTGGCGTGCAATCTCTTTTTCCGTAATGATGCGGCTGAGCTTTTCAGCCATCCTGTCGTTGGAGTCATATACGCTGCGACCCTGTTGAAGAAGGAGGCTCTTGATATTCTGTACAAAGCCGGCGTCGCTGTCGATGCTTCTGTCCTGCAGGAGCTGGAGCAGCTGATCTGTGAGCTGGCGCCATTCTTCCTGTCCTGCGCGTGAGACGAGGAAATCCCAGAAGGCGTAGAAGCTTTTTCCCTGATCGCTCTTCCGGAGGGCATCATATGCCTCGAAAGCAAATCCTACGATGGCGCCTTTGTGTATTTCAGCTTTTGTATGTTGTTCTACGATGTGCCGGTGGATGTGTTTGAAATTATCTTCCACCTCCCGGAAGTCGCTTAGCAGCTCATGGCTCAGACGGGTGAACCATTCCATCCTTTCCCGGATCTGTGCATTGGTGTATATCTCGGGCTTGAAGCCCATCTCGATACGCTTGATCTCCTTGTCTATTTCGGCCCGGCGGTTCTTTAACTCTTCCAGACGCCGGGTGGCGTTGTCTTCAGTATATTCCACCATTTCGCGAAGGGTCTGGAAAAGGAATTTGAACCGGGACTCGGTTCCTACGAACTGTCTTTTTTCCAATGACTGCAGCCATTGAAAGAGCTTTTCGGTATGTGCGCTAAGCTGATATTGTGTGACGGATCCCGAGTCGGGAAAGTCTTGCAGGAGCCGTCTCTGAACCCAGTTGAGCAGGTATTTACGGGCGCGGCTTTCTTCGTCCTCTCCAAATTCAATGCGGGCTTCTTCCAGGTCTTCAGTTCCTTCCGAGTGGTTGCGCAGCTCTTCGGCCAGTAGGTTGATCAGGCTGGGTTCGGGAATGGATAGAATATTTTCTGTCTTGAAAGCATTAAAAAGGAAGGGGATCACCCAGTGTGCATTTCGCATACGGATGATCTGCACGGAGGGGGCGGATTGTAATAAATAGGATATATCCAGTGACGGCATCAGACCTCGTTAAGGGGATGAAATTAGCCATTCCACCGTTACGAAAAGCTATCGGCAGGGCGGGTGGGGATAAAATAGAAATTAGGTGGAAATTTTCCGGCCGGATTTGGGACAGGGCCGGGTGAACCTTTGGCTGGGATGTGGCTGTTGGAATTTGGTGCTGAGCTGGGGCCTGGTTGCCGGGGTCTGGCCGCCGGGATGTGGCTGCCGGGCGGGGATCTGAGTGCCAGGCCCGGACTTGGCTACCGGGGATGAATAGACTGTTTAAGGCTGGGGTTTAGCCGCCTTGTACAACACGTGCTCGTTCAGCCAGTGGTCGGCGGGCAGAAGAGGGTGGGCAAAGGTCCCCTGACGGGCCATGCCAATGCGGATCATTACTTTTTCAGAGGGGTGATTGTGAATGGAGGTAAAGGAATAGATCTCGTCCATATTCCAGCGATCGAAGCCTGCCTGCAAACAGGCCTGTGCTCCCTCGGTGGCCAGGGCACGGCCCCAATAGTGGGAAGATATTCGCCAGCCTATCTCTATAAAGGGGGTGACGATATGCGGCAACTGAAAGCCAGGGTGAGAAAATCCGATGAATCCGATAAAGGCGCCTGTCTCTTTCCACTCCGCCGCGAACAATCCATAACCCTGCCGGGCAATGTTTTTTTCAATGGCAACGATATGGGTTTTTGATTCTTCCCGGGTGAGAAGATTGGGAAAGTATTTTCTTACGGTGGGGTCCATGTTCATTTGAATGAAAGGTTCATAGTCCGTGTGTCGCCATCCGCGTAATAGGAGCCGGGGAGTCTCTATATAAACCTGTGGTTTCAATTGGCAAGGGGTTTTGGGTTGCCCGGCCCTGGGCCGGTGAATCTTTGGTTTGTGTTAGGGCGACAATTACTATGCCATTGCCAGCAAATGTATTAGATTTAGATCAGGATCAATATTTCTATTATTAATATGCGTCGCAGGACCTTTCTTAAACATACGGGGATGATCACGCTGGGACTGTCCCTAGCCGAGAAGGCTGCACTGGCTGCCGCTGGGCCAGGCGCATTACCGGCATCCGCACCGGGGATCCTGCCTGCTGATGGGCCTCATGCCAACAAGCTGCCGAAGTGGAAGGGGTTCAATTTGCTGGACTTTTTTAGCCCTGATTCTACAGAGTCGATAAATACTACTACCGAGGCGCATTTCAAATGGATGCGGGATTGGGGTTTTGATTTTGTAAGAATACCTATAGCGTATCCGCACTATCTGGAGTTTGACGGCGACAGGAATATCACGGCGGGCGAGACCTATTATGTCAAAGAATATGAGATAGATAAGATCCAGGCATTGGTAGCGATGGCGCATAAATACGGCATGCATGTCTGTCTCAATCTACACAGGGCGCCCGGCTATTGTATCAATGCCGGATTCCCCGAGCCTTTCAATCTTTGGAAAGACCAGGCCGCCCTGGACGCCTTTTGCTGGCATTGGAATATGTGGGCCAGGTTATATAAGAACGCTTCTCCTCAAAAGATAAGTTTCGACCTGCTGAACGAACCAACCATGCGGGAGGATATGAACGACCAGCACTCGAAGTCCTGGCCTGTACAGGGAGATGTATACAGAAAAGTGGCCAAAGCTGCTGCAGAAGCCATCCGTAAAGAGAACCCGCATGCCCTGATCATTGCCGACGGCAACGCTGGCGGGAACCTGGTGGTGCCTGAACTGGTCGATCTGGATATGGCACAAAGCTGCCGGGGATATTTTCCTCATGCCATCTCTCACTATAAAGCGCCATGGGCCAATAAGGACCCGGAACATTTACCGACGCCTGTATGGCCGGGAAAGGTGGGTAATCAGGATCTCAACCGCGGCATGCTGGAAAACTATTATAAGCCCTGGATTGGCTTGATGGAAAAGGGAGTGGGTGTGCATTGCGGTGAGGCCGGATGCTGGAAGAGGACGCCCCATCCTGTGTTCATCGCCTGGTTCACGGATGTGGTAGATATACTTTCTTCTCACCAGATCGGCCTGTCCCTTTGGAATTTTATCGGCGACTTTGGGATCCTGGACTCTGGCCGGGAGGATGTGGCGTATGAAGACTGGCATGGACACAAGCTGGATAGGAAATTGCTCGAGCTGCTGAAAAAATATTAGGAATTGCCCGATCCTTCGAAAGACCGGATGGGACTCAATTTCACCAAATACTGGTCGAACTTATCCTCAAACAACAACTGCATTTTCCATCCTTCCTTATTGGCGATGCGACGAAGCGTTTGTTTATCGACAAACAACCAATTGAACCAGTCCGTGCGCTGCCGGCGATATTCGTATTGATAAAATATTTCGCCATAGTAATGTCCGGAAGAAGAACCTCCGACCCGTGCTGAAGGCCTTTTTTGGGGTGGCCGGCCATAATATAAATAGGCGACGTCGGAAGAATCAAAGACAAGGGCGCCGCCGGGGCGAAGAAGCGTATGTGCTTTTCGAAGAAAAAGGTGCAGTCCGTCCAGGTTGGCCGTAAGACCGATGCCATTCATCAGCAAGAGCAGCGTATCATAGGGACGTGTCCGCAGCTTGAAGAAATCACGACAGAGGACTTTTTTTATCCCCCTCCCCTTCATAACGGCTGCATTCAGCGGAGATATATCCAGCGCCGTCACATCCATTCCCATTCTTTGCAGCAGCAGGGAATGACTACCCGCACCGGCACCGATGTCCAATATCCGGCCCCTGCATTGTTGCAATGCAATCCATTCCAGCTCGGGCATATCACCTCCGGCGCGGAAATAAGTTGTTACAGGCATTATTTCTGTTGAGCTGCCTATAGGCTGTCCATCCTCCCGCTGTCCCCATCGGGTGTGCACCCTCAGCTTTGCAGATGAGCTATGATGGAAATAATCGGCAATAGCCTGTCCTAAAATGTCCTTCATAAAATGTGCGGGAAATTATTCAGCAGGCGGAACGGGTTTTTCCTTTAATCCGGCGCGACGTTTGAGCTCATTGATCGGCATATCGAGCTGTCGGCCGATGGGTTTGCCATCCCTGTAGGTAATTACTTTCAACATGTCGGCATCCTTGGGCACCGTAAGGGGCTGCGAATACTTTGGATAGAAATTGTCGGGGTTGGAGTTGTCAAAGCTGTAATAGATATCGAGACCTTCTATCTCGGTGGACAGCGTAATAGACAGGGAGTCATTGGCGCCGGGGTCTTTTTTTACGGCAAATCCTACGTCATACATGGAACGGGCATATTTCACCTGGCGGAGGTCCATCCTTTGAAAAGTCGCTTCCGTCCGGCGTACGAAATCATTCCAGTTCTTTTTCTCTTTGGGCGACCAAAGACATTCGGCGGTGGCGAGGCTGCGGGGCCAGACCATATATTGCAGGTGACGCGTATTATATACCTGCTCCGTCCAGAGATTGGCCTGCCCACCCTTGATAAGGGAAGGATCGACGCCATCGGGGACCGGCTCGAAGGAATAGGCTGTGTTGAGCCGGAGCGTGGCATAGACGGGAGGCTCGATAATGGCATCTCCCTGCATATAGTCCAGGTATACAAAAGTGGTGGGGCTCATGACGACCTGGTGACCCTGTTTGGCGGCTTCGATACCACCCTTGATACCGCGCCAGCTCATGACCGCAGCGTTGGGCGCCAATCCTCCTTCGAGTATCTCATCCCAGCCAATGACCTTTTTACCTTTGGATTCGACGATCTTCTCCACCCTCTTTTCAAAATAGCTCTGAACTTCCTGCATGGTCTTCAGCCCTTCTTTTTTCATCAGCTGTTTGATAGCGTCGCTCTGCTCCCAAAAATTCTTGGCGCATTCGTCGCCGCCAACATGGATATAATCAAAGGGAAAGAGGGCAGCTACTTCCGTAAATACTTTATCGAGGAACGGGTATACCTTCTCGTTGGCAGGACAGAGCGTATTGTCTACCAGGGCAGAGAATCCGCCGGGATACCAGTTCATAAATTTTTCGCCTGAATTGACCCGGTATTGATCGGCGCCGGGGGTGCAGGAAAGTTCCGGGTAGGATACGATAGCTGCCAGCGAATGACCGGGAATATCCACTTCCGGCAGGATATCTACAAATCTGTCCTTTGCATATCGCACGAGCTCTTTGATATCATTCTGGGTATAGAATCCGCCGAAGTTGCGGGGCTCATCGGGAGTGGGTGCGGACAAGGAGCCGAAGCGGCCTTCACGACGGGTGTTCCAGGCCCCAACCTGTGTAAGTTTTGGGAGGCTTTTTATTTCGATGCGCCAGCCCTGGTCGTCGGTGAGGTGAAAATGGAGAAGGTTATATTTGTATTTCACCATCTGGTCGATAAAATCCTTTACTTCCTGAACGGTGAAAAAGTGACGGGATACATCCAGCATCAATCCGCGCCAGGCGAATCGGGGGTAGTCACGAATGGTGACGTAAGGAACACTCCATTCTATGCCTTTTACGGGAGTGCGGCTGTCGATCTCTTTTGGCAGCAGCTGCAGCAGGGTCTGTATTCCGTAAAAGAAGCCGGCAGGCTTGTTGGCTTTTATGGTAATGCCGGTGTTGTTGACTGCGAGGTCATACCCTTCATCACCCAGGGTGGCGTCGGGGGTTTTATTCACGAGCAGACGGATAGTGGAGCCGTTGCCTGGCATGACAAGAACGACTTTGTTTCCGGTGGCGGCGCTCAGCTGCTTTTGAAGATCGGCCAGCGTCTGCGCGAGGGCAGGCTGGTTGACGGCTTCGATACCAATGGTGGAGGGCAGGACGAAATGGCCCTGACCCGGGGTAAGGCTGACGGGGGCGGGAATGATGGCGATGCCCGTGTTGTCCTGCGAAAAGGCGGTGGACAGCATACAGAAGGTCAGGAGCAGCAGGAGTATCTTTCTCATGAATGGTGGTGTTTTGAATGATGGAAAGTAGGATTTATAATTAATATATAGTTCCCTCAGATAAAACTTTGTAACGACAGTTGTCTCAGAAAATATCCTCTATGAGGAGGGGCTTCCCGTTGAAGATGAAGCTGTCGCCAGCCCTTTTTTGGTAGAGTGCTCTGGCCAGGGGAGCAGCGGGGGAGAGAAAGAGGATGGTCTGGTCATGAAGCTGCTGTTTACCCAGTCCTGCGGCGATGAAAAAGCCAATATCCGGGCATTGGATAAAGGCTCCCGCGACGGGGGTGGAATAGAGCGTATCGACCTTGACCTGGTGAAGGGTGGCGAGCTCTCGGGCATGTTCCGCCTGTTGGCGGGTGTGCATGTCTTTTAGGTTCTGGCCCATCGCACGGCTTGTTTCATACTTATCACCGGCAGAGCTTTTCTCTTCCTGGTTGGCGGCTTCCTGGGCCTGGTCAGCCTGCAGCCTGGCGGCTTCGATCCGGGTGGAGATGAGGTCGAGCGCGAATTGTTTCAAGGCTGTCTTGAATGCCTTTTTTTCGAAGTCATCCATGTTACGATGTTTTTTGGGAAGGAACGGTCTGTGGACCTGAGTTGACGCTGACTTTTAATACCAACTTTTTTACCAGCTCGGGCTGGATATGGAAGACTTCCGGCTGATGGATATCGGTGGGAAAGAAAATGATGAACTGGCCCGGCGTCAGCCGGATATAGCTGATCTCTTCTTCCGGGAGCGTGTAGAAGGCGACATCCCTTTCTTCGTCATAGGGAGTGGTGGGGGGTGTGGCTCCGAGAGGAGCGTATCCAAATCGTTCGACACCTGTAATCATGATCTGTATGTCGGCATAGTCGCGGTGGCTTTCGGGATCGCATTCCTCGGCCGGCTTGGTGGTATACTCATTGATTATCGCAAAGACATTGTCCCCATCGATGTCATGCCGGCCTGTCTCGAGGGCCGCCAGGTTGGTGGTCAGAATGAAATCGATGGCGTTGGCAAAATTGGGATTGATGGCTTTGTACCAAAAAAGCTGAGAGAGTGTGGATGTGATCATGTTTTGTAAAATAATAGTTATAACAAGTCAGGACATCGAATATACTTTTTTCATCAGCTCTGTGCCGTCAATAAATTGATAATGCTGACTTTTTTCCATGTATGATCTTGCCCCCCTGGTATAGCAATTTTCTGTGTATTCATAAATCAGGACAAATATAACATCATGAACCCGGATACCCTCCATGGAGCCTACAAGCTTTGCGAGAATGGTCTTTCCTATGGGAATTGAGGAACAGTGGACGACCCTGAGGTGAAAGATCTTCTGGCGCAATGGATCCTGGATCAGTTGACTGGCGCCATATCTACCGGAACTGTAGTCGGGAAAGCAGCGATAGCCAATCTCCTCGAGGGAGAGCGACATGAGAAATCCTATGGATGCAGGAGAAAGCTCATATAAGGGTTGCAATGTATTAGCCTCTTTCCACTTGCGGATGGCTTTTTCAAAAAGATGGGGCTTTTGATCAAGAAGCTCAGGAAAAGTAAATGTTACCATATTTTCAATTTTAAAGTCGAAGCTATACAGGGCACGGATGAAAATATGGTTGGAATAGCGGGACAAAACAAAGGTATACATTTTTTCAATTATCCAAACGGTAAAGAAAACCCATTAGAGAAAGGGGGGAAAGGCCTCTTATTCTATAAATAGATAGATTGTTCTGCTCAGGATTCTATTTGAAAAAGAAATAAAGCCAAAAAAAAACGAGGAGAGAATATAGGAAAAAAAACATCACTGTGGTCTTTTTAGACCACAACAAGTTTTTATTATAGAACTTGTTTTAACAGTGCAAAAGGATTGTTATGTCTGCAATAGTTATTAGGTAATTTTCACGCTTAATATATTATGCAGATGGCAAAGGCCTTTAAGATCAAACAAACAGATCATTCTGCGCAGGTGGTAAAGGAGGAGAAGCGCAGGAATCGCCTGAATTCTATAAAAAATGAATTGGAGGCGGGCAGGATCACCGGCTTTGATCAAATATTTGCCATCATGAGCGAAACGAGTGTTTCTGTGGAGATGGGTATTTCTTTCTATGCTTTCAGAAAAAAAGTCCTCGATCCGGGGGAATTTACGCTCAACGAAATAATGCGACTTGCGGCCCTCTTCGGCGTGAGGTATGATGTCATGGCCGACTGGTTAAGGGACAGGATCAAGTCGAAATCCAAGAGCCGCATCTTTAGGGAGTAGCCAGGGGTTACAATTTTTTCAGGAATGAGTATACCACCGCATTAAACTCCTCCGGCTTCTCCATATTCGGCAGATGACCTGCGCCTGCTATAACGGCCAGCTGTGCGCCGGGGATGGTATCGCTCATCAGCCGGGCGATGGGTTCCGGGGTGAAAAAATCTTCTTCCCCTACAACAATAAGGGTGGGTACATGTATATGAGGAAGAATGGGGAGATGATCCCTCCTTTCGCCTCTGCCTTTATGTGCAGCAGCTGCCCCTTCTGCCGTGGTGGTGGTCATCATTTCATATAAATGAGTATATACGGGAGCATTTTTCATGGATGCAGGGGCGATGTATTGGTGGATGGTATCATCGGTGTGTTGCTTCATCCCTACTTCCAGGATAGTGGCGGCCTTCTGCAGGCGTTGCCGATAGCTTTCCGGGGTCTCCCCTCTTGCGTCGGAGTCGACGATGATGAGGGCCTGCACCTTGTGTGGGAACAAACGGTAAAAATCCAGTACGATCTGTCCTCCCATGGAGAGACCGCAAAAAATAGCCTGCTCTATCTGGAGCAATCCCAGCAGGTGGAGGATATCCAGCGACATCTCATCCAGCATCACTCTGCCGGGGGTTACTTCTGTCCGGCCATAGCCGCGCAGATCGGGCATGATGAGGCGGTATTCTTTTGAAAAATGGGATGTCTGGTATTGCCACATGGTATGGTTGAAGGGGTGTCCGTGGACAAAAACAATGGGCTGGCCGGAACCCTGGTCGTCGTAATGGAGCCGGATGCCCCGGATGTTGAGCTGTGGCATTTTTTGAGTACAAAGCTAATAAGGGGTGTGGTGGTAAAACAGAGGCAGAATTGGAATTTTGGGGTGGATCAGATAACTTAGTTATTCAACCTGGTGTTGATATGAAGAAACTTCTTTTTTATGTGGGAGTCCTTTTTATAGCTACAAAAACTGTTGCACAGACGCCACCTGATGTGGTGCAGCACATTTTTTCGCCGGAGACGGTCGTCTATCCCAATATATCTTACGCGGATGATACCTCGCGAAAGCATCTGTTGGATATTTATCTGCCGGCCGGCGCAAAGAAAAATACGCCGCTGGTGGTGTGGATACATGGGGGCGCCTGGATGCTGAATGACAAGTATGCGGATATGGGATACATGAAAAAGACGGTTCGGGGATTCCTGGATCGGGGATACGCCTTGGCCTCTATCGACTACCGCTATTCCACAGAGGCTGTATTCCCGGCGCAGATACAGGATTGTAACCAGGCGGTAGAATTCCTTTATCAGCATGCAGATAAGTATAAGCTGGATAAGGACCGGATAGCGCTGATCGGATTTTCCGCGGGTGGACACCTTGCGTCATTGATGGGTTTGTCGAACAACAATGCGGTAAAGGAGTTTTATCCGCCTGCGGGGGCGATCCATTTTAAGATCCGGTGTGTGCTGGATTTTTATGGACCGGCCGACTTTGTCATGTTGGCCAGTAATCCGGACCCGGCGATAAATAATTCACGAAACCCTATTGCTATCCTCCTGGGCGCATTGCCGGTGGACAGACCGGACCTGGCGAAGGCGGCCAGTCCTGTTACGTATGTGGATAAGCATGATCCGCCCTTTCTTATCGTACAGGGAGAGAAAGATGAGTCGGTGCCCAATACACAGTCCCGGATATTACATTCCTGGCTGGATCTGGCGGGTGTAAAGAATGAACTGATTGTTGTACCGAATGCCCCACATTATGGAGAGATGTTTGACGCGGATGATATACGGGAGCGGGTATTTGCGGTGTTAAAGGAGAATATGAAATAGGAGAAATATATAAAAGTTTATAATCGTTATGAAAGAGATCGAATCCTTGCTCGAGACCTACAAAAATGCTGTTTTTCAAAAAGATGTCGAGGCCTTTGTATCCATCTTCGACGACCAGGTACGCATCTTCGATATGTGGGAATGGGTCTATAACGGGGTGGCCCCGTGGCGGGAAATGGTAAAAAGCTGGTTTGGATCATTAAATGCCGAGCGCGTGGTTGTTACATTCGATGACGTACTGATCCAGGCGGAAGATGAGATGGCCGTCGTAAGCGCCTTTGCAAGATTTGCCGCCATATCGGAGAAGGACGAAGAGCTTCGATACCTCCAGAATCGCCTGACCTGGGTGGTCCGGAAAAAGGACGGGGTTTGGAAGATCATCCATGAACATACTTCGGGACCTGTGGATGGCGGGACGATGAAAGTGCTGCTTCAACGATGAGGGCGCCTGGCTTGTATCGAAACCGCACATCATCCCGTACCATAAAGGAACAGTATAGCGTCGCCGATATACATAATTGGCTGGTTAATAGATGAGCATGTCCCCGGCATAGTATTAGTGGCGTACATAGATGTCCAGCTAAAAATCACCTATGCTCAGCAGTAATATCAAGATCGCCGTCCGGAATCTCCGTAAGCAACGGTTTTATACGACCCTGAATGTGCTTGGCCTGTCGCTTGGCGTTGCCGGGGGTCTGCTTCTCTTCCAGTTCATACGGTACCATCTCAGCTTTGACAGATATCACGGGAAGGATGGACAGCTTTACCGGGCTGTTACGGACCTACATTGGGATGATGGGTCGGTGCAGCCTGAACGGGGGACACCGTTGGATCTGACAGAGGCCTTACAGAAAGAGATGCCGGAGATAAAAGACCAGGCGGTGTTGTTGAAAGTTCCTCTTTCGACGGTGGGAATAGATGGTTCGGGCGGCCGTAAATTCTTTACGGAGAAGGATGTCATAGCCTATGCGGACGAGCACTGGTTCAATTTATTCGACTATTCCTGGCTGAAAGGAAATGCAGCAAGCTCTCTGAAAGACCCATATACAGCTGTGATCACCCGGCGGCTGGCCGAGAAATACTTCGGGACAGAAGAGCCTTTGGGCCGGACGGTCACTTTGGATGATAAATTTACTGTTACCATTACGGGTGTCCTGGAAGACTATCCCACCAACACAGACCTGGCAACAGACCTGTTCCTGTCACGGGCCACCTTTAGAAGCGTGCACGCCGACATGGAAAGGGACATGCATACTAGCTGGGGTTTTATCAACTCCTGGATGCAATCCTTTGTGTGGATGCCGAATAACGTTCCGGCGGAAAAGATCGAAGCGGCCACGCGACGTATCGTAAAACAAAATTTTCATCCCAGCATACAGTCGGCCTATTATTTTCATCTGCAGCCAGTGAAGGACATTCATTTTGATGCCCGGTATGGAGGCTCGATGCGGATGTCTCTTCTTATTACTTTATTGATCGTAGGCGCTTTTTTGGTATTGATAGCCTGTTTCAATTTTATCAACCTAGCTACTGCTCAGAGCGTAAAACGGGCACGGGAGATCGGCACAAGAAAAGTGCTGGGCGGCACGGCGGCTTCCGTATTCTGGCAGTTTATGACCGAGACGGCCTGTATGGTGCTGCTGGCTACGTTACTATCCCTGGTATGGGTCCGCCTGACCCTGCCGGTGTTCCATTCCTGGCTGCAAAGTCAGCTGTCATTCAACCTTCTGCATGACAGGATATTATTATCCTTTTTGCTGGCGCTGGTCGGCCTGGTAACCGTGGTGGCCGGATCGTACCCGGCATTGGTCCTCAGCCGGTGGAAACCTGTAAGCGCCTTGAAGCAACAGGTGTCTGAAAGCCGGACTGTGCTGTTCCGGAAAGGGCTGGTCATCGTTCAGCATGTCGTTGTCCAGGTACTGATCATTTGCACGATCGTCATTACCCTGCAGATCAGATATGTGAAGAATGCAGACCCGGGATTTAGCAAGGAGTCTGTTATGATGATCCCTATTCCTGATGCCGACAAGGGCAAGCTGGCCTGGCTTAGGCAAAAGCTGCAGGCTATGCCTTCAGTGCGGGCGATGAGCTTCTGTCTTTCGGCTCCTATATCTGAGCATTACCTGGGTGGGTCTGTCAGTTTTGACAGCCGGGCCTGGGAAAATTTTACGGCGCGCACGATTGTAGCGGATGCGAATTATCTGCAGACATTCCAATTGCAATTGCTGGCAGGAAGGAATCTCGAACCAAGCGATACGGCAAGGGAATACCTCCTCAACGAGACCCTTATGCATAAGTTTGGATTCAACAAGCCAGAGCAGGTGATCGGCCACCGGGTAGTGGATGGCACCTTATATGATAATGCGGGAACTGTCGTTGGGGTCGTAAAGGATTTCAATGTACAGCCTTTATACAAGAGCATCGAACCAGTGATGATCACCACCCTGACGAGCCGGTATAAGTTTGCCGCCATAAAGCTTGGGGCAGGCGGACAGGGTGCTGCTCGGGATGCCATTCAAAAGGCCTGGCAGATGATGTATCCGGATAATGTTTTTGATTATCACTATGTGAATGAAGAGATGGACAGCTTTTATCACAAGGACGATCTGCTGGGTAAGCTGATCAATATCACGGCCATGATCGCCATCGTAATCAGCTGTCTGGGTCTCTCGGGTCTTATCTCCTTCTTTGCCGTCCAACGCACCAAAGAGATTGGGGTTAGGAAGGTGTTAGGGGCATCGGTGACGGGTATTGTGTACCTGTTGTCCAGGGATTTTCTGATAATGGTGGCCGGCGCCTTGCTGGTAGCGGTACCCGTGGCCTGGTATTTTATGAACAACTGGCTGCATGACTTTGCTTACCGGATCACGATCGGCTGGTGGGTATTTGTGCTGGCGGGGTTATTGTCCGCCCTTATAGCGATGTGTACGGTGAGCTATCAGGCTATCAGGGCCGCCAGGACGAATCCGGCGGATAGTCTGCGGTCGGAATAAAAGATCGCGGCTTGGGGACGACCATTGGCGCGTGGGCCGACCTGGCAGAGACGCCCCATTGGCTGAGGCTGCAAAATTCTCCATTTTCAATAAACACCTCTTTTAGCTCCCTGGATAGATTTGCTGTACAAATATTCAGTATATGACGCAGCAAAACTTCTATTGTTCCATTGTCGTACCGGCTACTGTCCGGGAGGTCTTTGAAAAGATCAGCCGGGTTTGGGATTGGTGGGCGATCAATTTTAAAGGTTGTGCAAAAGACCTTCATGATGAATTTACCGTCCATTTTGCCAGGACGACCTGGTCCAGGATGGAGGTCGTCGAGATCGTTCCGGATCAATTTGTCCTGTGGAAAGTAATGGATTGTCATCTTCCTATATTTAAGGACCCCTACTTGTGGAAGAATAATTTCATCGCCTGGGACATTGCCGCCGAAGGGGCTTCAACCCGGATAACCATGACCCATATCGGCTTGATACCTGGCGTGGAATGTTATGAGGATTGCAGCAAGGGCTGGAGCTTTTATGTTGGAGAAAGTTTATACAAGTTATTGACGGAAGGCAGGGGCCTGCCCGGCAGCGGCATATTTGCGGAGGTTGTTATTGGCGACAGGAAGTATGAGGGGCTTCTGTTCTCCAAAGATGAGGCTCTTCCCGGCTCGGCCAGGGGATCTATTATTATCGATGTCAGGGAAAACCAAGGTGAGAAGGTGCTTTCTGCCTGGTCTGTTAATATCCTGGATTCCGGGGCTATACCCTTGAAGGGTGATTATTATATGATCCTTGAGAATCAACCGGTGTGTGGAGGTGTTGCTCCGGTGGAAGACCTTTTGAAAATTATTGAGTAGCGCCTGTCTTTTTCAGATATTCTTTTTTCAGGTCGGCGATGGCCGCATCATACCCTTCCTGGTCGAAAAAAGCCTCCGGATGATATTTGTCGCCCGTCCGATGCTTTTTATGCATATCGAACTGGCTGGCATGGGAAGATAGCCAGATGTCGAACTGTACTTTTGGCATCGCATTC
>Ga0105240_10005526_pt1 | contig 18837 bp, 9 predicted proteins | sample KBSC54metaG_FD_80426 | JGI IMG/M metagenome (GOLD analysis project Ga0105240, IMG submission 80426) | Corn rhizosphere microbial communities from Kellogg Biological Station, Michigan, USA - KBS C5-4 metaG | ecosystem: Host-associated > Plants > Roots > Rhizosphere > Soil | place: Michigan, USA... | reverse complement strand
TGCTTGGCGCCGGTGAGCCCATTCGTGTCAAGAAAGGCCAACGCGTCTTGATGCGCCTTCTCAACGCCAGCGCGACGGAGAACGCTGTGCTTGCGCTGCCGGGGCATCGATTCACCGTCGTCGCCATGGATGGCAATCCTGTTCCGAAGCAGGCGAGTGTCGAAGTGCTCTCGCTTGCCGTTGCCGAACGCGTGGATGCCATTGTGGAGATGAACTCGCCGGGCGTCTGGATTCTGGGCTCGACCCTCGAGAAGTCTCGCAAGATCGGGCTCGGCGTCGTGATCGAATACGCCGGCCAGTCAGGCGCGCCCGTTTGGAAAGATCCTGCACCTGCCGAATGGGACTACACGCAGTTCGCTAACGCTGGAACCGCGCCCGAGCCCGACGAAAAGTTTGTGCTCACGTTTCGCGACATCGGTCCGCAGAAGGGATCGCAGTTCGACACCTGGACCATCAATAACAAGTCGTGGCCTGACGTTGAGCCGCTCACCGTGCATGCAGGCAAGCGCTATCGGCTCGTCTTCCGCAATGGCAGCGGCGACCAGCACCCCCTGCATCTGCATCGGCATACATTCGAGGTCACGCGTATAGGCGAGAAGCAACTCAGCGGCCTGAATAAGGACGTCATCAACGTCATGCCGCTCGGCACCGTCGAAGTAGATTTCGTGGCCGACAATCCTGGCGATACGCTTTGGCACTGCCATCAACAGCTGCACATGGATTACGGATTCATGCAGTTGATCAAATACGCCACCTAGCAATTCCCGCGGTTCGAAAGAGCGGAAAGACCACATATCAAAGTTCAGGGGTTTTGAGCATTGAACAAATTCAAAGCGATTCGGGCCGCTCTGTCGATCACAGCAGTCGTTGCGAGTGTCGCGGCCGGCTCGGCGCTGGCGACAAGCGCCAAAGCCGTCGTCGCACAATCGCACACCGATTCTCCGGTGCCGAAGGATCCGGGCGCTGAGGTATATGCAAAGCATTGCGCCATCTGCCACGGAGATCAGCGCGAGGGCAACCTGCCGGGCTTCCCTCCGCTGCTTGGCATTTCGCACCGCATGCCGAACGACAAGATTACGGAGCTGATTCACGCGGGCAAAGGCCGTATGCCCGGTTTTCCCAGCGTGAAGGATGCCGAATTGACTTCTCTGCTGCACTTTCTCACCACGGGCGAGTCGGCGCAGACCGCAGCCGGAGTCTCAACTCCGGGAGCGACATTATCCAAGGCCGGCGCACAGCTTTTTCAGCAGAACTGCGCATTCTGCCACGGTCGCGATGCGATGGGCGGAGAAACCGGTCCCGATCTCACGCAGTCGAAGCTTGTTCGCAAAGACCGCACCGGCGATGAAATCTCCAAGGTCATTCACGAGGGTCGTCCCGACAATAAGATGCCCGCCTTCAACTTCTCCGATCAGGAAACCCGCGGCATTATCGCTTTCATTCGCGAGCGCGAGGCTGAGGCCGTCGCGCACCCCGGGGGCCGCCGCGGAGTGTCGGTTGAGGACCTTCAAACCGGCAGTGCGGCAGCAGGGAAGCGCTACTTCGAAGGCGCCGGCGGCTGTACAAAATGCCACTCCTCCACCGGTGACCTGGCCGGCATCGCCTCGCGTCATGAGGGGCTCGAACTGGAAGAGCGCATGCTGTTCCCTCCAAACGTGAAGAACAAAGTCACAGTTACGCTGCCGACGGGCCAGACCGTTTCAGGGACTCTAGCGTACCGCGACGAATTCACAATCGCCCTGAAAGACGCGAATGCCGTATACCGCTCCTGGCCTGCCGACCGCGTGCAGTACAAGGTGGATGCGCCCGTTGAGGCCCATGTGGATCTCTTTCCCAAATACACAGACAACGACATCCACAATCTGATGGCGTACCTGCAAACTCTGCGCTGATTGGCGCTGCTGCTCATAGAGGTTCGATTGATGAAGTCGCTGAAGTCTCGATTTCGCTTGTTGCTTTCGTTGCTCCTCGTTTGTCTCGCTGCAGTCGCCACAACGAGCGCGCAGGATCTCGAAGACGCCCAGCTCCTGCATCCCAAAGCCGATTCGTGGCCCATGTATCACGGCGACTACTCCGGGCGCCGCCATGTCAACTTCACGCAGATCACGCCGCAAAATGTGAGCCAACTCTCTCTCGCATGGGTCTTCCAGACCAATCAGCAGGCGCAGATCAAATCATCACCGCTGCTCGTTGACGGCGTGCTCTACTTCACCGTGCCTGAGAACATCTGGGCCGTTGACGCTCGTTCCGGCCACCTGATCTGGCACTACCACCGTCCTTCGCCCAAGGGTGATCACATCGGCCATCGCGGCGTCGCGATGTACAAAGGCTGGCTATACTTCACAACGCCCGATTGCCACTTGATCTCACTCGATGCCAAAGATGGCAAGGTGCGCTGGGACAAGCTCATTGCAGACGTTGACAAGGGCTACTGGACAACCATGGCTCCGCTCGTCGTGAAGGGCCACGTCATCACTGGCGTTTCCGGCGACTTCGACAATCTCACCGGCTATCTGCGCTCGTTCGATCCGGACTCAGGCACCGTTCAATGGCAATGGAACGCGACTCCTCCCGCAGGCACTCCGAATGCAACCACCGGCGGTATGACCTGGATGACCGGCACCTACGATTCAGAGCTGAATCTTCTCTACTGGGGCACCGGCAATCCCACGCCAGTGTTGAACGGGCAGACGCGTCCCGGCGTCAATCTGTATACCTGCAGCATCGTTGCGCTGAACCCGGACACAGGCAAACTCGCGTGGGGCTTCTCGGTTTCTCCGCACGACACGCATGATTGGGACGCGGTGGAGACTCCGGTTCTTGTCGATGGCACCTTCCACGGCCAGCCGCGCAAGATGCTGATGCAGAGCTCGCGCAACGGCTACTTCTTCGTGCTCGATCGCACGAATGGCAAGAGCCTGCTCACTATCCCTTACGGCCCGGTGAACTGGACAACTGGTATCGACAAGGAAGGCCATCCAATTCCCAACGTCGAGAAGGAGCCCGCGCCAGACGGCCGCCTGATCGCTCCCGATGAGGGCGGCCTCACCAACTATCGCGCGCCCAGCTTCGATCCCAGGACCGGCCTGTTTATCGTGAGTGCGCATCCGAGCTGGAGCATCTACTTCGCCAAGCCTTCTGACGGCGCATACGGGTGGGCAGGCGCCGATTACGGCCTATGGGGCAAAGGCGTGCTCGAAGCCATTGACTATCAGACCGGCAAGATTCGCTGGAGCCATGAACTGGGCGAAGGAGGTTCCGGCGCGGGCGTAATGACCACCGCGTCCGGCCTGACTATAACGGGCGACGCGCACGGCAACATGCTCGTTCTCGACACCAGCAACGGCAAGACGTTATGGCATGCTGGAACCGGTTCGCCTATTCAAAGCTCACCAATCAGCTATGAGCTCGACGGTCGGCAGTACATCGTTACCAGCAGTGGTGGTTTGCTGTTTGCCTGGGCGCTGCCCGAGAGTCGCGCGCACGCACAGCGACACTGAACGATCTAAGCTCCACTTCAACTCGATGTGTCAGCGGCTTCCGTGAGGAACTGCGCTGCGGAGAGGCTCAGCAGCGGGCCCAGCAATGTTGAAGAAGGCCCGTGCAGTATTACCAAGTGCATCGTTATAGGCGCCGAGTAATAAGGCGAGCAACGACGTGACGGCAACCGCCCACGTCCAGCGGCGATCCATCTGTTTGATCCTCACCAGGCCCAGGGGCAAGAGCCATGCGAAGACATACCAGAGTTCGCGAGCTGTCAGGCACCGCCATATGCCAGCTAGGAACCCTGTCCGAGTCATGGCGTTCATCTCGTGTGTGTACTTCAAACCGCCGGCGAGCAGTCCCGTTGTCCCGGAGTGATAGGAAGACGGTTGCGGCGCAAAGGACGGCCAGTGCGCCAATCCAAATGCCGCGTTTCGCTCTGAGAGGTCTATCCTTCAGCAACCAGATGGTTGCCAATGTAACCGAGAATGGCGCGAAGGTGTCTTTCGATAAGCTGCCCGGCACGGCTCAGAGAGGAAGAAGATACCACCTATCTGCGAGTAAACACCACATTGTCAGAGCGAGGAAGAAAGCCTCTCCCGAATCCACGTAGCCTGACAAGTTCCAGTTTGCGACCGCGAAGTTGAAGAGGAAGAGCATCGGGCCGATCAGAGCGGTCGAGTAGCGGAGACCCATCCGGATCCCGATTGCAATGATCGTGACCGCAGTCGAAGCGCTGAGAATGGACGAGGCCATCAGCATTCCGAACAGCGCGGGGTCCCATGTGCCGAGCATCTTTTCCGAGCAGATAGAAGGGCTTAGCAAGCGCCGGCACGAAGATGCGATAGGAGAAGCTTAATGGCCCGCGGACCAGATCGCAGTACCAGCCCGCATCTGAGGTCCCGGGCAGCTTGCCGGGATCGTAGCGATTCAGTATTGGATAGCCAAGCCCAATGCAAATAAGAAAGAAAAGCAGCCATAACACAAAGAGCCGTCGGGGTGAGAGTTCAATTGTCAACGGATTGCTTCCTCACGTTTGCAACACGAGTTAGTTTATCTATGCCGTAGTTCTTATCCCCGAAGGACGAGCAATCGATCAGGGACGAGTTGAATGTTCCACGGCTGCGGCTTCGAATTGAGGACGCGCCACAGTTCCTTCGGCACGTCGGCTTGCAGTTGCGCCGTATCTCCTAAACTCGCAGGGGAAATTAAGCGGAGATAGAGCGTCATTTCATGCGGAGCTTCGTTCGTGCTCACCAGCCAACAGGGAAAGACATTCTCTCCGATTTCATTATCAACGAATCGGATCTGATGCGAGCGAAACCCGACATGTGTCAGATCCTCATGCACGTGACGTGAAGTTGTCAGCTCGCAATCCCAAGCGGGGACGGATATCCGATTTGAACCGATCGCTACGGCGAGAGCAACGTTTTTGCAGCCGGTGAGTCGCGCTGCAGCAACCGTGCCCGGGTCTTCGAACAGCTTGTGCTTGGGACCGCTCGCGATCACGCTGCCACCGTCGAGCACAAGTAGGTCAGCACAGAATCGGAATGCCTCTTCCATGTCGTGGGTGACGAACACGACTGGTCCCCGGAAATCGGACAGGGCGCGCCGAAGCTGCTCTTCTGTCTGGCGCCGCAGGTGCGGATCGAGCGCGGCAAACGGCTCGTCCAGCAGTAGAGCATCTGGGTTCGGCGCCATGCACCGGGCAATGGCTACACGCTGCCGCTGTCCGCCGGAGATCTCGCGCGGATAACGATTTGCCAGATCGCTGATCTGCATCGACGCTAGCTGCTGATCCACGCGCTGCCGGCGTACATCTGCCGCGAGATTCCGAACCCCGAAGCCAACGTTCTCTGCAACGGTCAGATGCGGAAAGAGGGCGTAATCTTGGAAAACCACACCGATGCGCCTCTGCGCGGGCGGCACATTCTGCTTCGTCTCACCGTCGAACAGGACACGATCGTTCAGGACGATGCGCCCGCGATCTGGTGTAGTCAGCCCGGCGATCATGCGCAATGTCATCGACTTTCCCGCGCCGGACGGACCCAGAAGTCCGACCGCACCTTGCGATGTCCTGAGCGAGACATTCAGATTAAAGTTCTCGAGCCGCCGATCCACATCCACCTCAAGCCCAAATGGGTCGGCCACTTCACTGGTCGGTCGCGACGGCGGAATGACGATCACCTGCGTTGTACTGGTGCCGAGCGATTCTGCCGGATACGCCGGTCGCAACTTCCGCTCATAGTGCAGCAACCTGATGATCGCCAGCGATAACACAACAATCACGCCAACCCAGAGCAGAGCGCCACGCATATCGCCGCTCTCCGCTGCAGAGAAAATCGCAGTTGGCATCGTCTGCGTGCGGCCGGGGATATTCCCTGCCAGCATCAGCGTTGCGCCAAATTCACCCATAGCTCGCGCGAACGCCAGCACCGTGCCGGCCAGCACGCCCGGCCCTGCAAGCGGCAGTTGCACGCGGCGGAAGACGACCCACTCCGTCGCGCCCAGCGTCCGTGCAGCCTGCAACAGCGTGGGATTCACCTGTTCCAGCGCGCCAAGTGAGGTCCGGTACATCAGCGGGAAAGCGACCACGGTTGCTGCAATCACCGTCGCCGGCCACGAGAAGACAATCGTCACACCGATCTTCTCGAGAATCTGGCCCGTGAAGCTGCGGCGTCCGAAGACAAGAAGCAGGAAGAACCCAACGACCGTCGGAGGAAGCACCAGGGGCAGCGTCAATACGCCATCGATCCAGGCGCGCATCGGTCCCCGCACCTCATACATGGCGCGCGACGCAAACAATCCTAGGAAAAACGTCGCGATGGTCGCCGTGCAGGTGGTTGCGATCGAGATGATGAGCGGAGATGCGTCGAACGAGGGTGGCACGGTTAGGCCATTCTAAATCCGTGCCGTTCGAAGATGGCCCGCGCTGCCGGGGATCGCAAGAACTCCACGAAGCTTTTGACGGCAATTTCGTTGCGCGACCGCTTCACTTCCGCGATCGGGTAAACGATGGGATCGTGCAAGTTCTCCGGTGCCGTCGCTGCCACCTGAACGCGGTGCGAAGTCGCTGCATCTGTCGCGTAAACTAGCCCAGCATCGGCGTCTCCGGTCTCTACGTACGTGAGCACCTGGCGCACATCCTTGCCGAGCACAATCTTCGACTGCAGCCTCTGAAACAGATGAAGAGCCTCGAGGGTCTGCTTTCCGTACTGCCCCGCCGGAACGCTCGCCGGATCGCCCAAGGCAATCGTGCGAACCTGCTTTCCAGTCAGCCCCTCAAACCCCTTCAGCCCGGATCCGCTCGGCGCGATCAGCACCAACGAATTGCGCAGCAGATCCACGCGCGATCTCTCCAACAGCAGGCCCTCGGTCTGAAGCTGATCCATCGGCTTTGACCCCGCGGAAACAAACGCGTCAACCGGAGCGCCTTCTTCGATCTCGCGAGCGAGCGTACCGGAAGCCCCAAAGTTGTTACGAAATTCGACTGCATGCTCCCGCTGGTACGCTGCCTCAACCTCTGTCATCGAGTCCTGCAAGCTCGCCGCAACGGAAATCGTCACCGTGGTGCTGTGGTCGTCTCGGCATCCATTGAGTAGCCAACCAAAACATAGGAGAACGACTGCGCATGAAAACGCTTGGACGCCGAACCGCCCCTCCCAACTCCATTGCATGCGTCGCCGCCTCCTCCCCAATAAGAAAGGCCGGCCCCGGAAAAAACAAGGGGCGAGACTGAAGACATTCAGCCGCGCCCCAACTCCTCTTGCCAGTGTTTAGAAGTTCAGCTTGGCTCCGAACTGCAGCACGCGCGGATCCCACGTGGTCGTGGGCTGACCGAATGTGCTGTTGCCGAAGCTTGAACCGACGTTGTTGAACTCCGTGTGGTTGAACGTATTGAACGATTCCGCGCGGAATTCGAAATTCGTGCTCTCGTGGATCTTGAACGTCTTGTACAACGATGTGTCGAAGTTGAAACGTCCCGGCCCGAGCACAATATCCTTGCGCGCGTTGCCGAAACCGTTGTTCGGGCCCCCCGCCCATACGGGCACCGGAGCGGAGAAGGCCGACGTATCGAACCATTGCGTCGACTTCTTCATGTATTTGGGATGTCCACTTACATCCGGGCGATTGGTGTAGCCTCCTCCCAGCCCAATCGGGTCATAGTTGATTGCCAGCCCCGGACCCTGATTGGCGATGATCGTGCCCGATTCAGCAGTGGCTACGCCTGCGATCTGCCATCCGCCGAGTACAGACCCGACGAATCCCTTGCTATGCGCAAAGATCGGCAGAAGATACACATAGTTCGCACTCAGGATATGACGCCGGTCGAGCGCGCCCGAACCCTTGTCATACTTCAGGTCGAACGGATTGCTGACCGTGTTGAGATCGTAAGTCGTGATGTCGATCTCGTGCGACCACGTGTAGTCAATCTCCCCGGTCAGTCCATGCTTGCCCTGCGCGCGCAGGCCCGTCTGGAAGCCGTTGTAGTTGCCGTTGGTCGTGTTCTCCTCCTGCGTAATGGACGAGTATCCCTGGAACGAGCGGTAGAAATCCGGGTTGGAAAGATTGGTTCCGCCAGGATTTGTGCCGCTGTTGTTGTTAGGATCACCTGCATTCGCACGGATATCCATGGGCGTGGTCAACGGATAGTTGTTGATCGGCCGCTCGATGTTCTGGTGCCACGCCGTGTTGCCGACATATTGAATAACCCAGATAACGGACGGCGCAAGCTGCTTCTGCAGTCCCAGGCTGTATTGCGCTACCGCAGGTGCAGGGTAGTGGGGATCGAGGCTGGTCATGGAAGTTGGGAAGAACGGCGTGCTCGCAGCCGCACCCGTCACCCAGCTGGTGTGGGGATCGGAGACATACACGTTCGATGCCTTCGGGTTATAAGCAAATGGTGGATTGGTAGCGGCATTGTAGATGTCGTTACCTTGCATGCGCTCGTAGAAGGTTCCGGCACCGCCGCGAAGAACTGTGGTTCCGTTCCCATGGATATCCCATGAAAACCCGACACGCGGCTGCCACGTCATAAAGTCGTTCTTCACCAGACCGCGTGGTGTGCCCCCCTGGTTAGCCAGTTCAATGCCGTTCAGGTAAAACGGCGTGTTGTTCACCTGAGCAAACCCCGGTCCATTCGGATCGAGAATGCCGTTGGAGGCATCGCCGGCGCACGGCGTAACCACTGCACCCGCACTGCAGTCCCATACGGGCGCGGCAGCCGCTGAGTATGCCGATGGATTGAAGTTCGCCACCGCGTTGCTGCGTTCCCACGCGTGCGGCAAAGCATCGAAGCGGAATCCCAGTTGCAGGCTGAGATTCTTGTTCACGTGCCAGTTGTCGTTCGCATACAGGGAGTAGGTCTGGTTCACGTAGTGGCGGGTGGGCAACTGCTGGAACTGCGAATAGCTGCTTGCCAGTCCCATCAGCATGTCCATCATGCCGTCGCCAGACAGGTTGCCGAAGCTGAAGTTGCCTTCGGGATCTCCGAACAGCTGCTGGTTTTTCGTGTAGCGGTTATAGCCAAAGCCGAATTTCAAGGCATGCACACCCCGCGTCCACGAGATGTCTACCTTGGGGTCGTAGTCCTGCGCCGCATTGTGCCACGGAGCCGAACCCATATCCTCAGCCGTGTTGTAGGGATTGCCGAACCCGGTGATGCCGGGCAGCGATCCTGAACCGTTGTTGAAGAAGCCATTAACGTTCCAACCGCTCGGCAACAGTGAGTTCTTGCTGTTGGTGATGTCAATGGTGTTGCCGTCGTAGTTCATGCTGGCTTCAACCAGCAGGTTCGGGCTGATGGTTCCGCTGATCTTGATTGCGGCAGAATTCGCCGGATTCGCCAGCGTGCTGGTTACAGTGTTGTAGCTGTACCAGAGCCAGCCCAGCATCGGCGCCGCGTTGCCCTGTGTCACCGAGTTGTGCTCGTAGTGGCCCATGATCTGCCACTTGGGAGAGATCTGGTGATCGATGCGCGCGATGTCGTCGCGGACGTTGATTGGCGTCTCCGCCTGCGACACCACCTGATCGTTGGAGTTCGAGGGATGCGGAATGACGCCGGTGCCGAAGTACAGCACGGAGTTCGGGTCAAAGAGAGCCGCCGGGATCACATTTCCCGGGAATGACCCTCCGGGTGTGAGGCCCAGAGTCGCCAGCTTCGCGTTGAAGGTAGGATCTGTCACCTTCGGCACCCTCAGAGTTGTGCTGCTCGCAAAAGCCGGAGCCACATAGGCCAGGTTCTGACCAGCCGTGGGGAAATCCGCCGCCGGCAGCGTGTTGACCAGCGTCGGCGTGCTGCCCTGGATCAGCTTCCGCCATTCTTCGTTCCAGAAGAAGAAGGTTCTCCTCGGATGCTGCCACGGGAGGATAGGACCGCCGATGTTGCCGCCGAAGATGTTGTAGTTCAGCTTTTGCCGCGGAGTGATCTTGTCCCCGGGCGCCACGTTTTTGTTGAACCAGTTGTTTGCGTCGAACAACGTGTTGCGGTTGAACTCGAAGAGTTCGCCGTGATAGTGCTGCGTGCCGCTCTTGAATGCGAGAGTAATCGTCGCACCCGAAGAGATGCCGTAGTCAGGCGGGTAATTGCTGGTCAGAGTCTGGAACTCAGCAATCGCGTCCTGCGACGGCATAATGTCCATCCCGCCGGCACCGCCGCGGTCATCAGCTTCCGTTCCATCGATGAGCCAGATGTTGTGGCTCTGACGCAGGCCGTTGATGCTGATCGTAAAGTTGGCCGCTACGGAGGTTGGCGTATTGTTGTCGGGCAGTGCCGAACTGACGCCCATACCCAGAGCCGCCAGAGCCGCGAAGTTTCGGTTCTCTGTCGCGATGTGTGTGATCTGTTCGGAACTGATGAGGCTGCTGACTACGTTCGAGTCGGTCTGAACAGTCAGAGCGTCGGCCTGCACTGTTACTGTCTCTGCCGCGGTTCCCACTTTCATCTGCACGTCATTGCGCAGTGTTCGGGAGACGTTCAGCACGATGTTCTTCGCGCTGTAGTTCTGGAAACCCGAGGCGGTGGCCTGAAGCGAATACGTTCCAATATTGAGGTTGGGGAAATTGAAGAGCCCGGCATTGTCGGTCGTTACCGTCCGTGTAAAGCCGGTGCTGTTTTCGGTGATGGTCACCTGGGCGCCAGGAATGACGTTGCCCGAGGGATCGGTGACGATACCGGTGATGTCTGAATTCTGCTGCGCATAAAGCCGAACAAATGCGAACAGCAGAAATGCCAGCAAGAGCGTTCTGCTCTTGAGCAATTGCATGTCTGCCTCCAGAAAAGTTGAGCCTTGCGTTGTTTTGGTGCTATTCCAGCCTTGAAGATCCGGCTGGAACAGATGTCGCTGCTTTCCACGCGGTCAATGAAACCGTGTGCCATTGGCGGCCGGCACCTATTTTCCTGAGCCGGGATCACCAAGCAAATTCCAAAACCGATTTACCAATGAGTTTTTTAAGTGCAGCGGCGGGTGGACCCTGCTCGCGGGGATGTTGGAGTGTGAGCAAGCTTCCGAGGTTGCTTGCTGATGTCCAAGGTGACCCCGCGTCTTACCACAATTCGAGATCGGGGCTCGTAAGCAGCTTGCGTCCGCAAGAATGCTGCTTCCGGGGCCTGCAACCTGCTGGACCGCCCTGGCGGTCGATTGAGCGTCCTTGCCTAGGCAAGCGAAAAGGCTCACCCCGTAACCCGAACGTAACTAAGCTCCCCAAAAAGAGGAGGTTACCCCAGTGCTAGACCTGTGGTAGCCTAGCTTCACTTTCAAAGTTTTCTACCTGTTTTGCCGCCCCCGTTAGCCGATAACTCTAGAGGGGCGATCGGTTTTCGGGGAGTCGCGATGCAGAGCCGGGCAGTACATCAGGACCGTCTGAGACCCCGGATGCGCCGCGCCTTCGGCCTCACAAAGCTTGCGATTGCGCTAGGCCTTCTTCTCTCCGGCTTTATCCACGGAGTTGGGCAGCAATCCGCCTTTCACGCACAACTCACCGACATTCGTTCCATTCGGCACCTCAAGCAGCCGGTCTTGGGCGACATTCCGGTTCACATCCGCGGAGTTGTGACCTACTACGACACAATAGCTCCGAACCTTTTCGTTCAGGACTCAACCGGCGGCATCTGGGTCGATCTTCGAGGTCTCAAGGAGACGCCTCCATCTCCTGGAGATCTCCTCGACCTCCACGGCATCGCCGGAGTGGGCTTCAGCCCCTATCTCGCAAAGCCGCACTGGACAGTCACGGGCAAATCGGCACTCCCAAAACCGGCCCATCTGACCTACGACGACGCAGCCTCCGGCGTGTGGGACAGCCAATGGACTCAACTCGATGGCGTGGTGCGCTCCTTCGTCCAGCAGGCTGAAGGAAGCGTCCTGGTCATCGACGTGGCCACGCCAACCGGCACGTTCAAGGTGCGGGTACCGGATTATCATGGGCCGTTTCCGATGGAGCTCGTTGACGCAAAGGTGCGCTTCAACGGAGTCTGCGGAGCTTCATTCAACGCGCGCAATCAGTTCGTTTCGTTTCACCTGATGATGCCTTCGCTCAAGTACCTCCAGGTGCTCGAGCCGGCGCCACAGGATCAGTTTGCTGCGCCCGCCACCGCGATCGCCGACATCCGCAAGTTCTCGGCCGATCTGACCGATGAGCACAGGATCAAAGTCGTCGGCACTGTGACCGCAATCTTCCCCGGGCAGGGCATATACATGACCGATGCCACGGGCGGCCTGTATGTGGAGAGCCAGGACGGCACTCCGATCATCGAGGGCGACCAGGTTGAGGTCATTGGGTTCCCTTCGCTCGGCAGCCTCAGCCCGGTGCTCAAGTCAGCGCGCATTCGTTCAACCCGCAAGCACTTCGAGCCAAAGATCTCGACAGTCACCGGCAAGGCTGCTCTGAAGGGCGGCTTCGACGCGCAGCTTATCAGGATCGAAGGAACTTTGCGGTATCTTCGCGATCCCATGCCCGGCCGCGCGCTGGTCGTGGAATCGCGCGATCATGTGACCTTTGAAGCGAAGTTCGCGCGTCCATCCGCACAAGCTCTGGACCTGGAACCCGGGAGCCGTATCGCTCTGACGGGCATCTGTTCGGTGCGCGCAGACGATAATGGAAATCCCCTCGACTTTCAGATCGTCCTTCGCAACCCCGCTGATATTCAGGTGCTCGCACGTCCCCCATGGTTTACCAGCGAGCGCGCTGCATACGTTGTCTCTGCGCTGATCTTTGCGTCGATCATCGGCATCGCCTGGGTATTCATCCTTCGCCGGCGTGTGCGTCAGCAGACCGAGCTCATCACCCGGAAACTGAAAAACGAGATGGCACTCGAAGAAAAATACCGGAGTATCTTCGAACGTAATCTCACCGGCCTCTACATAGCTTCAAAAGACGGTGAGATCGTCGACTGCAACGATGCCTGCGCGCGCATCCTCGGTTTCGCAAGCCGGCAGCAACTCATCGAGGATCGGAAGCGCGCCGAGGAGATCATCGGCCGTCTACACGCCAACTCATCTGAGAAGTCTTTCACCGTCGGAACAGAAGAGAAGTTCGACGCCGCCGATGGAACCGAGCGCTGGGCTCTGTGCAGCATCAGGCCTACGGGGCAGGGCGAAGACGGCGCGCAGATTTTCGAAGGTTCGCTCATCGACATCACCGGACGGAAACGCGCAGAGGATCAGATTCAGACTCTCGCTTATTTTGACTCCCTCACCGGACTGCCCAATCGAACCCTCGCCAAAGACCGGCTGACACAGTGCCTTGCCGCCGCCAAGCGCCATCGCGAACGGATGGGCATCATATACCTCGACATCGACGGCTTCAAAGTCATCAATGATTGCCTGGGTCACACAATCGGCGATCAACTGCTGCAGCAGATATCCGAACGCCTGCGGCTTTGCGCACGCGAAGAAGATACCATCGCGCGCCTTGGCGGAGACGAATTTCTTATTGCTCTGGGACCCATTGACACCTACTCCGATGTGGCCGTTGTCGCCGAACGAGTAGCGCGGGACCTGGCGCCCGCCTTCCAGCTGCATGGGCATTCGCTCACCGTCACCTCCAGCATCGGCATTAGCATCTATCCCGATCACGGAGAAGACGTCGAAGCACTCATCAAGAACGCCGATGCCGCCATGTACGCCTCGAAGAACCGGGGCCGAAACACCTTCAGCTTCTTCTCGGAAGAGATGACAACCCAGGCCATCGAGCGGCTGCAACTTGGCAACAGCATGCGCGCCGCCCTTGAGCGCAACGAGTTCTTCCTCGTTTTTCAACCCGAGTTCGATCTGCGCACCGGCAAGGTCTCTTGCTGGGAAGCACTCATCCGCTGGAAACATCCAGACCTCGGCCTCATTTCTCCCGACAAGTTCATCCACGTTGCCGAGACAAACGGCATGATCATCCCGATCGGCGAGTGGGTGCTGAGAACTGCATGCCTGCACGCGCGTTCATGGCATGATCGCGGCAATCCCATTCCGGTCGCGGTAAACGTTTCGGCGGTCCAGTTCCGTCAGGCGGGCTTCTGCGATCTGGTGAAAGACGTGCTCGATCAGTCGGGGCTTGATCCTGAGTTCCTCGAACTGGAGATCACCGAGAGCCTGCTTCTCGCCACAGAGGATATGCGTTTCGAAGTCCTCGGACGCCTCAAGACTCTCGGAGTGAAGCTCGCCATCGATGACTTCGGCACCGGCTTCTCCAGCCTTAGCTATCTCAAGCAGCTTCCGGTCAGCAAGCTCAAAATCGATCGCAGCTTCGTCAGCGATATCCAGCACAACCCCAACGACGAGGCAATCACCGCCGCCATCATCCAGATGGCGAAATGCCTGAAGCTGAAAGTGACTGCCGAGGGCGTAGAAAACGAGAGCCAGCTGCGTCTGCTTCGCGAGCACGGATGCGACGACGTCCAAGGCTTCCTCTTTAGCAAGCCCTTGCGCCCCGACCAGATGGACTTCTCGAACCGCAAATCATCCGCGCTCTTCGAAATCCTTTCCATGGGCGCAGCTGACTAGCTCCGAACACCGCTCCGTCCCCGACCGACTTCTGACGAATCGCATCCCGCTCTTCGCATCTAAACCTGCGCTGCCCCGAACACTTATCATTGGAGGCTGCACGTCCTGATCGAGGGAGCTTGAGATGCAAGAGCCAGTCATTCTATCGGCGGTCCGCACACCCATCGGCAAATTCCAGGGCTCTCTTCAGTCCTACACCTCTCCTCAACTCGGAGCGCTCGTCGTGCGCGAGGCGGTGAAGCGTGCCGGGCTGGAACCCGCCACCGTCGACGATTGCATCATGGGCTGCGTGCTCCAGGCCGGGCTAGGCCAGAGTCCCGCTCGCCAGGCCGTCATCCGTGGAGGACTTCCACCCAGCGTCGGCGCCCTCACTGTAAACCAGGTCTGCGGTTCCGGACTCCGAGCCGTCTCCCTCGCTGCTCAAGCAATTCAGACCGGCGATTCGGACATCGTTATCGCTGGCGGGATGGAATCGATGAGCAACGCGCCCTATCTCCTGCAGCAGGCGCGCTCCGGTTATCGAATGGGCAACGGCAACCTGATCGACGTCATGATTCACGATGGACTCTGGGACGTCTATAACCAGTTCCACATGGGCGCTGCCGCGGAGATGGTTGCTGAGAAATACAGCATCAGCCGCGAAGAGCAGGACGCCTTCGCCGCCGAGTCTCATCGTCGGGCGGCTGCAGCCACCGCTGAAGGCCGCTTCCGCACGCAGATCCTGCCCGTCGAAGTTCCGCCTGCAAAAAAAGGCGAAGCTCCGCGCGCTTTCGACGCCGATGAAGGAATTCGCCCAGACACCACAGTTCAGGTTCTCGCCAAACTGAAGCCCGCATTCAAGCAGGGCGGCACGGTGACGGCCGGCAACGCCCCTGGCGTCAGCGACGGAGCTGCGGCGCTCGTCATCACCAGCTCTAAGAGGGCTAAGGAACTGGGCCGCCAGCCAATGGTGAGGATCCGTGCCCAGGCCGGAGCGGGTCGGGAGCCCGAGTGGTTCTCCCTCGCTCCCATCGACGCCATTCGCAAGGTCGTAGCGAAGGCCGCTTGGTCCCTCGATTCAGTTGACCTGTTTGAGTTGAACGAAGCCTTCAGTGTTCAGGCGCTTGCGGTTATCCGCGATCTCGACCTCGATCAGGAGAAGGTCAATATCTTTGGCGGTGCTGTTGCCCTCGGCCATCCGATCGGTGCCAGCGGCGCGGCAGTGCTGGTCAAGCTCATCTATGCCATGGCAGACCGAGGCGCAAAGCGGGGCATCGCTGCCCTCTGTCTTGGTGGCGGTAGCGCGGTCGCGCTGGCTGTCGAGCGAATTTAAGATCCCGGTCGCGTCCCGGTGATCGTTACTAATTTGTCATCCCGGTAAGGGAACTGGACGTACAACGGCTCTCCTGCGTCTCGATTCTAAGTAGGACATGCTTCTCCGGGTGCACGTCCGCTAGCCGGCAAGCCAGGGTTGGCCCCCTTTTCGTGCACCTCCTTCCCCAGAAGACCTGAAAAGCGGCCAATACATACAGGAGAGTCTCCATGATGCGATTGGTCAAGGATCTCGGCATTGCCGGATCCCTTGTGCTTGCTTCCACCGTCTTTACAGCTCCTCAAATCCACGCGCAGGCGGCCTATGTTTATGTGCAGTCGACTGCATCGAACGGCCCCGTCTATGGCTACAGCGCCTCCTCTAGCGGTCAGCTGACCGCCATCTCTGGATCCCCGTTCAAGCCCGGCACGGCAATCGTCGGCAGTACCAAAACCGAGTTCTTCACCATTGGCAAGACCTTGCTTCATTCGTGGTCGGTAGGATCGAACGGCGCGATCGGAGCACAGAAGTCACAGATACCCTTTCTGAGCTATTCCGGCAGTGTGTGCGGAAACGCAACATACGGCCGAAGCGATGCCGTGCTCGATCACAGCGGGCAGTACATCTACGTGCTCCTCCAGGGCGGGACCAGCGGGAGCTGCTCAGCCTATCAGACCTTCAAAGCGAACAGCGATGGTTCGTTCACTTTTGATGGCGATTCACAGGTGAATACCGATCCTGGTGGCGGGACTGGTCTGCCTTCCGTCCTCGGAAGCGAGACTTATGCCTACGCTGACGAATATAGCGGTCATAACAACCAGATCATCGGATTCCAGCGGCAGAACATTGGGACCCTCCAATTCTTCGGCGGCACGAATCCTTCCTTCAGCGGTAGCGAGAGCTACACGCCTTATCATCCGGACGCCTCTCCTACTGGCAGCTACGTTGTGATTCAGGAGTTGCTCAACGACAGCGGCTACCCGCAGCTTGGCAGCTTCACGGTTGGCTCAAACGGCGCACTTACCAGCACCAACACCTCGAGCACAATGCCAACCTCCGGGCTCCAGGCGATCGATTCAGCATTTTCGCCAAACGGCGCAATGTTTGCGCTTGCGGGGTACGGTCTCAGTTCGGATAGCGGTCTTGAAATCTATAAGTTCAATGGCGCGAATCCGCTCACCCTCTACAAGAAACTCCTTGCCGGTACGCCGATCAACCAGATCGCGTGGGATAGCAGCAACCATCTCTACGCGATTTCCGGGCCGACGAACAAGTTGTATGTCTTCACCGTGACACCAACCTCAGTAGTGCAGAGTGCTTCTTACTCGATCACTTCGCCCGACAGGCTGGTCGTCGTCAGCCGCACTGCAAGCACGTGCTCGGCACCCTCTAGCAACGGGGTAAACGTCTGTGCGCCCGCTGAAAACGCCAGCGTCTCCTCTCCGGTACAGGTCAATGCCGCAGCCACGGTCAGCGGCGGGGTCTACCGGTTCGAACTGTGGTCGGGCAGCACCAAGCTGGTGAGCGTAGACAACAGTGGCGTTATGAACCAGTCTGTCCCCCTAGGGGCTGGCACCTACCATCTCACCTTTGTCGCTCGCAATATGGCGGGAACCAAGGTGACAGCCACTCGGGACATCTCCGTTAAGTAGCATCGCAAGCGGATGCGGCTCCGCTCCAGCGGCGGCCGCATCCCTGGACCTTCCCTTTACACTGTCCGATTCCGGACAATATGACTCTCCAGCGGTCACTTCAAGCCTCTCTTCTTCAAAGCCTTACCCCCCATAAACCTTTTATTTCGAGTATCCGGACGCCCCTCGCTTTTGGCATGGCAAGTGCAATCCACTCTCCGTGATGGATATCGCACGGCCAGATTTGAAGAAACAAAAGCAGCGCCGCCTTATCGTATGGGCCGGCATCGGGGTGGTGGTCCTTACAGTCGCGGTGGTTCTGGTTTCCCGGCTCAAGCCGGCGGCTCCCGTCGTCGATGCTTCAACCGTATGGCCAGACACTGTGAAACGCGGAGATATGATCCGCCAGGTACGCGGATCTACCGGCCTTCTGGTTCCGCGTGAGGATTCAATCGAACTTATCCCAGCTCTAACCGACGCCACCGTCGTTCGCATTCGCGTCCTACCCGGCACCATCGTCAAGGCGGACACAATCCTTATGGACATGGTGGCGCCTGAGGTAGAGCAGAAGCTGCAGGATGCTCAACTGGCAGTGAAGGCCGCTGAGGCCGACTACAAGGACAAGCAGGCCACCCTCCAGAGCGCGCTAATGGAAAAGAAGATCGCCGCCGCACAAGTCGCAACTGATGCCAGTACTAACGAGCGGCAGGCGAGAATTGATGAACAGTTGAATAAGCTTGGTGTGATGGCAGGGGTCGCTTATGAGAAGTCGAGAAGCACTGCGGATCAGTTTGCGTCGCAGCACAAGTTGAGCCTGCAAAACCTCGAGCTTAATGAGAAGAACATTGAGGTCGAGCTTTCATCCGCCCAGACTAAGATTGATCAGGCGAAAGCGCTGCTCGCTCTCTATCAAAAGCAGTCCGGCGCGCTCCAGGTTAAAGCTGGAATCGCCGGGGTTGTCGCGCCTCTGGCAACTCCGGTCCAGGTCGGCCAGCACGTACTCGCCGGAACCTCAGTCGCCGAAGTCATCCAGCAGGAGAAACTCAAAGCGGCCCTCCAGATCGCGGAAACTCAGGCCCGCGACATCTCCGTCGGCCTTCCTGCATCGGTCGATACGCATAACGGCGTTATTCCGGGCCACGTTACTCGAATTGATCCGTCCGTCGTGAACGGAACGCGTACGGTTGACGTACAACTCGATGGAGCTCTTCCCGCGGGAGCGGTTCCGAACCTGAGTGTGGACGGCACGATCGATCTCGAGAAACTGCACGACGTTCTCAAGGTGGGTCGTCCGGCGTTGGGCAATGAAAACTCGACGCTAAGCCTGTTCAAGGAATCGCCGGACCACAAGAGCGCAGTACGCGTTCAAGTGAAAGTCGGACGCGCTTCGGTAAACGAGATCCAGGTAATTGAAGGATTGAATGAAGGCGACACCGTCATC